>Ga0172379_10000154_pt1 | contig 186181 bp, 172 predicted proteins | sample GrowelOW334metaG_FD_119756 | JGI IMG/M metagenome (GOLD analysis project Ga0172379, IMG submission 119756) | Groundwater microbial communities from an aquifer near a municipal landfill in Southern Ontario, Canada - Groundwater well OW334 metaG | ecosystem: Environmental > Aquatic > Deep...
AAACTCTGGTCGATCTTGATCTGGTCCAGCGGCAACTGTTTCAGGTAGGAAAGCGACGAGTAACCGGTGCCGAAATCGTCCATCGACAGCGCCACTCCGATTTCCTTCAACGCGCGCATTTTCGCGATAACATCGGCGACATCGCTCATCACCACGCTCTCGGTCAGCTCCAGTTTCAGCCGTGCGGCATCGACGCCATGGGCGCGCAGTTCGTCGACGACCTGCTCGACGAATCCGCGCTGGCGGAATTGCGCCGCGCTGACGTTGACCGCGATGGTCAGATCGCGCGTGACCTTGTAGTTGCGCCAAACTGCCAGTTGGCGGCAGGCCGTCTCAAGCACCCAGCTGCCGATGTCCAGAATCAGCGAACTCTCCTCGGCGATCGGGATGAATTGCGCCGGCGAGACCATACCGCGCTTCGGATGCTGCCAGCGCACCAGCGCCTCAACACCCAGCGGGCGGAATTCGTTGTCCACCTGCACCTGATAATGCACGCGCAATTCCCGGTTGGGGATCGCACTGCGCAGGTCAGCCTCCAGCTTCGCGCGTGTCTCCACCGCCTGCTGCATGGCCGGATCGAAGAATCTCACCGCGTTACGGCCGGATTCCTTGGCCTGATACATCGCCATGTCGGCCTGCTTGAGCAGGGTCTCGACCAGATCGACATTGCCCCGGTACAGGCTGACCCCGATGCTGGGCGAACTGTGATGCACGTTGCCCTTGAGCCGGTAGGGCTCGGTCAGCGCCATGCGGATTTTCTCGGCGATCAGCGCGACCCGCCGCGACGACTCCTCCGCATCCTTGCCGAGTTCCTCGATCAGCACCACGAATTCGTCGCCGCCCAGCCGCGCCACGGTATCCATCTCGCGCACGCAATGCTTGATGCGCTCCGCCACCTCGATCAGCAGCAGGTCGCCGTAATCGTGACCCAGCGTGTCGTTGAGCACCTTGAAGCGATCCATGTCGAGGAACAGGATTGCACCGTGGATCTGGCTGCGCGCCGAAGCCGACAGCGCCAGACGCAGGCGATCCAGCAATAACCGGCGGTTGGGAAGCTGGGTCAGCACGTCGTAGAACGCCAGGTTGCGTATCTCCTCCTCGGCCTGCTTGCGCGCGGTGATGTCGCTGAAGATCGCGACGTATTCGGTGGTTTCATCCTGCGCATTCCTGACTGCAGTGATCGTCAACCACTTCGGATAGACCTGGCCGCTCTTGCGCCGATCCCACATCTCTCCGCTCCAGTTGCCCGTTTCCTTCAACTGACGCCACATCTCCGCATAGAAGTCCTTGTCCTGGCGCCCCGAACTGAGGATGCGCGGATTCTTGCCCAACACATCTTCGGCGTTGTAACCGGTGGTCTCCTCGAAGGCCTGGTTGACGCGCAGAATATTGCCGTCGGCATCGGTGATCATGATCGCCTCATGCGTCTCGAAGGTCGCCGCCGCGATGCGCATTTGGTCCTCGGCATGCTTCTGCTCGGTAATGTCCTGCACCGCGCCGACCGAACGCAGCGGCTTGCCCGTCTCGTCGAAATCGCTGCTGCAATGCTCGCGCACCCACTTGATACGGCCACCTGCGGTCAGCAGCCGGTACGTCACATCGTAGGGCTGATGATCCTCCAGCGACCGGGTATAAGCCTGATTGACCTTGTCGCGGTCGTCCGGATGGATCACGTTCAGAAAATTCTCGTAGGACGGCTCGAATTTCGCCGGATCGAGTTCGAACATCCGGTAGATTTCGTCCGACCAGCGCAACTCGCCGCTCGCAGGATCCAGCTCCCAGCTGCCCAGCTGTCCCAACCGTTGCGCCTCGTTGAGCAGGTCCCTGCTGTGCTGCATCTCCAGTTGCGCGCGCTTGCGCCCGGTAATGTCGCGGCAGAACACGAAGAACTGCTGCGCCTCCGGCTCATAGGTCGTCGAAATGTCGATATCGATCACATGATCGTCCTTGTGGCGATGGCGGGTCTCGAAACGGTCGTGTCCCTGCGCCATGACTTTTCCGATATGCGCGCGCACCTCCCCGCTCGCTTCCTGCGCCTCCAGCTGGCTGATATGCATCGTCAGCAGCTCGTCCACCGAATAACCGGAAATCTTCGCGTAAGCCTCGTTCGCCTCGATCAGGTTGCCCTGTGCATCGGTCACCCAGAATCCATCCTGCGCGGTGTCCAGCACGATCTTGTGACGCAGCAACAGGGCCTCGGCCCGCTTGCGCTCGGTGATGTCGGTGATCACCGCAGCCAGCGCATACGGCTGGCCGTTGGCATCCTCGACCACGAACAGTTCGAACACCGTGTCGTGCAACTCGCCCAGGCTATTGGTCAGGCCGAGTTCGCCCGACCATGCGCCTTCGCGCAGCACCGCCGCCATCGCCGCTCGCCATAAGTCCAACTGTTTCGCGGCGAAGAAATCCCCGAATCCGTGTGCGCCCAGTTCCTCTAACGGCACGCCCAACAGAGCGCAGAAGGCCTGGTTGCCGTAGCTTAGCTGCCCGTCCAGCAGCCCCATGCCCATCGCGTTCGACGAGCTATCCATAAAGCGCTTGTACAACGCCAGTTCGTTGTTGCTGATCAGCAATGTCTGCTCGGTATGCATGCGCTCGTTGATTTCTTCCAGCAACTGCTCGTTGGTCACGTTCAGTTCGCGGGTGCGTTCATCGATGCGATCTTCCAACGACTGGTACAAACCCTGCAGGTTTTCGGTCATGCAATTAAATGCGCTGGCCAACATGCCGATTTCGTCTCTCCCGGACTCGTCCACCCGCTTGGACAAATCTCCCTGGGCAATCTGCCCGGCGGTGTGGGCAAAGCCCTGGAGCGAACGCACCATCGCGCGCCCCCAGTAGAGCGCGACCAGACCGGCGAACAGCGTCAGCGCCAGCAGCGCGCCCAACAGCAGCGCACGCTGCCGGTACAAAGGGGCGAATGCCTCGTCGGCATCCATCTTGACCACCAGCCCCCAGCGCAACTCCGGCAGATAGCGCCAGGCGGCAGCCACCTGCGTACCGTTGTAATCGGTCGCCAGCCCGCTGCCGCGCAGCCCCTGCAAAGCGAAACGCATCGGGCTTGCGCTGGTTTTCAGGTCGATCCGGCGCTGCATTGCAGCCTGCGGGTCGCTACGCAACGGTGCAACGATCAACGCGTCCCCGCTGCCGATCAATTTGGCCAGCGTGGCCTCGCCGGTTGCGCCCAGACCGTTCAAATCCCCGGTCATCCGGTAGATGCTGTCCGTGCCGAGTTGCGCCGCAACCACGCCCAGCAACTGGCCGCCACGCAGAATGGGCACGGTGATGAATGCTGCCGGTGCATTGGAGGGCGAGTAAGGCTCGAAATCGGAAATACTGCTCTCCAGCGTCATGCGCGTCTCGCCGAACGCACGGGCAAGTTGCGAGGTGCGATAAGGACCGTCGAGCAGATTGGTGGCGAAGTCCGCCTCGTGCTTGTCGGTATAGACAATCTCGCCCTGCGGCGAAATCAGGAACACGTCGTAGAACTGCGCGCCGTCGTAGATGAAAGTAGAAAGATAATCGCGTATCGCATGATCCGCCTGACGGTATTGCGCCGAATCCGGGCCGTATTGCAGGTATGCGCGCTGCAACCCGTCCATAGCCTGTGCGGTGCTGCGTTCGCGCGCCAAAATCTGCGCATCGTGGACGCGCTCCGACAGATAGAGTTTGATCAGCAGCAGCTTGCGATCCGCCAGGCGAGACATCCGGCCCAGCGTCTCCTCCCGCAGCGTCGTTTCGCTCTCCAGCAACGTCAGCACGCCGAACAGCGTCAGCGGCAGCAGTGCTACGACCACGAACCAGAGCAGAAAACGCTGGGTCAACGAAGTGAACTTCATCGCGCCTCCCCCGACAGGGACTGCTGCACCGCAAGCCATTCCGCATGGCCACGATAGAACGGGAACGGCGCGGGCCGAACTGCCCCGCCGGATTGCCAGACGATACGGAATTGCCCGTCAGGCCCAGCCTGAGCGATGCGCACCGTTTTCCACAGGTGACCATTGCCAAAATCCACCGCCAGCATTCCGCCCGGTCCCAGAACGGACTGGTGGGGCAGCACGGTCTTTACCAGCGTCAGATCGGACGTCCCCAGTTCGCGCACGCTGTTCAGCCACAACTGCACGCCGACGTAGCTCGCCTCCATCGGGTCGTCCAGCACGCGCTGCGGGCCGAAGCGCCGTTTGAAGCGCGCGACGAAGGCTTGGTTCTCCGGGCTGTCCACGCTCTGAAAATAATTCCAACCCGCATAGTGCCCGGCCACCAACTCAGGTCCCATCGCCGCCAGCTCCACTTCGGCGATGCTGGTCGAGAACACCGGTATCTGATCTGCGGCGATGCCGGCATCGTGCAGCGCCCTGAAGAAATGCCGGTTGCTGTCGCCGTTCAGCGTATTCAGCACGAAATCCGGATGGAGCCGCGCGATGTCCTGCACCACGGCGGCCATGTCGCTGTCGCCCAGCGGAACGTAGCGTTCGCCGAGCAACTGCCCGCCCTGTGCGAGCAGCACGTCCGCGACCATGCGGTTGGCGGTGCGCGGAAACACGTAATCCGAACCGATCAGGTAGAAGCGTTTGCCGCGCTGCCGCATCGCCCACAACGCCATCGGAATGATCTGCTGGTTGGGAGCGGCGCCGGTATAAACGATGTCAGGCGACTGCTCCAGTCCCTCGTACTGCACCGGATAGAACAGCAGATGGCGATGTTTCTCGACGACAGGTTTGACCGCCTTGCGGCAGGCCGAAGTCCAGCAGCCGAACAGCGCTTGCACCTTATCCTGCGCAATCAGTTTTTCGGCCTGCTGCGCGCAATACATAGCATCGGAGCGGCAGTCGGCGACGACCATCTCGACCGGCGCACCGTTCAGTCCGCCCACCTCGTTCGCCTCCTCGACCGCCAGCCGGATCGCATCGACCAACGGGGCCTCGCTGGACGCCATCGTACCGGTCAGCGAATGCAGCACGCCTATCCTGATGGGCGGTTTATCCTCTCCATATTGCGAGTACGCGAGCGTGAACAGCAGCGCGGCAACGACCGCACCAAGAATGCGGCTTGAATTGCCGGTTAAGGTTTTTTTCATCCGTGACGAGAGTCTGCTATCTGGAGCATGCATTCTAATGCACCCCCTTGCCGACCAGAAACTTTCCTAGCGGCTTGTCGGCATACTGGATGTGATTCAACAGCCAATCCTTGATGGATTGCAACGCCAGCAGCTCCCTGCCTTGGCTCAATCCGGTTTTCAGGTGCTCGGCCTCGTTCACCAGCTGGATGTGTTCCGCGTCGTGCCTTGCGATCTCGCCATAGCCGTACTGCTCCATCAAGCGATGCTCGGTCGCAAAGTGAAAAGCGGTAAAGGACAGCAGGTCTTCGAACAACTTGTGCAACACATCGTCGCCCTCGCGATTCTTGATCGCGCCGTTCAGACGATTGACCAGCCGCACCAGTTCGCGATGCTGCTCGTCGATCTCGGTGACACCGACATGATGTTCGCGGTCGAATACGATCCAGGCTTCCGGGTCGTTCACTGCGAACGGCTTGCCGCCGAAATAGGTGTAGGTGTTTTTGCCGCTGCGTTTGCTGTCGTACATCGCCGCGTCGGCTGCGGCCAGCAGACTGTCCATTTCGTTGCCGTTGTCGGGAAAGATGCTGATGCCGATACTGGTTCCGACGCTGCATTCCTGCCCTTCCGGCAACACCATCGTCTGCACGAATGCCTGCAATATCTTTTCGGCGACTTTCTCGATCTCGGCCGGGTGATCGATCTCTCCGGCAACGATGGCGAACTCGTCGCCGCCCAGACGCGCCACGCTGTCCACCGCGCGCACGCAGGCCAGCAGGCGCTGCGCCACCATCTTCAGCACCGCATCGCCGGCTTCGTGCCCATGAATGTCGTTGATCGGCTTGAAACCGTCCAGATCGAGGAACAGCAGCGCGACGTGTTTCTTGTTCCTGCGCGCCTGCGACATGGCCTGCGAAAGGCGATCGAAGAACAGCGCCCGGTTCGGCAAACCGGTAAGCCGGTCGTGGTAGGCCAGGAAATTGATGCGCGACTCGGCCTGCTTGCGTGCCGTGATGTCGATGAAGGAAATCAGCACATGGTCGAACGTATCCCGGCTTCCTTCCGCCACCGACAGATTCAGCAGCAGTTCTTTCCTTTCCCCGTTCCCGTCCCGAACCGGCACTTCATAAGCGAAACGAGATTCCCCTTCGGCGAGCGCCGCCAGTTCTTCGGCAAAGCAGGCCCATGAATCTTCCAGAAAATATCTGGGCATATGCTGTTTCAACTCCTCCTTGCTCTTCACGCCGAAAAAATCCAGCCCCTGCTGGTTGACCGCAAGTATCTGGACGCTTGCACCGCAACGCCTCACTTCCTCGGGATGAGTCTTGAAATAGCCGCGAAAATCCCCCACGCCCGATGCGGAAAGTTGCTCGAAATAAGCTTTGACCTGCGAAAAATCCTCTTCCAGTATCGGCACGGCGGCGCTGTCGAACAGGTTGTGGTACTGCTGCTCGCTCTTCAGCAGCGCGGCGTCCGCCTGCATTTTATGTTCGAGCAGAATCGCCAACTGCGCGGCCTGCTCGCGTTGCCGCCGTTGCCATACCCATGCGACCGAAATCGTTAAAACAAACAAGGCCAGCGCCGACGCCAGCAGTTCGACCTGGTCGACCAGCGCATAGGCTTCTTTTTCCGACATCTTGGAAATCAGCACCCAGGGCGTTTCCGCGATGGGCGTGGCGAACGACAGCACCGGGACGCCCTGATAGTCGTGCGCATGCTCCAGCAGCCCGCTCTTTCCCTTCAATGCCTGCGCCGCGGCCAAGTCTGGCGTATTCAGCGGCAAACTGAATTCCATCGGCGACGTCCCGCGATGGCGCAACCGGCTCAAAAACAGAACCCTGTCACCTTCGATGCGCACCAGTTGCGTCTCGGCACTCTCGCTCTTGACCGGCCAGGTCTCTATCAGGGGGAACAGATAGCGGCTCGGATCTTCCGAAAAATAGATCGCACCGGCGGGTTTGCCCGCCACGCTCAGCGGACTGAAAAATCCCAGCCCGACCGGCAAGCGGGCGTCGTTGTGACGGTGCAGGTCTATCAGCCGGATGCGGCCCGAGCGCATGGCATCCAGCGCGGCCTCCGTCATGTCTTCTTCATGTTCGATGGATCTGCCGACATGCAGGACGAAACGCCCGCTCGCATCGTAGAGCGCAATCGCATGGTAATGGTGAGCGTCGATGAAGGCGCGCAACCTGTTCTCGATGCGCAGACGCTGGATGTCGTCCTTCATGCCATCGGACAGCCACTGTTTCACTTCGCCGGCAAAGTATGAATCGATCGCCAGGGTATTGATGTCGGAATGGCGATCATCCAGCCACTCTCCGATCTGGTTGGCTTTCAGGATGCCGATTGCTGCGATTTTTTCCTTCTGGCTGTCCTTGACTGCCTCGCGCAGGTTGCTGAACACCAGGCTGCCGGCCAGCAGAAACATCGCCAAAACGCCCGCCAGCCCCAGTATCAGTTTGTAACCCGAGCTGAAGAACCTGTTCTCTGATGTGGATGGGGTGCTGGTATTCATTTCAAGACTCGTTGTTTGCCTTAGCCATGCGGTTCATTTCTTCGCTATCCAACAACCCGTCTCCAGTCGGCTCGGAATCCATCGCAGCCGCGTTCGATCGATGGCGACAGAATGATCCTCTGGCATTATTTCACAATAGCGACCTGCAGGGCGGCGGGGATGATCTTGACTGACGGCAGGGGTGGTCGGCCAGGTGCGCGCATCGGGCCGGGAGAGGTTCCTCTTATGCGCCCAACCCCGCCTCGAATTCTTCTAACGGCACGGCTTTCCCGAACAGAAAGCCCTGATAAGACATGCAGTCATGCCGTTTGAGGAAGGCGAATTGCATTTCGGTCTCCACCCCTTCGGCCAGTACAGTCAGCCCGAACCGGCGTCCCAAATCGATGATCGACTGCGCCAGTTGCATGTCATTGTCGTCGTGCTCTATCCCCTGCACAAAGGATCGGCATATCTTGATCTGATCCAGCGGCATCTGTTTCAGATAGGTCAGCGACGAATAGCCGCTGCCGAAGTCGTCCATGGACAAGGTGATGCCCTGCGTCTTCATTTCCTGCATCTTCTTGAGCGCGCCCTGCAAATCCTCCAGCACCATACGCTCGGTCATCTCCACGATCAGCAAGCCGGGGGCGATTCGGTGCGACGCCAGCAAGGCGGCTATCTCGTCGGTGAAACCCGGCAGCGCGAAGAATCTGGCGCTGATGTTCACCGCCAGCGTCAGGCCGCTTGTCTGCTCGTTACCCGCCCAGCGGCCCAGTTGGACACAGGCCTCGTTCAACACCCAGCGGTCGACATCGAGGATCAGCGCACTCTTTTCCGCAACCGGGATGAACTCGTCCGGCATCACCAGGCCGAACTGTGGCTGCTCCCAGCGCAACAGCGCTTCCGCTCCGATCGGACTCCGCCCGCCGTCCACCTGCGGCTGATAGTAAAGATGCATCTCTCCGCGTTCAAGCGCATGGCACAGGCTCTCCATCATCGCATCGCGCGAGCCGGTGCCGACCTGCATAGCCGGGTCGAAGAAACAGGTGGCATTGCGTCCGCCCTTCTTGACCTGATACATCGCCAGGTCGGCTTGCCGCAACAGGTCCTCCACCGATTCTCCGTTGCCGTGATACAGCGTGACGCCGATGCTGGGCGAGCTCAGGTATTCGTGTTCCTTGAGCAGATAGGGGCGCGCCAATGCCTCGCGGATCTTCTCCGCCACCGTACCCACCTTGCGCCGGGCATCCTGTTCGTCGCCGCCGGCATCCTCGATCAGCACCACGAACTCGTCGCCGCCCAGCCTGGCCACAGTGTCCATCTCGCGCACGCAGGACTTGATGCGATTAGCCACCTCGACCAGCATCTGGTCGCCGTAATCGTGACCCAGCGTATCGTTGAGCGTCTTGAACCTGTCCATATCGAGGAACAGCAGCGCGCCATAGTTGCGCCGGCGCGCGGAAGCGGTCAGCGCGGCACGCAGCCGTTCGAGCAACAGCCGCCGGTTGGGCAGGCCCGTCAGCACATCGTAGAACGCCAGATGGCGTATCTCCTCCTCGGCCCGCTTGCGTTCGGTGATGTCGGTGAACATGCCGACATAGTGGGTGACCTCGCCCCGCGCGTCCCTGACGGCGGTGATGGTCATCCAGCGCGGGTAGATCTGGCCGTTCTTGCGCTTGTCCCATATCTCTCCCGCCCATGCGCCCTCCTCTTTCAGACGCTGCCACATCTCGCGGTAGAACTGCTTGTCGTGACGCCCCGAACTCATCATGCGCGGGTTGTGGCCGATCACATCGGCGGCGCTGTATCCGGTGATCTGCTCGAAAGAGTGGTTGACGCGGACGATGTTGGCGTCGGCATCGGTGATCACGATGGCGTCCTGGGTCTCGAATGCGACCGCCGCGACCTGCTGCGCCTGCTCGTCCTGTTTGCGCCGGCTGATGTCGCGGCAGAACACGAACAGCCGCTCGCCCTCGGCCAGATATTTGACCGACACTTCGATGTCGACGACGCGCCCGTCCTTGCGTCGATGCCGCGTTTCGAAACGGTCATGGCCATGCGCCAGGATATTGGCGATATGCTGGCGGATGTCTTCCGGTTTCTCGTTGGCTTCCAGCTGGCTGATATGCATCCCGACCAACTCATCGGTCGAATAGCCCGATATGTCGGCGTAAGCCTGATTGACCTCCAGCAGAATGCCGCTCAGGTCGGTTATCCAGAAACCGTCTATCGCCGTCTCGATGATCTTTTCATGCTGTTTCATCGCCGCTTCGGCCTTCTTGCGCTCGGTGATGTCGCGGCTGGACGCGAACAGCAAAGACTGCCCGTCGATTTCCACGCCGGCAGTACCGATCTCGACATCGATCAGCGTGCCGTCCTTGCGGCGATGCACGGTCTCGAACAATTCGGCCTTGCCGATCAGGGACTGAAAGCGTTCTTTCAACTCTTTCCCTGACCATTGCGCGTCCCAGTCGGCCACGTTCAGCCCGGCGACTTCTTCACGGCTATAGCCCAGCATGCGACAGAACGCCTCATTGGCCTCGACGATGTTTCCCTGCATGTCCATCACATGGATCCCGTCCATCGAGGTCGCCATCAGCGCCTGGTTACGGTGCAACTGCGCCTGCACTTCCTGTGATCGCTTGTTGCCTTCATTTATTGCGGCCTGCAGCAATTCGTTGCTGAATGACAGATCCTTGGTGCGCTGATTGACCCGGTCTTCAAGCTCGAGATTGACGCTCAGAATGTCCTGCTCGCGCCGCGACAACTCCCGGAACATGACGCCGATCGCTTGCGTCAGCCTGCCGATCTCCGCACTTCCCTGGAGCGGCAAACCGACATCGTGCTCGCCGGCGGCGATCCTCTCGGCGGCCAGCGCCAGCTGTTCGAGCGGAGCGAACGAGCGACGCAGCAGCCTCATCGCGATCGCCCCGATCAGTAGCAGCCCCGCCAGGCCGACGGCGACATGCATCGCCGGCAGCGCGAACATCGGCAGCCCGGCCAGGGCATCCGGAATGCGATACATCAGCACCAGGAAGCGGCCGGGATTGGCGGGATCGAAATGTAGGCGGGTGGCGGCGAACAACTGGTCGTCCTCGCTCAGGCTCATCACCTGCATCGGCTGCTCCCCGCCGGCGCGCGGCTGGAACATCCGCTTCAGGATGGGAAAGTCGGCGATGATGCTGTCGCGGTCCGGCATGCCGAAACCGAAGCTGCGGCTTGCATCCGGGTGCAGCAGATATTGTCCGGCCATGTTGGTGACATAGGCTTGCACATCCGCCGGCAGACCTTCCCGGGACGACTCCAGCAAGCCTCGCACATCCAGGCTGATCACCACCACGCCGAATATCTTTCCGGAATCCTCGTAAACCGGCGTTGCCGCGCGCAACGTATGGATGCGGCCTGCTCCGTTCCGAACAGGCCCCTGCTGGTATTCGAATTCGGAAAGATATACCTCGCCTCTGGGCAACCCCAGCGCACGCCTGAAAAAATCTCGCGCACCATAGTTCAACTCCCTGTCCGGCATCATCGACAAGGTCTTGCCATCACGACTGCTGACGCTCACGATCTCCCTGCCGCCATCGGCCACGCCGATATAGCGTATACGGTAGTAACCGGGATGAGCCCTGGAGAACGCGGAAAATATTTCCTGAAGACGCGCCTCCCACCTTGCGCGGGTATTGCCGTCGCGCGGATCGAAACCGCGATTCTGCGTGGCACGCGCGATGCCGGAAATGGGCGGAGTATTGGACAGGAACAGCACATCGCGACTCAGCATGTCGATCTGCTGGTTCAACCTTAGCCGCTGCGTCTGGATGGACTTGTCGAGATGGGCGGTGCGCTCGCCGACATAGGCCTCGCGCAGACGCGAATGCTCGATATACCACATCGCCAGCGCACTCACGCCCAGCATGACGATCAAGCCGATCGTGAGACGCGTGGACAGACGAGAAACACTCAGCATCCGAATCTCCCCCGTGAACGGGTTTTGAACACCTACTGCATAATTAACCTACCCGCCGATGATACATACCTTCCCATGCAAACAGGGAATTGCCGATGGGTTAAAGACTGTATTTTTGCCGTGCCAGGCACAAGTCCTGCCAGGCATGGGCCTTTTCCATCGGACTGCGCAGCAGATAGGCAGGGTGGTAGGTGACGATCAGGGGAATGCCGTCGTAGTCATGCACCTCGCCGCGCAGCGAACCCAGCGTGACGTCGCCCGTTTTCAGCAATGCGGTCGCCGCGGTCTTGCCCAGCGCCACGATCACTCTGGGCCGGATCAGCTTTATCTGGCGCTGCAGATAAGGCAGACAGGTCGCGATCTCGTCGGCCTCCGGCGTGCGGTTGGCGGGCGGATGGCACTTGACCACATTGGCGATATACACGTTGTCGCCGCGCTTCAGCTTGAGTGCCAGCAACATGCTGTCGAGCAGCTTGCCGGCCTGCCCAACGAACGGCTCGCCACGCTCGTCCTCATCCGCGCCCGGCCCTTCGCCGACGAACAGCCAACCGGCCTGCTGGTCGCCGACGCCGAACACCGTCTGCGTACAGCCGGCACGCAGCTTGCAGGCGGTGCAGTCGCGCACCATAGTCTTCAGTTCCGGCCAACCGAGCCTGGCGATAAGCTGTTCGCGGCCAGCTTCATCGCTCGCAATGGCTGCCGCAGGTTCGGCCTCTGCCTCGACGGGCATATCGCTTGCGAAAGACGGATTGCGTCCTTCGTCTGAACTCAGGACAGGCTGAGCGACATATTGGGTATCGGCTTCCGAAGCAGCCCTGTTTTCCGCAGGGACACATGAAGCTTCTGCTCCGGCATCGGCACGGCGCGCCGTGCCCCTACACTCGTCCGCAGGCAGTTCCCTGCGCACCCATTGCGGATACAGGTTCAACTCGCGCAATACCGCTTCGTTTCTATCCATTCGCCTCACCCGCCCCATTCGTTCCATCCAACAGCTCGCACGCCATCACCAGCGCGTCCTCGCTGCCGTTCGCATCGCGATAATAGCTGCGCCGCAGGCCGACCTCGGAAAACCCTGCGCTGCGATAGAGTGCAACTGCCGCCGTATTGGACGGGCGCACTTCGAGCAACACGCGCCGCATATTCCTGCCGCGCGCCAGTTCCAGCATCCCGCCCAGCATCGCGCGCCCCAGCCCCTTACGCTGATGCGCCGCTGAGACTCCTATCATCAGCAGCTCGACCTCGTCCACCGCCGGCATCATGATCGCATAGCCGCGCAACTCGCCGCCTTCCTCGTCGACATGACACCAGTGACCGGCATCCAGCGAGTCGGCGAACTGGCCGCGCGTCCAGGGATAGCGCTGCACCGATTGCTCGATGGCGAGCACCGCATCCAGATCGGCGGACGTCATTTCGCGCATTCGCGCTCCGCGGTGGTGAGGGCGACCTTGTCGCGCAGATACAGCGGCAATGCCAGCGCCGCATCCACGCCCTCGCCGCGTGCCAGACGCCGCGCACCGAGTGCCGCGATTGCCGCCGCCTGCGGCACGACCGTTCCGTCCATGCCCGACAACTGCCCGGCATAGCGCGCCTGCAGCGCCGCACTGTTGACCGCGAAACCGCTGCCCGCGGCGAACCAGCCTTCTCCGGACAAGGCTGGAGCAGCCTCCGGCTTGCACAGACAAGGTTCGCTCACGGCGATCCACTCGTCACCCTGTCTCTCGTAGGCAGCGTGATAAATCTCGCTCATGCGCGCATCCAGCACCACGATTACCTTGTCGTGTCCGGATGCCTCGGCCAGCGCCTCCAGCGTGCACACGCCGACCACCGGCAGGTTCGCCCCGAGGGCCAATCCCTGCGCGACGCCGCAGGCGATGCGCACGCCGGTGAACGAACCCGGCCCCATGCCGAAGGCGATGGCATCCATGGTCTGTAGCTTGTGGCCGGTAGCTTGTAACAAGTCGTCTATCATCGGCATCAGCCGTTCGGAATGCTTCTGCCCGACCAAGTCGCAGCGCGAAACGACTTCGCCGTCCTGCCAGAGCGCAACGGAGCAATATTCGGTGGAGGTTTCGAGTGCGAGGATGTTCATTTTAAAAATCTGATTGGGACATTTGTTTTTCTTTTCTTATTCAGCGAACAGCAATACCACCGCCTGCGCCGCGATGCCTTCGCCGCGCCCGGTGTAGCCCAGCTTTTCGGTGGTGGTCGCTTTGACGTTGACCGCGCTCTTCTCGACGCGCAGGTCGGCGGCGATGTGGGCAACCATCTGGGCGATATGCGGGGCCATCTTCGGCGCCTGCGCGATGATGGTCGCGTCGACGTTGGCGACGCGATAGCCCTGCTCGCGCACCAGGTGCATCGTCTCGCGCAGCAGGATGCGGCTGTCGATGTTCTTGAACTTCGCGTCGGTGTCGGCGAAATGTTTGCCTATGTCGCCCAGCGCCGCCGCGCCCAGCAGCGCATCGCAGATCGCGTGCAGCAGCACATCCGCGTCGGAATGCCCGAGCAGCCCTTTCTCATGGGGGATATCCACCCCGCCGACGATGAGCTTGCGCCCTTCCACCAGTTGGTGGACGTCGAATCCTTGTCCGATTCTCATGCTTACCTCTCTATCTGCCGTCATTCCCGCGCAGGCGGGAATCCAGCTCAATCAACATTCTGCGTAGCAGACAAAACCTTTTGCCTGCCCCGCTTCGCGGGGATTTATAAATCGACTGGATTCCCTCCTGCGCGGGAATGACGAATAATTATCTTCCCTGTTGCAGCAGCAACTCCGCCAGCAGCAGATCCTGCGGATAAGTCACCTTGAAATTGGTCGATTCGCTCGCGACCAGCTTCGGGTTCAGGCCCAGCGCCTCGACCGCGGAAGCTTCGTCGGTCACCGCCTTGCATTGCTGCAATGCCTGCATCAGCAGACCCGCGCGGAACATCTGCGGGGTCTGCGCCTGCCACAGGCCGGCGCGATCTTCGGTGCGGGCGATGCGCTGAGCATCGTCGGCGCGCTTCAGCGTATCCGCCACCGGCACTGCGAGGATGCCGCCGACCGGGTCGTCGCGCAGCTCGGCAATCAGCTTCGCGAGATGCGATTGCGTCAGGCAGGGACGAGCCGCATCATGCACCAGCACCCAGTCGTCCGGCTCCAGCTCGGAGGCCAGCAGGCCGTTCGCCACGCTCTCCGCGCGAGTCGCGCCGCCGCAATACAGCGGCTGCAGCTTTTCGCCGCAATGCGACCAGTCGTAACCGTGGAACAGCGTGTCGTCGGGCGCCAGCACGACGAACACCGTGGAAAGATCGGGACAAGCGCACAGGGTCTCTAGCGCATGCGCGATCATCGGTCGGCCTGCGAGCGGAAGATATTGCTTGGGTAGTTCGTTGCCCATACGCGCACCGAAACCGGCGGCGGGGACTAATGCATGGAATTCGGACATGGGCGCGAGTTTACCAAACTCCTGCGGCTTGAACGTGCTGAAAGCGACGAACCATCAGGTGAATTCAAAACCCTGATCCAGCACCCTGCGACAGGCCGCCGCCACCTCCGCGTCATAGAGTACGTCGCGATTCTTTTCGATCTCGTCCAGCGCCATCGGCATGCCCAGACCGGCCCGATACGGGCGATGCGACGCCATCGACTCCACCACGTCGGCGACGCCGACGATCCTCGCCTCCAGGGCGATCTCGTCGCCCTTGAGCCCCTGCGGATAGCCCTTGCCGTCGATGCGCTCATGATGCTGATGGGCGATCTCCGCCACCGGCCAGGGGAAGTTGATGTCTTTCAGGATATCGAAGCCCATCGTGGCGTGCGCCCGGACGATGTTGTATTCGAGCGGGGTCAGTCGCGAGGGTTTGCTGAGTATCTCCGCCGGTATGCCGATCTTGCCGATGTCGTGGATCATCGCGCCCAGACGCACACCGCGTATGCGATCCTCGTCCAGCCCCATTTCTCGTGCGATCGCGCAGGCCAGTTCGGCGACGCGGCGCTGGTGGCCGGCGGTATAGGGATCGCGCAACTCCACCGCCAGCGAGACGGCGTGCACCGTGCCCTCCAGCGCCTTTTCCAATTTCTGTCCCTGCTCATGCAATTTGTCCGCCATGTGCTTGCGCGCGGTGATGTCCACTGAGATGCCGAGCAGATGGGTGGGATGTCCGGCCTCGTCGTACAGGCCGACCTTGAAGGTCTGCAGCCAGCGTTCGCTGCCATCCGCAGCCGTGATCCGCTCCTCCGGTATCTCCACCAGCCGGCGGCTCTCCAGCACCTCGCGGTCGCGCATTGTGAAGGCGTTCGCCTGCTCTGGCGGGAAGAAGTCGTAATCGTTCTTGCCCAGCATGTCCCCGCGAGCATAGCCCAACAGTTGCTCGCCGGCATGGTTGAACAATTCGAAGCGCAGGTCTTCCGCCCGTTTCAGAAAAACCATCGCCGGGATGTTTTCGACGATGGTGTTCAGCAATGCCTGCGAATGTTTCAGTTCGCCCCTGACGCGCAGTTGCTCGGTGATATCGAGGAAGGTCACCACCGCGCCATGGGTGACGCCGTCCTTGATCACCGGATAAGCCCAGTACTCGGCCGGAAACGAACTGCCGTCCTTGCGCCAGAGCACCTCATTGGCGACATGGAAGGACTTGCCGTCGCTGATAGACGAATAAGTCGGACATTCCTCATACGGGTAAGGCGTGCCATCGGATCGGGTGTGATGCGTCAACTGGTGCATGTTCCTGCCGATCAGCTCGGAGGCATCGTCGTAACCCAACACTTTCAGGCCAGCCGCATTGACGAAGGTGCAGTTGCCATCCAGGTCCTGCCCGAACATCGCATGCGCGATCGAATTGGTCAGCAGTGTGACTTCCGCCTCGCTCTTTTCGACTGCAGCCATAGCCCGCTGTTGCCGTCTTCCGCCGAGGAACAGCCCCAGCAGCCCCAGCCCCCAGATCACCCCGTGCCCGCCGATCAGCGCGCTCCGTCCTTTCCCCTCGACGAGCAGCAACCCGTCGATAGGGATCGCGATGCTGACGCCGCCGCGAATATCGCCCAGCTTGTCGCCATATCTGGCATGGCACTTCAGGCACCCCTCTTCCGTGATCATGGTTCATGTAGCGGTAATAGGTCTTGCCGTTCGCCATCAGGTCGGTCGATGCCCACTCCTTCACGCCGCGCTCGAAGGCCTGCAACGCCTGCTGCTCCCATGCATCCGCGGCATTGACCGGATTGATCGGGCGCAGGCTGGCGATACGCCCGCGCAACTCGCTGCTTTCGGCCATGCCCTCATGCACCAGCCGCACCACATACGAAGAATTCAGCAGCGTCAGCTGCTTGCCGGACGGCGTGGTGATGTCGCGCTCCGGCACATGGATGAGCCACGGACTGGGCGTGATCTTGCCGGTGACCGGGACATAGACCCCGCCGCTGTGTATCACCCAGTTACGATATTCCATATCCATCGCATGGATGGACTTCGCCTCGGCATGCAGCGCGGCATCGAAGCTCTGCTGCTGGTAATACAACCCCCAACCCAGCGACAGGGCTGCAGCCAGCGTCCAGAACAGCATCAACAACCGGGTGTTGCGGCGGAGGCGTTCGAGATGGGAAAGTTTGGTGCGTCGCATCGGATGGAATACAAGGGATTCGTCGTTGGGCTGGCGATGATACCGCGTTAGCCCGTCGAGCGATAACGCGGCACACCGCTGGCCCGGCTGTCCGCGAGTATAATATGCACCTTTGTTTCAGGCAGTCCATCGTGCTTTTCTCGTCTACCCATTCCCGCCCCCGTTACACCCGCTTGCTAGGCTCGTCAGATGCATTGGCCTTGGCGCAACTGGCGACTGAAAAATCTCCGCTGGTGGTCATCGCCGCGAATGCGCTGGAAGCGCAGCGACTGGTCGAGGAAATACCGTTTTTCGATCCCAAGCTGCGCGTGCATCTGCTGCCGGACTGGGAGACGCTGCCCTACGACCACTTCTCGCCGCACCAGGACCTGATCTCGGAGCGTCTTGCTACGCTGCACCATATCCGCAGCGGTTCGTCCGATGTAGTCATCGTACCTATCACCACCGCACTGTATCCGCTGCCGCCGGTGGAGCATCTGGCCGCCTATACCTTTTTCCTGAAGCGCGGCGAGAAGCTGAACGTCGCGCAACTGCGCGAGCAGCTGACTTTCGCCGGCTACAACCATGTGCAACAGGTGTTAACCCCGGGCGAATACTGCGTGCGCGGCGGCATCATCGATCTGTTCGCCATGGGCAGCGTGCTGCCCTATCGCATCGACCTGTTCGACGACGAGATCGAGACCATCGCCACCTTCGACGTGGACACGCAGCGCACGCTGTATCCGGTGCCTGAAATCCGCCTGCTGCCCGCACGCGAGTTCCCGATGGACGAAAAGGGACAGGCGACTTTCCGCCAGAACTTCCGCGAGCGCTTCGAGGGCGATCCCTCCAGATCGCGCATCTACAAGGACGTGAGCAAGGGCATCGCCCCGGCAGGCATAGAGTATTACCTGCCGCTATTTTTCGACAAGACCGCGACGCTGTTCGACTACCTGCCGAAACACGCCACACTGTGCCTGCACCACAATGTGGACGAAGCCATCGCCAACTTCGCCAGGGACACCGCCTCGCGCTATAACCTGCTGCGCGGCGATCCGCAGCATCCGCTGCTGGAAACGAAGGAGCTATTTCTGGATGGCGAGCAATTCTTCATTCGCGCGAAAGAATTTGCGCGGGTGGACATCGTTCTCTCTCCCCTCTCCCTCGATGGGAGAGGGGCAGGGGGAGAGGGTGAGAGCGCACCGAAAAACATGACGCCCTGCCCCACCGCGTCTATTCCCAACATCGCGGTCGACCGCCGCGCCGAAGTCCCCACGCAAAAGTTCGATGATTTCCTACGGAGCTATAAAGGCCGCGTGCTACTGCTGGCCGACAGCCTCGGGCGACGCGAGATCATCTCAGGCTATCTGAAGGAATACGGCCTCACGCCCGCGGTGTGCGAAGACTACGCATCCTTCCTCGCCGGCAAAGAGAAATTCATGCTCGCCACGGCGCTGGTGCAGAGCGGCTTCGTCCTGTCCGAAGACAATCTCGCCATTGTCACAGAGAGCGAGCTGTATGCCGCGCAGCCGCGCAGCCGCGCAGCCCGCGCGGCGAAGAAGAGCAACGTCGAAGGCATGCTGCGCGACCTGTCCGAGCTCAAGGTCGGCGACCCGGTGGTGCACGAGCAGCACGGAATCGCGCGCTATCAGGGCCTGGTAAACCTCGACCTCGGCGAAGGCGAGAACGAATTTCTGCTGCTGGTGTATGCGGGCGAGGACAAGCTCTACGTGCCCGTGTCGCAACTGCATGTCATCAGCCGTTACAGCGGCGGCGCGCCGGAAGCCGCTCCGCTGCACAAGCTGGGCAGCGGCACTTGGGACAAGGCCAAGCGCCGCGCGATGCAGCAAGTGCGCGACACCGCCGCCGAACTGCTGAACATCTACGCCCAGCGCGCCACCCGCAAAGGCCATGCCTTCAAGCTCACCTATCACGACTACGAGGCGTTCGCCGAAGGCTTCGGCTTCGAAGAGACCGCAGACCAGGCCGCCGCCATCGAAGCCGTGCTGCTCGATCTGCAATCCGTCAAACCGATGGACAGGCTGATCTGCGGCGATGTGGGCTTCGGCAAGACCGAAGTCGCCTTGCGCGCCGCCTTCGTCGCAGTGATGGACGGCAAACAGGTCGCGGTGCTGGTGCCCACCACGCTGCTCGCCGAGCAGCACTTCCAGAACTTCTCCAACCGCTTCGCCGACTGGCCGATCAAGATCGCCGAGTTGTCGCGCTTCCGTTCGACCAAAGAGGTGAACCAGGCGCTAAAAGACTTGGCGGATGGCAAGCTGGACATCGTGATCGGCACACACAAATTGATCCAGAAGGATGTGAAGTTACACAATCTCGGTCTGGTGATACTCGACGAGGAACACCGCTTCGGCGTGCAGCAGAAAGAGCGCCTGAAAGCACTGCGCGCCGAGGTGGATGTGCTAACGCTCACCGCCACGCCGATACCGCGCACGCTGGCGATGTCGCTGGAAGGGCTGCGCGACTTCTCGGTGATCGCCACAGCGCCGCAGCGCCGCCTGTCGATCAAGACCTTCGTCAGCAGCTACAGTCAGGGCGTAATCCGCGAAGCCGTGCTGCGCGAACTCAAGCGCGGCGGGCAGGTGTATTTCCTGCACAACGAAGTCGACACCATTGCCAACATGCTGGAAAAGCTGGAAACATTGCTGCCGGAAGCACGCATCCGCGTGGCGCACGGCCAGATGGGCGAACGCGATCTGGAAGCGGTGATGCGCGACTTCACCCACCAGCGCTTCAACGTGCTGCTGTGCTCCACCATTATCGAAACCGGCATCGACGTGCCTACCGCCAACACCATCATCATGAACCGCGCCGACCGCTTCGGCCTCGCGCAGTTGCACCAGTTGCGCGGCCGCGTCGGACGCTCGCACCACCAAGCCTATGCCTACCTGCTAGTGGACAGCATGGACGGTCTCACCGCGCAGGCGAAGAAACGCCTCGAAGCGATTCAGGCGATGGAACAACTGGGCAGCGGCTTCTTCCTCGCGATGCACGATCTGGAAATCCGCGGCGCGGGCGAAGTGCTCGGCGAATCGCAGAGCGGCGAGATGCATGAGATCGGATTTTCGCTGTACAACGACATGCTGAGCGCCGCCATCACCTCGCTCAGACAAGGCCACGAACCGGACATGACCCACCCCTTGGGCGTCACCACCGAAATCAATTTGCATACGCCGGCACTCTTGCCGAACGACTATTGCGGCGACATCCACCAGCGGCTGGTGATCTACAAACGGTTAGCGAACTGCAACACGCAACAAGACCTGGACGACATGCATCAGGAACTGATCGACCGCTTCGGCCTGCTGCCCGAACCCGCCCAGACCCTGCTCGACAGCCACCGCCTGCGCATCCTCGCAAAGCCACTGGGCATCAACAAAGTGGATGCCTCATCGGAGGCCATCGTCATCCAGTTCGTCCCCAACCCGCCCATCGACCCGATGAAAATCATCACTCTGATCCAGAGCCGACGCTATATAAAAATGACGGGGCAGGACAAACTGAGGATAGAGTTGAAGCATGAGGACTTGCAGCAGCGAGTGCTGGCGATAGTGAATTTCTTCAAGGAATTGCAGTAATCCGTAGGGGCGCGATTTAACCAGCCACTTATCCGTCGTTTCTTGATGGATTAGTGGAATGGCTATGCAGGGCTATCGCGCCCTGAGCATTCGTGGGGCGCAATAACCAATAGGCATTGCGCCGTACACATCCCATTCGCTCAAAGCCACGCAGCCCCGCGCACGCCGCTCGAATCGCCAAACCGATGCTGCACCAGCTTCGTATCCACCCGATCCGAGAACACCCATTCGCCCCACAGCGCGGGCACCTTCGCATACAGCCTTTCGATGTTGGACATGCCGCCGCCCAGCACGATAACGTCCGGGTCGAGGATGTTGACGACATGCGCGAGCGAACGCGCGAGGCGATGTTCGTAAGCCTGCAGGCTGCGCTCGCAGGCGGCGTCGCCCTGCTCCGCGCGCTTCACGATCTCATCGGCTCTCAACGACACCCCAGTCTCAAGCTCATGCAACTTCGCCATGCCCGGCCCGGAAAGGAAGGTCTCGATGCAGCCTTGCTTGCCGCAATAGCAGGTCGGTCCGGGAAGTTCGTGCGCCTGCGGCCAGGGCAGCGGATTGTGCCCCCATTCGCCTGCGATGCCGTTGGGGCCGGTGAGGATACAGCCGTTGACAACGATGCCCGCGCCGACGCCGGTACCGAGGATCACGCCGAACACGACCTCCGCGCCTGCCGCCGCGCCGTCGGTCGCTTCGGACAGCGCGAAGCAGTTGGCGTCGTTGGCTATCTTCATCTTGCGTTGCAGCAGGGCTTCGAGGTCTTGCAGGATGGGCTGACCGTTTAGCGCAACGGAATTGGAGTTCTTCAGGCATCCGGTCGCGCGCGATAACGCGCCGGGCGTGCCGATGCCGACCGAGCCGCGTTGTCCCAGTTCCGCTTCGGCGTCGCGCACCAGTTGGGCGATGGCCTGCAAGGTCTCGTAGTAATCGCCCTGCGGCGTTGGCGTGCGACGGCGCAGCAATTCGCGGCCAGCATCGTCCAGCGCGACGATCTCGATCTTGGTGCCGCCGAGGTCTATGCCCAATCTCATTATTTGCCTACCTGCAACCAGAAAGTCACCGGCCCGTCGTTGACCAGACTCACTTTCATGTCCGCGCCGAACACGCCCGTCTCGACCCCGGCATGACGCTCGCGCGCCGCGGCAACGAAGTACTCGAACAGGACCGCGCCCTGCTCCGGCGGTGCTGCGGAGGAGAAGCTGGGGCGCGTGCCCTTGTGGGTGTCGGCAACCAGCGTGAATTGCGGTACCAGCAACAGTTCAGCGTGGATGTCGGCGAGCGAGAGGTTCATCTTGCCATCGGCATCGGGAAATACGCGGTAAGTCAGGATGCGTTCGAGCAGTCGCTTGGCGCTCGTTTCGTCGTCCGCCTTCTCGACGCCGAGCAGTACCAGCAGGCCGCGCCCGATCTGCCCGACGACACGGTCCTCCACCGTCACGCTCGCCTCGCCGACGCGCTGTATCAGTCCGATCATGTTCTTGTTATCCCTCCCGTTTTTCCCGCCTCGCAACTCGACGCGGAATGTACCGGACTCGATTTGTTTTGACTACTTATAGCGACACGAGCAACCGTTTTCGGCGTCAAGCCCGGAATTCCACTAGCCGTCCAGAATGCGCTTCCGGTCAAGAACCGAAGCCCGCCAATAACCCATGTGCAACAAGCCATTGACATCCTCCAAAATCCACGAGTACAGTTGCGCCCACTTGCAAATCCGCCGCAACGCACACCACACCGCAAGCATGGTGCGGGGCTAACGGCGGCTCCCCCCAGAACAGGAGGCTGGCGCAAGTTGCTTCGACCGGTTTCAACATAAACATCGTTTGTCTCCGCAAAGACTCCCGCATCCCGACGGATGAAATGTCTTCGCATGATCGCCCAGAATTACGCAGGGCGCGCAGGCCACAAACGCAAATATCGAGAACCGGAGATGCAAAGTGAGTGATGGTGTTTGACCGTCACTCATGCGATTCCCGCGCAAAGGGAATAGTCGCCAGCAATCAGCATGTTCATGGGGGAAATCTCAATGGCAGTTTGCCTGTTTCTTCGTGCCGTTCCCAATAATGGCTCCAAGCGGGGTATCTCGTGATGACCCGCGTCGCCATCGTCGATGCCGATCTGATCGAAGACATCGCATCGCAACTGAATCAGGCCGGCCACATCGCTACACCGCTTCGAGACATCACCAGTCTGAATGCCTGGCTAGCCACGCACGAGACCACCGTGCTGTTGCTGAGCCAATCGACAGGGAGCGCTTCCCCCTCCTCTGCCGCCATCAAAGAGACAACCTCCGGCATGGACGACAGCCGTTGGCGACTCCATCCGGCACAACTGGAATTGAGTACTCCTGACGGTAGATCGATTCCCGTGTCGCCCAACGAATGCTGCATCCTGCAAGCCGCCGCCCGGGCAAATGGTCAACTCGTCAGCCGAAAAACGCTCGTCGAGGCTCTGGGTCAACGCTTCTTGCACTACGACGAGCGCCGACTCGAATCTCTCATCAGCCGTCTGCGCCGCAAATTGTCATCCTATGCCCCCGAAGGCTTTCCGGTGCGCGGAGTGAAAGGGTGCGGTTATCTGTTTGGCGTCAGGCTGCAGGACATGAGCATCGACTGACGTCAGGAACGGTCAGCGATGGTCAGCAATAAACCCCATGAAATAGATACTCTTCCAGCGTGCGAAGTGTGCATGAGTGAGTGAATGGATATCGCACGATCCAGTTGCCAGTCGTTGAACGCATGCAAGCAACTATGGAAGGGAGATGAAAATGAAGTTTACTTAAGTCGCAATGCAGGGTGTCCATCAAATTACGGGGCGTATGCCTTACCCCTCTGACCCGGAAATACCATTGAATCATTCAACTCAAAAAGGAAATGAAAATGACTGAAAACGATGATGCAGTATTCGCCATGAGCACGACTTCCGACACCATCTACGTACAGATAATCATCGATTGCGATGCCATCATGGCTGCGTATCCGACGCCGAGTCAGGATTACACCAGGCCAACAGGCATCGGTCACAATCAGGGGTTCATGGTGACAGCAACCGAATACGTGAACAGTGGGCAAGGGACTGGGGACTTGAGTTTCAAAGCCGAAGTTGGCGACACAATCCGCTGGACATCAAGCTCGATATCTAACAATTTCGACTCCGCCGTTTTCGTATATCAGATGAACAAATTTTCCGGGACGCAAGTCACCGACACTCCGGAGTTAAAAACATTCACAAAAACTTCGATGGTGCCGCAAACGGCCATACCGCCTACCGTCACTCAAGCACCACAAAATTATTGGTTTATGACTTGTGAGGTGTTGAACACCGGAACAGAAGGTTATAACGTCTGCTTTGGATTATATCGGCGCGCAAGGGGTGGCACCGGGCAGACACTCTATGGTTATTTTTACTGGGACCCAACCATCACAGTGGCAGTATAACGGCGCAAACCAAGATGCGAAGTTTGCATGTACGGGATGAATGCGGATGGAATCAATCGAGGCTGAACATCCCCTGTGCCACAATGCAAACTATGCAAGCCTGACCCGGTTTCGGTTTATGACGCCGGGTTACGGTTTGTATAGTTAGCTTGACACCAAAGAAGGTGTTGCGTTTATGCACAACAGTTACTGCGTTATTGTTCGAATCGAACCATCAAGATTGGCGAAAGCCATTAACCAAATCCGACACGACCTTAAGCGAAAAAATCACTCATAGCGGCACAAACTGTGCAGCCTTCATTCATGCCACACCCGCTGAGGAAAGTAACGCCGTTCCTTCCCCGAAATGGCCTTCAAGGGTTCGCAGGAGAATATTCCCTGCCATCAGGACAGAATGCGAATCTGGCTATTTAGCTGTCCTCCAGCGCCCTCACCTTCACCGTCTTGCCCTTCACCTTGCCCGCCGACAGTTTTCGCACGGCCTCGTCGGCGATGTCGCGTGCGACAGCGACGTAGGTGGAGAAATCGGTGACGGTGATCTTGCCGACCTGCTCGCGGGTGTAGCCGGCTTCGCCGGTGAGCGCGCCCAGCACGTCGCCGGGGCGGATCTTTTCCTTGCGGCCGCCGAGGATCAGCAGCGTCACCATGGGCGGAACCAGCGGGGCATCGTCGCCTTCCAGTTCGTTTACCTGATGCCACTCGGGATCGAAGCCCATCGTCTTCGCGATGGACTCGACGCGGTGGATTTCGGTCGGGCTGGCAAGGCTCAGCGCCCAGCCGTCTTCGTCGGCACGGCCGGTGCGACCGATGCGGTGGACGTGGATCTCGGGGTCGGGCGTGACATCGACGTTGATGACCGCTTCGAGCCGGGCGATGTCCAAGCCGCGCGCGGCGACGTCGGTGGCGACCAGCACCGAACAACTGCGGTTGGCGAACTGGATCAGCACCTGGTCGCGCTCGCGCTGTTCCAGATCGCCGTTCAGCGTCAGCGCCCTGATGCCCTGCGCCTGCAACACGTCGAGCAGGTCGCGGCATTGCTGTTTGGTGTTGCAGAAGGCCAGCGTGCTGACCGGGCGGTAGTGTTTCAGCAGCGCAGCGACGGCCTGCAAGCGGCCCTCGCGGCTCACCTCGTAGAAACGCTGGCGTATCTTGCCGTCGTCGTGCTGCTCTTCCAGCTTCACTTCCTGGGGCTTGTGCATGAACTGGCGCGCCAGCCGCAGAACGCCGTCAGGATAGGTCGCCGAGAACAGCAGCGTCTGGCGACGGGGCGGGCAATGCCGCGCGACGTAGGCGATCTGGTCGTAGAAGCCCATGTCCAGCATGCGATCGGCCTCGTCCAGCACCAGCGTGTTGAGCGACTCCAGATTCAGCGTGCCGCGGTCGAGGTGATCCATGATGCGGCCCGGCGTGCCGACGACGATGTGCGCGCCGTGCTCCAGGCTGGCCATCTGCGGGCGCATCGTCGTGCCGCCGCACAGCGTGACGACTTTGATGTTGTCGGCGGCGCGCGCCAATCGGCGTATCTCCTGCGCCACCTGGTCGGCCAGCTCGCGCGTGGGGCACAGCACCATGGCCTGCACCGCGAACCAGCGCGGGTTCAGTTTCGTCAGCAACGGCAGGCCGAACGCCGCGGTCTTGCCGCTGCCGGTCTTGGCCTGCGCGATCAGGTCGTGTCCGCCCAGCGTGATCGGCAGGCTGGCGGCCTGTATCGGCGTCATCGTCAGGTAGCCGAGCTGCTGCAGGTTCGCCAGCATCGCGGACGGCAGCGGCAGTTCGCCGAACGGGCGTCCAGTAGTGTCTGTCATGGCGTACTCAGTCCTTGCGTCGTCTGCCCGGCAGGGTCTTGCCCCTGACCAGGTCTTTTTTTGAAATCCACACCGGCTTCGGCTTCTCGATCAACCAACTCCGCTCCGAACTCCTGGCCTTCTTATACGCCTGGATCGCGGCGAGCAACTGGTCGGGATCGACCTGCAGCATTTGATGCTCGCCCTCGAGGTGGTAATCGGCGAGCGATTCCTTGAGGTCGTAGATGCGTTCCGGCGTTTCGGCTTTCTTGCGCAGGCTGGCCATCATCTGCTGCGCATCCTCGGACAGGATATAGCCGCCGTCCTGCTCGCTGATCAGGCCGTAGGCGGAGAGCCGGGAAAACGCATCCGACAACTTCGTTTCAGGAGGAATGGCTCCGTTGGCCAGGTCGGCCGCGGCGACGATCTCGACCAGCTCGGCAGGCCGTCGCTTCGCGGCAAGGCCCAAGGCCAGCAACAGGATTGCATCAACATCATGGACTGGGTACATCGTGGGCCTTTGAATGAGTGGAGAGAAGCTGTACTGCAGAAAGCTGCGAGCCGGATTCATCCGGCCTGTCGCAGAAGAGAAAGTAGCACGTCATACCGGCGGAGGCCGGTATCCAGTGGCGCGCAAAGCGCGCCGGCATTGATTCTTGCTGGATTCCGGGTCTAGCCCGGAATGACGAACGTGATGTTGATGAAGCTTCAGATCAATAAACAGCTGTTGCACTCGCAACCGCCTTACTCCATGTACATGCCACCGTTCACATGCAGCGTGACGCCGGTGATGTAGGACGCGCCGGGGCCGGCCAAAAATGCGACGGCATTGGCGATGTCGGCCGGCTGGCCGAGGCGCTTCAGCGGCACATGCTCGACCAGCTTCGCGCGCGCTTCATCGCCCAGCGCGTGGGTCATGTCGGTGTCGATGAAGCCGGGCGCGACGCAGTTCACGGTGATGTTGCGGCTGCCGATCTCCTGCGCGAGCGACTTGGTGAAGCCGGCCATGCCGGCCTTGGAGGCGGCGTAGTTGGCCTGGCCCGGGTTGCCCATGCTGCCGACCACCGAGGAGATGCTGATGATGCGCCCGCCGCGGGCCTTCATCATCGCGCGCAGCACCGCGCGGGAAAGGCGAAACACCGACTTCAGGTTGGTGGTCAGCACGTCATCCCACTCTTCGTCGGTCATGCGCGCCAGCAGATTGTCCTTGGTGATGCCGGCGTTGTTCACCAGTATCGAGATCTCGCCGAAGTTCTGGCGGATAGCGCCCAGCACGGCTTCGGTCTGCGCCGCATCGTTGACGTTCAGCGCCATGCCGGTGCCCTTGATGCCGGCCGCATCGAGATACGCGCCGATGGCCTGCGCGCCGTTCTCGCTGGTCGCGGTGCCAATCACGGTCGCGCCCTGCTTGCCAAGTTCCAGTGCGATGGCCTGCCCGATGCCGCGCGATGCGCCGGTCACCAGTGCGATTTGTCCTTGCAGTGTCATGTTCTCTCCCTTTGTGCGAGTTATGCGAGTGCGGCCAATGCTGCCTTCAGCGCCTCGCCGTCATTGATGGCCAGCGCCTGCTGGTTGGTGTCGATGCGCTTGTTCAGCCCTGCCAGCACCTTGCCCGGCGCGCATTCGACGTTGTGGGTGATGCCTTGCGGGCCGAACGCCTGCACGGTCTCGACCCAACGCACCGGCGAATACAACTGACGCACCAGCGCGTCCTTGATCGAAGCTGCATCGTTGTAGGCGGCGACGTCGGCGTTGTGCAACACCGGAATGGACGGCGCATTCACCGCGACGTCGTTCAGGTAGGCGCGCAACTGCTCGGCCGCGCCCTTCAGCAGGCTGCAATGCGACGGCACGCTCATCGGCAGCATGATCGCGCGCTTCGCGCCCTTGGCCTTCGCCAGTTCCATGCCGCGCTCGACTGCGGCGCGATTGCCGGCGATCACCACTTGGCCGGGAGAGTTATAGTTCACCGCTTCCAGCACCTCGCCCTGCGCGCCTTCGGCACACACCGCGCGCACCGCTTCGTCGTCCAGACCGAGGATGGCAGCGATGCCGCCCACGCCTTCCGGCACGGCTGTTTGCATGCATTGCGCGCGATAGCGCACCAGCGGCAGCGCATCGGCGAAGCTGATCGCGCCGCTGGCCACCAGCGCGGTGTATTCGCCCAGGCTGTGACCGGCCATCATCGAAGGTGTCGCGCCGTTCTGCGACTGCCATGCGCGATACACCGCGACGCCTGCGGTCAGCATGATGGGCTGGGTGTTCACCGTCGCGTTCAGCTCGGCATCCTCGCCCTCGGCGACCAGTTGCCACAGGTCCTGCTTCAGCACATCAGAGGCTTCAGTAAACGTATCGCGCACCGCGGCGAAATCGGCATAGCCGTTCATCATGCCGCGCGATTGGGAGCCTTGACCGGGAAATACGAATGCAAATTTAGTCATATCAAAATCAGTCGTAAGTTAGTAGACGTAAGACGTAAGTCTGTAGGTCGGGTTAGCGCAGCGTAACCCGACGTTTATCAAAAATCTCACTAGTTGTCGGGTTACGCTGCGCTAACCCGACCTACGTTCACCAGCGTATCAACACCGCTCCCCAGGTGAACCCGCCACCCACGGCTTCGATCAGGATGTTCTGTCCGGCCTTGATGCGGCCGTCGCGCACCGCGGTATCCAACGCCAGCGGGATAGAGGCAGCCGAGGTATTGCCGTGATTGGCGACGGTGACCACGACGTTGTCCATACCGAGTCCCAGCTTCTTCGCGGTCGCTTCGATGATGCGAATGTTGGCCTGATGCGGCACCAGCCAATCGATATCGGAGCCCTTCAACTGTTGCTCTTCCAGCACCTCTTCGACCACGTCGCTCAGCACCTTGACGGCGAACTTGAACACGGCCTGGCCGTCCATCTTGATGAAGGGATCGCCATCGACTTCGCCGTTGCGGATGTTGCCTTCGGCCTTCAGCATGCCGCGATGGCTACCGTCGGAATGCAGCTTGGCGGCGACGATGCCCGGCGTCTCGGAGGCCTGCAGCACCACCGCGCCCGCGCCGTCGCCGAACAGCACGCAGGTCGTGCGGTCGTTCCAGTCAACCATGCGCGTCAGCACTTCAGCGCCAACCACCAATACGGTCTTCGCCTGCCCGCCGCGGATATACATGTCGGCGGTGTTCAGCGCAAAGACGAAGCCGCCGCATACGGCCTGCATGTCGAATGCCGCGCCGCCGTTCCTGATGCCGAGCTTGTCTTGCAGAATGCAGGCGGTGCTGGGGAATATATTGTCCGGCGAGGTGGTCGCGACGATAATCAAATCGATCTCGTCCGCCGCGATGCCCGCGGCTTCGATGGCCTTGCGGCTAGCCTGCAACGCGAGATCGCTGGTCAGTTCGCCGTCGGCGGCGATATGGCGCTCGACGATGCCGCTGCGCGAGAAGATCCAGTCATGCGTCGTGTCGACCATCTTCTCGAGGTCGTAATTGGTCAGCGTCTTGCTCGGCAGATAGCTGCCGGTTCCGATGATCCTTGAGTGCATCAAGCCGCTCCTTGTTCTGTTTTTTGGCGCTCGTGGTGCCATTTTTCGATGTGCTCGCTAATGTGCAGCAGCATGCCCTCGCGCGCTTCCTCAGCGGCTCGCTCGATTGCGCAACGGAAAGCCAGCACGTCCGCCGAGCCGTGGCTCTTCACGACGATGCCCTTCAACCCGAGGAAACTTGCGCCATTGTAGCGGCGATGATCGACCCTGCGCTTGAATGCATTCAGCACCGGCAACGCAATGACCGCAGCCAGTTTGGTGAACGCGTTGCGCTTGAACTCTTCCTTCAGGAAACCGCCCAGCATCTGTGCCAAACCTTCTGTGGTCTTCAGCGCGACGTTGCCGACGAAACCGTCGCACACCACGACGTCGGTCGTGCCCTTGAAGATGTCGTTGCCCTCGACGTTGCCGTAGAAGTTCAGGTCGCTGTTACGCAACAGTTCGGCGGCTTGCTTGACCACCTCGTTGCCCTTGATGTCTTCGCTGCCGATGTTCAGCAGGCCGACCGTAGGATTGGGCTTGTGCTCCAGCGCCGTCACCAGCGTGGAACCCATCATTGCGAACTGCAACAGGTGTTCGGCAGTGCAATCGGTGTTGGCACCCAGATCGAGCATGCAGACCTGACCGTGCTTGGTGGGCAGATAAGACGCAATCGCCGGACGGTCGATGCCCGGCAGGGTCTTCAGCACGTAACGCGCGGTGGCCATCAGCGCACCGGTGTTACCGGCGCTGACGCAAGCCTGCGCTTCGCCGCTCTTGACCAGATTGATCGCGACGCGCATTGAAGAGTCCTTCTTGCCGCGTAGCGCGGACTGAGGCTGCTCGTCCATGCCCACCACTTCGGTAGCCGGGTGGATGCGCAGATGCGGGCCCGCCTGCATGCCCAAGGCGCGCAGTTCGGCCTCGATGGCGTCGGGAATACCCACCAGTACGATGGTGTCGCCGGGAGACTGCTTCAGATATTCGACTGCGGCGGGGATGGTGACCGGCGTGCCGTGGTCGCCTCCCATCGCGTCTATGGCTAATGTGACGTCCACTAAGCGATCCCGAGGAAGATAAAGAAAGCAGAAATAGAAAAGAAAACGCAGCCGATCATCATGATCGGCTGCGTTATTTCAAAGACTTATTCGCCCTTGGTCTTGACTACTTTCTTGCCGCGGTAGAAACCGGTCGGGCTGATGTGGTGACGCAGATGCGCTTCGCCAGTCGTCGGCTCGATCGCTGTCGGCGGATTGGTCAGGAAATCGTGAGCACGGTGCATACCACGCTTGGATGGGGACTTTTTATTCTGTTGAACTGCCATGTTGACTACTCCTAGAAAAAAACTACTTAACCACTTTCAAATTCGCCAGCGCTGCAAAAGGATTCTCTTTCCCGTTGCCGGCGCTCTCGCCGCCTTTCGCCTGACAAGCACCCGACTCATGTCTTGGTGATATTGGCAGACTCAATAAAATCTCTTCTTCCAGCATGCTCAGCACATCAAACTGTGTTGATGCCAAGACGCTATCGAACTCTTCCTCGTCGCCTTCCTGCGCATCCAGCGCATCCAGCTCCTCCTGATCGCGCAACAGCAGCCGCGTATCGATCCGTATCTCATGCTCCAGAGCACCGAGACAACGCTGGCATTGCAACCGGCAATCACCAGTCATGACTACATGAAGAAAGGGAACGTCCAGCTTATCCACACCGCCGCGCACCGTATACTGCAAAACACCGTCCGGACTTTCCAGCTCGTCCAGCAATCTTGGCATTCCTGCAAACGGCACTTCACCTTTGATTTCCTTGCCGTTTTCGGCAAAATCCAAGCTATCGATGAAAGGTCGTGCGTACATGAGGCGCGCATGATATATTTTTCGCCGCACCGTGTCAAAAAACCTAAGGAATATTCTTGAATTCTCAGTTGCTTGTCCTCGCCTCCACCTCGATCTACCGCTGCGAACTGCTCAAACGCCTGCAACTCCCCTTCGAGACCGCCGCCCCCGACGTCGACGAAACCCCGTTGCCGGACGAGTCCGCCCGCGCCACCTCGATCCGTCTGGCACAGGAAAAGGCCAGAGCCGTCGCCTCCCGCTATCCGGACGCACTGATCATCGGCTCCGACCAGGTCGCATTACTGGAAGGCCAGCAGATCGGCAAGCCGCTGACCCACGACAACGCGGTCCTGCAGCTGCGCACGATGCGCGGCAAGACCACGACCTTCTATACCGCGCTGACGCTGTTCAACAGCAAGACCGGCAACATTCAGACCGAAGTCGCGGAGAACCATGTCACGCTGCGCCACCTGAGCGACGACGAGATCGAAGCCTATCTAATTAAGGAACAGCCCTACCACTGTGCCGGCAGCGCGAAATCAGAAGGCTTGGGCATCGCACTGATGAGCAGCATGTCAGGCGACGACCCGAACGCGCTGATCGGCCTGCCGCTGATCCTGCTGTGCAATATGTTGCGCCGCGAAAACGCGAGGCCATTCTAAGATGACGACCGGTACGCTCTACCTGATCCCCTGCACGTTGGGCGACACGCCTGCCGAGCAGGTGCTGCCCCAGCATGTTATCGACATCGCACGCAGACTGAAGCACTTCGTCGTGGAACAGCCCAAGACCACGCGCCAGTTCCTCTCGGCGCTCAAGCCCGAGCACCCGATCCAGTCGCTGCACTTCGCCACGCTGAATGAACACACCGAATCCCGCGAACTCGAAGGCCTGCTCGCCCCCCTGCTGGCCGGCGAGGATGTCGGCATCGTCTCCGAGGCGGGCTGCCCCGGCATCGCCGACCCCGGCGCCGACCTGGTCAACCTGGCGCATCGCCGCGGCATCCGCGTCGTGCCGCTGGTCGGCCCCTCCTCCATCCTGCTGGCGCTGATGGCCTCCGGGTTGAACGGGCAATGTTTCGCCTTCCACGGCTACCTGCCCATCGCCGAAGCGGATCGCAACAAGACCATCGCCGCACTGGAGGCCGAATCGGCAAAGCGCAAACAGACCCAGATGTTCATCGAGACGCCTTACCGCAACGAGAAACTGTTCGCCGCCCTGCTGACCCGCTGCCGCCCGCAGACACTGCTGTGCGTCGCCTGCGACATCACGCTGCCCAGCGAACTGATACAGACGCGCAGCGTCGAACAATGGAAGTCTCAGCCGCCCCCGCAATTAAACAAGCGCCCCAGCCTGTTTTTGCTGCTGGCCCGCAACTGATTTAGTTGCCCTATGTCTCGCTTTCTGGTATTAAAGCGGACTTCGAATTTTCACCCGTTGGAGAAGTGCAATGCCGGTACAGCCACAAAAGCCCGTCGCCCCCTACAAAGCAAAGAAGGGCGAAGAGTACATGAACCCCAATCAACTCGAGCATTTCCGCCAAATCCTGAACGGAATCAAGGCTGAACTGGGCGAAGACATCGACCGTACGGTTCATACAATGCAGGACGAAGCGACTGTATTCGCCGACCCGAACGACCGCGCCACCCAGGAATCCGACATGAGCCTGGAGCTGCGCAACCGCGACCGCGAGCGCAAGCTGATCAACCGCATCAACAAGATGCTGACCATGATCGACGAGGGCGAATACGGCTTCTGCGACAACTGCGGCATCGAGATCGGCCTGAGCCGCTTGGAAGCCCGCCCGACCGCGACGCTGTGCATCGACTGCAAGACGCTGGACGAGATCCGCGAGAAACAGATAGCGAAGTAAGCTTCGCTATCTGTTTCCGGTGCAGGCCAACCTTCAGGTTATGCCGGAGTCAAAAACGAAAATCGCCAAGCGTCCCTTGGCGATTTTTTGTTTTCAGTGAAGACTCATATGCGCATAGCGCATGTGATGTCGGAACTAAAAGCAGATCGCAAAATAACAAAGCCCCGCCAGTTTGGCGGGGCTTTTCTTTTTTCTTTTTGAACATACCAAGCAACAAGTGACCGGCCTTGTAAGCAACGGAAATACTAAGTAACCTGCACTCTATCGATGAGTCAGGAGATGACTGCCGCGGCCGCATTCCTCATGAATATCCGCTGGGCACCATACTTACCCATGCATTATCGATAATTCGCTACTTCACAACAAAAGGAGCTTGAAATGGCAAGAGATAAAGCAAAAGACGATCAATTATTTAACTGCAATCAAGACTATGAGTTAGACCAAGTTGCTAGTCACTACGGCCTCCACAAGAAGCAAGTCTTGGAATTTCTCAAGAGTTCCTGCGCAAGCAAGCTCCTCTCTCATACAACACACCATGAGGTCTATACCCTTATAAAGATTGAATTTGGATATCCGATCCCTGTTTAAAACAACGCAACAGTTGCCGGCACAACACCCAACACATCACTCCAAGCGGCGCGCCCAGAACCAACACGTTGCCACAACCCAATAAGAGAACCGAAAATCTGCGCCCAAACAAAAAGCCCCGCATCGCGGGGCTTTCGTTTTACGGCAGGTACGGCTTACTGTTACTCGGCCTTCGCAGCTTCCGGCGCCGGCAGCAGCACCTTCATGCTCAGCTTCATGCGGCCCTTGTCGTCCAGTTCCAGCACCTTGACGCGCACGATCTGGCCTTCCTTCAGGTGATCGGTCACGGCATTGACGCGCTCGTGGGCGATCTGGGAGATGTGCAGCAGACCGTCCTTGCCGGGCATGATATTGACCAAGGCACCGAAGTCCAGCAGCTTGACGATCGGGCCTTCGTAGATCTTGCCGACTTCGACTTCGGCGACGATGTCTTCGATGCGTTTTTTCGCCAGTTCGCCGGCTTCGCCGCTGACGCAGGAGATCGTGATATTGCCTTCATCGTCGATGTCGATAGTCGTACCGGTCTCTTCGGTCAGCGCACGGATAACCGCGCCACCCTTGCCGATCACGTCGCGGATCTTCTCCGGATTGATCTTCATCTTGATCATGCGCGGCGCAAATTCGGAAACCTCGGTGCGGGCATCCGGCATTGCCTGCTTCATCAGGCCGAGGATGTGCATGCGGCCTTCGCGCGCCTGTACCAGCGCGGCCTGCATGATTTCCTTGGTGATGCCGTTGATCTTGATGTCCATCTGCAGCGCGGTCACGCCGGTTTCGCTACCGGCCACCTTGAAGTCCATGTCGCCCAGATGATCTTCGTCGCCGAGGATGTCGGTCAGCACCGCGAAGCGGTTGCCTTCCTTGATCAGCCCCATCGCGATACCGGCGACATGCGCCTTCAGCGGCACGCCCGCGTCCAGCAGCGACAGACAGCCGCCGCACACCGACGCCATGGAGCTGGAGCCGTTGGATTCGGTGATCTCGGACACCACGCGAACCGCGTAGCCGAAATCTTCCGCGCTCGGCAGCACCGCAACCAATGCGCGCTTGGCCAGACGGCCGTGGCCGATTTCGCGGCGCTTCGGCGTGCCCACGCGGCCAGTTTCGCCGGTCGAATACGGAGGGAAGTTGTAATGCAGCATGAAGCGGTCGGTGTACTCACCTTGCAGCGCGTCGATCTTTTGCGCATCGCGCATGCTGCCCAGCGTCGCTACGACAATGGCCTGGGTCTCGCCGCGGGTGAACAGCGAAGAACCATGGACGCGCGGCAGCACGCCGTTGCGGATGGTGATCGGACGCACGGTGCGGGTGTCGCGACCGTCGATGCGCGGATCGCCGTTCAGAATCTGGCCGCGGACAATCTTGGCTTCCAGTGCGCTGAACAGTTCGCCGATCTCGTTTTTGGAAACGTTCTCGAATTCCGGTGTCGCCAATGCCTCGGACACCTTCGCACGGATCGCATCCACTTGCTGGGTGCGCGCCTGCTTGGAGCGGATCGCGTAAGCCTGCTGCAATTCAGTCTCTGCCAGAGCGGAGATACGGGCGATCAGCGCCTCGTTCTTCGCGGGAGCAACCCAGTCCCAGGCCGGTGCGCCGACTTCGTCGGCCATTTCGTTGATCGCGGCGATCACGGCTTGCATCTGGTCGTGACCGAACACCACCGCGCCCAGCATCACTTCTTCGGACAGTTGCTGCGCCTCGGATTCGACCATCAGCACGGCACGGTCGGTACCGGCGACGACCAGATCCATCTGCGAAGTCTTCAGTTCGGTCGCGGTCGGGTTCAGCAGATACTTGCCATCGACATAACCCACGCGCGCCGCGCCGATCGGACCGTCGAACGGAATGCCGGACAGCGCCAGCGCTGCCGACGCACCGATCATCGAAGGGATGTCGGAATCGATCTCCGGATCGGACGACATCACGGTCGCGACGATCTGCACTTCGTTGTAGAAGCTTTCCGGGAACAGCGGACGCAACGGACGGTCGATCAGACGGCTGGTCAGGATCTCCTTCTCGCTGGGACGACCTTCGCGCTTGAAGAAGCTGCCGGGGATCTTGCCTGCGGCATAGGTCTTTTCCTGATAGTCCACGGTCAGCGGGAAGAAATCCTGCTCGGGCTTCGCATCCTTGCGGCCCACCACGGTGACCAGCACCACGGTGTCGTCCAGACTGACCATCACTGCGCCGCTGGCTTGGCGCGCGATCTCGCCGGTTTCAAGAGTGAGCTGATGATTGCCGTAGGTAATCGTTTTTTTGTAGTGACTCAAGATGTCTCCCCTTTATGCATGACATGACGCGCAACCGCGCCGCCGAAATTGGCTGGACGAAACGACACGGGCCGCATTTGCGACCCGTTTGATACTGCAACTTTATTACTTACGGATGTTGAGGCGTTCGATCAGCGAACGGTACGCCGCGTCGTCCTGGCTCTTCAGATAGTCGAGCAGCTTGCGGCGGCGGCTCACCAGACGCAGCAGGCCGCGACGGGAATGGTGATCCTTGGCATTTTCTTTGAAGTGATCAGTCAAATAGCTGATGCGTGCGGTGATCAGCGCTACTTGTACTTCCGGAGAACCGGTGTCGCTCTTGGCGCGCTGAAAGTCGGAAACGATTTGCGCTTTTTGCGCGGCTGTAATTGCCATTGGTTTTACTCTCCTAAAAAAAGTGCGGCATTCTACCCTTTATCGGGCCTGTTACTCAACCCCAATATTTTCACTGAGGACGGTTTGTGAAACGGTTTGCGCGGCCTGTTTGGCCACGCTGGACAACAATCGATCCGGTGCAAGCCGGCGACCTTGCAACAACCCCAGGCCAACAAAGCCCTGCGGCCCATACAGGGCAATCTTTCCATCCGGCAAGCCGGTGTCCAGCCCAAGCCGTTGCCCCTGTGCCAGACGTTTGATCTGCACCTCGTCCAGCTGCAATTTCGGCATGTCCGGCATCAGGCAATCGACGGGCAGCACGCGAGCCTCGCGTTGCTCCATGCTCATCTCTTCCAGCTGCGCCATGTCGCAGGCGTCGCTCAGGTCGAAATGGGCGATCGCGGTGCGGCGCAGCGCCGTCAGGTGCGCGCCGCAGCCCAGCGCCGCGCCGATGTCCTCGCCCAGCGTGCGCACATAAGTGCCCTTGCTGCAGCGCACCGCGATATCGAGTTCATAGCCCTCGAAACGCTCCTGCAGCAGTTCGTGTATCACCACGTCGCGCAATTCGCGCTCTATCGTCTCACCCTTGCGGATGTATTCGTACAGCGGCTTGCCCTGATGCTTCAACGCACTGTGCATCGGCGGCAATTGCTTGATCGCGCCGCGAAATTTTACCAATACGGCATCGATATCCGCCTGCGTAACCGCGACCGGCGATTCGCTGACGATCTCGCCTTCCGCATCGCCGGTGGTCGTGACCTGCCCCAGACGCAGCGTCGCGCGATAGGTCTTGTCTGCATCCAGCAGCGCGGTGGAATACTTGGTCGCCTCGCCGAAACAGATCGGCAACAGGCCGGTGGCGAGCGGATCCAGCGTACCGGTGTGGCCCGCCTTTTCCGCCTGCAACAGGCGGCGGACTTTTTGCAATGCGGTGTTGGAGCTCAGCTCCAGCGATTTGTCGAACAGCAGCACGCCGTCCAGCGGGCGGTAAGTCCGTGCCATGATGGAATTACTGCTTGTCGTCCGGCTGTTTGTCGTCCGGCTGCTGATCGTCAGAATGGTCGATCATCTGCTGATCGCTGGCCACCGCCCGATCGATGAGTTGCGACAGATTGCTGCCCCGCTCGACGGAAGCATCGAAGACGAAATGCAGCTGCGGCATGATGCGCAGCTTCAGGCTGCGCGCGAGCTGGCTGCGCAGAAAACCGCCTGCCCGCTCCAGTCCTTGCTGCGCTTCCTCATGCTTGCCGTCCAGACGAGTGAAGAAAATCTTGGCATGCGAATAATCGTTGGCCACCTCGACGCCGGTGATAGTCACCAGACGCACGCGCGGATCGCTGATTTCGAGTCGCACCAGCTCGGCCAGCTCGCGCTGGATCTGCTGGGCGACTCTATCGGTTCTGGCAAAGTTCGCCATCAGAGTGCGCGCGCGACCTCGACGATTTCGTACACTTCGAGCTTGTCGCCGACGATGAGATCGTTAAAGTTTTTCAGCGATAGACCGCATTCGAAGCCGAACTTGACTTCCTTGACGTCGTCCTTGAAGCGCTTCAGCGAATCCAGTTCGCCGTCGTGGATCACCACGTCGTTGCGCAGCACACGCACCTTCGCGCCGCGCTTGACGATGCCTTCCAGCACATAACAGCCGGCGATCGTGCCGACCTTGGAGACCGTAAAGACCTGGCGGATCTCGACCATACCGAGAATGCTTTCCTTCTTCTCCGGGGCCAACATCCCGGACAACGCCGCCTTGATCTCGTCGACCATCGCATAGATGATGTTGTAGTAGCGGATGTCCACGCCGGAAGATTCCGCGAGCTTGCGTGCAGCCGCATCGGCGCGGGTGTTGAAGCCGATCACGATCGCCTTGGAAGCCAACGCCAGATTGACGTCGGACTCGGAAATAGCACCGACTCCGCCGTGGATCAGGTTGACCTTCACCTCGTTGGTGGACAGCTTCTGCAGCGATTGCGCAATCGCTTCGGCGGAACCCTGCACGTCGGACTTGACGATCAGCGACAAGGTGCGGACTTCGCCTTCGGCCATCTGTTCGAACATGCTTTCCAGCTTGGCGGCCTGCTGCTTAGCCAGTTTCACGCCGCGGTACTTGCCCTGACGGAACAGCGCGATCTCGCGAGCACGGCGCTCGTCCGCCATCACCATCAACTCTTCGCCGGCGGCAGGCACTTCGGACAAACCTTGAATCTCGACCGGAATCGACGGACCGGCTTCGCCGATCGTCTTGCCCGCCTCGTCCAGCATCGCGCGGACGCGGCCGAACACAGAGCCGACCAGCACCGAATCGCCGCGGCGCAACGTGCCGGACTGCACCAGCACCGTAGCCACCGGGCCCTTGCCTTTATCCAGACGCGCTTCGATCACCAGGCCCTTGGCATGGGTCGTGCGCGGCGCCTTCAGTTCCAGCACTTCAGCTTGCAACAACACGCTTTCCAGCAACTGATCGATACCCTGACCGGACTTGGAGGAGACTTCGACGAACATCGTGTCGCCGCCCCAGTCTTCCGGTACTACGCCTTCGGCGACCAGCTCCTGCTTGACGCGTTCGCTGTTGGCATCGGGTTTGTCGATCTTGGTCACCGCCACCACGATAGGCACGTTACCGGCTCTGGCGTGGTGGATAGCTTCCTTGGTCTGAGGCATCACGCCGTCGTCGGCAGCCACCACCAGAATCACGATATCGGTCGCTTTCGCGCCGCGTGCACGCATCGCGGTAAACGCTTCGTGGCCCGGGGTGTCGAGGAAAGTCACCATGCCGCGCGGCGTATCGACGTGATATGCGCCGATGTGCTGCGTGATGCCGCCCGCTTCGCCGGAGGCGACGCGACTGCGACGGATGTAATCCAGCAACGAGGTCTTACCGTGGTCGACGTGACCCATCACGGTGACGACCGGAGCGCGAGGCTCCAGCACCGCATCGTGATTGACTTCGGAATCCAGCAGATAAGCGTCCGGATCGTCGACCTTGGCAGCCTTGGCAATGTGTCCCATCTCTTCGACCACGATCATCGCGGTCTCCTGATCGAGCACCTGATTGATCGTCACCATCGAACCCATCTTCATCAGGGCCTTGATAATCTCGGTCGCCTTGATCGCCATCTTCTGCGCCAGCTCGGCGACAGTAATGGTCTCGGGCACCGACACCTCGCGAACGATAGGCTCGGTCGGCAGCATGAAGGACTCGCCTGCCGCAGCCGGTGCGGCCTTGCCATGATGCTTGTCGCCGCGCTTGCCACCGCGCAAAGGTGCGGACCATGCGCCGGGACGCCCGCCCGCATCGGACTTGGCTGGCGGACGCTTGTGCGAACTAGGCTCTTCGCGCTTGTCGGCCTGCTTCACGCCGGGCTTCGCGGCGCGGGTGAAACGTTCGACTTTGTCGCCCGGCTTCGGCGCCGGCTTGTGCAACGTACCCTCGGTCGCTGCAGCAGGTGCAACGGCGGCGGCTACCGGCTTTTCAACCGGCTTCTCGACTGGCTTTTCAACCGGTTTGGCCACGCGGCGCGCAACCGGCGCACCGATCATGGGTGTCGGCGCCTGTTCGACCGGCTTGGCTACCGCCACCGGCTCGGCAACCTCGGGCTTGCTTTCTCCCACCTCGGCTACAGCCTCGGCAACAGTTTCAATTTCAGTTTCGGCTTCGGCCTTGGTCTTGCTGCGAGCACGTTTGACCTGCAACTCGGCAGCTTGTCGCTCAGCCAATTCGGCTTGCAGGCGCGCCTCCTGTTCACGTGCGGCCAATTCCTGTTCACCCAGCACCTTGACCGGCTCGACTCTAGGTGCTGCAGCTGGCTCTTCCACCACCACGGCGGCATCGCCGACAGGGGCCACTACACGGCGCTTGCGCACTTCCACCTGGATGGTGCGTGCACGACCGGTGCTGTCCGCCTTCTTGATCTCAGTCGTTTCGCGACGAGTCAGCGTGATTTTCTTGGCCGGTTTGTCGCCGCCATGCGCTTGACGCAGGTGCTCCAGCAACTGCGCCTTGTCCTTTTCGGAAACCAGGTCGGAGTCTTGTTCCTTGGTGACCCCGGCGGCTTTAAGCTGCTCGAGCAACAAGGCGACCGGCAATCCCAGTTCAGTCGCAAATTGCGCTATGTTCATTTTTCCCATTACCGTCCTCTAGATACCGCGCCTTACTTATGCAAACCAGGGTGCGCGTGCCGCCATAATCAGCGTATTGGCACGCTCGCTGTCCATACCGGACATTTCCACCAACTCGTCCACATCCAGGTCAGCCAGTTGTTCCTGCGTCGTCACGCCCTTCGCAGTCAGCGTGCGCGCCGTCTGCTCGTCCATGCCGTCCAGCTTGAGCAAATCCTCAATGCCATGCTCGACCTTTTCTTCGTTGGCAATAGCGGCGGTCAGCAAAGAATTGCGCGCACGGCTGCGCAACTCGTTAACCGTCGCTTCGTCGAAAGACTCGATCTCCAGCATTTCTTCCAGCGGCACATACGCCACTTCTTCCAGCGTATTGAAGCCTTCCTGCACCAGGATGTCGGCGACCTCTTCGTCCACATCCAGTTTTTCCATGAACACCACGCGAATCTTGGAGAATTCCTCGGCATGCTTCTCGCTGGATTGCTCCACCGTCATGATATTCAGTTCCCATCCGGTCAGTTCGCTGGCCAGACGCACGTTCTGACCACCGCGACCGATCGCCTGAGCAAGATTCTCTTCCTCGACCACCACATCCATGCTGTGCTTGTCTTCGTCCACCACGATGCTGCTGACCTCGGCCGGCGCCAGCGCATTGATGACGTAAGTCGCCGGATCTTCAGCCCACAGGATGATGTCCACGCGCTCGCCGGCGAGCTCGTTGGTCACCCCCTGAACGCGGGAGCCGCGCATACCGACGCAAGTGCCGATCGGATCGATGCGCGAATCGTGCGACAGCACCGCGATCTTGGCGCGCGAACCGGGATCGCGCGCAGCGCTGACGATCTCCAGCAGCTTCTCTTCGATCTCCGGCACTTCCAGTTCGAACAGCTTCACCAGCAATTCATTGGAAGTACGCGACAAGACCACCTGCGGGCCACGCGCACTGCGATCCACGCGCAGCAGATGCGCCCTGACGCGATCGCCAACGCGCAGATTTTCCTTCGGGATCATCTGTTCGCGAGGCAGCAGCGCCTCGATCTTGCCGAACTCAATCAGCGCATTGCCACGCTCCAGACGCTTCACCGTGCCGGAAACCAGATGTTCCTTGCGATCCATAAAATCCGCCAGCACCTGCTCACGCTCGGCATCGCGAATCTTCTGGAAGATCACCTGCTTCGCGGCCTGCGCCCCGATGCGACCGAAATCGATATTTTCCAGCGGCTCTTCGACGAACTCGCCGAGCTGGATATCGGGAATGCGCTTCTGCGCCTCCTCCAGCTTGATATGCAAGTCGGGCGTCTCGAAAGTCTCGTCGTCCATTACTTCCCAGCAGCGGAACGATGAATATTCTCCGGTGTTACGGTCGATCGATACCCGCACATCGGCCTCGTCATCGAAGCGTCTCTTAGTCGCTGAAGCCAGCGCGGACTCCAGAGCCTCGAATACGACCTCCTTGTCGACATTCTTCTCGCGCGACAACGCATCTACCAACAGCAAAATTTCACGACTCATACCATTCTCCGGCTATCAAACCTGTCAACGACAGGCACTAAACTAAAACGTCGGCACCAAACGCGCCTTATCCAGATTCGCCAACTCGATCGCCACCTGGACACCATCGACATCGAGTTGCAGCACACCATTCTCCAGCGCGCCGATCACGCCGACGAAATTCTTGCGCCCCGCCAGCGGCATGCGCAGCTTGAGCTGCGCCTTTTCCCCGGCAAAACGCAGAAAATCAGCCTCTTTCTTCAGCGGCCTATCCAGCCCGGGTGAAGACACTTCCAAACGGTCGTAGTCGACGTTTTCGACCATGAACAACCGCGTCAACTGATTGCTCACCACTTGGCAATCATCCACCGAGATGCCTTCCGGCTTGTCGATAAAGACGCGCAACAGCCCGCGGCCGGCGCGCTCAACATCCACCAGCTCATACCCCAAGCCATTCACCGTCGTTTCGATCAGCTTCAAAACATCCATAATCTCGACCCACAAATAAAAAACGGGCTCAAGGCCCATCTCAAAACGCCGCGCATTGTAGCAAAACCAGAATTTAAATGGAATTAGATTATTGGACGCGCCCAAGATCATCCGAAAGAAGACATGGCGAATAGATAGCCGCGCTCACAAAAAATAAAAGCCAAGCCGATTTGTCGGCTTGGCTCCTCATTCCCGCAGAGCAGTTAGTCAGTCGATTACAGAGCGCCTTATTCCCACTCGATCGTCGCAGGCGGTTTGCCAGAGATGTCGTACACCACGCGATTGATGCCGCGCACTTCGTTGATGATGCGGTTGGACACCTTGCCCAGCAACTCGTACGGCAGATGCGCCCAGTGCGCGGTCATGAAGTCCTGCGTCTGCACCGCGCGCAAGGACACCACCCACTCGTAGGTACGACCGTCGCCCATCACGCCGACCGATTTCACCGGCAGGAACACCGTGAAAGCCTGCGAGGTCAGTTCATACCAGGTCTTGCCGCTGGCATCCTTGGTGTTGCGCAGTTCTTCGATGAAGATCGCATCGGCGCGGCGCAGCAGTTCGGCGTATTCGCGCTTCACTTCGCCGAGGATGCGCACGCCCAGGCCGGGGCCGGGGAACGGGTGACGGTACACCATGTCGGCAGGCAGTCCGAGGGCGACGCCCAGTTCGCGGACTTCGTCCTTGAACAGTTCGCGCAGCGGCTCCAGCAGCTTGAGGTGCATGGATTCCGGCAGGCCACCAACGTTGTGGTGCGATTTGATGGTGTGCGCCTTCTTGGTCTTTGAACCGGCGGATTCGATCACGTCCGGATAGATCGTGCCCTGCGCCAGCCACTTGGCCTGTTTCAGCTTCGCGGATTCGCGCTGGAACACTTCGACGAACTCGCGACCGATAATCTTGCGCTTCTGCTCGGGGTCGGAGACGCCGGTCAGATGCTTCATGAACTCTTCGCTGGCATCCACATGGATGATCTTCATGTGCATGTGGTCGCCGAAAGTCTCCATCACTTGCGCGCCTTCGTTCAGGCGCAGCAGGCCGTTGTCCACAAACACGCAGATCAGCTGGTCGCCGATCGCGCGGTGAATCAACGCAGCCGCGACGGAAGAATCCACGCCGCCGGACAGGCCGAGGATGACTTCCTCATCGCCGACTTGCGCCTTGATCTTCGCCACCGCCTCGGCGATGTAATCCGGCATGTTCCAGTCCTGACCGCAGCCGCAGATGTCGTGAACGAAACGACCGATGATCGCCTTGCCCTGATGGGTGTGCGTCACTTCCGGGTGGAATTGCACCGCGTAGTAGCGACGCGACTCGTCCGCCATCGCGGCGAACGGTGTCGCCTCGTTGGAAGCGATCACCGAAAAGCCGGGCGGAATCGCGGTGACCTTGTCGCCGTGACTCATCCACACATCGAGCAGACCGTGGCCTGCCGCGTTGGTCTTGTCCTGGATGCCGTCGAACAGCTTCGAGTGTCTCTGCGCGCGGATCTCGGCATAACCGAACTCGCGCACGTGGCCGCTCTCGACCTTGCCTCCGAGCTGCGCCGCCATCGTCTGCATGCCGTAGCAGATGCCGAACACCGGCACGCCCAGCTCGAACACGACCTGCGGCGCCTTGGGCGTCTCGTCCTCATACACCGAGTTAGGCCCGCCGGACAGGATGATGCCCGCCGGGTCGAACGCGCGGATGTCCGCTTCGCTCATGTCCCAGGGATGCAATTCGCAATAGACATGCGTCTCGCGCACGCGGCGCGCGATCAGCTGCGTGTATTGAGAACCAAAATCGAGAATCAGTATTTTTTTGTGGCTCATAATGTCTTGTGTAGGTCGAGTTAGCGTAGCGTAACCCGACGTGCGTGTTGAATTGTCGGGTTACAGTCTGCGACCTAACCCGACCTACTTCAATCGATGTGGTAGTTAGGAGCTTCCTTGGTGATCTGCACATCGTGCACATGCGACTCGCGGATGCCGGACGAGGTGATCTCGACGAACTCGGCCTTGGTGTGCACGGTGGCGATGTCGGCGCAGCCGAGGTAGCCCATGCTGGCGCGCAGGCCGCCCATCAGCTGGTGGATCACCGCCAGCACGCTGCCCTTGTATGGCACACGGCCTTCGACGCCTTCCGGCACCAGCTTGTCCTGGTTGGCTTCGCCTTCCTGGAAGTAACGGTCGCTGGAGCCCTGCTGCATCGCGCCCAAGCTACCCATGCCGCGATAGGACTTGTAGGAACGGCCCTGGAACAGTTCGATCTCGCCCGGCGCTTCTTCGGTGCCGGCGAACAGGCCGCCCAGCATCACCGCATGCGCGCCGGCCGCAATCGCCTTCGCGATGTCGCCGGAGAAACGAATGCCGCCATCTGCGATCAAAGGCACACCGGTGCCTTGCAGCGTCTTGGCGACGTTCTGAATCGCCGCGATCTGCGGCACGCCGACGCCGGCGATCATGCGCGTGGTGCAGATCGAGCCGGGGCCGATGCCGACCTTGACACCGTCGGCGCCGTGGTCCAGCAGGGCTTGCGCCGCACCACCGGTAGCGATATTCCCACCGATCACTTCTACCTGCGGGAAGTTATCCTTTACCCAGCGAACGCGATCCAGCACGCCCTGCGAATGTCCGTGCGCGGTGTCCACGACGATCACGTCCACGCCGGCTTCGGCCAGCAGTGCGACGCGCTCTTCGGTGCCTGCACCGACGCCGACTGCAGCGCCGGCGCGCAAACGGCCCAAGCTATCCTTGCAGGCGCGCGGATGTTCGTTGGATTTCAGGATGTCCTTCACCGTCATCAGGCCGCGCAGTTCGAATGCATCGTTGACCACCAGCACGCGCTCGATGCGGTGCTTGTGCATCAGGTTGCGCGCTTCTTCCAGACTGGCGTTTTCCTTGACGGTAATCAGCCGCTCGCGCGGGGTCATGATGTTCTGGACAGGCTGATCGAGGTTATTCTCGAAGCGCAGGTCGCGATTGGTGACGATGCCGACCACTTGCTTGCCCTGCACAACAGGCAAGCCGGAAATTCTATGTTGACGAGTCAACGCCAACACGTTGCGCACCGTCATGTCCGGCGTGATCGTGATCGGGTCTTTGACCACGCCGCTCTCGAAACGTTTGACCTTGGATACTTCGGCGGCCTGTGCCTTGTCGGTCATATTCTTGTGCACGATGCCGATGCCGCCCTCCTGCGCCAGCGCAATCGCCAGGCGAGATTCCGTGACGGTATCCATCGCCGCGGACAGCAGCGGGATGTTCAGCGTGATATTGCGAGTGAGTTGCGTGCGCAGGGTAACATCGCGCGGCAACACATTGGAGTAGGCTGGGACGAGCAGAACGTCGTCAAAGGTCAGTGCTTTCTGGATAATGCGCATGTCAAACGGCCCTCGGCAAAGCGCGCATTATACGCATGCCGGACGGGCGGGTAAACGGCTCGTCCAAACTAGAGAGGAACCTCCATACCAGCCCCTCTCCTCAATCCTGATGGAACTACTAGCCATTCGACTAAGCCCGCAAGCGGGCAAGTCGCTGGTTATCTCCCGCAAGCGGGGAGAGCGTAGCGAGGGGGGCGCAGTCAAGCAAACGAATCGCTACGCGAATTTCTCGTTACAGCGCGCTTTCGTCGGTTTCGCCAGTGCGGATGCGTATCACCCGCTCGACCGACGACACGAAAATCTTGCCGTCGCCGATCTTGCCGGTGTGCGCCGCCTTGATAATGGCCTCGACAGCGGTGTCGAGCAACTCGGTCGAAACCACCACCTCGACTTTGATCTTGGGCAGAAAATCCACGACATATTCCGCGCCGCGATACAGCTCGGTATGCCCTTTCTGGCGACCGAAGCCCTTGACCTCGGTGACCGTCAGGCCGCTCACGCCCAGTTCGGACAAGGCCTCGCGCACTTCGTCCAGTTTGAACGGCTTGATGATCGCTTCGACTTTCTTCATGGGGAGTTCCCTCTATGCAATGGTTGGCAGATAAACGGGCGGCATTGTAGCAAGGCTTTGCATCTTGCAGCATTAGTCCAATGAACAATAGACCACGCTAATAATTTCCAGCTCGGTGACGCCGACCGGCGTGCGCAGGTTCGCAACCTCGCCCTCGCGCAACTTGGTCAGCGCGCGCGCCAGCGGCGACACCCAGCTGATACGGCCATTGCCGACATCGGCTTCGTCCACGCCGACAATGCTGTAGACGTTCTCGCAGCCCTTCTCGTCGCAGACCGTGACCGTCGCACCGAAGAACACCTGGTCGCATTCGCCGCGCGTGGATGGATCGACTACTTCGGCCATGTCCAGACGCTTGCGCAGGAAGCGCACGCGGCGGTCGATCTCGCGCAGGCGCTTTTTGCCATAGATGTAGTCGCCGTTCTCGGAACGGTCGCCGTTAGAGGCGGCCCAGGTGATGGTCTTCACCAGCGCCGGACGCTCGACCTTCCACAGGTGATCCAGCTCGTCGCGCAGTTTTTGGTAGCCGCCCGGCGTCAGGTAGTTCTTGACGCCCGCGGGCAGCGGGCTCGACGACTCCAGTTCGTCATCGTCGTCGCCGTCGGTCTCTTTAGTGAATGCCTTGCTCATGGCGCGGATTCTACAACAAGCATGGGGATGAAATCGGACTGATGGTCAACTGAGAAAAACAAAAAACGGTCCACGAAAAACACGGAAGGCACGAAAAGAAACATTCAGCAGTCTCGCCTGTTGGCGAAGATCCCACCTACCAAATGTTCGTGATTTTTATGTCTTTCGTGGACGATTGATTATCAGCCCTCATTCAGCTTCGCATGGGCTGCGGCCAAGCGAGCGATAGGCACGCGCGGCGCGGAGCAGGACACGTAGCTCAGACCGATCTGGTGGCAGAACATGATCGAGGCCGGATGGCCGCCGTGTTCGCCGCAGATGCCGATCTTCATGTCCGGACGAGTGGTTCGACCGCCTTCGATCGCCAGCTTCATTAACTTGCCCACGCCTTGCGTATCGAGCACCTCGAACGGATTGTCGCGCAGGATGACCTGGTCGATGTAGTCCGGCAGGAACTTGTTCTCGGCATCCTCGCGCGAGAACGAGAACGTAGCCTGGGTCAGGTCGTTGGTACCGAAGGAGAAGAACTCGGCCTCCTTCGCCAGGCTGTCGGCGCGCACGCAGGCGCGCACCACTTCCATCATCGAGCCGAATTTGATCTTCACCTTGACGCCGCTAGCCTGTTCGACCTCCGCGACAATCTTGTCGACCATGCGTTTGACGTACTGCAATTCGACCGAGGTGCATACCTGAGGAACCATGATTTCCGGATGCACATCCAGCGCTTCCCGGACGCATTCGACCGTAGCCTCGGCCAGCGCGCGGATTTGCATCGCGTATATCTCAGGATAGGTGACACTGAGGCGCACGCCTCTATGTCCCAGCATCGGGTTGACTTCGTGCAGCGCGCGCACTTTTTTCAGGATCGTCTGTTTCTTCTCGATAGCCTGTTCAACGAGATGCGAACTGATTGTGCCAGACTTGACCTGTGCGACCTCGGCGGCGCTCAACTCCGCGTCGCCCAGCAGATCCAGCGTATTGGACAGGATTTCCATGCCGCTGACGGTCTGGTGCAGATGCTGCAGCTCGGCCAACTCCTTGATCAGCTGTTGTTCGGAGGGCAGGAACTCGTGGATGGGCGGATCGAGCAGGCGGATCGTCACCGGCAAGCCGGCCATGGTCTCCAGCAACCCCTTGAAGTCGCCGCGCTGGATCGGCAGCAAACGGTCGAGCGCGATCTGACGCTGCTGCGTGTCCTCCGCGATAATCATATCCAGCACGATGGGCAGACGGTCGCTAGCGTTGAACATGCGCTCGGTGCGGCACAGGCCGATGCCCTTCGCGCCGAGTTGCAACGCGCGCTTCGCATCGTTCGGCGTATCGGCGTTGGCCATCACTGCCAGCCTCGCCTCCTGGTCCGCCCAGCCCAGCAGCGTGTTCAGCTCGTCGGTGATCTCCGCCTCTATGGTCGGCACGTTGCCCAGATAGACCATGCCGGTGGTGCCGTCGATGGTGATGATGTCGCCCTCGTGTATCACCGTCTCGCCTATCGTCGCCTGACGCAGCGTGACGTTGACCTCGATGCCCTCGGCCCCCGCGACGCAGGGTTTGCCCATGCCGCGCGCGACCACCGCCGCATGCGAGGTCTTGCCGCCCCGGCTGGTCAGGATGCCGCGCGAGGCGAAGAAACCGTGGATGTCTTCCGGCTTGGTTTCTTCTCGCACCAGTATCACCGGCTTGCCCGCCCTGCCCTGCTCCTCGGCGCGATCGGCATCGAACACGGCGTGGCCGAAATCAGCGCCCGGCGAAGCTGGCAAGCCCTTGGCCAATGGCCGGTCTTTGGCGGCGGGATCGAGGCGCGGGAACAGCATCTGCGCGAGACTGTCCGGCGCGATGCGCAGCAGCGCCTGACGGCGCGTGATCAGCCCTTCCTTCTCCATCTCCACCGAGGTGCGCACCATCGCGGTGGTGTTCATTTTTCCGTTGCGCGTCTGCAGGCAATACAGGATGCCGCGCTCGATGGTGAACTCGAAGTCCTGCACCTCGTGGTAGTGATTCTCAAGCTTGGCGCGCAGTTCCTGCAACTGCCGGAACAGGTCGGGCATTTCGGTTGCCATGTAGTCGATAGGCTTGGGCGTGCGGATGCCGGCGACGACATCCTCGCCCTGCGCGTTTACCAGATACTCGCCGAAGATGTGATTCTCGCCGGTCGCCGGGTTGCGCGTGAAGCCGACGCCGGTCGCGGAATCGTTGCCGCGGTTGCCGAATACCATCGTGCAGATGTTCACCGCGGTGCCGTTGGCCATCTCCGGCGTGATGTGGAATTCGCGGCGGTAATCGACCGCGCGCTTGCCCATCCACGAGCGGAACACCGCCTTGACCGACAGGATCAATTGTTCATAGGGGGCTTCCGGAAAAGGCCTGCCGGTCTGTTCCTGGACCACGCGCAGGAAACGTTCGCTGATTTCCTTGAGGTCGTCGGCGGTCAGCGCCAAGTCTTCCTTGATGCCGCGATCCAGTTTGACGGCGCTCAGTTCCGCATCGAACAACTCGTCGGAAATATCCAGTGCGATCTTGCCGAACAACTGGATGAAACGGCGGTAGGTGTCGTAGCCGAAGCGCGGGTCGCCGGTCTGGGCGATCTCGCCGGCCAGCGTCTGCGGATTCAGGCCGAGGTTGAGGATGGTGTCCATCATGCCCGGCATGGACATTGCCGAACCGGAGCGCACCGACACCAGCAACGGTGCGGCCGCATCGCCGAAGCGCTTGCCGGTCTTGATTTCCAGCGCCTTCATCTGGGCATCGATCTCGTCCAGCAGCGACTTCGGCAACTCCTCGCCCGACGCCGCGAGATAGCTCAGACAGGCCTCGGTGCTGATGACGAAACCGGGGGGTACGTTCAACCCGATCTGGGTCATCTCGCAAAGATTCGCCCCCTTGCCGCCCAGCAGTTTCTTGTTCTTGCCGTCGCCTTCCTCGAATGCGAAGACCTGTTTACCTGCTTTTACGATGCTGTCCACTGCACACCTCCATAGGATGAATCCAGACTGACGCTCGCAATTCAGTGCAACTGCGAGCCCGCAACAACAACGCCGGGCAATTTAGCAACGAAACATCTTGGGCGCTATAGGGGGAAGTCTACCCCAGTTAATCCTATTCTGATACGCAACGTGAAGCAGTGGAAATTGGGCTGTCCATCGACGTCGAGTACATCGAATTCGCGGCAGGTGGAGGGACGCTGGAGGTAGATAGCGCAAGAAACCTGCAGACCGACTTCGCCTTCGAGCGATGCAGCGCAAGTGCGGAGAAACGGGGTCGGTGAGATATGCTGGAACGACGACGCCGGGTGCATCATCGGCCTCGGCCCAACAGTAAGAACACGCGGTAATTGGCGCAGCAAGCGCCGCAACTCAGGCAGGGATGGTCTGAGTCGCACTCATGTTCGCGCTTATGCGAACACGCCTCCCGCGCCCAGGGCTGCCACGCACACAGTCAACAGTCCGAGCGTCAGGTTCACCGCGACCAGCTTGCGTATCCGGCCCAGTTGCTCGCCCGCGTCCTTCCAGTGTTGCTTGGAGACATGCACGCTGAGCGGCACATAGCAGGAGAAGAATACATAGCCGTAGATCGCGATCATCGCCAGCCCCAGCCCCAGCATGATATGTACATGGCGCGACACATGGGCGAGGCCGCCGTACAGATAGATCAGGTAGAAACCGGTAACCATCAGCAACCCTATCGACAGCCACACCCAGTTGAAGAAACGGCGGAACACGCCGTCCCATAGGCGCAGACGCTCCGGCGGCTGCAATACCTCGGCGGCTGTCGGGCGCAACACGACATAGGCGAAGAACATGCCGCCGACCCAGACCAGCGCGGCGAGCAGATGAATCATTTTGAACAGGGCCATGGCTTCCTCACAGATAGTTTTAACAAGTTTACTGCAACATTTCGCGCACCGGCCTGAAACTCCTGCGATGCACCGGCGACACGCCGTGCTCGCGCAACGCGGCGAGATGTGCGGCGGTCGGGTAGCCCTTGTGCACGGCAAAGCCGTAAAGCGGATATTGTTCGTGCAACTGCAGCATCAGTTCGTCGCGCGCGGTCTTCGCCAGTATCGAGGCGGCCGAGATCGCCGCAACCTTGCTGTCGCCCTTGACGATGGCTTCGCTGGGAATGCCGGTCTGCGGGCAATACAGGCCGTCCACCAGCACCTGCTGCGGCTGAACCGGCAATGCCAGCACGGCGCGGCGCATCGCCAGCAGCGTAGCCTGCAGGATGTTGAGGTCGTCGATCTCGCCAACCTCGGCGTAAGCCACAGCCCAGGCCAGCGCGCGTTCGCGGATCAACGGAGCGAGTCGGTCGCGCTGTTTTTCGGAAAGCTTCTTGGAGTCGGCCAGCCCCTCGATGGGATACGCCGCGTCGAGTATCACCGCCGCCGCGCTGACCGGCCCGGCCAGCGGCCCGCGACCGGCTTCGTCGACGCCGCAGATCAGGATGGTTTTATGCATAGTGGCAGATAAGGCAGGATCGCCGCAGCCGCCTTCTGCGCGGTGTCCTGGCGCAGCGTGCGGTGCAGTTCGTGGAACGTCTCTTCCAACTGGACCACGGCCTCGCCGTTGTTGACCAGGTTCAGCAGCGCCTGCGTCAGGTTCTCCGGCGTCGCGTCTTCCTGTATTAGCTCAGGCACGACGAAGCGTTCGCACAGGATGTTGGGCAGGCCGAAGTACGGCTGATAGCGCTTGCGTTTGATCATCCACCAGGAGAACGCCGGCATCCTGTAGGTGATGACCATCGGCCGTTTCAGCAGCGCGCATTCCAGCGTCGCGGTGCCGGAGGCGACCAGCACGCCGTCGGCGGCGATCATCGCGTCCTGCGCATGACCGAACAGCAAGGTGATCGGCAGCTGTTCCGCGTCGCAATCGTACAGCGCCTGCTCGAAGATGCCGCGCGTCTCGCGGCTGACCAGCGGCACGAGGAAGCGCGCGTCCGGTATCTGCTGCAGCACCAGCTTGGCGGTCTCGATGTAGGTGTGCGCGAGATATTTGACTTCGCTCTGGCGGCTGCCGGGCAGGAAGGCGAACACCTTCGCGTGCAACGGGATGCGCATGGTCTCGCGCATCTCGGCGCGCTTGGGGAATTCCGGCAGCATGTCGGCGAGCGGATGGCCGACATAGTCCACCGCGATCCCGGCCTGCCGGTACAGCTTGGGCTCGTGCGGGAACAGCGCCAGCACGCGCGACACGGCGCGCCCGATCTTGTGGATGCGCTCGCCGCGCCATGCCCAGATCGACGGACTGACATATTGGATAGTCGGAATGCCGCTCGTCTTGAGCGCCAGTTCCAGATCGAGGTTGAAGTCCGGCGCATCCACGCCGATGAACAGGTCCGGACGGTTGCCCAAGAAATGCGCGCGCAGCTTGCTGCGGATGCCGACGATCTCGCGGTAGTGGCGCAGCACCTCGACGTAGCCGCGCACCGCCAGCTTCTCCATCGGGAACAGCACTTCCATGCCGGCGGATTGCATCTTCGGCCCGCCGATGCCGACAAAATGGATGTCAGGACGCGCCTCCTTCAATGCCGTCATCAAATGGCTGCCGAGCATGTCGCCGGACGCCTCACCCGCGACAATGCCGATTACGATTTTTTTCTGCTGCATGGAGAAACCTTTGTGTTGCCCGATCTAGCGGACGATGCCGCGGGTGGAACTGGCGAGGAAGTCGACCAGCGGTTGCAGTTCGGCGTGTTTCGCCAGTTGCGCATCGATCGCAGCCTTTGCTTCATCCAGAGTCAAACCGGACTTGTACAGTGTCTTGTAGGCACGCTTGATCGCCATGATCGCTTCGCTCGAATAACCGCGTCGCTTCAGCCCTTCGGCATTGATGCCGTGCGGTGCGCAGGGATTGCCGGAAGCCAGCACATAAGTCGGCACATCCTTGAACAGTATCGTGCCCATGCCGGTGATGATGTGCTCGCCTATCCTGACGAACTGGTGCACCACGGTGAAGCCGCCGAGGATCGCGTAGTCGCCGACATGCACATGGCCGGCCAGCTGCGCGTTGTTCGCGAAGATCGTGTGGTTGCCGACCTGGCAGTCGTGCGCCAGATGCACATAGGCCATGATCCAGTTGTGGTTGCCGACGCGAGTCACGCCGACATCCTGTGCAGTGCCGAGGTTGAAGGTGCAGAATTCGCGTATGGTGTTGTGGTCGCCGATCTCCAGCCGCGTCGGTTCGTTGGCGTATTTCTTGTCCTGCGGTATTTCGCCCAGCGAGCAGAACTGGAAGATGCGATTGTGTTTGCCGATGCGCGTGTGGCCGTTGATCACCACATGCGGGCCGATCACCGTGCCCTCGTCGATCTCGACATGCTCGCCGATGATGGAATACGGCCCCACCTCGACGCCGTCGGCGAGCCTGGCGTTCGGGTGGATTATCGCGGTCGGATGAATCATGTGAACCTCGTCGAATCCGAAATTAAGCGACCGTCTTCACGGTGCACATCAGTTCGGCTTCGGCGGCCAGCTGGCCGTCCACTTCAGCGACGCCCTTGAACTTGAACACGCCGCGCATGCTGCGCGTCAGTTCCACCTTGAAGATCAGCTGGTCGCCGGGAGACACCGGGCGCTTGAAGCGCGCGCCGTCGATGCCGGCGAAGTAGTACACCGAGTTCTCGTCCGGCTTGCTGTCCATGGACTTGAACGACAGCAAGGCCGCGACCTGGGCCATTGCCTCGATGATCAGCACGCCGGGCATCACCGGGTGATGCGGGTAATGACCGGGGAAGAACGGCTCGTTGATAGTGACGTTTTTCAGCGCGACGATGTTCTTGCCGGGTTCGACCGACAGCACGCGATCGACCAGCAGGAAGGGATAGCGGTGCGGCAGGTGTTCGAGGATGGCGTGGATGTCCATGGCGATGCTCATTATTCTTCCCTTTCAGTGATACTTGTTTTCAATGATTCGAATTGTTGTTCCAGCGCCTTGATGCGCTTCGCCATCTGGTCGAGATGACGTAGATGCACGGCGTTTTTGCGCCAGTCTTCCTGTTTGGAGAACGGGAAGATCGCGGCATAGGAGCCGGCCTCGCGGATCGACTTGCCGACCAGCGTGTCGGCGGCGATCTCGACATGATCGGCGAGCTGCAGGTGACCGAGGATGCGCGCGCCGCCGCCGATGCGGCAGTACTTGCCGATCACCGCGCTGCCGGCGATGCCTGCGCAACCGGCGACTGCGGTGTGCGCGCCGATGCGTACGTTGTGCGCGACCTGGATCTGGTTGTCCAGCTTCACACCGTCCTCGATCACGGTATCGTTCAGCGCACCGCGGTCTATCGTGGTGTTCGCGCCGATCTCGACGTCGTTGCCGATCACCACGCGGCCGATCTGCGGAATCTTGAGCCAGCGGCCCTCGTCCATCGCGATGCCGAAACCGTCGGAGCCGATCACGCAGCCGGAATGCGCGATCAGGTCGTCGCCAATCACGCAATCGTGGTAGACCGTCACGCGCGGATACAGCCGCGCGCGGCGACCGATCACCACGTTGGGGCCGATGCAGCAGCCCTCGCCGATCACCGAATCCGCGCCTATCGTAGCACCCTCGCCGATCACCGCGGTCGCGGCAATGCTGGCACTAGGATCGATTCGGGCGCTGGCGTCGATCACCGCGGACGGATGCACGCCCTGACGGGTTCGCGGTAGCGGATTAAGCAGCGCCGAGACGCGTGCAAAGTATGCGTAGGGATTGGCGCAGATAATGCGCGGCAGATCGGTCGACTCGGCATCCGCCTCGGCGAGGATCACCGCCCCCGCCTTCGTGGTCGCCAACTGCGAGCGGTACTTGCTGTTGGTCAGGAAGCTGATGTGCTGCGGCTGCGCGCTTTCCAACGTCGCGATCTGGGCTACGCGCACCTCGCCGTCGCCCAGCACGCGCCCGCCGAGCTGGGCGGCAATCCCGGACAGGCTATGAGTAACAGACATGCCAGAGATACCGCCGCCTATTTACCGTCCTTGGCCGCGGGCTTTTCAATCGCGAGATGTTTGATCACCTTGTCGGTGATGTCGATCTTGGGATTGCGGTACACGGCCTCCTGCAGAATCAGATCGTATTTTTCCAACTCGGCGATAGCCTGAATTGCCTTGTTCGCCTGTTCCAGCACGATGGCCAGTTCCTCGTTCTTGCGCAGGTTCAGGTCTTCGCGGAATTCGCGCTGCATGCGCTGCAAGTTCACGTTCATCGCGGTCAACTCGCGCTCCTTGTTGCGGTGATCCGCATCGGACATCGCGCCGGCTTCCTTCTCCAGCAAAGCCTGCAGATCCTTGGCCTGTTTCATCAGCTTTTTGATCTCCTGGTCGCGCCCCGAGAATTCCTTCTCGATGCGCTTTTCGGCCTTCAGCGCCGGGGCCGACTCGCGCAACACGCGCTCGGTGTCCACCACGCCCACCCTGAAATCGGCCGCCTGGGCCGTCCCGACACTCAGCCCCAAAGCCAGCATCGCCATCATGATCTTCATTTTCATCACATACTCCTTGCTCATCGTAATCGGTATCCCGGACAACCGGGGTTGCATGTCAGAACATCGAGCCCAAATTAAACTGGAACTTCTGCAGCCTGTCTTCCGGCTGCTTGTTCAGCGGCACCGCATAACTGAACTTGAGCGGCCCCATCGGCGAAATCCAGATGACCGCCGCACCTGCGGAATAGCGCAAACCCGCGCTGCCCGGCAAGTCGCCCGGACCGTACACCGCGCCGGCATCGACAAAACCGCTCAGGCGCACCGACTTATTCTTGTCCATGCCCGGGAACGGCACCATCAGCTCCGCGTTGCCGACTGCGCGCCCCGTACCGCCCAGCACCGCGTTATTGACGTCGCGCGGACCCAGCGAACTTGACTCGAAGCCCCGCACCGAACCAGTACCGCCGCCATAGAAATTCTTGAAAAATGGCAAGTCCTTGCCTCCATAGCCCCGTCCGAAGCCAGCTTCGCCGTTAAGCAAGAGGACGACATCCTGAGCGACCGGGTAGTACCACTGCTGCTGGAAATTGAATTTGTAATAGCGCATGTCGAACACTGGCAGCGCCACCTCAAGGAAGGCGCGTTGCACTAAACCTTCGGTGGTGTAGATCGCGCTATCGCGGCTATCCCTGGACCAGCCGACCGTGCCGAGCAGGTTACTGTTCGAGGCCCCGAAGTCGTTCACGTACTGCGTCAGCCGCGCCGGCGAGTTGGCCGTCAGGATCAACTGGGTATTTTCGGCAGACAGCCCGTAGCTGATAGCCTCATCCTCGCCTATCGGCACGCCGAAACGCACCCCGCCGCCCAGCGTATGCGAACCGTATTGGCTGACCGCGGTGCTGGTCGAATCGGTGTTGCGTTTGTAAACATCGAAGCCGCGGCTGACGCCCTCGTCGGTGAAGTACGGATTGGTATAGGAAAACGAATAGACCTGATTAACCTTGCTGGTGTTGATCTGCACCGCCGCATGATTGCCGCTGCCGAACAGGTTGTTCTGACTGACGCTTCCGCTCAGCGACAAGCCCTCACCCTGAGAGAAGCCCGCACCTGCGGAAATGTTGCCGGTGGACTTTTCCGCCACGGAGATATTCACGTCCATCTGATCCGCCGTGCCCTGCACCGGCAGAGTCTCCACGTTCACTTCCTCGAAGAAATCCAGCTTATCGACGCGCTGCTTGGACTTCTTGATCTTCTCCACATCGAACCATGCGCCTTCGACCTGACGGAACTCGCGCCGGATCACCTCGTCGCGCGTCTTGTCGTTGCCCGCGATGTTGATGCGACGGATGTACACGCGCTGCCCAGGATCAACCATGAAATTGAATGCCACCTCATGCTTTTCCTTGTCTATCGTCGGCACCGCATTCACGTTGGCGAAAGCATAACCTTCCTGTCCCAGCCGATCGCTGACCTTCTTGCTGGTCTCGGTCAGTGCGCTACGCGAAAAAACATCTCCCTCTTTGACCTGGATCAGTTTCTCGACCTCATCCCTGAGCACTATCGTATTTCCAACCACCGCCACCTTGGACACGGAATATTTAGCGCCTTCGATAAAGTTGATCGTGATGTAGATGTCTTTCTTGTCCGGCGTGATCGAGACCTGCGTGGAACCGATATTGAATTCCAGATAACCGTTGTCCATGTAGAACGAACGCATCGCTTCCATGTCGGCGGACAATTTCTGTTTGGAATACTGGTCGTTCTTGCTGAACCAGCTCATCCAGTCCGGCGTGCTAAGTTTCATCAGCCCAAGCAACTCATCTTCCGGATATGCCTGATTGCCGATCAGATTGATTTGCTTGATCTTGGAAACTTCGCCTTCCACCACGTTGAATACGACCGCAACGCGGTTGCGTTCCAATTCGGTAACTGTTGTAGTCACGCTGACGCCGTACTTCCCGCGGGCAACATACTGGCGCTTCAATTCTTGAGTCGCCTTATCCAGCGCGCCCTTGTCGAAGATGCGCGCTTCAGCCAGCCCGGCGGACTTCATGTTGTCCTTGAGCTGCTCCTTGGGAAAGTCCTTGATGCCGTTGAGTTCGATGCTGGCGATCGAGGGGCGCTCGCGCACCAGCACGATCAGCACGCCCTGCTCGACTTCCAGGCGCACATCCTTGAAGAACCCGGTGGCATACAAAGAGCGAATGGCTGTTGCCGCCTGCTGGTCATCCATCGTATCGCCGACCTTGACCGGCAGGTAGCTGAACACCGTGCCGGCTTCGGTGCGCTGTATGCCCTCGACGCGGATATCCTTGACAGTGAACGGCTCGATTGCCCAAGCGGGCGACATGCAAAGCAGGGAAATCAGCCCCACCAGTTTTTTCAGTTTCATTTTCAACCTGAGATAAGCCGAGTTATGTCGTTATATATGGCAAACACCATCAGCGTGCCGAGCAGCGCGATGCCGATCCTCTGTCCAAGCTCCCATGCCTGTTCCGAGACCGGACTTCCCTTCGCCAGCTCGGCAGCATAATACAGCAAGTGCCCCCCATCCAATAAGGGGATGGGCAACAGATTCAGCACACCGAGACTGACGCTGATCAGCGCCAGGAAACCCAGATAGGCCACCAACCCCATCGCTGCGGACTGCCCGGCATAGTCAGCGATGGTGATCGGGCCGGAGAGATTCTTCATCGACACATCGCCCAGCACCATCTTGCCCAGCATCTTCAGGCTGATAAGCGAGGTCTCCCAGGTCTTGCGCAATGCTTGGACCAGCGCGTCGAACGGGCCGTAACTGACCTTGGTCATCATCTCCGCCAACGCTGCCTTGTCGATTTGCGGCGCCGCACCGATCTTGCCGACCGGCTTGCCGTTCTCGTTCACCGCGTTTGGCACGACCGTCACGTTCAACACCTGATCGCCGCGCCGGATGTCCAGTTGCACGGATTGGCCGGGATGAGTGCGCACCACCTCGACCAGCTCGCTCCAGCGCTGCAGTTCCAGCCCGTTGGCGCGCAGCACCACGTCGCCCGGTTGCAGCCCTGCCTGTTGTGCCACGCCGCCTTCGGCGAGCTTGCCGAGAACAGGGAGAACGAGCGGCTGATGCAGTCGCAGGCCAAGCTTGCCGAGAAACTCGCCGTCCAGCTCATCCGCTTCCAGCCCGCGCATGTCCAGCACGTGAGTCAGCGACTCGCCTTGCGCGCTACGGCCTTCGACCTTTACTTCGGATTGCTGCAGAGCATGGTCCAGCAACGTCCAGCGCATTTCCTGCCAGCTTGGAACATCGACGCCGTCGATACTCAAGATGGTCTCGCCCGGTTGCATAAGAGCGGCAGCGGCAGGCGTATCCGGTAGCACTTCGCCCAGCACCGGCTTCAGGCCGGGCACGCCGTAGACAAACAGCACCCAGTACAAGACGATGGCCAACAGGAGATTCGCCAGCGGCCCGGCCACGACGATGGCCATGCGCTGCAACACTGGTTTGCGATTGAAAGCCTGATCCAGTTCTTCCGGCGCGACCTCGCCCTCGCGCTCGTCCAGCATCTTGACGTAGCCACCCAGCGGGATCGCCGAAATCGCCCATTCGGTCCCGTTCGCGCGGCGTTTGCTGTAGATCACCTTACCGAAGCCGACCGAAAAGCGCAGCACCTTGACGCCGCAACGGCGCGCCACCCAGAAATGCCCCAGCTCATGGACCACCACCAGCAGAGCAATTGCAGCAACGAAGGCCAATAAGGTAATCATGGATGTAGGGGCACGGCGCGCCGTGCCCCTGCGAGATCGCCAATACGTTGCTGCGCTGCACGACGCGCCTCGGCGTCCGCTCCGATGACATCGTCCAGACAAGTGACTGCGCCGAGCGGCAACTCATCGAGCACGCTGGCGATGACGCAAGGAATATCAAGGAAGGCGATGCGGCGATTCAGGAAAGCATCCACCGCAATTTCGTTCGCCGCATTCAATATCGCCGGGGCCGTGCCCGCGGCGCGCAACGCCTGATAGGCCAATCCCAAACAAGGGAAGCGTTCGAAGTCGGGTTCAACAAAATTTAAGGTCGCGACCTTGAACAGATCCAGCGGCGCGACACCGGCGTCGATTCGCTCCGGCCAGGACAGGCCGTAGGCGATGGGCGTGCGCATGTCCGGATTGCCGAGTTGCGCCAGCACCGAGCCGTCCACGTACTGCACCAGCGAATGGATCACGCTCTGCGGATGCACCACCACCTGGATGTCGTCAGCGGAAGCATTGAACAACCAGTGCGCCTCGATGACCTCCAGGCCCTTGTTCATCATCGTCGCGGAGTCCACCGAAATCTTGCGACCCATGCTCCAGTTCGGGTGCGCGCAAGCCTGTTCGGGCGTGACGCTATGCAATTCGGCCAGCGGCGTATTGCGGAACGGGCCGCCGGATGCGGTCAGCAGAATCTTGCTCACGCCGCTGCGTTGCATATCGCCGCGATAGTTATGCGGCAAAGACTGGAAGATCGCGTTGTGTTCGCTGTCGATCGGCAGCAGCGCGGAACCGCTGGTGCGCACCGCCTCCATGAACACGTTGCCCGCAGTCACCAGCGTCTCCTTGTTTGCCAGCAATATCTTCTTGCCCGCGCGCGCGGCCGCCAGCGTGGGACGCAGCCCCGCTGCACCGACGATGGCCGCCATCACCGCGTCGACTTCCGGCAACACCGAGACCTGCTCCAGCGCTTCCACGCCGCACAGCACTTCGGTGGATAAACCGGCGTCCTTCAGGCGCTGGCGCAGTCCTGCGGCAGCCGCTTCGTCGAGCAGCACGGCGTAATCCGGCTTAAATTGTTCGCATTGTTTGAACAGCAAATCGACCTGCGAATTCGCGGTCAGTGCGACGATGCGGAAGCGATCCGGGTGGCGCGCCACCACGTCCAGCGTGCTGGTGCCTATGCTCCCGGTGGAGCCCAGGACGGTCAAGTGTTGCATGGGTTAGGCGATCCTCTGGAATAGCATTGCCAATGCGGCGAGCGGCAGCGTCGAAGTCAGTGCGTCGATGCGATCCAGCAGGCCGCCGTGTCCCGGCAGCAGCGCACCGCTATCCTTCACGCCGGCCTGACGCTTGATCGCCGATTCGAACAGGTCGCCGATCACCGCCAGCGCCACCCACCACCAAGCGGTCAGCAACAGCGGCGGCAATATCTCGCGGGTGGAAAAATGCGGGCTGAAACTCCAGACCAGCACCACGTAGACCGACACGCCGAATATCGCGCCCGCCACGCCTTCCCAGGTCTTGCCAGGACTGATGTCGGGCGCGAGCTTGTTCTTACCGAAACGTCGTCCGGCGAAATACGCGGCGATGTCGGCGACCCACACCAGCCCCATCACGAACAGCAACAACCACGGGCTGGGCGCGGCTTCACGCAGGTCCATCATCGCCAGACCGGTCGGAATCAGTACCGCCCAGCCGACCGCCGCCATCGCCAAAGGACGTTCGACCTTCCAGCCCACCATCAACCAAGTCGGCACGACGACCAGCCACAACAGCGCGGACACCAGATAGATCGCCAGATGAACGTAGAAGCTCACCGTCTCGGCGGCATAGGCGTCGAGCGCCACCAGCCCCAGCATCAGCACCAACGTCAACCACCAGTACAGACTCGCCGTCCTGCCGATCAGCTTGGACAGGTGCGACCATTCGGTCGTCCCCTGCATTACCATCGCCACGACCAGCAGCGCCCATGCCATCGGCGGCAACAAAAACAACGCCGCCAGCAACAATGCCAGCAACACGATGGCGGTGATCACACGCGACTTAAGCATTGCCCTCTTCCTTCGCCTGTTCGTTTTTCAGCTGATCACTGGTTCTGCCGAAACGCCGTTCGCGTTTCTGGTAGGACTCAATCGCCGTCTCCAGTTCCTTGCGCCCGAACGCGGGCCACAGCACATCGGTGAAATACAACTCGGTGTAAGCCAGCTGCCACAACATGAAGTTGCTGATGCGCTGCTCGCCGCCGGTGCGGATGAACAGGTCAGGCTCGGGGGCGTCGCTCATCGACAGATACGGGGAGAGGTCTTCTTCGGTGAAGTTCTGCGCCAGTTGCGGGTGATCCTTGAGCATGGATTGCACCGCGTTCATCATGTCCCAGCGTCCGCCATAGTTCGCCGCGATGGTCAGCGTCAGCCCTGTGTTATTCGCGGTCAACTGCTCGGCATCCAGCATCGTCTGGCTGAGCTTGTCGTCGAAACGGCTGCGGTCGCCGATGATTTTCAGACGGATGTTTTTTTCGTGCATCTTCACTATTTCGCGTTCCAGCATCTTCAGGAACAGCGACATCAGGAAGGAAACTTCGTCGGCGGGACGCCGCCAGTTCTCGCTGCTGAAGGCGAAAACGGTGAGATATTCGACGCCCAGATCGCGGCAAGCTTTGACGACCTCGCGCAACGATTCGACGCCGCGCTGATGCCCCATCACGCGAGGCATGAAACGCTGCTTCGCCCAGCGCCCATTGCCGTCCATGATGACGGCAATGTGACGCGGGACACTGGGGATGTCGGGAATGGTGCGAGTGGAACTCGGCAGCGGCGACATTACACCGCCATCAGGTCGACTTCTTTGGCAGCCAGCGCCTTGTCGATCTCGGCGACATAGCGGTCGGTCAGTTTCTGGATCTCGTCCTGGGTGCGGCGCTCGTCGTCCTCGGAGATTTCCTTCTTCTTGAGCGCGTCCTTGAGATGGGTATTGGCATCGCGGCGGATGTTGCGCACCGCGATCTTCGCATCTTCGCCTTCGCTCTTGACCACCTTGATCAGGTCGCGGCGACGCTCCTCGGTCAGCATCGGCATAGGCACGCGGATCAGTTCGCCCTGGCTGGCCGGATTCAAACCGAGGTCGGAGTCGCGGATCGCGCGTTCGACCGGGCCGACCATGTTCTTTTCATATGGTTGAACGCCTATGGTGCGCGCGTCGACCAGCGTGATGTTGGCCACCATGTTCACCGGAGTCATGCTGCCGTAGTAGTCCACCATCACATGGTCCAGCAGGCCGGTGTGCGCGCGTCCGGTGCGCACCTTGCCCAGATCGGTTTTCAGCGCCTCCAGCGACTTTTGCATCTTCTGTTCGGCAGTTTTTTTCAGGTCAACAATCACAGTTCCCTCCCGGATCAATCGATACGCACCAGCGTGCCTTCGCCTTCGCCGAATACCACGCGCTTCAGCGCGCCGGCCTTGAAAATACTGAATACGATGATGGGCAGCTTCTGGTCGCGACACAGTGTCAGCGCCGTCGCATCCATCACCTTGAGATTCTTGCTGATCGCCTCGTCAAAGCTCAGGCTTTGATAGCGGATCGCATTCGGATCCTTCTTCGGATCCGCAGTGTAGATACCGTCCACCTTGGTGGCCTTGATCACCACATCGGCGGACATCTCCACGCCGCGCAGCGCGGCGGCGGTGTCGGTGGTGAAGAACGGGCTGCCGATACCGGCCGCGAAAATCACCACCTTGCCGTCTTCCAGATAACGCAACGCCTTGCCGCGAATGAACGGCTCGGCGACCTGCTCCAGGCTCAGCGCGGACTGCACGCGGCAGTCCAGCCCGGCGCGCTTCATCGCATCCTGAAGCGCCATCGAATTCATCACCGTCGCCAGCATACCCATGTAATCTGCGGTCGCGCGATCCATCCCCGCCGCGGCCGGAGCCACGCCACGGAAGATGTTGCCGCCGCCGATCACGATGGCCACTTCGACACCCAAGCCCACCACTTCGGCGATCTCGCCGACGATGCGCTCGATCACCTCGCGGTTGATGCCGTAGCTATCCTCGCCCATCAGGGCTTCGCCGGACAGTTTCAGCAGGATGCGTTTGTAGGCTGGCTTCATGGCGATTAACCCTGCGCAGCAGCAGCGGCAGCAGCCACTTCAGCCGCGTAGTCTTCCACCTTCTTCTCGATGCCCTCGCCCACCACGAACATCTGGAACGCGGACACGGTAGCGCCTTTGGCCTTCAGCAGTTGCTCGATGGTCTGCTTGCCGTCTTCCGCCTTGACGAACACCTGGCCCATCAGCGTGACTTCCTTCAGGAACTTCTGCACGGTGCCTTCGGCGATCTTTTCCAGCATGGCTTCCGGCTTGCCGGATTCCTTGGCCTTCTCGATCGCGATGCGACGCTCGGTCGCGATGTCTTCCGGATTCACGCCGGATGCATCGACCGACTTCGGCTTGCTTGCCGCGATGTGCATACAGATGTCGCGGCCCAGCGTATCGTCGCCGCCGGTGAAGTTCAACAGCACGCCGATCTTGCTGCCGTGCAGATAGGAAGCCAGCTTGCCGTCAGCAGTTTCGTAACGCTGGAAGCGACGGATCGTGAGGTTCTCGCCCAGCTTCATCACCAGCGCCTTGCGCACTTCTTCGACGGAGCCGGAGTCGTTCGCCAGCGCCATGCCGGACAACGCCTCGTTATCGGCCGGATTGTTCTTCGCGACGGTCTCGGCGGCATTCTTCGCGAATGCGATGAAATCGTCGTTCTTCGCGACGAAGTCGGTCTCGCAATTCACTTCAACGACCGAACCGAACTTGCCGTCGGCCGCGATGAACGAGCTAACCACGCCTTCGGCGGTCACGCGGGATGCGGCCTTGCTGGCCTTGGCACCACTCTTGATGCGCATCTGCTCTTCGGCAATCTTGAAGTCGCCATTGGCTTCGACCAGCGCCTTCTTGCATTCCATCATGCCGAGGCCAGTAGCCTCGCGCAGTTCCTTGACCATTGCTGCGGTAATTTCTGCCATGTTCCACTCCATAAAAAACTTATAAAAAAAGGGGCTCGCGCCCCTTTATGCGCCTTATTAAAGCTTAAGCTGCCGGCGCCGGCTCGGAAACTTCCTGAACCAATTCGGTCAGCGCCTGAGCACGGCCTTCCAGAATCGCGTCGGCGATGCCACGAGCATACAGACGGATCGCCTGAGTCGAGTCATCGTTACCCGGGATCACATAATCCACGCCCAGCGGAGAATTGTTGGTATCGACGATGCCGATGACCGGGATGCCCAGCTTCTGCGCCTCGACGATGGTGCCCTTCTGGTAGCCGACGTCGATCACGAAGATCGCAGCTGGCAGGCCTTGCATGTCCTTGATGCCGCCGAGGCTGCGATCCAGCTTTTCCAGTTCGCGCGACATCATCAGCGCTTCTTTCTTGGAGTACTTCTCGGTCGCGCCTTCGGCAGTAATCTGCTCCAGATCGCGCAGACGCTTGATCGACAACTGCACGGTCTTGTGGTTGGTCAGCATGCCGCCCAGCCAACGGTAGTTAACGAACGGAGAACCCGCGCGCACTGCTTCTTCTTGGATGATGTCGCGCGCCTGACGTTTCGTCGCCACGAACAGGATAGTGCCCTTCTTGGCTGCCAGCTTGCGCACAAAGGCTTCTGCCTCGGCGAACTTGGCGACGGTCTTTTCTAGGTTGATGATGTGGATCTTGTTGCGATGACCGAAGATGTACGGTGCCATCTTGGGATTCCAGAAACGGGTTTGGTGACCGAAATGGACACCGGCTTCCAGCATTTGACGCATAGTTACAGCCATGACTACTCCTAACGTAAGGGTTATTAACTACCACTCGCCAGCCTGACCCACGGCAATTCCGTGAGCACCCCAACTTGCGCGAGCGGGAAATTCACTCCGGCCTATTCCAGAGCGGCGCGCATTCTAGCACCAAGCCCCGTTTCACTCAACCCGCACGGCAAAATCGGGCAAATCGCCCAGACCAAGCAGAATCTTTCAAATTTCTTTAAACGCCATACACATGGCGCGTTTTTATCCACCGATTTCACACCAATCTAAGCCGCAAGTTTATTTCGTCGATAACCCGGTTGTAGGCAATACGGCTCAACCAGTATGGAGGGTATGGAAATGAAAATCGAAAATTCGACGGTCGGCCTCACCAGCCAGCACGCCAGTTCGCGACAGCACCAAGTCGAGGAATCCCTGCGCGCCTGGGTAGGCGCACAACGCCCGGACTTCGAGCAGCGCAACGAGGCGGCACTGCAGAACCTGCGTGCCTGGGCCGGCCAGACCGTGGCAACGCTGTCCGACGCCGGACGGCAAGCTGCGGCCCTGGATCAGCAAAAAATTGGCGCATCCGCCAACGATGCACAGGCAGCCTCCGCGACCGAAGAGGCCGCCAACCAGGCCGAGAACGACCCGAAGATGCAGCTGCTGATCGGCCTGATCGAGGCGCTGACCGGGCACAAGGTCAAACTCTTCAACGCGAATTCGATGAAGCATGACGAAGCCGCCGTCCCTGTCGAAGGTAACCATGGCGAAAGAAACCACGGCGCGGCCGCGGTCGAAAACCGCCGTCAGGGCTGGGGCGTGGAATACGACCGGCGCGAGGTGCTGTACGAGTCGGAAGTGACCCGGTTCGAGGCAGCAGGCATGGTCAGGACCAGTGACGGGCGAGAGATCAGCTTCAAGCTCTCGCTGGAAATGAGCCGCGAGTTTTATCAGGAAACCAATGTCTCGGTACGCGCAGGCGACGGCGTGAAAAAAGACCCGCTGGTGATCAACTTCGCCGGCACCGCAGCCCAGCTCACCGACACCAAGTTCGAATTCGACCTCGACTCCAACGGCGAGGCCGAGCAGGTGTCCTTCGTCGGCGCCGGCAGCGGCTTCCTCGCGCTGGACAAGAACGGCAACGGCGTCATCGACAACGGCTCCGAGCTGTTCGGCACGCAGAGCGGCAACGGCTTCGCCGACCTGGCCGCCTACGACAGCGACGGCAACCAGTGGATAGACGAAAACGACGCGGTGTTTTCAAAGCTCCAGATATGGAGCAAGGATGGCGCAGGCAAGGATCTGCTGAGCACGCTGGCGCAACGCAACGTAGGCGCGCTCTACCTGGGCAACGTCGCCACCCCGTTCGACCTGAAGAACGGCGCGAACGACCTGCAAGGCCAGGTGCGCAGCAGCGGCGTCTACCTGAACGAGGACGGCACGACCGGTACGCTGCAGCAAGTCGACCTGGTCGTTTAAAAGACTATTTGTCCACGAAAAACACGAAAGGCACGAACAAAAGAAACAGGTTCTCAGGTTTTAATTTCGTGCCTTTCGTGTTTTTCGTGGACAAGGTTGGTTTTGATTTGTTTATTCACGCAGGATAGCTAATGGCGGCAGCGCAGCTAATCTCCTTGTACCCGCCCATCCGGCCAGCATCACCGCCGCCATGCCGCCGAGCACGCCGATGAACCAGATCGCGGCGTTCGGCTGGTACGGTATCTCCAGCACGCGCAGCGCCAACACCCAGCCCAGCAACACAGCCCCCGCCGCGGCGAACAGGCCACTCAACCCGCCCAGCACGGCAAACTCCGACAGGTGCAGCCGCCGCAGGTAGCGCCCGTCCGCCCCTAAGGTGCGCAGCACCGCCGCCTCGAATCGGCGCTCGTCCTGCGTCGCCAGCAGCGCGGCATACAGCACCGCGAAGCCGGACAGCAGCGTGAACATGAACACCGCCCCCATCACCTGAGTGATCTGGTCCATGATGTGGCGCACCTGATCGATGATGGAGCCGGTGTCTATCACCAGCACATTGGGAAACTCGCGCGCCAGCAGGTCACCCGCGCGAGCCCGGTCAGGCGGCAAGTAGAAGCTGGTCAGGTAGCTCGCCGGGAAGTCGCGCAGCAACTCCGGCGTGGCGATCACGAAGAAATTCACCCGCATCGAATCCCATTCCACCTCGCGCAAACTGGTGACGCGCGCCGTGAAGCGGCTACCGGCAACGTCGTAGGTCAGCGTGTCGCCCAAGTGGATGCCCAGCGTCTCGGCGATACCCTCCTCCACCGAGAGTTGCTTGCGCTCCTCCGAAATTTCGTCATTCCGGCCCTTCGTCAGGCTCAGGACGGGCTGCCCTGCGGGCAGGCCGGAATCCAGTGTTTCTAAAGAACTGGACACCGGTTTTCGCCGGTGTGACGTCTCGGTTGTAACTGGCGATGTCCACCAAACTCCGCTCACCAGCTTGTTCCACTCCGGCATCTGCTCCATGTACGACAGGTTGAATTCGCGCTCAACCAGACGGCTCGCGCGCGAATCGGCGTAGCTGTCGCCGCTGACCGGCCTGTCGTTGATCGCGACCAGCCGGCCGCGCACCATCGGCTGCAATTCCGGCGGCGGCAGCTTCTCGCGCGCGAAGAAATCCGTCATCGCCTGCTGCTGGTGCGGCTGGATGTTCACGACGAAGCGGTTGGGCGTATCCGGCGGCAGCCTGTCCTGCCAGCCCTGCAACAGGTCGGCGCGCACCAGCGTCAGCAGCAGCAAGGCCATGCCGCCCAGCGCCAGCGCGACCACCTGCAGCGCGTTGCTGCGCCCGTGCCGCACCAGATTGTTCACCGCATGCCGCCAGTGACTGCCGAGATAAGGGAAATAGCGCGCCAGCCCATGCAGCGTCAGCCAGGCCAATGCGCCGAACACCGCCAGCCCCGCGAGCAGCCCGCCCAGCATCGCCAACCCCAGCTTGGCCGAGCCGGAATGCCACAGGAACAGCGCCGCCAGCACGGCCATTGCAAGAAGATAGGCCAGCACGGTGTTCGGCTGCGGCGCGCCCAGCTCGCGGCGCAGCACGCGCAACGGCGACACCCGGCGCAACTGCAACAGCGGCAGGAAGCCGAAGCCCAGCAGCAGCGCAAAACCGCTGATCGCAGCCTTCACCGCGGGCAGCAGCGAAGGCTGAGGCAGCGCCGCATCGCGCATCGTTTCGATCAGCGAGATCAGCAGCGCCTGCGTGACGTAGCCCAGCAGACAGCCGGCCAGCACCGCAAAGAAACCGAGCAGCAGGAACTGGTACAGGAACAGCCGCAGCACCTGCCCCTGCTGCGCGCCGAGGCAACGCATCACCGCGCAGCCGTCCAGATGGCGCTGCACGAAACGCCGCGCCGCCAGCAATATCGCCGCACCCGCGAGGATCGCCGCGGTCAGCGCCGCGAGGCCGAGGAAATGCTCGGCACGTTCCAGCGCGCTGCGTATCTCGGGCCGCGCATCGCGCACGTCTTCCAGCTTCTCGTTGCCAGTCAGCTTCGCCTCCAACTCGGCGCGCAACGCGGCGACCTGCACCGCCTCGCCCGCGACCATCAGCCGGTAGGTGATGCGGCTGCCTTCCTGCAGCAGGTCGGTCGCCACCAGATCCTGCGCGTTCATCAGCACGCGCGGCGCGAAGCTGGAAAAGCCGATGGACTGGTCGATATCCTTTACCACGCGCGCCGCGACGATGAAGCGCATCGCGCCTATGCCCACCTCGTCGCCGACCTGCAGGTCGAGGCGACGCAACAGCCTGTCGTCTGCCCACACCGTGCCGGGCATGGGAATAGAACTGCCCCGAAGGTCGGGATTCATCCCGACTGAACTGGCAGCTTGTCGGGATGAATCCCGACCTACCTCTGCATCATCGACCTCAATCTTCCCGCGCAGCGGGTACCCCTCTTCCACCGCCTGTATCTCCGACAGCAACGCCTGCTCGCGGGACGACACCATGCTCGGGAAACTGCGGCTCTCAACCGCGCGCAGGCCGCGCGCCTCGGCGCTGGAACGATAGAGGGACGGCAGCGGCCGCGTCGAGGTGATGCGCAAATCCGCCCCGATCAAACTGGTCGCCTCCTGCTGCAATGCCTGCCGCACCCGGTCGGCGAACATCCCGACCGTCGCGAGACTGCCCACCGCCAGCACCAGCGCCAGCAGCAGCACACGCCACTCCCCGGCCCGCCAGTCGCGGCGCAGGAGGTTGAGGGAGAGGCGGAGGAGGTTCATTTTATATTTACTGAAAACGCAATCTGTCTCATGCTAACCGTTAATATTGTTCTGCATTTTTCAGTTGTTCTTCAGCCAACTTGTAAGCCTCTTCGAGGTTGTATCCCTTGCCCTCGTACCAGCCCTCGAAAAGTGCATGGATTTCATTCTGCAAGTTGACTGCTTCATTCGAAAAATTTTCAATTCGATTGAAAAGCTCGTCCTTTGAGCTTGAATTACGAAGTGATAAATATTCAGATTTGACACACCGATGAATCAGCCAATTGCGTTCGTCCAAGAATCGTTCAAAACGTGTCGCAAGCGGCTTAGATATAGAACCATGTTGCTTGGCCGCTCCAATAATAGGCCCTAAGGTTCCCTTCTGTTGATTTGCAAGAATATCCTTTGCGAATGCCGCTGAAATCTTCTTTCCTTTTTCGCGCTTTGCCTGAAGTATTTTGAAAGCTGTAAATGAGGCGACAACATTTTCCAGATGCTGGAGATGCCATAACGCCTTACCTAAAAGACGATATAACGTATCAACATCTTCATCAGTGTATGGAAGCATGGTTATCTTCAGCGCAGCGCTTCGTCGAAGGTGACGAGAATCAACGTGGAGCGGTGAATGAAGCAGGCGCGCCAGTCGTGGCGCGGTGAGTGAAGAAATTGACGATGGTGGGCAATCATTGCCGCGCCCGATCCACCCAGTAATCCGGGCGGCGATGCTGATGGGAAACCGTCATGAACCAGACCTCGTCACCTCGCAACACATATCGCAAGGTATAAGGAAAGCGAGTCATCGCGTAACGCCGGACATCCTCCAGTTCAACGGGAAAAAGCATGGGATAGCGCGCAACCCGGAGCGCGGCTTCGCGCACTTCGTTTCTGAAACGTTCTCCGAGGCCGGGTTGTTGCTGCTCGAACCAAGCGTACGCGTCGTTCAGTTCGTCATTAGCCGCCTCGGAAAAGCGAATTCGCATCATTTGCCGCCGAACACCTCTTCGAACGGAATCGTTTTCATCCGCCCTTCATCGCATGCCTGCGCCCGGTGTCGCGCCTCTTCCGCCCAAACTTTGTCGATTTCGGGATCGGCCTTGTCCAGGCTTTGCATGATTTTTTCCACTACCTCGTAGCGCTCTGCCGCTTTCAGTTGCAGCGCCATATCGATGATTTCGTGCTTGCCCATGTTCGCTCTCCTTCGATGCCCAACTTGCCTGATCGGATGTCAGGCCGATTCTACCCCATCGGTTCCGCAATACCTCATCCGGCGGGTTACTCCACCACCCTCCCCGCCTCCAGCCTTAACTGCCTGCCGCAGCGCCTTGCCAGCGCTTCGTCGTGGGTGACGAGGATCAGCGTCGTGCCCTGCGCACGGTTGAGGTCGAGCATGAGTTCGATGACCTGCGAACCCGTCGCGGCGTCGAGGTTGCCGGTGGGTTCGTCGGCGAACAGTATTTTGGGGCGGGTGACGAAGGCGCGGGCGAGTGCGACGCGTTGTTGTTCGCCGCCGGAGAGGTGTTTGGGCAGGTGGTGCGTGCGTTCGGAAAGTCCTACCTGGCGCAGCGAGTCGGCGGCGCGTTCGCGCGCGTCGGCTGCGCCTTGCAGTTCCAGCGGCAGCATGACGTTCTCCAGCGCGGAGAGCGCGGGCAAGAGTTGAAACGACTGGAACACGAAGCCCGCCGCTGCACCCCGCAGCCTTGCGCGGCCGTCCTCGTCCAGCGCGAACAGGTCCGCGCCGGCCAGATACACACTACCGCTGCTGGGCACGTCCAGCCCGGCGAGCAGGCCGAGCAGCGTGGACTTGCCGGAGCCGGACGCGCCGAGGATAGCGAGGCTCTCGCCTGCCTCGACCGCGAAACTTACTTCGTGCAGGATGGTCAGCGGCTGATCGCCGCTCTGCACTTGCTTGCCAAGCTCAACTGCCTGCACAATCGAAGCCATGAAAAAGTCGCTCCTGAAAATTATCCTGCTGCTCGCCGCGCTGTGGCTGCCGCTCAATGCCCATGCCGCGAAGAACATCCTGGTGTTCGGCGACAGTCTATCAGCCGGATACGGGATCGCAGTAGAGGAAAGTTGGCCGGTGCTGATGCAGCAGGAGCTGAAGCGCAACGGCTCGAAATACCAAGTGGTCAACGCGAGCATCAGCGGCGAGACCACCTTGGGCGGACGCCAGCGCATCGATCAGGCATTGAAGCTGCATCGCCCGGATGTAGTGGTGCTGGAACTGGGCGCGAACGACGGGCTGCGCGGCTACCCTATCGCGGACACCGCTGCCAACCTGAACGCGATTGTCGTCGCCGCGCAACGGGCGAAGGCACGCGTGTTGCTGGTCGGCATGCGGTTGCCACCGAACTACGGCGAACCTTACATCACGCAATTCGCGAAGATGTATCCGCGGCTGGCAAGACAGCGCGGCATCCGGCTGCTGCCCTTCCTGCTCGAAGGCGTGCCGCCGGAGCAGTTCCAGCCGGACAACCTGCACCCGACCGCGGAAGCACAACCATTGCTGATGCGAAACGTGCTAAAAGAACTCCAGCCGCTGTTGCGTTAGCCGCATCAGATATACACCCCATATCCGCCTCCATCCGGTTACGGCATCATTCCGACCTCATCCCTGAAAAGGCCTAGCGATGGCAAATCATCTGGCGCAGGAAACCAGCCCCTATCTCCAGCAACACGCAAACAACCCGGTGGACTGGCATGCGTGGAACCCGGAGACACTGCTGCTCGCGCGCGAGCAGGACAAACCCATCCTGCTGTCCATCGGCTATTCGGCCTGCCACTGGTGCCATGTGATGGCGCATGAGTCGTTCGAGGACGAGGAGACCGCGGCGCTGATGAACCGCCTCTTCGTCAACATCAAGGTGGACCGCGAGGAGCGCCCCGACCTCGACCAGATCTACCAGAACGCGCATGCCATGCTGGCGCAGCGCGGCGGCGGCTGGCCGCTGACCATGTTCCTCGAACCGGACGGCACGCCGTTCTTCGGCGGCACCTACTACCCGAAACAGGCGCGCTACAACCTGCCCGCCTTCACCGACGTGCTGCGGCGCGTCGCTCAGGTGTACGAAGAGAACCGAGCGGAACTCGCCGCGCAGGGCAAGCGGCTGACCGCGGCGCTGGCCGACATCCAGCCAGTGCGTGACAAGGAGACTACGCTGGACGACGAACCGCTGGCGCAGGCGCTGCATCAGCTAAGCGAACAGTTCGACAAGGTCAACGGCGGCTTCGGCAACGCGCCCAAGTTTTTGCACCCGGCGGAACTCGATCTGCTGCTGCGCCGCGGCCATGCAACCAACGATGCACAGGCGCTGCACATCGTGCGCCACACGCTGCTGCAGATGGCGCAAGGCGGGCTGTACGACCAGCTCGGCGGCGGCTTCTGCCGCTACAGCGTCGATGCGAGCTGGGACATCCCGCATTTCGAAAAGATGCTCTACGACAACGGCCTGATGCTGGGGCTGTATAGCGCCGCCTGGCAGGCAAGCGGCGAGCCTCTGTTCGCGCGCGTGGTCGAGCAGACCGTGGGCTGGACGATGCGCGAGATGCAGTCGCCCCCTCTCCCCAACCCTCTCCCGCAAGCGGGCGAGGGGGCAAACGAGTCGCTACGCGAGACCGAAGTTAATCGAGGCTACTACTCATCGCTGGACGCCGACTCGGAACACGAGGAAGGCAAGTTCTATGTATGGCAGCGCAAGGAAGTACGTCAGCTGCTGAGCGCGGAGGAATGGGCCGTCGCCGAGCCGTACTACGGCCTGGACAGCACGCCAAACTTCGAGCACCGCGACTGGAACCTGCGCGTCAGCGCGTCGCTGGACGACATCGCCAAGCGCCTAGGTATCGCGACGGAACAGGCCGAAGCGCTGCTGACTTCCGCACAGAAAAAACTCTATGCCGCGCGCGAGCAGCGTGTGCGCCCCGGCCGCGACGAGAAAATCCTGGCTAGCTGGAACGGCCTGATGATCGCCGGCATGGCGCGCGCGGCGCGCGTGTTCAATCGACCCGACTGGCTGCAATCCGCGCAGCACGCAATGGACTTCGTGCGCACAACTCTGTGGCGCGACGGCAAGCTGCTGGCGACCTGCAAGGACGGCAAGGCGCACCTCAATGCCTATCTCGACGACCATGCCTTCCTGCTGAATGCCGCGCTGGAACTGATGCAGACTGCATTCAGGAAGACCAACATGGACTTCGCCGTGCAGCTTGCCGATGCGCTGCTGGAACGCTTCGAGGACAAGCAGAACGGCGGCTTTTTCTTCACCAGCCACGACCACGAAGCGCTGATCCAGCGCAACAAGACCGCGCAGGACAACGCCACGCCGTCCGGAAACGGCATCGCCGCGCAGGCGCTGCTGCGCCTTTCGCTGCTGACCGGGGACGAGAAATATCGTGAGGCGGCGGAACGTTGCCTGAAGCTGTTCTTCCCCGCGCTGCGCCGGGCCGCGAGCTACCACTGCAGCCTGTGCACCGCACTCGCCGAACTGCTGCAACCGCCCGGCCTGCTGGTGCTGCGCGGCGGGGAAGCCGCAGCATGGCAGGCCGAGTTGCAACAACGCTACTTGCCGGATGTGATAACCATCGTGTTGAATGATGAGACGAGCGGCTTGCCCGAGGCACTAGACAAGCCGGTGCGCGAACAGACTACCGCCTGGCTGTGCCGCGGCACGCAATGCCTGCCGCCGGTCACAGACTTCGAGGAATTATTGAAGGTACTGTAGATATCCGTAGGGTGGGCTATGCCCACCATGTCGGGCATTAGCCCGATCTACATTTGGTTCCGGCTCGTCCGACTTAGTACTGTAGGTCGGGTTAGCCAAGGGCGTAACCCGACATTCTTCGATGATTGATCGTCGGGTTGCTTTGCCTAGCCATCTGACTAGGCTGTCCAAGAACGACAGCCAAATCATTGGTTAACGCTACACTAACCCGACCTACAAAACTGGATAAGTTTCTGAAACACTTGGAAATGTAGGTCGGGTTTCAACCCGACGACTTCGGCAGGATCAGAACAAGCATGTCGGGCTAAAGCCCGACCTACAAAACCATTAGCGCAACGAAACGCCGCCCTGCGCCGAATAACCCAGCGCGCTCGCCACGCCCGCGCCGAAGCGCTTCGCAAGGCGCTCGGTGAAGTCTTCCTTCATCGTGAAGTCTACAATGTCCTCGGCCTTGATCACGTCGCGCGCGACCGACTCGACGCTGCCGTAGCCGTCGGCCAGTCCCATCTCGACGCCGCGCTGGCCGTTCCACACCAGGCCGCTGAACGTGTCCGGCGTTTCCTTCAGGCGCTTGCCGCGGCCCTGACGCACCACGTCGATGAACTGCTGATGGATCTCGGCCAGCATCTGTTGGGCGTAGACCTGCTGTTCCGGGTTCGCCGGCGAAAACGGATCGAGGAATCCCTTGTTGGTTCCAGCGGTCAGCAGGCGGCGTTCGACGCCCAGCTTTTCCATCGCACCGGTGAAGCCGAAGCCATCCATCAGCACGCCGACCGAGCCGATCAGGCTGGCCTTGTCGACGAATATCTTGTCGCCCGCCACGGCCACGTAATAACCGCCGGAGGCGCAGATGTCCTCTACCACCACATGCAACGGAATCTGCGGATACTTGGCGCGCAGGCGGCGTATCTCGTCATTGATCTGCCCCGCTTGCACCGGGCTGCCGCCGGGGCTGTTGATGCGCAGGATCACGCCCTGAGTGCGCGTGTCCTCGAACGCATCCTGCAGAGCGGGAATGATGAAATCGGCGCTCGCCGCGGTGTCCGGCGCGATCACGCCCTGCATATCGATCAGCGCGGTGTGCTTGTCGCTGAGCACCGTGTCCTTGTTGTCGAACCAGCCCATGATCAGGAACAGCACGAGGAACAGGTAGCCGAAGGTCAGCACCTTGAAGAAGATGCCCCAGTGGCGCGCACGGCGCTGTTCCTGTATCGCCGACATCGCAAGCTTCTCGAGTACGCCGCGTTCCCAGTTGTTGTTTTCAGACATGTTCGTTCCTTCTAAAAATCGTTAAGCCAAACAATCGTTAAGCATTTGCCTTCAGCCAATCGCGCAATTCCGCAAAATCATGCACCAGCGCGAGCGGTTGCAGTTCCAGCAACTGTTCCGGCGGATGCGCACCGTAGCTCACCGCAACCACGTCCACCCCGGCGTTCTGCGCCAGTTGCACATCGTGCGTGGTGTCGCCGATCATCAGCGTGCGATCCGCACTGACCGCCAGTTCATCCATCAGTTCAACCAGCATCGCCGGATGCGGTTTGGAGAAGGTCTGGTCGGCGGTGCGCGTCGCGTGGAAATACGACCTCAATCCGCTCGCATCCAGTACGCGCTCCAGCCCCGCGCGGCTCTTTCCGGTGGCCACGCCCAGCCAGTAGCCGTCCGCATGCAGCTCGGCGATAGTCGCGCGCGCGCCTTCGAACAGCGGGATGGTCTGATCCTGCGCCAGAAAGTGATGACGGTAGCGCTCGGCCAGCGGCTCGTACATCGCTTCCGGCGCATCCGGCACCGCATGTTGCAATGCCTGAGCCAGCCCCAGCCCGATCACATGGCGCGCCGCCTCGTCGCTGGGGACGTTCAATCCGAGGTCGCGGCACGCAGCCTGGATCGAACCGGCGATCACCGCTGTCGAATCCATCACCGTGCCGTCCCAGTCGAACACTATCAGGTCGTAACGCTTGCTCATGAAAAACTGCCAAAAAAAGAGGCGCGGATATTACCACGCCACCCGCTTCCGACCGAATAGTGCATGCGGGCCGAATAGCGCACGCGTAGAAACGCCCCGGCTCGTATAATGCGCGCCTCTGCCTCCTTGCCCGCACCATGAACCTGATCTACCTCCTCGACCTGTGCGCCGTCGCCGTCTGCGCGATCACCGCCACACTGGAAGCCCGCCGCCGTGAGCTGGACCTGTTCGGCGTGGTCGTGATCGCGGTGATTTCCGGCATCGGCGGCGGCACGGTGCGTGACCTGCTGCTGGGCCGCCTGCCGGTGTACTGGATACACGACCCGATCTACGTCGTGGTCGGCATGGTCGCGGGCACGCTCACCTTCTTTCTCGGCCGCCGCCTGCGCCTGCCGAAGAACTTCTTCCTCGTTCCCGATGCGATCGGCCTGGCGCTGTTCACCGTGATCGGTGCCAGCGTCGCGATGCAGCTCGATGTCCCCTGGTTGATCGCGGCGCTGATGGGCGTGATCACCGGCGTGTTCGGCGGCGTGATCCGCGACATCCTGTGCAACGAAGTCCCGCTGATCTTCCGCACCGACATCTACGCCACCGCCTCGCTCGCCGGCGCACTGCTGCTGATCGCGCTCGATCATGCCGGCATGAATCACAGCATGGCGATCCTGTTCGCGATGGTCTGCATCGTGGCGATACGCCTCGCCGCAATCCGCTGGCACATCCACCTTCCGCGCCTGCGTTCGGACGCTTAACTTACACAGAGGCCCACATGCACAAACCCGAAACCACCCATTGGCTGCTGTACTGCCGCCCCGGCTTCGAACAGGACTGCGCGCAGGAAGCCCTGCGTCAGGCTCGATTGCAGAAGCCTGTAATCGCCGAACAACCTCCCATCGTCGCCGACAGCGGCTATGTCGTCGTCGTGCTGAATGACCAGAAGCCGAACTACCGCGAACTCGTGTTCGCGCGCCAACTGATCCGGCTGCAATACATCATCGAAGAACTGTCCGAACACGACCGCCTGACGCCGTTGGTCGAAGCCATCGAAGCACTGCCCGACACCTTCGGCACGCTGTGGCTGGAGACACCGGACACCAACGACGGCAAGACGCTGTCCTCGTTCACCCGCCGCTTCCAGCCGCTGCTGGAAGCGCCGCTGCGCGCACAGGGCAAACTGCCGGCAGAAGGTTTGGAGGTAGACCGCAAACTACCGCGTCTGCATGTATTCTTCCCGGACAAGTCCACCGCATTGATCGGCAGCAGCGAGCCTTACAACAGCGCCCCTTGGCACATGGGCATATTGCGCCAAAGCATGCCTGCCGAAGCGCCCAGCCGCTCGACGCTGAAACTGGCCGAGGCGATCGAAGTGTTCATGGACAAGAGCGAACAAACGCGCTTGATGCGGCAAGGCATGACCGCCGTCGATCTCGGTGCGGCCCCCGGCGGCTGGACCTGGCAGCTGGTCAAGCGCGGCATCCGCGTCACCGCGGTGGACAACGGCCCGATGAAGGGCGTGCTGGCCAAGCATCCGCTGGTCGAGCACCTGCGCGTGGACGGCTTCAAGTACGCGCCGCGCAAGGCGGTGGACTGGCTGGTGTGCGACATGGTCGAGAAGCCCGCCAAGGTCGCCACGCTGATCGGCAACTGGTTCGTCGCCGGTTACGCTAAACATGCGATCTTCAACCTCAAGCTGCCGATGAAGCAGCGTCTCACTGCGGTGGACGGCGCACTGAACGACATCCGCAAACAACTGGACGAGGAAGGCATCAACTACCGGATGCAAGCCAAGCAGCTCTACCACGACCGCGAGGAAGTGACGGTGTTCCTGGTGCGCACCAAGGGCTAGGCGACAAACACAAAGGCCTCCAGAGATGGAGGCCTTTTTTCAGGGCGTCTGAATTGTTTTGCGGCCTCGATGCTCAGCGTTCGGGAAAGCAACCAGGGAAGGCTGACAACGGCTCCCGGAGTATTTCAGCCCCTCGACTTGCCGATAACATTCATTCAATGTCCTACGCAAAGTCCCGCCTCTTCTCCTTTTCGCCCTCCTTGGCCAGCAGGTCGCGCAACATGTCGAAAGACACCGGCTTGACCATAAAGTGAGTAAAACCGGATGCCAGTGCCAGCACCCTAGTTTTCTCGTCGGCATAACCGGTCACCGCCACCACGCAAAGGTCGCGGCCTTCCGGTAACTCGCGCAGCCGTTTCACGGTTTCGAAACCGTCCATGTCCTTCAGGCCGATGTCCATCAACACGACCTGCGGCCGGAAAACCGGGATCTGTTCCAGCGCAGATTGCCCGGTATCGGCGACTCGCACCGCATAACCTTCCAGCTCCAGCAACATCGCCGTGCTATCGCTCACGGCATAATCATCTTCCACCACCATCACCCGCATACCGCCGGCAGGGCTGCTCTTGCCCTCCGTGTCCGGTACGGCCGGCTTGTCGGGCGTAGCTTTGGCAGGCAGCCAGACGGTGAAGATCGAGCCCCGTCCGGCACCCTCGCTGTGCGCCGCCACCCGCCCGCCGTGCATCCCGACCAGACGCTGCACCAGCGTGAGGCCGATGCCCAGTCCACCCTTCGCGCGTTCCAGCGTGCGTTCGTCCTGCTGGAACAGGTCGAACACCTGCGGCAGCAATGTCGCCGTGATGCCCATGCCGTTATCCCGCACGCTGATTTCGACCTCTTGGCCGCTCATGCGCGCGGCGAACTCGATCCGTCCGCCTTCCGGGGTATATTTGACGGCGTTGTCCATCAAATTGAACAACACCTGCGACAGGCGCACCGGGTCACCCTGCAGCCAGACCGGCTGCTCGGGCAGCTGGATCACAAGCTGGTGTGCCTTGCTCTCGACCAGCGGCCCGATCGACTGCATAAGCTGCCCGACCAGCTCGGCCAATTCGATTTCTTCCCGATGGAGCGTGATTTTTCCTCGGGCGATGCGCGAGACATCCAGCAGATCGTCCACCATGCGTGCCAGGTGATTCACCTGCCCCTCGATGAGCTCCTGCGCCCACTTGATCCTGGGCTCGTCCAACCCCAACCTGCCGATGATATGGGCGGCATTCCGGATGGGCACCAGCGGGTTGCGCAGCTCGTGGGCCAGCATCGCGAGGAACTCGTCCTTGCGCCGCTCCGCCTCCCGCTGCATCTGTTCGGCATGCTTGCGATCGGTGATGTCGTGGCTGGAGGCAAACAGAAAACACTGCCCGTCGATCTCCATCCCGTTGACGCTGATCTCGACATCGATCAGCGACCCATCCTGACGGCGATGCACCGTCTCGAACTTCGCGCTCTTGCCGATGAGCGCCTTCATGCGTGCCTGCAACTCCTCGGCCGTCCATTGCGCGTCGAAATCGGCCACGTTGAGGCCGGCCATCTCCTCCTGCGTGTAGCCCAGCATGCGGCAAAAGGCGTCGTTCGCCTCCACGATATTGCCCTGTATATCCAACACATGAATGCCGTCCATGGAGCTCTGCATCAGGGTCTGGTTGCGGCGCAGCAGCGCCTCCGACTGGAACCGCAACCTGTGGGTCTGCTCGGCCATGTCCTCTATGGCGCGGGCCACTTCGCTGATTTCGTCCATCTGTCTGCCGCACGCGTGGCCGAGCTTTTCCTCCAGCGCCGCACTCGGACGGTTGTTCGCGGCGAATTCCTCGACCGCGCCGCCCAGACTCTTGATGCGGCGGGAATTGCCCATCAGCCAGAAGCCCAGCGTGAACCACAGGATCAGGCCGTCGACGACCGGGATCGCGGCGGCGCCAAGCGCCAGTTCCGTCCGCGTGAAGAGCGCCTTGATCGGCGCATCGATGCGCAGGGTCGTATTTCCGGCGTCGTTGGCGCTCCATGGAATCGCCTTCTCTTCCACATCCGCTGTTTGTTTAACCCGTTCCAATCCTGCCTGCCCGGCAGAACTGGCAATGGGGTTGCCGCGGCTCATCGCGGTCAGCACGATGCCCGGCGTCGCCAGATTGAACAACAACGCGTTGTCGATTTCATAGAACACCGTCATGCGGCCGTTTCCGGACGCGCCTAGCCAGATCGGCACGACGAACACCCTGTACAGGTTGCCACCCCCACCCGATCGATACCAGCCGCTTTCCAGCCCGGAGGGAAGCGGAACTTCTTCGACATCGGGCGCGTTGCCGAAATCGAATATCCTGTCGCCGTCCCGGTTCTGGATCAGCATGTGCTGAAAACGCCGATTGATGCCCTGCACAGTCATGAATGCGTGAAAATTGGTAACGCTGGTCTCCCGATCTTCCAGCAGGCGCGTGTATTCGAGGCGATTCTTGAAGTCGCGCGTCAGGAGATCCCATTCGCGATCCTGTTGCATCAGGCGCGCCCGGTAGAACGTCGCCAGATCCTCGGTGCGTTCGCGCGCCGACTTATGCAGCGCAAGCGAATAGAGTTCGTAGCTCGACATGCCGAGCAGCAGGACAAACAGACCCAAGCTGAGGATCAGGCGCAGGCCAGCCTGCCGGGTGATGGACCTGGACTTCAAGGCTACTTGCTCCGTCCTGCCCATCTGTCGTCGATGATGCTCTCGATTTCCAGGCTCTGCGCCCTGGCATCGCCTTCGCTGGTCTTGCGGAAGAATCGCTCCGTCTCCTTCAGCTGGCTAGCGGAAAACTTGCCGTCGCGACTGTAGGCACGCGGATACGCGCGAAGCGCGAGCAACAGCGAAGCGCGCTCTTCCGGATCGGTCACCTTCAGCTTGTCCACCACGTCTTCCGGCCTGTGCTTCGCAATCCATCGCAGCGATTTCACCATCATGCGCACCATTTTTTCCACCTTCTTCGGCTCGTCGCGGATCATGTCGCTGCGCGTTTCAAGCGTTGCATGCAGAAAATTGGCGCCGGCTATCCTCCTAGTTGTTGCCGGATCGGCCAGATTCGCGAGAAAAAAAACCTTGCCCTCGTCGAGCAGGCGCGAGGCGAAGGGCTCGTCGCCCATCACCGCATCGGCGGTGCCGGAATTGATCAGCGAGGACTGCTCGATCCAGCTCTGCCCGGCCGGCACGATGCGCACCATGCTCAGGTCCACGCCGTCGGACTTCAGCAGCAGTTCGGCCAGTTGCTGCGAAGTCGTCTTGCTGTTCCGGGTGCTGGTGTTAACGCCGATCACCTTGCCCCGCAGGTCGGCGATGCGCTTCACCTGCCCCTGCAGCTCCGAGCGCACCATCAGCACGAACAGCGGCGCGTCGTCCACCGGCGCGATGCCGACGACATCGCCGCCGTTCGCGCTGAGCGACATCGCGGCCGGGAAGCCGGCAACGGCGAAATCCGCATTGCGCGTGACCAGGTTGTTGAGCGCAACAGCGCCGCCGCCGGTGTGCAGTATCTTCAGTGCAATGCCCTCCTCGCGATCCGCGCCGATGGCCGGGATCAGGTCCACCGGCAGATAGGAAATATTGCGGGGGCCCGGCGCGCTGATCACGATTTTTTCCAATTCTTGCGCGCTTGCGATGGGGGTGACGAGCATTAGTGCAAAGGCGAACAGCATTCGTCCCGGGATTTCCATATTGACCTTCTTGAAATTTATATGCATCGAGCTCTATGTCACTTCACGGCTTCACGGATCCTGTTTACGAATCTCCGGGCATTATGCACCAACCTTCTGCCACTCATCCACAGCAATGCCCTGACGAGCATGACAACAGCGCGATCAGCGCGCGCTCCCGGCACAGAACCCCGCCATTACGCCATCCTTATTCCAATGGCCGATCGTCGCCATGGGGATACGATACCTTGCCGGCAGGCTGGATCCATGAAAACCGTTCACGGAGAAATACCAAGTTCACTGTATTGAGGGGGCTTGCTCCCTCACGTACCGTTCACCGGGTAGCGTTGAAATCCACTGGGGCGATCCGTCGCGAAAAAAGTACTCCACAAATAATGGAGACACCATGACATCAAGTTCATCCTGCGAACATCTCAAAACGATCACGTCCCTCAAGCACGAGAAACGCCATGTGTGCGAGGAATGTATCAAGACCGGCGACGAGTGGGTTCATTTGCGCACCTGCCAAACCTGCGGCGCAACGTTGTGTTGCGACAGTTCGCCCAACCGCCACGCCAGCCGTCATGCGCAGACTAGCGATCATCCCGTGATCGCCTCGGCCGAGCCGGGGGAACGTTGGCTGTATTGCTATCCGGACGATGCCTTTGCCGAATACTGAAGGCGCATTGCACTCGCAGGAGGGATCATGGACCTTCAGACAGCACCGCGCACCGATACATGGCCAGACCTGCCGCTTGAAGCCTGGAGCGAAACCTGTGCGACCTTGCACCTGTGGACACAGATCGTCGGCAAGGTGCGGCTGGTTCAAAGTCCATGGATCAATCATTCCTGGCATGTCACGCTATATGTCACAGCCAGAGGCCTTACCACAACGCCTATCCCATATGGTACGCGGACCTTCCAGATCGATTTCGACTTCATCGCCCATCAGTTGACGATACAGGCCAGCGACGGCAGCAGCGGCGGTTTCCCTCTCCGGCCGCAGTCGGTGGCAGCGTTCTATACGCAGTTGATGAAGGAAATGGACAGACTCCTGCTTCACGTCAAGTTGCGCGCAACGCCCTGCGAAATCGCCGATCCCGTGCCGTTCGATCTGGATGAAACGCACTGTGCCTACGATAAGGAGTACGCGGCCCGGTTCTGGCAAATCCTGGTTCAGGCTGACCGGGTCTTCAAGCAGTTTCGCGCCGGCTTCATCGGCAAGTGCAGCCCCGTGCACTTTTTCTGGGGCGCACCGGATTTGGCTGTGACGCGGTTCTCGGGACGTGCGGCGCCTCAGCATCCCGGTGGAATTCCTGGGCTGGCTGACTGGGTGACGCGCGATGCTTACTCGCATGAAGTCAGCAGCTGCGGGTTCTGGCCGGGGGGCGGGCCGATTCCCTATCCGGCGTTTTATTCCTATGCGTATCCCGAACCGGCCGGTTTCGCCGAGGCGCCGATCAAACCCGCCGCTGCCTTCTATAGCTCCGATTTCCGCGAATTCATCCTGCCCTACGAGGCTGTGCGGCAGGCGCTGTCGCCGGACGATACCCTGCTCGAATTCCTGCAGACGACATACGAGGCAGCGGCCACGCTGGGCAAGTGGGATCGCGCAGCACTTGAGCGCAACGACGATCCGGGTATTCGGCCTGGCAATAAATGATCGTGGGTCGTCTGCTTTCGGGGAGTTGCGAAACGAACTGGGCGACAAAATCGATCAAGAGGTTATGCCGATAGCGGCGTAGCGTGGGCATGGCGATTTTTGGGCGCGAATTTAATCCGAACCCGCCCCGTTATTGTTCCGATTCCGGTGAGGCAACTGGCGAAGGTTAATGTCGGCTCCCGACCCAAAACAGACCGTCAACCTTGAAGGTAGGAGCGCGGAGCCGGCTTGCCGGCGGAGCGTCCCTCTTGACCGAGGTGTTAGGCATCTTCGAATGCCTTTGCCCAAAGAGCGCTGTCAGAAGAGGCGCTTGATTGAAGCAAGGTGCCTGAAAACTGTGCAAAGTCTTCAAGTACCCAAAACGGGTCTTCTGTCTTTGGATTGTGTTTTTGTTTGAGTGTTGCTGCATATAGGTCGATAGAGAATATCGCTTGGATGTCGTCAGCTTCAATTTCAACTTTGAGCTTGTGTGCAAGGCGATTTCTTACCTTGTTAAGACCCAACAGGCCAGGCTTTAAAAGTTGAGCTACTCGGTCACCATCACCAATCAGCGCTACCTTTTGCGCGAAATTAAGGCGGGCATCAGACAAATCGCCCAGCTTTGGGTTTTGTGTCTGGAGATGGGCAGTAAGAAAATACTCCACGACAAGATGAGCATGCAGGACTCGACCAATATTTTCGGAGTCATGATCCCAAAGCTTGAAAAATTCCTGTTGGCGATTATCCATCGCCTCAAAGAATTTATCCTTTCCACCATACAAGTCGAAAAGCTTAGGAACGACGGCGGCAGGATCAGGCAGCGTCATAACGGAGCTAAGGGGCGCGCCGAAGGCCCCGTTTCCCAGCGAACCGGAGGGAGCGAACTTGAGCGTAGAGTTAGGCAGAACATTAATTCGATCTCACGTCCGCAAATTTCGATTTGCATTGAGGACAAAGATAAACTCGCCTTCTCATCTCAAGCTCACCTTGCTTGACTACATGTATGGCGCGCCTGTCGACTTCAATGCAGCGAGCGCAATAGAGTTCTGTGTTATCGGCATTCGTGTAAAACGGAGCATCAAATCGTAATTCGTCGATTATGGCTTTGCTGCGAGTTATGTCAGCCAACTTCTCATCGAGTTGTCTTTTTTCCTTGGTTAGTTCGATTATTTCGCCTTCGAGATCAATGATTTTCCTGTAGAGGTCGATGTCCCCTAGCTTTTTAACAAGAGAAGCAATTTCTTTGGCGTTATCAATAATACTCATAGCATTCCTTTGATTGCCTAAAAGCACACGTAGGGCGCAATAACCAACGGGCATTGCGCCGCATGGAGCTTTACATTCGGTGCAATGCGCTACGCTTATTGCACCCTACATGACTCGCGATCAGCGCCCCGCACAAAACTCCACCACCCTCGCCAGCAGCCGTTCCAGCGCCCGATTCGCGGCGCGCACGCCGCCGTAGGCGTCTTCGCTCTCGCATTTCTCGGTCTCGTCGAATTCCGCGGTGGCGATCACGCGTTGCGTGGCGGTATCGATCAGTTGCGCGCCCAGCGTGAAGCGCACCTCGCTGGGCTTCACGGTGAAATCCTGCTGCAGACGGACGAGTTCGGTGTCCAGGCGCAGGCCGGCCGCGACGCCTGAGGGAGCGGACACCACCGCATGGAAAGCACCGGAGCGTTCCAGCGCCTGAACGATCAGCGGCGCGAGCATGCGCGCCGGCACGTCGGCCCAGCGGCTGCGCGCATAGGTTTCGAGTCCGTGGGCCTGTCGCACCCAGACCATCCGGGAGGTGTCGTAACCGGCCCGTGCGCGCGGCAGACTGACCGCGAGCACGACATCGCGCCTGGCCGAGGCGACGGGCTGGGACATCGCAGGAATCGTCGGCGCTTCTAGCAGGTAGATGTTGTCCGGCGGAAGTGGCGCGGGCAATACCGAACAGCCACCGACGACCAGCGCGAGGATCGCCGCGGTCGGGGCCAGTGAGGCGAAGTGCGAATACCAGGTCGTGTCGTTGGATTTCATATTGTCGGCTCCGTTATCGGGTGTCATTCGCCCGGCCCCGGCTTCGCATTTTCCCTGCCCTGCAACAGCATGCCGGGATTGCGTTCCAGCGCCTCGCTGAAGCGGCGCAGCGAGGCGGTCAGTTCGCGCACTTCGGCGATCGCCTGGCGCGCTTCCGGCAGGGTTTCGGCACGCATGCTGTCGGCGGCGTCCGCGGTGCTCGCCCCGGCGCGGGTAGTCTCGGCCGCCATGCGATCGAAGGCATCGGCGCTGCGTTGCAGCCGTTTCAACAGCTGCGGCAACTCGGCGTCCGAGAGCGCGCCGGAGAGTTTTTCCAGATTAAGCAGCGTGCGGCGCAATGCTGCTCGGTTCTCCTGATCCAGCAGGGTGTTGATGTTCTCGCTGCTGCGGTTGAGGTTGGTCAGCAGCGCGGTGACCGCGGTGTCCAGGCGCAGCATCAGCGACGGGCCGGTGGCGATCACCGGATAGTCATCGTCCGGCCCGGCCTGCAGCGGCGGCGAGTTTCGGCTGCCGCCAGAGAGGTTCACATGGGCGATGCCGGTCAGGCCCTGCACCTGCAGCACCGCGACCGTGTCCTGCTTCACCGGCGTGCCGCGCTCGATGTCCAGCGTCAGCTGCACCAGTTCGACGTTGCCCGGCGCGAGTTCGATGCTGCGCACGCCGCCGACCTGCACGCCGCGATAGCGCACCGGCGCATCCAGGCTCAGGCCGGACACCGATTCGCTCATGTAGACCAGATAGGTGTCGTAGGTCTTGCCGTAGCTCTTGCCGCCGGACAGCCACAGCACGCCGCCGATCAGCAGCCCGCCGAGTATCAGCACGAAGAGTCCGACCACCGCGAGATTTACTTTCGATTCCATGCCTGCTCCATCGCTCCCCTGCCCCGCGGGCCGTGAAAATATTCGCGTATCGTCGCATCGTCCGAACGCGCCAGTTCCTGCATCGTCCCCACCCCCAGAATACGCCCTTCGCCCAGCACCGCAACCCGGTCCGCGACGCGCCACAACAAGTCGAGGTCGTGCGTGACCATCATGATGGTCAGGCCGAGCGCATCGCGCAAGTTGCGCACCAGTTCGTCGATGCCGACCGCGCTCAATGGATCGAGTCCCGCCGTCGGCTCGTCCAGCAGCAGCAGCTCGGGGTCGAGCGCCAGCGCGCGCGCCAGCGCCGCGCGCTTCCTCATGCCGCCGGAGAGCTCGCTCGGGTATTTGCGCCCGGCATCGGCCGGCAAGCCGGCGAGCGCGATCTTCAGCGCTGCCATCTCCCCAGCCAGTTCAGGATCGAGATCGGTGTGCTCGCGTATCACCAGCGCGACGTTTTCCGTGACCGTCAGCGAGCTGAACAGCGCGCCGCGCTCGAACATCACGCCCCAGCGGCGACGGAACGGCAGCGCCTGTTCGTCGGACAGCCCGACCACCTCGCTGCCGAACACGCGGATCGAGCCCGACACCGGCTGCTGCAGCATGATGATCTCGCGCAGCATGGTCGATTTGCCACAGCCGCTGCCGCCGACCAGCGCGAATATCTCGCCGCGCCGCACTTCGAGACTCACGTCGCGATGCACGACCGCGTCGCCGAAACTGGTGTTCAGTCCCCGGATTTCGATGACCGGTTCGGCGATGACCGCATTGTCGTCGTCGGCGCTCATATTCCCAGCCAGCTGAACGCGATGGAGAACAGCGCGTCGGCAAGGATCACCAGGAAGATCGCCTGCACCACGCTCCTGGTGGTCTGCTGCCCGACGCTCTCGGCGCTGCCGCTCACCTGAAAGCCCTGGTAGCAGCCCACCAGCGCGATGATCGCCGCGAACACCGGCGCCTTGCCGATGCCGATCAGGAACGAGGTCAGGCTGACCGCTTCGTCGAGCCGGTCGATGAAGGTGGCGTAGCCGACGTCGAGCTGAGCGCGCGCCATCACCATGCCGCCGAGTATGCCCATGATGTCGGTATAGACGGTCAGCAGCGGCAGCGCAATCACCAACGCGAACACCTTGGGCAGCACCAGCAGGTCGAGCGGGCCTATGCCGATGGTGCGCAGCGCATCGACCTCCTCGGTCACCTTCATCGTGGCGATCTGCGCCGCGTAGGCCGAACCGGAACGGCCCGCGATGATGATCGCGGTGATCAGCGGCGAGAGCTCGCGCACCATCGACAGGCCGACCAAGTCGGCGATGTAGATGTTCGCGCCGACGCGGCTCAGTTGCTCCGCGCCCTGATAGGCGATGACGATGCCGAGCAGGAAGGCGAGCAGGCCGGTGATCGGCAACGCCGCCACACCGGCGGTCTGCAGGTTGTACAAAATGGATTTCCAGCGGATGCGGCGCGGTTGCAACAATTCGCGCACCAGCGCGATCGCGTTCGCGCCCAAAAAGGACAGCAGTCCGAACGCGCCTTGCAGGCTCTCCCACGCCTTGCCGCCGATACGGTTCAAAACACCGGGTTCTGACTGCGGCACATGAGTGGCAGACGCCGTACGCGTAGCGATCAGTCGCAGCAACGCCTCGAACTCCGGCCGCAAACCGACGAAGCGCACTTGGTACCGGCCCTGCTCCAGATCGCGCCGGGTGCGGTGCAACAACCAGGCTCCTGAGGTATCCAGTGAGGTGACTGCCTGCGCATCGATCAGCAATTCGCCCCCGTCCGGCAGCGGCATCTCTTTCAGACAGGCATCGATGCGCACCTCGATCTGCGCGACCGAACGCAACAGCCACGGCCCGCTGCAACGCAGCTCGCGCGGATTCGCGCCAGGCTGGATATCCGCAGCCGACGAGGATGCAGTGGAGCGTGACGTGATCGGTGCGTTAGACATCCTGATGGATATATATCGAATTGAGATGCGGCATGGCGCGGCAAGTTTTTGTTGATTCTGTCGCACGCCATGTGTTGCAACGCATGCTATGTCGCAAGGTATGTACTGTCAAATGGATGCGTGCAGCACACTGTTCGGCATCTTCAAAAGGCGGTATCAATTACAGCATATCGGCCATGCAGCACCACCTCGACTACACGAAAGTGTCGATGCTTCTGGTGGGCACCAAGGCAAATAGGGAAAAAAAGCGATGGCCGACATCAAAACAAACGCCGCCGAGAGATGCCCGACATATTTGAAGGCCTCCGCAAAAATAATAACGCCGTATTAACCGGCGTTATCTGTCGGCGTATGGGATGCCGACTTTGTCAGCAATCGAATGCTGATAGAGGGGTAACAATTAGAGTAAATCAATCGTCTCAGTCTCGATAAATGCCTCCCTTGTTGGTTGACTTTTTCAAAACATGTGTTTGCGCAAACACAATTAATTTATACCCTCAATCCCTCGCGAGTTCAACTTGAATTATTACATCTTGAGCCGCCTGATACACAGAGCCACCATTACGGGCAGCTTGGCCGCGAACAAAAACGGCATCCCTCTCGCGAAGGATGCCGTTTCCGGTTGATTCCGATGAGCCGTTACTTCACGACTCGGTCGATCACCAGACTCAGGTTCTTGCTGCCCGATTTGACCGACTGCACGCTGCCTTCCAAATCGCCGGACTGGGCCATCGGGCTGCCGGACTTGGAGACGCGGGCGATGACGACCACTTCGTCGAAGCCGGACAGTTTCAGCTCGGGCTGCATCGCCAGGCTGTCGTCCAGCGTGAATTCCAGCGGCAGGTCCTTCACCTGTTTGCGCAACACGGCGAGCGGCATCTTCGGCCCGTTCGCGGCGCGCGCTAGGATAAACACGGTGTCGGTCGGGGCAGCCATGCCGGCCATGCCCGCTGCGAACGATGCGCGGCCGGTGATCGCCTGCGCCGGGTCGGCCGACGGTTGGGCAGGGGCTGCGCCCTTCGTCTTTTCGAGCTGCGCCAGCTTTTGCTTGCCGCCCTTCTGCATCGACAGGAACTGCTTGGCCTGTTTGATGCCCTCGTGGATCATCTGGATGTCCGGATAGTCCGGCGGCAGCAGATCGACCAGCTTCTGCCAGTGGAGGGCCGCTGCATAGTAGTCGCCGCGCTCCATCCCCGCCGAGCCGGACAATGCCAGCGCAGAAGTGTTGTCTGGATCGAGTTCCAGCGCCTTGTTCAGGAACTTGGTCGGCTCGCCCAGCAGCGACTGATTGTTGTTCATCGCGGCCGCATCGGCGTAGTCGGTCCACAGCTGCGCCTCGTTCGGCACCAGCTTGACCAGGTTGCCGTAGGCGCGCACCGCATCGGGATAACGCTGCATCGCACTATAGGATCGCGCCAACACCACCCAGCCGTCCGGATTCTCCGGCAGGCGCTCCATCTTCTTTTCGAGTTCCTGTAGCGCGGCCTCGGAACGGATCACACCGAAGCCGTCGGCGACGGCCAGTTCGTCCTGCGGCAGCAGCGCCTTGCTGTTGCCGACGACGAAGTAGAACGGCACGGCGAACAGCGGCAGCAGCAAAGCCAGCACGACCGCCAGCTTTTTGGCAGGATTGTGCGCAAGCTTCTCGGTCTGACCGGTGGTCTTGACCTCTTCCAGCAGGCGCGCCTGCAGTTCGAGCTTGCCCTGCTCGTAGGCCTCCTGCGTCAGCAGGCCATTTTGCAGGTCCTTCTCCATTTCGGCGGCTTGGTCGCGCAAAATTTCGAGATTGGCGGCATCGCGCAGCACGTCGTTGTCGTTGGCGGTCGCGCGCCACAGCGGCAGCACGAGGAACAGCAGTGCGATCACCAGCAGCACTGCGCAGACTATCCAGAATAGGGTCATGCTTGCGGGTCTTTCTTTATCAATTCTTCCGGCTTGTCCGTTTGATCCAGCAACTCGGCCGCGCGGCGCGCATCTTCCGCGGAAATTTGCGGTTCGGCGATCTGGCTCCTGCGCTTGCGCAGCTGGTAGACCAGCACACCGCCGCCGATCAGCAGCAGTGCGAACGGGCCGTACCACAGCACCAGCGTGGAGGTCTTCACCGGCGGGTCGTAGAGCACGAAGTCGCCGTAGCGGGAGACCAGGTAGTCGATGATTTCCTGGTCCGTCATGCCCTTCTGCATCTGCTCGCGCACTTCGCGGCGCAGGTCTTCGGCGAGTTCAGCATGCGAACTGGCCAGCGATTCGTTCTGGCACACCAGGCAGCGCAGCTTCTCGGCGAGGCCTATCATGCGCTGTTCCAGCACCGGGTCTTCGGCCATGTCCTTGGCCTCGCCGGCATAAGCGAACACCGGCAGCAGGCTCAACATCAATATCAGCAGGTATCTCATTTCGCTTGCAGCTCCGCTACCAGGGGAAGGATTTTTTCGGTCAGATTCTGCGGCGTCACCGGGCCGATCTGCTTGTACTGGATCACGCCCTGCTTGTCGATCACGTAGGTTTCGGGCACGCCGTACACGCCGTAGTCGATGCCGATGCGGCCTTCCGCGTCGGCCACGCTGAGCACATAGGGGTCGCCGCCCCTCTTCAGCCACAGTTCGGCATCCGCCTGCTTGTCCTTGTAGTCCAGGCCGTAGATCGGCACGATGTTCCGGCGCGACAATTCCATCAGCACCGGGTGCTCTTCCTTGCAGGACACGCACCAGGACGCCCACACGTTGAGCAGCCACACCTGCCCCTTCATGTCAGCCGGCGAAAACGGCTTGGCCGGTTCATGCAACTGCGGCAGCGTGAACGCGGGGGCCGGCTTGCCGACCAACGGCGACGGCACTTCGCGCGGATTCAGGTTCAGGCCCACGAACAGGAACACCGCGAGCACCACGAACACGACAAACGGCAATATGAAACGCATCATGCTGTCTTCTCCTCCAACGGCATTTCTGTTTTAGCTTCGGCCGAGCGCTTGTTGTGGATGCGATAGCGGCGGTCGCTGATCGCCAGCACGCCGCCCAGCGACATCAGCAGGCAGCCGGCCCAGATCCAGTCCACGAACGGTTTGATGTAGACGCGCACGGCCCATGCGCCGTCACTGTCCGGGATAGGCTCGCCCAGCGACACGTACAGGTCGCCCAGCAGGCCGGCGTCGATCGCCGCCTCGGTCATCGGCATGCCGGACACGTTGTACTGGCGCTTCTCCGGATACAGTTCGGTGACCACCTTGCCGTCCTTGCTGATCGTCACATGGCCCTTGCCGGCGACATAGTTCGGCCCCTGCTCCTCGGTCACGCCGTTGAAGCGGAACTCGTAGCCGCCGGTGTTCAATACGTCGCCGACATCCATGCGCACGTCGCGCTCGGTCTCGTAGCCCTTCACCAGCGTCACGCCGATGATGAACACCGCGACGCCGAGGTGAGCGAGCTGCATGCCGTAATAGCTCAGCGACTGGCCGCGCAAACGCTGCATGAAATCGTCGCGGCCGGCCAGACGCTCGCGCAGGCTCAAGGTTACCGATGCGATAATCCAGAACGCCAGCAACAGGCCCAGCGAGACCATCACGCTCCACTTGCCCATCGTCAGCGGCAGCAGCAATGCAATCAGCAGCGCGGCGCCGAACGCCCAGCTCACGCGCTTGGCCAGTTCGGGCGCATCGACTTTCTTCCAGCGCGCCAGCGGCCCTAGGCCCATCATCAGCACCATAGGGATCATCAGCGGCACGAACACCGCCTCGAAATACGGCGGACCAACAGAGAGCTTGCCCTGTCCGAGCGCATCCATGAACAGCGGATACAGCGTGCCGATGAACACAGAGGCAGCGGCGACGGACAGCAGCACGTTGTTGGACAGCAGCAGCGATTCGCGCGACAGCGGATCGAACTTGCCGCCCAGACCGATCTTCGGTGCGCGCCATGCGAACAGCAGCAACGACACGCCGATCACGATCACCAGGAAAGTCAGGATGAAAATGCCGCGCTTGGGATCGGCCGCGAACGAGTGCACCGAAGTCAGCACGCCTGAACGCACGAGGAAGGTGCCCAGCAGCGACAGCGAGAACGCAGCGATCGCGAGCAGCACGGTCCAGCTCTTGAACGCGTTGCGCTTCTCGGTGACCGCCAGCGAGTGTATCAGTGCGGTGCCGAGCAGCCAGGGCATGAACGAGGCGTTCTCGACCGGGTCCCAGAACCACCAGCCGCCCCAGCCCAGCTCGTAATACGCCCACCAGCTGCCGAGCGCGATGCCCATCGTCATGAACACCCAAGCCACCGTGGTCCACGGACGCGACCAGCGTGCCCAGGTGGCATCCATCCGTCCGCCCAGCAATGCGGCGATGGCGAACGCGAACGCGACGGAGAAGCCGACATACCCCATGTACAACATCGGCGGATGTATCACCAGACCGGGGTCTTGCAGCAACGGATTCAGGTCGCGCCCGTCGGCGGCAGCCGGCAGCAGGCGGTCGAACGGGTTCGAGGTCATCAGCATGAACAGCAGGAAGCCGACCGCGATCAGGCCCATCACGCCGAGCACGCGCGCGACCATTTCTTCCGGCAGATGCTTGCTGTACATCGCGACGGCCAGCGTCCACACGGACAGGAGGAACGCCCACAGCAGCAGCGAGCCTTCGTGTCCGCCCCAGACCGCGGACACGCGGTATACGGTCGGCAGTTGCGAATTGGAATGCTGCGCAACATACAGCACCGAGAAGTCGTTGGCGACGAAGGCGTAGGTCAGGCAGCCGAGGGCGATGCCGAGGAACACGAACTGACCGGCAGCCAGCGGACGGGCGACACCCATCAGCACCGCGTTGTTGCGAGCCGCGCCGACGATGGGCAGCACGCCCAGCGTGAACGCCAAAAACAGCCCGACGATCAACGCGAAATTGCCTATCTCTGGAATCATCTCGAAACTTTCAGGAATTATTTGACGGCGGATGCGGCAGCAGGCTCGCTGACGGCACTGGCGGCGGCTGCGTTGGCGACCCCGGCTTTCTGCAACGCATCGGCGGCTTCGGGCGGCATGTAGTTCTCGTCGTGCTTGGCCAGCACTTCGTCGGCCTGCATCACGCCATCCGGTCCGACCGAGCCTTGCGCGACCACGCCCTTGCCTTCCTTGAACAGGTCGGGAAGGATGCCCTTGTACACCACCGGGATGCGCTTGTGCGTGTCGGTGATCGCGAAGTTGACGGTCAGGCCGTCGGCCTCGCGCTTGACGCTGCCCTCCTCGACCAGTCCGCCGATGCGGAAGCTGCGGCCATGCGGCGCTTCGTTATTGAACACCTGCGTCGGCGTGAAATACAGGCTGACGTTCTTGTCCAGCGCGTTCAGCACCAGAGCTACGGCCAAGCCCACCGCAACTACGCCCACGGCGATAAACAAGAATCTTTTTTCACGTGCTTTCATTACTCTTCGTCTCCTGCGTCGCGCATCAGGCGTACCTGCTGCAAAGTGATCTTGCGCTTGTGCCTGACCATCGCGATCTCGACCGCGAAGATCAGGAAAGCGACCGCATAGGAACCCAGCAACACATAGGTGATCGGGTTCTCGCGCATCCAGATATCCAGACCGTTCATCAGTTTTTTACCTCCGGCAATTCGGTTATCCATTTGGTGTGACGCTCGCGCTCCAGGATGATGCTGCGCACCCGCGCGAGTATCACGGCGATCGCGTACAGCCAGCAAGCCACCAGCGTGATGAACATCGCCTGCTGCATCGCGACATGCATGCTGGTGCCGCTGAACTTGATGGTCGAGCCCTGGTGCAGCGTGTTCCACCACTTCACCGAGAAATAGATGATGGGCACGTTCACCGAACCGACGATGGCCAGCAGCGCGCTGGCGCGGTCGGCACGGCGCGGGTCGTCGATGGACGCGTGCAACGCGATGTAGCCCAGATACAGAAACAGCAGGATCAGCTCGGAAGTCAGGCGCGCATCCCACACCCACCAGGCGCCCCACATCGGCTTGCCCCACAGCGCGCCGGTCCACAGCGAGATGAAGGCGAACAGCGCGCCGGTCGGTGCGATCGCGGTCGCCATCATTGACGACAACCGCGTGTTGAAGATCAGGCCCAGCGCCGCATAGCCGGCCATGATCAGGTACAGGAACATCGAAATGATCGAGGACGGCACGTGGATGAAGATGATGCGGTAGAACTCGCCCTGCTGGTAATCGGTCGGCGCGACGTAGAAGCCGATATACAGGCCGACGGCAAAGAGGATCGCGGCGGAGATGCCGAACCACGGAATCAGCTTGCCGGCGAGGCCGTAGAAGGTAGTGGGTGCGGAATACTTGAACCAGTTAATTGCCAACTTATCACTCCATCGAAATACGTAAAGCCTGCGCGGTCACCCAGGGGGTGAACGCCAAAGCCAACACCAGCAACGCGCCCAACAACGACAAGTGCGACGCCACGCTCAATCCGGTCGATACCGCTTCTACCGCGCCGGTGCCGAAGATCAGCACCGGTATGCACAACGGCAACACCAGCAACGACAGCAACACACCGCCGCCGCGCAGCCCCAAGGTCAACGCCGCGCCGATGCCGCCTATCATGCTCAGGATAGGCGTGCCCAGCAGCAGGCCTATGATCAGCACGCCCAGCGCCTCGGCCGACATGTCGAACTGTATCCCCAGCACCGGCGCCATCAGCACCAGCGGCAGGCCGGACACCATCCAGTGCGCGACCATCTTGCCCAGCACCAGCATCGAAAGCGACTGCGGCGCCAGCATCATCTGCTCCAGCGTGCCGTCGAGATGATCTGCCGAGAACAAGCGTCCCAGCGACAGCATCGAGGACAGCAAGGCCGCGACCCACAACACGCCCGGCGCCATCTTGCGCAACATGTCCATCTCGGGCCCGACTCCCAGCGGGAACAGGCTCACCACCATCACGAAGAAGATCAGCGTGGTCAGCACGTCGGCACGGCGGCGCATCGCCAGCATCAGGTCGCGCCGTATCACCAGCATAAACAAACCGGACATCGTTTCCTTCTTCACGCCGGCCTCCCGCGAGACCCCGAACCTGCACGTGTCAGGGTCAGCGTGCGCATCTCCATCCCCGCAACCTGCAACGGCTGGTGGGTGGTGAAGATCACCATCCCCTGCCGCGCCAGATGCTCGGCGATCAACTCTTCTATCAAAGCCACGGCTGCGACATCGAGCGCCGCCAATGGTTCATCCAGCACCCACAGTTTGGCATCGCTGACCAGCAATCGCGCCAGCGCGACGCGGCGGCGCTGCCCCTGCGACAGCACCTTGGTCGGCAGCAATTCTCGCCCTTTCAGACCCATGCGGCGCAATGCGGCGATTGCATCCTTCTCGCTCAGCTCGATGCCGGACATCCCTGCCGAGATGCGCAGATTTTCCAGCCCGCTCAGCTCGTCCTTGATCGCATTCAGGTGGCCAAGGTACAGCATCTCGGCGTAATACTCCTCTTGCAGCTCGCTCACGCTGCTGCCATTCCAGAGTATGTCGCCCTCGTCCGGCATCAGGAAGCCGCACAGCGTCCGCAGCAGACTGGTCTTGCCGCTGCCATTCTCGCCCTGCACCTGCATGATCTGCCCCGGATGCAGCGCGAAGCTCAAACCCGAAAACAAACGGTGATCGCCGCGACTACAGGCAAGATTGCTGACTTCCAGCATGAAGGGAAAATCCGGAATTTGAACAGCGCGGGATTATATACGATGGTTCTTCGAAAAACCTACCGCGCGGCTCGATTACCCCGCGACTGGAAGGCTCTTTGAAAAACGCCTGGCCGATTCCCCGATTCATGTGCGGTCGCTTTTGAACGCGCAGGTTTGGATAAACGACAAATCAAGCTATCATTGCGAAGTGGTTCAATCGTTAGATAAACGGAAGGCAGATTTTATGAGTTCACGAGTTTCGTTGCGGGACATTCCAAAAACAAATATTTTCCGCAAGGGCGATGTGTTTGTGCTGTTCGGCGAGCTATTCGGTCGTGGCTATGCCAATGGCTTGGTCGACGAGGCTCGCAAGACGGGCATGACTATCGTCGGCATCACCGTCGGTCGCCGCGACGAGAACAACGCGCTGCGCCCGCTGACCGACGAGGAACTGGCCGTGGCCGAAGCGAATCTCGGCGGACGCATCATCAATGTTCCGCTGATGGCCGGATTCGATCTGGATGCGCCCGCAGGCGAACCGACTCCCACCGACATGCTCGGCGGCATGACGCTGAAGAGTTGGCAGGACGACAAGCTCGACTGGGCGCACATCGAGAAATGCCGAGTAGCCGGCGTGCAGCGTTTCAAAAATTCGGTCGCGAAAGTGATGGCCGAGCTGGACGGCATGATCCCGAACGGCAGCAACGTCTTCTTCGCCCACACCATGGCCGGCGGCATCCCCAAGGTGAAGGTGTTCCTGGCCATCGCAAACCGCATCTACAAAGGCCAGGGCGAGCGCTTCATGTCGTCTCGCTCATTGCTGGACAGCGATCTGGGCAAGCTGATCCTGATGAATTTCGACGAGGTCACCGCCAATACTTTCCAGTACCTGATCGAAGGCAGCGCCGCAATACGCGCGCGACTGGAGAATACCGGCGGACAGGCCCGCTATACCGCTTACGGCTATCACGGCACCGAGATCCTCATCGATGGCGGTTACCAGTGGCAGACCTACACCAACTACACCCAGGGCCAGGCCAAGATGCGTCTCGAACGCGTCGCCGAATCTGCATGGGCCGAGGGCATCAAGGCGACGGTCTACAACTGCCCCGAGATCCGGACCAACTCTTCCGACATCTTCGTCGGCGTCGAACTCTCGCTGTTCCCGTTGCTCAACGCATTGAAGCGTGAGCATGGCGGAGCCTGGGCCGACTCGCAATGGCAGGCATGCCACGAGCTGCTACAAGAAGGCTCCACGCTGGAAGGTCTGCTGCAGAAGATCGATGCTTACAATGCCAGCGATGTGATGACGGGATTCCGTAATTTCGAAGCCTGGCCGATGGACAACAGCCGCGAACTGGCCGACCTGATGATAGGCACTTCGGATGAGATCACCCAGATGCACAAGGACCGCAAGGCGCTGGTGACCGATCTGTTGAGCGCACTGGTGCTGGAAGGAACCGGGCCGCTGATGTTTTACGAGACTTCTGCACCCGCTGCCCCGGTCATCTGGCTGAATCACGACATCATCGCGAAGCAGCTTGTCGAAAGGCACTGCAAGTAAGGGCGACAAAAAAGCCCGCCGATCTCCGGCGGGCTTTTTTTATTACCTACGGAAGCTCTTTCTCCGATGCCTCCCGAAGCTCGCCGCACGGCGCATGCGATTCATCAGAATCAGTCTATTTCCTGATACCAGTATGTCCTGGTGCGGCTGGTAGGGACCGAGATCGCGGGTTTTTGCCCGCCCAGCGCCGATGTACAGTCCGACCCCACGCAGTCAGGGTTCCCGCCGCCGATCAGGAATGGCACGAGTTTGATTCCAGTTGCCGTCGCGATGTTTACTACCCCAGAAACCGGAGATGGGGGCAAGCCCCCTCCGGCAAAAACGACACTATCATATGAGCCGGTGAACGGCTGGAGCTGATAGCCTCTGGCAACCCCCAAGGTCGACGTGCATGAGTTTGCGGATGGCTCGGATGGCTGGTTGGTGCCGAAATAAACGTAACCTGCCGTCACCAGTGGCGCATTAACGACTTTTTCGCCTTCGGCAAGCTCGATCTTGTAACCGCTTAATGTGCCATTCCAAGATGTGCTGGTAGCATCGAAGAGATCCCCCTGATCGATCGTGGTCATGCCGCTTGCGCTATTCCCGGTAAATGTATCCTTCAGCAAATACACCCGGTTGGTCTTGTCGGCCGCCAGATCGACATATAGCGGATGCTCGCGGTCGCCCGAACCTGCAATCACTGCATCGTAAGTCTGCGTATTGATCACCTCTGGCGGATAGAAGAACTTGCGCGGCGTACTGCCGACGGAACAGGGGCCAGACGCACATCCCAGTGCTGCCAATTTGTACACCCGCCAGTTATCGGGCGTGCTGTTGTTGTTAGGCTCCAGATCGACGCGCCAGATATTGCCGCCCGTGTCGGCCGCATAAAGCCTGTCAATAAACCCATCTGCATCACGATCCATAATGGCAATGTCGGCGGGGATGCTGTAATTCATTCCGGAAACTGCTGCGGAGGCCTTGATCGTATTGCCCGTGTAGGCGGTTGAACCCGCTGAATAAACCGCCTTCCACACCAGCGCACCCGTAATGGCATCCACCACGAAGATACCGCGCCCCATAGTGTTAGCTGACGGCGGCTCGACATCTTCATTGGTGTCATAGCCGGCGCCAAAAATCAGCACAGGAGTTTGCGGGTTGCTGGCACAAGAAAGCCCTCCGCAATAACCCTCGATTTTTGCAACCTTGGGTTGCGACCAGGTCTGACCAAGCTCGGCGAAATCCGTACTTGCGGTGAATCCACTGGACGTAGTCAGTCCGGTCTGATCGATTTTCCAGAGCAGTTCCGGGGCAGCGGGATCGGTAACATCTAGGGCGTAGATCAACCTGCCGCCGCGGCGCATGGTAAGGTAGAGATGAGCTGTCAGGGTATTGCCGCTGCCGTCGATGAGTTGATACAGGCCGGTTGTTCCGTCGATGAAATAATCTTTCTTTGCCGGGTCCGGCGAAATACCGGGTGGAGTCGAGGGCAGATTCAACTGAGGGCTGTTGGTGCGCAACCGGTTGAGCTTGAGGAAAAATTCGCTCGGAATGAAACCCCACATCTCGTCGCCGGGGCCGGCGCTGCCGAACAAGGCAGTCTGATTACCATTGACCGCATGAAAAATGCCGCCGTTGTCCCCATAGAACACCACCACCTTCGAGCCGACCGATACCGTTTGCGCCCCCGGATTCCCGCAGTTCGTAGTGGGGTAAGTAAAGGTAGTAGACGATGTAACCGTTACCGGACAAGCTTGTTTATTGGCGAACGTCACAACAGGATGAGGCCCCGCCGCAGCAATAGCCACCACATCTGCCGCCTCTGATGCCGTCGCAGTACGTGTGGTTCCTGAATCGCTCGTCGATTCTATGGTGACAGAATACGAGCCATAGTTGACCACGGTCGGGCGTGAATGCAATACGTCGCCATGAATCGATGGACGAACATTCACGGTGCCGCCGGGACCGGTTTCATCACCATAGTTATCCTCACCGCGAACCCAGTTGATCAGGCTGTCTCGATCGCCGGCTAGGAAACCGGTCGAGCGAGTGGCAGTCATAGTTGTGCCGCCCAGGCCGCTGGCCGGCGAGGCAGGAGTAGTGACAATGGCGTAAGTGAAGGTATTTGCATCGACCACCGTGATGGTGTAAGTACCGACATAGGGCTCCTCGTTCGTGCCAGGAGTACCGCCGATACTGACCGAGTCACCAGTCGTATAGCCATGCCCTGCTGCAACGACCGTCACAGTCGAGCCGCTACGCGTCAGGCTGGTGATGACCCGCACAGCACTGGGGGTGCTGGCGGTAATGGAAGCATATCCGGCTGCAATAGTGGCCGGCGTGGCCGGCGAAACAGCCGTAGTAAAAGTGAAACTGCGGTTGTTCGTTGGATTATTCCAGCTGGTTGTAGTGACGTTGCCGTTGTATTCGGCCACGGAGTTGCCGCTGCCATCCACGACGCCGGAAAGATTGATCACCTTACCGACAGAAGAAAGGAAGTTGTGATTGTCTACAGTATTGACCGTGACCGTCGTGCCGTTACGCGTCACGCTAGCAATTGCGAAGGAAACCATGCAGCTCTCAGGGCAGCTTCCCGTTGCCTGCTTCTCGCCGGTGACGGTGCCGCCGCTGGCTACCGTTGTCGGGGTTTCCGTCACGGTAAAAGTGAAGGTGTTAGTCGTCACCCCGCCGATGACAAAATTGCCGTTATAGGCCGACTGATTCGCGCCACTGATGGTCACCGTCTGCCCGTCGCTGTAGCCATGCGCAGTCGAAGTCGCCGTCACGGTATTTCCGTTGCGGGCTAGCGTGACCGTTTGGGGCGCAGACGGCAAGCTGGCGGTATAACTGCCCGTCGCCGTTGTGGGCGGATATTCGGTGACAGGATAGGTGAAATGCGTGTTGTCTACCTTGGTAATGGTGAAGGTGCCGTTGTAGTTACTCGGCGTGGCATTCGCGATAGTAATGGACTCGCCTGTCGTGAATCCGTGGTTGCCTGAGGTCGCGACCGTTGCCGTAGTGGCGGAACGGGTAAGGCTGGATATATTCACGCTGGTGGAAGAGCCGAACAAGCTCGCCGTGAGGCTGGCATTGGATGTAGCAAATGCATTGGCGTTATTGGTCAAATCTGCGTTGCAACTCGCCCCGGTTGGACAAAAGGTATAGAGCTTGCGCGGCGCGGCTGGCGAGGCGGTGTAATCCACGGACAGACTGGCATGGCGTAATTGCTGTGCCGCGCCCCCTCTTTCCACCAGCTCGCCATCCGGCAGATCGAACCCCACGGCCGCGGCTTTGGCGCTGCTCGGGCTGTTCACCCAGAAGCCATTGGCCGGATCGACGCAGGAACTGCTGACGTTAGTCTGATTGTTGGCTACCAGCAAGTCCTGCTGGGCCGCCGTTAAACGAGTGGACGGATAGGAGTTGAGCGCCGTATCGGTACAAGTCCAGAAGCTGATTGCATTGGGCGAAAGAAAGCCCGTACCCGAAGAGTCCAGCGCCAGATTACCTACACTGTCGCCCAGATTCAGGACGTTCGTGGCAGGATCGATCATGAATTGATATTGCTTGAGATTGCCCGCCCACCTGGGCAGGGCGCCTGAATCGGGGCGAAACATTCCCATGTAAATCTGGTTCAGATAAGTGCCTTGTGCGTTCACACTGACCGGCAGGCTGGAGGACGAAAACACGCTATTGACCGCCTGCACTTCGTTGAGAATTTTCAGGATGGCGTTCACGATCGTATCGTAGCTGGTCGTGGCAAAATATTTTCCTCCGCCATAGACCGCCATATTGCTCAGGAGCGCAGGATATTCCGGCTTGCACTTTGTGGGGTCCAGCAGCCCTACGGTATAGGTAGTGATACTTTGAGTGCCGATTGGTTCGTCGTAAGTATCGGACTGCTGCATGAAACGCGCCCACTCGTCGGCATAATCGCCACCGTTTTCGCTATGATTGGATGAGGGCGACGCAAAATTGTAAGGGGTAGCCGAGCATGCAGTGGCGACAGTATTCAGGATCGGCGCATTCCACGCCGATTGTTTCGCAGCCCACTCCGAAGCGCTAAGTCCAGCTGGTTGAGATTGGCCGTTAATGGCCGTGGTAAGGGCATTAAGCGGCCCACCGCTACTGGCATCGCCGGGACCGGCGGATGCAGCAAACGAATTTGCGATGTAGATTATGAAGTTCTTCTGGCAACCGGAAGAGGGATGGTTGCCGACACCCGCATAAGAGCGCCCGGACAAGCCGGTGCCGCCGGTGTAATAGGCCCAAGCTTCCTGCATGGTTGCCGCCGTGGCCTTGCCGGCAGCCTTGACGTTGCCGAAAGCTGCGCTGGGAGACGTATTCCACGATGCGATCCAATCCAGCACCCCGCTCTTGTTGGCGGCCGTCATGGCAATCATAGGCTGTGTCAGGCAGCCGCCAAGACTCCCGCCGCAGTTCAGACCCGCCACATCGGTGATGTTGCTGCCGTTGTACATCATAAAACCGATATTGACGCGGGCTGTTGAGTCTGCGTTGACCGGCAGGCTTTTCACCACGTTCCACAATGCGCATTGTTCGATGCCGCCCACTGTGCCGCTCATATTTGTTGGGGTGCCAGAACCATTAATGACGAGGGAGCCATCGGCCTGCTGCGTGCAAGTCACCCCGCCGGAACTCGCCTCGAAATTGGCGGAGTTATCCATCACGAACAGCACATTCGGCACGTTGGAGGTAGTGCCCAGGCCGCTGTAGATGTCGATGTCTTCTGCCCGACTTACCGTTGAATAACACATCAAGACCATCAGCAGACTGGCCAGAATAAGTCGTATCGTTTTCATAAGGACACCTCCAAACTGCACTATAAGATCAACCATTAGCATATCGGCAAACAGCCGGAAGAACGCTGCTATGGACACTCCGTCCCGGCAGGCACCCGGGTAAATATGCCCTGATGCACGGTTGTGCTCGACCCGGTGTCGCTATCGCTGACTGAGGCACTGACATCCCAGTTTTGTTGATAGCACCACGATTGCCCGGTTGGCGCCGCCGCCACACCGGAGACCATGATCCCGGTGTTGACCGCAGTAGCGCTGCCGAGGCAAACGGCGTCAGCCGCAATGAGAGGATTAAGCATGTCATTGCTCAGTCCGAGCGAACTCGTACAAGTAGGTGTATCGACATTTACGGTGTAATTTGCCGCACCGAAAGACACCACAACGGACGACGCAGCAGGAGCGGCAGTGAAGTTGCTGCTGATCACGCCCTCGATGGCCTGTTGCGCAGCGGCATTCGTTTCCTCGCGGAATTGTGCATTCCCGACCACCTGAATGCTGGTCGTCGTGGCATTCATTGCGGAAAGCGCGATCAGCGTCAGCAGCACCAGCATTACTAGAGCCACCAACAGGGTACTGCCACGCTGTTTATGTAATAGGATCATGGCACTTCCCTCCGCCCGGATGGGTTGATCAAGCGAACAACCTGGGTATAAGCATGACGCTTGTAAGCGTCAGCGAAAGGCCCGAATGTGCCGGCACTACCGAGCACATAACTTTTGGTGTCGGTGTGTCCCGCGCTTGTCTCGATGTTTCTGGCGATGATGTTGAGCTTCACCGACACGATGTTCGGCCAGTTCGCAGCCGCGGGAGTGGCGATGTAACTGTCGGCAGCCCCGTCGGCATCGGCATCCAATCCGTAATCGACCTGCATGTATTCGATCCCCTCGACCAATGGCGTGGTCACAAATGCACCGGTAGCCTGATCGAGATCGATTCTCTTCAGCGTGGGAATGCCATCTCCCGCGTTGTTGCTGGACGATACAAAATATATCTGCACGATGAATGGCCGCAGACTCGCAGTCGTCGCGCAATCCTTGTCATGAAAGGCAGTAAAAGGCCCGGCGCCCGAGACCATCTGATAACTGGCATCGGTCGTGCAATTCGACACCTGAAAATAAATCGTAGCGGCACTATTGGGCGCTGCCGCCGCATTTGCAGCGGCGACAGGCGTTGCTGTGCTGACGCGCCGCAGCACCAGTATGTCGCTGCCGGGATTTAACGAGGTGGCGCTACCGGCCGTGTAAGTAAAACCACAGGACGTTGGCAGGCTTGCACTTGCGATTTGACTTGTCTGCGCCGCTGCGTTGTAGCCTTGCACATGATGGCGAAGCACATCGAGGTTCGTCGCAGAGCCGGTAATAGTCGCCAAGCTACAGGAATCAGGAGTGATTGTGGGCGCGCCACTGGGTAAGTAGTTTCCATAGAAACCAGCCATCCTCAAATTTTCAGTCAGCAACTCCAAAGCATAACGACCGTTGTCTATCATGCGATTCGACTTATCCAGTTCGCTGCGTGTCTTGCTCTGATTGACAAATAGCGTGGTCAGCGCAGAAAGAATGAGCAAACCAATGGTAATGGAGATCATGAGTTCGACCAGCGACAGACCACTCTGGGTTTGCCGGTTTGTCAAAGTCTGCAGGCCTCTAAATGAGTTCATATCAATTCAAGTCCGCGATGACGACGGGAAGTGCAACCACACGGCGCAAGGCATCGTTGGCGCCATACTGGTTTTGCCCGCAAGTTATGGTTGGGATGGCAGTGCTATTCAACCCCTGCCATGCCACGGCGACCAGATATTGGCTAGGGACACCGCTCGCCGGTGCAACAGTCTGGGTTATGCAGCCCCGTGCGCCTATCATCGCACCAACATTTGCCGTACCTTGCACTTCGGCGGCTCCCAGCAGCGAATTGCACCATTCAGACAGATCCGTACTGGCAACCGAACTTCCCGCCCCCGTTACCGGACAAGAAACGGCCGGATTCAAATTCGTCACATAAGAAGCCGCATTCTTGCGATTGGCATTGATACGATCCACCATATCTTTCAGCAATATCAGCGCCTGCGAGCGTTGGTACGACTCCATCTGCGAGGTCAGCGCCCTGCCCTGCAAACCGGCCAATCCCAGCAATCCGACCATCAGGATGACGATGGTGACCAATACCTCGATCAGGCTGAAACCGCTGTTACGGTTCATGTTCATGAGCATATCCCCTTGACAGTGCGAGGCATCCCGCTCAGATCGATCCTGATGCAACGCACGTTTGACGTCGCCGTCGTTTCATTGTCGACCTGAAAAGATGGTGCAGTCGCTCCGACGATTCTGCCGGTTCTGGCATAGACCACGCTGGCTGGGCCGCCGGTCACGACCGTTCCTCTGAGGACGCCATGCGTGCTGATGGTCGTAGCGCCGGAAGTGGTATTCCAGCCGGCCTGCCAGCCCCCTGCGACGGGTGTCACGGTGACGTTGCCATTACGTTTGATGGCCTCGCTCCTGGCCAGACTGAGCGCGGCGAACAGTTCGAAGCTGGCGGTTTTAACCTGCTGGCTCTGGGTGAGCGATCTGAAGCTGGGAACCGCAAGACCGGCCAGTATGCCGAGTATGGCCACCGCCACGAGCAACTCGGTCAACGTGAAGCCGGAAGAGTGTCGTTTGGCGTTCATTTCGCTACCACTTATCGGCGGGTGTCTTTGCGCCACTGCTGTCCAGTGTTAAAGCGCCGTCGCTTTCCTGTTTGGTGCCCGCGATGGGCGTTGCCGTGAGGGTGAAGACCGGAGGAGCCGCTGAGACAGTGATCGTCATCGTATAGAAATTCGACACGTCGGTAGGCATGGACATCCCCAGCGTGGACAAGTCAGCCGCATAGCTTCGGGCATCGAGCAGATACTGTTTCTCGCGATTCTCCACATCCGCCATGAATGCCTGCGCGGCAGCACGATTGCCTTTGACGACATAGCTCTGGTAGCTGGGCAAGGCGACGGCGGCAAGGATGCCGACTATCGCCACGGCAACCATCAACTCAATCAAACTGAAGCCGTTTTGCACACTGCGGCTATTTGTCCGAACTTGCACAGCAGCAAGCGCGCTCATGCGGCGGCAAGCATGAGTCGACAGTCGGTTTGGAAAACAAGCGGTGAAATGACAGAACATGTTCGTCTCCAGCCTTTTGGGCATTCTTCGTCGTATCCCGTCACTGGAAAAATCATAACGGGGAAGATTCAGAGACGTGTTCTGGGTCTCGCTGAGGCGGCGGCCGGGGTCAAGGGCGAACCGAATTTGATTCAAACATACTACGCCGGCCACAACAAATCAATCGAAATTCCCTGAGCAATTGCCCGGGGCCGAATTCTTCCGAGCCTATGGCCCAAGATTCAGGGCTTCGCTCGCGCCGATGATATCCGAAGCAAGCTCCGCCAGCTTGCGGCTCTGGCTGCGAGCAGTTCTCCGCAACAACTCGAAAGCCGCCTTGCGATCCAGGCGATACTGCACCATGGTTATTCCGATCGCAATGCTGATCTCGCGTTCGTTATTGAGCGCTCTTTGCAACTGTCGTTCGATCGCTTCCAGGCCGTTGATATCCTTGGCGCGCGCCAAAGCGGCCTTGATGGCCGGTATCAGCTGCGGCGTATCGACCGGCTTGACCAGATAGCCCAGTGCGCCACATGCAGCCGCCCGATCGACGGTCCCCTGATCGCTGTAAGCCGTCAGCAGCATGAACGGAATATGATCCAGAGAACGCAGCCGTTCAGCCAGCTCCAGCCCGCTCGCTCCCGGCATTTTGACATCGAGAATAGCCAGATCGGGGCGCTCGCCACTGGCCAGCAATGCTTCCGCATCATCCGTCGATGAGGCGGTAATGACTCGATAACCCGATCTGACCAATCCCATGGAAAGGGTAGACAGCACCAATCGGTCATCATCGACCAGCAATATTGTCGTTTCAGAATTTGCGCTTGCACTCATGATTCATGACCGGAAGTAATGACGGGCGGCTCCAACTTCAGCAAGGTAATCACTGTATTGCCCCGGCGATGCCAGGATATCCTGGCGCCTTCTCTTGGCAACAGCGATTTTACCAACTGCATTCCGGTGCCGGTATCGCGCTCGAAATTGGGCGGTAATTGGCCGGCATTGCGGATAACGACATGAACAAAATCCAGAACACGCCCATGCTTGAGCGCAACATTGACCGGTCCAGCTTGTTCTCCATGCTTGATGGCATTCGACAGCAGTTCGTTCAATATCAGCGCCAATGGCACTGTCTCGGCAGCGTCGACGACATAGGGTTTCCAGCCCGGGGGAACTTCGACATGAATTGCACTACCCCATAACGAACCGACCCCGCTCGCCACAGCACAAACCAGTTCGCTCAATTCGACATCGTCCACCGCGGTACGCTCCTGCAGACCATGGATCGTCGCGATACTTTGCACCTGACCGATGGTTTGATCGATATCCTCTCTGATATTCGGCTGTTTTTCCGCAAGCTGGCGCAGCAAGCCGGTGATGCCCTGAATATTGTTTTTGATGCGGTGATGGATCTCACGTATCAGCGCATCGCGATGGGCAACGGCAAAGTTAGCTTGTTTTATTTCGTGTACATAAGTAGCCAGCGACATTCCGACCAGGGATAACGTCAATATATAGAACCAGTAATTGAGCAGACTCACCTGTTCGATATCATCGGCGAAATATCCCACCCCCTGCGTTGCGCCGAACAACGCCTGAACAGCCACCGCGAGCAAAGCGACCGTTGTTCCGCGCGTCCCAAGAAACATGGCCACCCAGGTGATCAGCATAAACATCCAGTAGCTCTTGGCTGTCGATCCTGCAATATCGTGCATCCAATCGAGAAAAACGATTTGTCCCACCAGTATCGTCAATCCCAGCAGCAAGACGGCTTCAACCATCTGCCTTGCTTCATGCCAATTGCATTTAGTCCCCCACCAAACCAGTATCAAAGGGGTAACCAGAATGACACCGAGCGTATCGCTCATCCACCAGTGAAGGATGCTGCTGGCGACGTCTTCGTAAGCAACAAATCCGAAGAACAGCAATAACGTATTCGCAACCAGCGCGCTAATGGCAATGCTTATGCAGCCGCCCAGCAGAATCAACCTGAAGTAATCGCGCAACGATTGGACACGCAAATCGAACTTTTCTTCATGCATCAACAACCAAATGCCGCACAAGGCTTGCAATGCGTCGCTCGTTGCAACGATGGCGATTTCCCATATGGCGGCGCCCAGAACCATATGAGCCATGGCAGCGCCGAGGAGCACACCCACGACATATCGTTGCCCGCCGATCAGCAGCGCTGCCAACGCAAAGCCGCTTGCCAGTTCGAGATGAGCGATAACGGCATCGCTTTCGAAGAACGAATCGCCAATATAGATCAACAAAGCGTAGAACGCGGCCACGCCAAGCTGCTTCGCCCACTCGATAGACTTGATTAAAGACAAAGGGTTGTAAGTTGCCATCGGGTCGTTTGCGAGTTTGGATCGATCACGGATTCGGCGAATTCAGGAAACGGGGCGCGTTCGGACTGCTTTTCCATCCTGTCTGGATTGTATTCTGCCAGCATCTCATACGCTATTCATGCCCGATCGATAGCGCGGCCAGCTCCTGTTCGCTGAATCCCGCCGCGCGTCTCGCTTCCAGATTGAACGGGCCGCGTAGCGGCGGCGCTTTATGTTCTGCGGCAAGTTGCGCATAGGTCGCGACCGGCTCCAGTTCGCGCCGTTCGCACAGCCAGCCGTACCAGCGGTTGCCGATGGCGACATGGCCGATTTCATCGCGCAGGATGATGTCCATGATGCCGCCGACGGCGATGTCGCCCGCCTGCATCAACTTGGCGCGCAAACCCGGCGTGACGTCCAGCCCGCGTGCCTCCATCGTCCGGGGCAACAGCGCCATGCGCGCCAACACATCGTGCTGCGTCTTGACCGCCATATCCCACAGGCCGTTGTGCGCTGGAAAGTCGCCGTAGGCATAGTCCAGTTCTTTCAGGTGATCGGCCAGCAACGTGAAGTGCAGCGCCTCCTCGTCGGCGACCTGCAGCCAGTCGGCATAGTACGCGCGCGGCATGCCGGGAAAACGCCAGACCGCGTCCAGCGCCAGATTGATCGCATTGAACTCGATATGCACCAGCGCATGGACCATCGCCGCACGCCCTTCCGGCGTGTTCATCGCGCGGCGTTTCACCGCGCGCGGCAACACCAGTTCGGGCCTTTCCGGATAGCCGGGGACAGTTTGAATCGCGACCAACTCAGCCTCGCCGTCCAGCCCGACCTTGCCCGCCGCCCATGCCTGCGCCAGACGTCGCACGCCTTCGGCCTTCTTCACCGCGTCGCATTCCCCCAGCCAGTGCAGCGCGGCCTGTCTCAATTCTGTCGGTTGCGCCGCTTCTCGCATGGTCTATTCCCCGGAGGACTTGTTCAGCATCGCCTTCAGCCGCGCCAGCTTGTCCATGCCCTCGTCCTTGGTCACGGTGGGTACGGCATCCGCATGGCCACCGGCATAGACCAACTCGCTCTCCGGCATTTCATCCAGAAAACGGCTCGGTTCGCAGGCATTCCAGTCCTTGCCACGCTTGCGCCGGTTGCAATAGCTGATCTGCAGGCTGCGCTCGGCGCGCGTGACGCCTACATACATCAGCCGGCGCTCCTCTTCGATGCCCTTCTCGTCGCTGTCGCGGAACGGCAGGATGTCTTCCTCCACGCCGACGATGAACACATGCGGGAACTCCAGTCCCTTGGCGGCATGCAGCGTGGACAGCGTGACCGCATCGGGCTCCTCGTCCTTGCCTTCCAGCATATTGATCAGCGCGATGGTCTGCACCATCGCGATCAGCGATTTCTCGTCCGCCTCGGCCTTGCGCTTAATCCAGCCGATGAAATCCTCGACGTTTTTCCACTTGGCCTCGGCTTGCCGCGACTCATGCGAATCGTACAGCCAGGTTTCGTAGTTGATCGCGCGCAGTAACTCGTCCAGCAGTTCGCCGCAAGGATCGGCCTCGGCGCGATCCTCGATGCGATTGATAAATTTACAGAACAGCATCAGGTCTTCGTATTGGCGCGGAGGCAGTTCGTCGACCATGGGCGACTCGAACGCCGCCTCGAACAGGCTGATCTTGCGCGAACCGGCGTAACTGCCCAGCTTCTCCAGCGTGGCGTTGCCGATGCCGCGCTTGGGCGTGGTGATCGCGCGGATGAAGGCCGGGTCGTCGTCCGTATTCGCGATCAGCCGCAGGTAGGAGAGGATGTCCTTGATCTCCGCCTTGTCGAAGAACGAGGTGCCGCCGCTGACGGTGTACGGCACGCGCTGAGCTCTCAGCTGCTCCTCGAACGCGCGCGCCAGATAATTGCTGCGGTACAGGATGGCGTAATCGGCGAAGCGCGTGCGGTGCTCGAACTTGTGCGCCATCAACTTCATCACCACGCTCTCGGCCTCGTGCTCGTCGTCGCGCGCGGCATAGATGCGAATCGGATCGCCGATGCCGTGATCGCTCCACAGATGCTTCTCGAACACCTTGGTGTTGTGGTTGATCAGGTGGTTCGCCACCTTGAGGATACGCTGCGACGAACGGTAGTTCTGTTCCAGTTTGATCACGCGCAGACTGGGGTAGTCGTTGCGCAAGTTATGCAAGTTCTCGATGCTCGCGCCGCGCCATGCATAGATCGCCTGATCGTCGTCGCCCACCGCGGTGAACGCCGCACGGACGCCGGCCAGCAGGCGGGTCAACTGGTACTGGCAATCGTTGGTGTCCTGATATTCGTCGATCAGCAGGTAGCGCAGCCGGTGCTGCCAGCGCTCCAGCGCCTCCGGATGCTCCTTGAACAGCACCACCGGCAGGTGAATCAGGTCGTCGAAATCCACCGCCTGATAGGCGCGCAGCGTCTCCTGATAGCGAGCATAGACGCGCGCCTGCACCTGCGCCTCATCGCTCCCGCCCTGCTCGCCCGCCTGCGCCGGCGAAATGAAGGCCGACTTCCAGTTCGATATTTGCGTCTGCAAGTCGCGTATTTCCTGCTTGTCGCCGGAATTGGTCAGCTCGCTCAATATCTTCCAACTGTCGCTGGAATCGAAAATGGAAAACTTCGGCTTGTAACCCAGCAGTCCCGCCTCGGCACGCAGAATGTTCATCCCCAGCGAATGGAAAGTGCTAACCACCAGCCCCTTGGACCTGCTGCCCGGCAGCAGCGTGGCGACGCGCTCGCGCATCTCGGTGGCCGCCTTGTTGGTGAAAGTGATCGCCGCGATGTTGCGCGCCTCATAACCGCACTCCTCGACCAGATAGGCGATCTTGTGGGTAATCACGCGCGTCTTGCCGCTGCCCGCCCCGGCCAGCACCAACAGGGGGCCGCCGAGGTAGGACGCGGCATCGCGCTGTACTTCATTGAGTTTGCTTAACATTCTGGACTGCGGGAGTGTTGCCGGAAAGGCCGCCATGATACCAAAGGGGCAAGACCATAACGGCCAAAATCTCCCTTGCTGCTTGGTAACCTATTAGTTACTATTTGCATATAAATATCTCAGTCGAAGAATACCTTCGCAAAGACGGGTCGAACCCTTACAAGTCGTGGTTCGACAGCCTCGATGTCCATGCGGCCGCCAAGGTCGTCACCGCGAAGTTGCGCCTGGAGCTGGGCAATACCTCCAGCGTGAAATGGTTCGACGGCATGGGCTGAATACGTCATCGACTGGGGACCGGGCTACCGCATCTATCTGGCCAAGGATGGCGATACGCTCATCATCCTGTTCGGGGGCGGAACCAAGCGCGGACAGCAGCGCGACATAGACCGGGCAAAAGAGTTGCTCGCCGAATACAAGGCGCGCAAGAAGACAAAGAAAACGGAATCGAGAAAGAGGTGAACGACATGGCACTCACACGCAACTTCAAACAGACCGTGGTCGAACGCGTCGAACGCGACCCGGAATTCGCCAAAGCGCTGCTCAACGAAGCCGCAACCCTGTTTCTGAGTGGCGAGCCAGAAACCGCGCGCCTCATCCTGCGCGACCTCGTCAACGCGACGATAGGCTTCGAACAACTAGCGGAAATGACCGACAAACCCAGCAAGAGCCTGCACCGCATGCTGTCGCAACATGGCAACCCCAGCATGGACAACCTTGCAGCGATCTTCAGCGCAGTGCGCTCGCGCCTGAATGTCGAGCTCGAGGTGCGTGCGGTGGAGATAGCGTAGCGGAAAGGGCCGTTTCGAGTCTGGCCCCTCTAGCCGAAAGGGAGATTCGAAGCTGCCCATATCGCTTTCACTATTGCTTTCAACCCAGCTACGCAATCCTCAAAATGCCTGCTTCACCATATAGTTGAAAAGCTCTCATATGATCCTCACGGATCAGTTCAAAGTTAAAAGTGGTATCCAACAGATCGACAATCGAATCGGCCCATTCTCTATGCTTTTTCATTTCAGGATGACCATTTAATAATAATTTTTGTTTAATTTCGGCTTCCAATAGAAACACCGAATGTCCATATTCACCACTACGGGAACCAATAGTTCTATCTTGTTGAGAGCGAATTTTTAGCAATCTTGAATATTCGCCCAATCCTATACTTGAGCTTGAAGGCGTCAGCTTTATTTCTAGCGAGAGATAATCAGTCGTCAGTGTCACAACAAACGTGTGAGATGAAGAATTTTTAACTTCAATTCTCGTTTTAGGAGGAAAAATAGCTTTCCCACCAAATGGCCCAGGCACATCATTAAGTATTCCCTGATTTACAAAATAGTTATCCGATGTATGCCAAAACAACTCTTGAATTGTGACCTCTTTTCCTTTTCCGCCTTCAATAAATTGCCAACTGACCTGATTACCATTAGGAGTCCTAATCCGTCGAGCCTTAACATTCCACCCTTGAGAAAACCTAGCGAATATGGTTTTGATTACCGCATATTGCAGAGCATCAAAATATTTTTCGGAAGCGAAATTAATATCAATTTTGTTACTGTTGGGCAAATCAGTAGGCTGAATATTTTGAGTGCATGCCGCCAATTCATGCGAATAGGGAAGTTCAATATTTAGAGGTCGATAATCTGGCAGACCATAAAATACTGCCACTGGCATTACCTTTGAATATTTTTCCTCCTTATTGGAGATGGATTCTTTGGTAATAAATCCCAATGCTCCTAACGTCATTGCAGTAATTAAAGTTAAGGCCACGCGATCTGAGTCTCGGTTATACCAAGAATAAGTAATGACTCCGAGAATAAGGAACACGGATATTGCGATCAATATAACTTTCCACATATAAACCCTTTGCGTACCGAATCGACAGGTTGCCTTAACTTAGAATTGAAAGGTTATTTCCCTGCCTTCCAAGCAAGGCTCGCACCCTACCCCGCCTAGGCAGTAGGGTCAACATGCCGAAATACATAGATATTTATATACAGGTATCCCGTTCACCCTTGTAGATCAAGGGCTGCCGGGACATTTAAAGGAAGAAGGCTAACTGGCAACTTCGCTCAACTCGTCCGCCAGACAACCGATAGGCTCGGCCAGCGTGCCTTCGGCATCCAGTTCGAAGCGGACGAGGTAGATCTCCTCATCCGGCATTTCCTGCGCGTGGCCGGTGTTGACTACCACGCCGCGCGTGCCGGCGGCGGCGAGCAAGGCGTCGGGTTCGGTGCCGGGGATAGCGCTCTCGCCGGTTTCTTCCAGCGCTTCGTTGTAGAGGTCTTGCGCGGCGTACACCATGTCGCCCATCTGGAATCTGCTCATGTCGTTCTCCTGTGTAGCCCGGATGGAATGAAATGAAATCCGGGGTGTTTCCCGGCTTGCGCCAGCCAGTCTTTCAGTGCTTGCTCGTTCATTGCATTTCCTTGGGTTTCATTCGTAAGCAGGCAAAGTCGAGATACGCGGATCGTCCAGTGCCATGCCGACTGCGTAGTGGTAGATCACTTGAAACATATCGTTTTTGATGCCGAGCACTTCATGCACCGCATCATCGAAGAAGCAGCCGATGCCGGTGCCGCGCCAACCGGCAGCCTCGGCTTCCAGCGTGATGATGTGCCCCAGCATGCCCGCCTCCCAATGTAAATGACGGTAAGCGGCCGGAGCGGCGGCGATGGGGGCGGCGAATTCGGCCACCATCATGAAGGTGATAGCACCTTGCATGGCGATGTCCTGATGGCAGGAGAGCGTGCGCGCGGTCTTGCCTGCGCGTGCCGCGATCAGTTGATACAAGGGAAGTTCGGCATCCATGCGCTCCCACGCGAACGTCTCGCGGAATGCAGTTTGTAACAAGGTATGCGCCGACTCACTGCGCGGCAACGCGTACACACCGGGGACGACACCTTCGACGCGATGCACCAGCAGCACCGGATGCACGCGTGGCGCGCATGTCCACATGTTCCAAACCGGCGAACCTCCGGGCAAAAGACCAGCGAGGATACGTTTAAACACGGCCTGCGGCATCACCGATTGCCCGTCGAAGGCTTGGGCGCTGCGCCGTTTCAGGATGACTTGCGCGGCATGGATGTCATCACTGCAAACCTCTGCGGCAATGGGATGAGCCGATACCGGGCTGGTGGCAGGTGGAGTGCCGCGTGTCGCTGCCGCCACCTCCTCGATCACCGGCCATTGATACAGCGGTTTTGCATCCAGCAGGCTGGGCTTGCCCGCCCAGTTCTTCCAGTCCATCGGAAAAGCATTTTCTGTCCCGTGCAGCGCCACGATGACCTCGGCCTCTTCACTTTCCACTCCCACAAAATCATCCGCGCGGTCCGTACCCAAGCTATGCGCAAGCAGTGCCGAATCCGTCGCCAGCAAGCGCGGCTGCCAGCCGTGCAATGCCGCCGCATAGCTCACTGCGGCCAGCACATGCCCCATATCAAGCTGGCAATAACGGAAAGCACGTTCGCCGTACTTCCACGCCTCGCGCCAATGGATAGAGCTGAAGCCCAGCCACACGCCTGTGCTGCGCGTGTCGCTTTGCCATGCGCGGCGCTCCAATGCGTGATCGAGATTTTGATAGTGGTACAGGCCATCCTCGATGTCCGCGCCCCCGGCGCTGATGAGCCAGGTCTCGGTGGGGTGCAGATTGCCGGAAGAAGGATGCGCACGCAGCGACCAGCGCGATCCGGCATATTCTTTCCATGCCGTCAGGCCGACGCACAAGCGCAACAATGAACCTATGTTTTGCGTGTTGAAAGGCAAAGGTTCGCGCGGAGCCGCAAGCCCGCTCCATGTGATCTCCGCTACCGTTATTCCGCGCGGCAATGCGAGCTGTGTGGCACCGCTCCAATCGCGGAACGCTTTGGGTTGCGCGTCCCAATCCAGTGTGCCGGGGCCTGCGGCATAACGATCCCGCGCGTGTTTGCTACGTGCGTGATAGGCCAGCACGGTAGCGACACGGGCATCGCTCACTTTTAATTCAGCCCGGTCAGCTCGTCGCTCAAGCAACCGATAGGCTCGGCCAGCGTGCCTTCCGCATCCATCTCGAAGCGGACGAGATAGATCTCCTCGTCCGGCATTTCCTGCGCGTGACCGGCGTTGACCACCACGCCGCGCGTGCCGGCGGCGGCGAGCAAGGCATCGGGTTCTGCGCCGGGGATGGCACTCTCGCCGGTTTCTTCCAGCGCTTCGTTGTAGAGGTCTTGCGCGGCGTACACCATGTCGCCCATCTGGAATCTGCTCATGTCGTTCTCCTGTGTAGCCCGGATGGAATGAAATGGAATCCGGGGTGTTCCCCGGATTACGCTGCGCTTCATCCGGGCTACGAGTTTTAAAGCGCGGGGATCAGCTTCGCCTCGCTGCGGATTGTCTCTGCGTTGCCCCAGGCTGTGACCATTTCGACGAACCAGCGCGGATCGCGCGGGTGCGGGCAGAACAGGTCGTATTCGGCGTAGAAGCTGCCGTCGCCGTTGAAGGTCAGCGTGCCGCAGCGGTCGTTGCGCACGTTGCGCCACACGCCTTCGTATCCCAGTTGCTGGCTGGCCGGATCGGTGACGCGGGCGAACTGCACGGCGGTCAGCGTTATCTTCGGCGCGGCGGCGGTATATCGCTCCGCCTCCTGTTGCAATGCTGCGACGATGCGCCCGGCCAGCGGTTCGAGTTCGCCGGGAAGAAGGCATGATGCAGCAAGAACCACAATCGTCCCTCCAACGTCATTCCGGCGCAGGCCGGAATCCAGTTTGATCGATAAATTTCCCGCACAGCGGGATCGTAAGGTTTTGTCCGCTACGCGGATTATTTTTTTCGCTGGATTCCGGCCTGCGCCGGAATGACGAACTACCGGAAATCACCAGATATCCGCCGGCGTCTTCAGCCGCTCGACGACCTTGCCGCCCAGCAGGTGCTCGTCGAATATCTCGGTTACATCGTCCTTGGTCACGTTGCTGTACATCACGCCCTCCGGATAGACCAGTACGTTCGGTCCCATGCTGCATGGGCCGATGCAGCCGCTGGGCGTCACCAGCACTTGGGCGAACACTTGGCGCTGTTGCCATTGCTTCATGAATTCGTCGACAACTTCGGCGCAGCCTTTTGCCGCGCATGAGCCGCGCGGATGTCCGGCGGGGCGGTTCTGTGAACAGACGAATACGTGTCTCGCTGGTTTTGGCATATCAGGCTCCTGCAGGCATAGGTTGATGGGTGTGGCACTGCTTGGGGCAGACGCGCCCGCAGGAACCGCAACCGATGCAGTCCATCGCGTTGGCGAGCGTCATCACCATGCTGTTGTCTTCGTCCTCGTCGTAGTTTTCGTCGTCCTCGCTGCGTTCGACCAGCTCGAACACGGTGCGCGGGCAGACCTTGTAGCAGCGGCCGCAGCCTATGCAGTTGGCCGCGTTCAGCGCGGTGGCGAAAGTGGGTTCGTAAGGCGTGCCGCCTCTTGTGGTACCGGTGATGTTAGCCATTTCTTTTCCTCTATCTAAACTTGCATCTCTTTCTGTGCCGCGACCAGTTTCGCGTTCGCCTCGGCCCAGGCCTGGCAGGCGTCGTAGGTGGATTGCGCGATGCCGGGTATCTCCTTGTATCCCGCCGGCAGGCGCTCCTCGACCAGATCGTGCAACTGCGAGGCCCATTCGCTGGAGATGCGCTTGAGCTTCTTCACTTCCTTGTCGAGTGCTTTCAGTTCTTCTTCGGTCATGCAATAACCCTCCGAGTCCCATAGGGGCGCGATTCATCGCGCCCTAATTCATTCAAATATTAAAAACCGGGCGCGATGAATCGCGCCCCTACATTACATTCCCGCGACTTCTGGATACTTGCCGACACTAGACAACGCGACCGACAGCAGCTTGTCGGCCTCGTCCTTCATCTTCGACAGGCTCTCGTAGCCGTAGCGGTGCACGTCGCGCAGGGTCTTGTCCATCACCACCAGTTTGCCGACGGTGATCACCGCGCGGCCGAAACCCTCGTGGGTGATGTTGATCATCGGCACGGCCATCTGTCCGCATTCCTTCTCGATCAGCGAGGCGATGGCGTTGTAGAACGCCTTGATGCGCGCCAGTAAGATCTCGTCTGGATCGCCGATCACAGGCATCTCGCGGCGCTGCTCCTTGGTGACCACGTACGGTGCGAGGATGCGGTCCACCGGCCAGCCGTCGTAAGTGCCATAGCTGTCGATGGCGCGCATCTGTTTGACCATCTCCATGATGAAATCGGTGGACAACAACGGGTCTGCTGCGACTGCCTGATTCATGTGTATCTCCTTCGTTAATGATTCGATCTTTGTAGGTCGGGCTTTAGCCCGACATGTCGGGTTAAAATCCGACCTACATTTTTTGTGCACTCATCTGCGGCGTCCATCCCGACCAACGCCCCAGCAAAAATCCTGCGGCCATGCCGTTCGCTGCACCCAGCACCGCGCCGACATCGCCCAAGCCCGCAGTAGCCGCGACACCTGCGCCGACCAGCGCCAGCACCGTCGGCAGCAGATAGGCCAGCAGCCCGGCCTTGAGCAGGTCGCCCTCGCTCATGTGCAACTGCAACTCGTCGCCCGCGCGCACGTTCGCATCGCACATCACTTCGACGGTCTTGCGGTTGCCGGAAAAATACTTGCCCAGCCCGGACACGCCGCAGCTACTGCGCGACTGGCAGCCGCCGCAACCGGACTGCTCCGTCGGCGCAACCTGCGCCCTGCCGTTGCCGGCCGAGACCACGCGGACCGGTGCGGCTATCATTCCTGCCATTCCTCGTCCGCAGCGAAACTGTTCTCGCGATCCTGCTTCTTCATGTGCTTCGCCAGCCACAGCGGCGGCTCGTTCGTCAGGTTTTTCTGCAGACCGCCCAGCAGCTCGTCGATCAGCGTGCCTTCGTCCACTCGCATCGGCTGTATGCCTCCGGCCAAAAGTTGCTGGATCGCCGATGCGCCTGCGGCGTTGCAGTACACCGCCGCGCAGTCGCCCAGCAGCTCGACCTTGGCGGCGAGCTTACCCTCATGTCCGTCCATCGCAGTCTCGATGAACTCCGCCACTTCGACCAATCGCGTTTCTCTCTCGCCCAGTTCGTAGATGGCGAACGATTCCGCCGCACCGAAGTGTTGATCGACCGCGCGGCGGTCGCTGGTGGCGAATGCGATCTTCACCTTCATCTCGTTCTCCTCAATGGGTTTGACCAGCCGCAGGTGTCGCACGACTCTCTCCCGTCTGCAGGGTTGTGCGCTGGGCATAGATAGAGACGTATGGCTCCGGCTCGTGGTGGCCGTGCTCCACCAGCAGGTTCGCCAGATCGAACAGCGTCTGACGCGTGCCGCGATAGCCGACCCACAGGCGCTGATAGCCGCCGAGCAGATCGTATTGCGGAAAGCCCGCGCGCAGCAGCGGCACGCCGAGACGGCGCGCAGTCTCCACCGCGTGCGAGTTGCTGATGACGAGTTGCGCGCCGTTGCGTCTCGCTGCGATCTCCATATCTTCCAAGTCGCCGATAGCGACCTGCTCGGCATCCACATCGTTGAGGATGTTCGCGCGCGCGGGTGCGACGGCAGCGACCACTTCGCAGCCCATCTCGGTGACCAGCCGCGCATAGCCGTAGAGCAGGTCCGGATCGGCAGCGATGGCGATGCGCGCGAAACCCAGCATGAAGTGCGAGTCCACCATCGCGTCCTGCAACTGCGCGCGCTGGCGTTCTATCTTCTCCGGCACCGGCTTGGCGCTGATGTCGGCAAGCGCCGCGACGAAGCTGTCTACCGCATCCAGCCCCATCAGGCTGTCGAAGCGATAATCCGGCACGCCGGTCTGAATCTTGAGGAAGTCCGCCGCTTCGAACATCGAGTTGCCCAGCACTAGCGTGGCGATTGATTCGCCCACCGTGGAAATCTCCGACACGGGCGTACCGCCCAGCGTGAGCGGACTGCTCTCCATTTCGGTGAGATGACCGTCGAGCGAATCGCCGATGTCCGGCAGCACCAACGGACGCAGACCGAACGCTTCGACGAGTTCCTTGATGTGTTCGACATCGCCGGGCGTGAGGAATGATCCGGCCAGCACGTTGACCTGTTTCTTGCGTCTACCCACATTGCTTTTCGCGTTTGCCCCCTCGCCCGCAAGCGGGAGAGGGTTGGGGTGAGGGTTGGTAGAAAGCAGCATCACCTCGAGCACCGCCTTCACCGCGAGCGCATAACCGCTCTCCAGACAACCAGTGAAGTCCGGCGTGTTCACCGGCACCACCGGGATATGCGCGAACTCCGGATGCGCGGCGTAGAAATCCTTCACCAGCCGCTTGATGTCCGTGCCCTGCGTCTCGGATAGACCCGTGGTCGGCAGGCCGATGAGCGCCGGCTTGCTCTTCTCGCACACCGCGCGCAAACCTTCGATCACGTTTTCGTCCGCGCTCATCACCGTGGAGACCTGGTCCATCGCGGTAGTCTGCAACGGTATCGGTTCGCGGAAGTGGCGCACGAAGAACACCTTGCCGAACGCGGTGCAGCCCTGCGAACCGTGCATCATCGGGATGGCGCGGTTGATGCCGAGGAAGGCCAGCGATGCACCGACCGGCTGGCTGGCTTTCAGCGGATTCACCGCAAGTGCTTTGTTGCGTTTCAGGATCTCGGCCATGTCAGACTCCCGTCATTCCGGCGCAGGCCGGAATCCAGTTATTGAAAATCTCCCGCGCAAGCGGGACAAAACCTTGGGACTGTCCGCTACGCGGGCTGTTTGTTTTTGCTGGATTCCGGCCTGCGCCGGAATGACGGCATAAAGTCATCATCACGCCCCCAACTCCACACCCGGCACACCCGCCTTCGCCCACGGCGACGGCTTGCGCACCGCCCCCCACACCGGGCTCTGTATCGTCAGCGCGAGTTGGCGCGCGAGTTCGACCATGCCGCTGTAACCCTCGTAACCGAATTCGCGTTCCTGGTTGATATCGAGGAACGGGATGCGCGCCTTCAAGGCGGTGTACATGTTGCGGCCGCCCGCGATGAGGATGTCGGCCTGGTAATCCTTCACCGCGCCGAGCAGCGCCTTGGGGCTGCCGTCGGTGATCATGCGGGTCTTGTCGCCCATGATCTCGCGGATGCGCGCCTTGTCTTCCTCGGTGGATTTGTTGGTGCCGGTGGCGACCACTTCCAGCCCGAGGTCCTGCAACGCGGAGACGATGGACCACGACTTCACGCCGCCGGTGTAGAGCAGCACGCGCTTACCGCGCAGTTGTTCTCTCCACGGATCGAGCGCGGCGTTGATCTTCGCCTCTTCCCGCGCGATCAGCGCCTCGGTGCGTTCGGTCAATGAAGGATCGTCGAGCAGCTTCGCAAATTCGCGGAAGGCCATCGAGGTGTCGGTCACGCCATAGAAGCTGCCCTCGAAATACGGTGTCCTGTAATCGGTCTGCAGCTTGCGCGCGACATTGAGCAGCGCTTTGGCGCACACCACCATGTTGGCCTCGGCGCGGTGCATGGTTTGCACTTCGCGGAAGCGCGCATCGCCGGACAGGGTGCAGAGGATGCGCAGGCCGAGCTCATCGAACAGCGGCAACACATTCCAGAATTCGCCCGCGATGTTGTATTCGCCGATCAGGTTCACGTCGTGCACGGTGATGCCGGAGCGCTGCGCTTCGACGGGCACGGGCAACGGTTCCGCCGTGCCCACCACATACTTGAACATGGCCTCGCCCGCGATGCGGTTGCCCAGATTCTTGGTGCCGTAGAAACCGGCGCAGTCCACCGGCACCACCGGCACACCGGTCTTCTCGGCGGCAGCTTTGCACACCGCGCCGATGTCGTCGCCGGTCAGCGCGGGCACGCAGGTGTTGTAGACGAACACGGCGTTGGGCGCGTAGCTGTCCACCGCCTGCTTGATCGCATGGAACAGCCGCTTCTCGCCGCGACCCATGATGACATCTTGCTCGGTGAGATCGGTGGTCATGCCGATGCGATACAGCGTCGGCCCGGAAGAGCGCGTCCCCCGGTTATCCCAAGAACTGCCCGCGCAGGCAATGGGGCCGTGCACGATGTGCGCCACGTCGGCAATCGGCAGCAAAGCGATCTGTGCGCCGTCGAAAGAGCAGCCGCCCGCCGTCGCGCCCGGCTTGGGCCGCGCGCAGCCCGACTTCGACTTGGTGTTATGTGTGCACGCCGGTTCGTTCAGCAGTTCGGCGATGTCCTTGGCTTGCATGGCAGTGGCTCACAATAGTTGACGCCCTCGTATCCGCAAATGCCGTGCCAACATACACAGGTTTGATTTAAATGGGATTTATAAATTGATGTCTTGTAGCAAATCAGACAAACGCAACAAAACCGAACGTAAGCCGGGGAGATTTCCCGGCAGGAAATATTTTCTTGCTGCAACGATTGCTCCGAATATATTTCAGGCTATGATGAACCGTTAACCACCTGCCGAGGTCACCATGCCGAAACATTTTCCCTCTCTTTGTCTGTTCGTTGTTTCATTCCTCGTCTCCGCTGCCGCACAGGCCGAATACACGCCCAAGGCGGAGCGCGTGACGGACAATGTTTACGCCATCGTGGGGCCGCTGGGACAGCGCAGCGCGGAGAACGATGGATTGAATGCGAACTTTGGTCTGATCGTAACCAGAACGGGGGGGATTCTGATCGATTCGGGGGCCAGCCGTCTGGGCGCCGAAAAACTGGAGAAAGCCATCCGCATGGTTACCGACAAACCCGTTCGCTGGGTAATCAATACCGGCGGTCAGGATCACCGCTGGCTAGGCAACGACTACTTTGCAAGCCGTGGGGCAGAAATCATCGCCCTGAGCAAAACGGCGGCAACTCAAACACAGTATGCCGCCCAGCAGATTCAGAGCTTGGAACGTTTTCTCGGAGATCGCTTGAAGGGAACGAAACCCCTGCCTGCCGGTAAAACGCTCGATGGCGACACATCGACCCTCGAACTGGATGGGGAAACATTGATCCTGCAATATACCCACGCACACTATCCGGGGGACGCGATGGTTTTTCTGCCCAAGCGCGGTATCGTGTTCTCGGGCGATCTTGTTTACGTGGATCGACTCTTGGCCATCATGCCGATGTCGAGCGTAAACCATGCGCAACAGGCATTCAAAACGATGGCGGCGTTGAAACCCGCCCATATCATCCCCGGTCATGGGCGGGTTTGCGATTTAGCCCAAGCGCAGCGGGAAACCGGCGACTATTACGAGTTCCTCGCAAACGTTATCGGCGCGGCAGCCAAGGAGATGGAGCCCATGCAGGAAGTCCTGGGTCGCAACGCCGATCTGCCGGCTTTCCGGCATCTCGAAAACTACGACAGCTTGCATAAAGCCAACATGAACAGGGCCTTTACCGAGTTCGAGAGCCAGTAGTCGCGCATACAGACCGCAATGGCTTACGTTTATTCGGCCACGACCCCGGCATCACACCGAATAAGGCGCCGCCACCCAATCCTTCACCAGCACGGCCTCCGTCTCCGGCAGGTAGTCGAACCCGGCATCGAGGTCTCGCGCGATGGCGTAGGCGACCCTGGGAGGAGTGAAATTGCCGGCGACCAGATGGAAGTACCAGGCGGCGGGATAAGCTGCTGCACGGTCGAATGCCTGCAACTGAGCCAGCATCTCGATGCCGGATAGCCCCTCGTTCCACTGGAAGGGTTTGAGTTCGCGCGCATGGCGCGACACCAGCGAGACCGAGGTCACCGGATTGCGGTAGCGATCCAGATGCTCGCGCAGCCCGATGATCCAATGCTCGCTGAAGTGGCCGCGTGCTGCGGCGCTGCTGTGCGTCCAGTCGGCGAACAGGCGAGCCAGCCCGGCGTTGCGCCCTTCGGCGGAGTTCGCGCGCGCGACGGCCTGACGCACGTCGATCAGGCGGCGGAAGCGGTAGCGCGGCGCGCCGACCGCTTGCGCGTCGAGTTCGAGCGGCACGATCGGTTCGGCCAGTTCATGCATATCCTGCGGCAAGTTGGCGGCATCGATCAACTGCCGATCCAGCACCTCCTGTAGTTCCTCGACTTCGAGTTGCAAGAAATCGGCGGGCGCCGGACCGTAGGCCGCGACGAAATAATGGGTGCGCCCGCTGTGGCGCGTGACCTGCAGCCCCTCCCCGACGTGACGCTCGACGAGTTCGTTGAAATCGTCGCCGCAGGCGCGCAGCCCGGCCTTGGCCCAGGCTTCGACGCTATCGGCGAGCGGCGCACCGTCGGCCGCGATCACACCGCCGGTGCGATACCAGCCGCCGCGACTCAGCGCGTGGCCGAAAGTACAGCCGGGCCGGATGCGGTTGGCGATCTCCAGCAGCGCGGCATGGTGCGGGCGCGGTGGGATGGACTCTATCTCTGCGGCGAGGTCGCGCAGCGCGGTTTCGTCGGGCGTATACAGACTCATTCTTGTTCCTCGTTCAGAAAATCGTTCAATCGTTGCCGTACTGCGGCACGCACATCCGGCTCGGCATCATCCACCAGTTCTGCGATGGCTTCCAGCGGCGCGTGTTGCGCCGCCAACAGGCGCACCACCCAGTCCGTATCGTGCAACATCTTCGCCGCATCGTCCGGCAGCATGCGTTCCGCGACGATGCGCCGCACTTCGGCATCTTCGTCCCGCGCCATGCGGCCCAGCGCGAACGGCGGCAGGCGGCGCGCCACTTCCTTGCGCACCTCTCGGTCGTCGTCCTGCGCCATGCGCGGCAACTGGCCGTGCGGCAACCGCTTCGCCACCTGCAACCGCACCAGGTAGTCCACGTCGCCTACCAGCGCGCTCAATCGCTCCGGTGCGAGGCGGTTGGCCACGGTCATGCGCACTTCGCGGTCGCTATCGTGCAGGTAATCGTCCAGTTCGTCCACCGGCAAGCGGCTCGCCACCACGCGCCGCACCACCTCGTCCCCGTCGCGCGGCATCGCGCGCAACGCCTCCAGCGGCGCATGGCGCGCAGCGATGGCGCGGCGCTCCCAGAAGCCGTCGGCCAGGTTGCTCTCGGCGAACTGCGGATTGCGCCGCAGGAAACGGTCGATCTGCCGCCCGCTGTTCGCCATCAGGCAGATGTCGCCCGGCACGCAATGCCCTTCCGCCAGCAGCGCGCGATGCGGACACGCCGTGCAATCGGCCGGCACACTCAACGGCGACGGATCGATGCGACGTTCCGGCATGTTCTATCCCTGCTCCACAAAATCATGCGCAGGATATGAGCAACCCCCGTGCCATCTCCCGAACATGCCGCATTCGCCCGATTCGCCGCACTTAAAACCCACCCCAGTCTTCGTCATAGCGCCAAACCGACAATTCCGGCTCGGCCAATGTCGCAAAGCCGACAAGCCTCATCACGCTCCCGCATGCCGGCATGCCTGTCATTGCGGGGAATCGCTATCGGTCATCAATGGCATGGCTATTGCATCCATCGAGTCGATTCATCCGGAGGTCGCTTGCGCAGCATATCGAGATAAAAATCAGGGAGGGGTCTATGGCCAGCTACAAGGGAGCAGAAGTCGACGACGAATTGCACGGCCTGATCGGGCGCATGGGCCGGGTCGAGGAATACCGCGAAAGCCTGCAGAACCTGCAGACGGTTTGGGACAACCTGACGCTGCTGGGCTACCTGTCCGGCACCGGCGCGGACATGTCGGAGACGCGCGGCGCCTTCCAGCAGTTGACCGGCAGCCTGCTCAACCACCTCGGCCGCGAGACGCTGAAGAAGACCGTGCTGGCGATGAAGTCCAAGGCGCAGGTGGCCGTGGACATCATGATCCGCAACCTGTTCGAGCGCACCGCCGACATCGGCTTCCTCGCGATGGACGGCATGGTGCGCGATTACCTGAAGGAATGCGCGGCGCAACAATACGGGCAGGGCGTGCGGAATCCGTCTGTCGGCACCGACCTGTCGAAACAGAATGCCCAGTTGCTGGCGCACTTCCGCGAATACGCGCGCAAGTATTCGGTCTATTCCAACATCCTGCTGCTCGACACCGAAGGCAACGTGCTGCTGCAGCTCGACGAGCACAACCATGTGACGCACAGCAGCGACCCGCTGGTGCGCGAGTCGCTCGCGACCAATGCCGCCTATGTCGAGACCTTCCGCCACACCGATCTCGCGCCGCGGCAGGATGCCGCGCTGATCTATTCCTTCCGCGTGGCCGACGAGCAGGGCAAGAACCTCGGCGTGCTGTGCCTGAATTTCCGCTTCGCCAACGAGACTGAACGCATTTTCGCGAACCTGTCCGGCAAGCACGACTGGAGCGCGATCACCCTGCTCGACCGCGAAGGCCGGGTCATCGCCAGCAGCGACCACTGGCATATCCCGGTCGGCGCGAAACTCGCGATGGCGCTGGATGAGGACTGGAAGGTCGTGCGAGCCGCGGGGCGCGAATACCTCGCCGTCACCCGCCCCACGCAGGGCTATCAGGGCTACATGGGGCCGGGCTGGTACGGGCAGGTGATGCTGCCGCTGGATCATGCGTTCGAGCACGACACCGGCCTGAACATGGGCGACATTCCCGCCGGCGCGCTACATGCGGTGATGAGCAACCCCAACCTGTTCGGCAGCGCCCTGCGCGAGATTCCGACGCAGGCCGCCTCTATCCAGCGCGGGCTCAACCGTTCGGTGTGGAACGGCAACGTCAGCCAGCGCAGCAGCGACCGCCAGGCGATGAACCCGGCCTTCTCCAAGGTGCTGCTGTGGGAGATCAGCAACACCGGGCAGAAGACGCAGAACGTGTTCGAATGCTCCATCGGCAACCTGCACCAGATGGTGGTCTCCTCCATCCTGCAGGACAGCCAGTTCCAGGCGGCGCTGGCCATCGACATCATGGACCGCAACCTGTACGAGCGCGCCAACGACTGCCGCTGGTGGGCGCTGGCGCCGGTGTTCCGCGACATCCTCGCCGCGCCGCAGATAGCCGAGGCCGCGCGCAAACAGGCGGGCGAGACGCTGGCGCACATCAACGGCTTGTACACCGTGTACGACAACCTCGTGCTGTTCGACCGCACGGGCTTAGTCGTCGCCGTATCCAACCCGGGCTATCGCGAGTGCTGCGGCCAGCGCCTGGGCGAGGACTGGGTGCGCCAGACCCTGCAACTGACGGACAGCCAGGATTACACGGTGTCGCCCTTCGCCGCCACGCCGCTGTATCGGGAGCTGCATACCTACATCTATGCGGCCGCGGTGTTCGATGCCGCCGACAGCAGCAAGGCCGTCGGCGGCATCGGCATCGTGTTCGATTCCGCACCGCAATTCGACGCGATGCTGAACGACGCCCTGCCGCGCGACGAAAAAGGCGAGGTGCCGCCCGGCTGCTTCGGCGTATTCGCCGAACGCAACCGCCGTGTGCTAGCCGCCACGCTGGACAGCCTGCATCCGGGCGACACGCTGGAGATCGACGAACAGTATTTCCGCCTGAACAACGGCCACAGCCATTCCGGCATCGCCGTCTACAACGGCCACTACTACGCGATCGGCGCGAGCGTCTCCAAGGGCTACCGCGAATACAAGAGCGAAGAGGATGCCTACCGCAACGACGTGGTCGCGCTGGTGCTCACGCCGCTGGGCGAAAAGCGTGGCGAGGAACGGCACAGCACGGCGAGCGCGTCGCGCAACCGTCTGCAGCGCAGCAACGGCAAGACGGAAAATGACGGCGAGAAAGTGGAGATCGCCACCTTCTACGTGGACAACCACTGGCTGGGCATAGAGTCGCGCCATGTGGTGGAAGCCGTGGACATCAAGGGCGTCACCAGCGTGCCCGGCTCGGGCGAGAACATGCTGGGCTACCTGATGTTTCGGGAAACCCTGATCCCCATCGTCGCGCTATGGGGCATGCTGGGCCAGTCCGACCAGCAGCGCGCACGCGGTGGCGACCCACAGATCGTCGTGGTCGAACTCAAGCCCGGCGTATTGCTGGGCGTGATGGTGGACGAACTCGGCGAAATCCCGGAGATCCCGGCTGAACGCATCGAAAAAATCTCCGGCATGCTCGCCGGCAGCACCCTCTCGGAAAGCCTGGTCAAACCCGATCCACGCGATCCGCAGAGCGGCATGATCGTCGTGATCTCGCCGGAGAAGTTGCAGCGCAGTTTTCTGGAGTCATAAGCAGCCCGGATAAAGGCCGCAGGCCGGAATCCGGGGAGGCTCCCGGATTCCGCTTCGCTCCATCCGGGCTACGTTTTTTTGCGCAGCGCCGTCATGTGCGAAGTTTCGAAACCCAGCTTGCGGTAGAAATCCAGCGCGGCATGGTTGTCGCGGTCTGCCAGCAGCGTGACGCGCGTCATGCCCTGCTCTTTTGCCCAGTCCAGCACATGCTCGACCAGCCGCCGCCCCAGCCCGCCGCCGCGATGTTCGCTGCTCACGATCACGTCTTCCAGCAACAGCACGCGCCCGCCTTCCGCGGTGCTGACGGTGACCAGCGCGTTCGCCATGCCCGCGACCTTGCCGTCTACGCGCAGCACGAACAGCCTGCCCAGCGCCGGGTTATCGAGGATGAGTTGCAGGCCACGCAATTGCTTGTCGCGCTCGGGCTGAAAGTCACTCTCCAGCGAGAACAACTCGGCGAGCAGGTCGGCGAGTTGGGGCAAATCGTCGCCAACCGCGAAATCGATACTGATGTTGTCATTCAAATCCAAGTGCGCACTCCTTGTCGTAACGAGTCTGCAAACAAGCAAGATGAAGGCCAGCGAAAACCGGACAGGACAGGCATGTTGACCGGATAACGATGGACGGGTACGGTGCGAACCTCTGTTCGCTCACATGGCAGCCGGCTTCATAGCCAAGCGCCCATGTACCAACAAACCAATCGACCATAGGAGCCGCATTCATGCTGGAAAAAATCAAGGGTATCGGCGCGCAAGTCGCGACCAAGGCCGGCGATGCCGTCGAGGGCGTTGCCACTTCCGTCAAGGGCGGCGTCGAGTCGCTGGCGCATACTGCATCAAACATGACCGAGACGCTCAACGAAAAAGCCGTTCGCGCCTCGACGGCGCAGATGTACAGCATCCTCGAAATCGCCCTGGACGAGCTCAAGTCCCGGCCATTGGCGGAACAACCGGCTTCGCTCAAAGCCTCCGTGAATCTTGGAATCGCCGCGCTTGAAATGGAAATCCAGCTTCCGCTCCCCGCCAAAAAGGAATAAGCGAACCAAATGCTTTTGCGAGGGTGAAGTTGACACCGCCGTGCCCCTACATCAGCGCCACGCTCTTCACCTGCGCGCACACATACATCCCCGCGGTCAGGCCGAGGTGGTCGCGCGAGCGGCGGGTGATGCGCGACAGCAGCATCTGCGCCTCGCCCACCTTCATGCGCACGACCACCTTGTCCGGCCCTTCGTCGCGTATCTCCTCGATGCGCGCGTTCAGGATGTTGTTGATGCTGGTGCCTTCCGGCGCTTGCGTGGCGATGCTCACGTCGCGCGCCAGCACACGGGCGCGCATGCTGGTTCCGAACGGTTGGTCCACCCTGCCCACCCACAGATGGTCGCCCACGAAATCAAGCCGCGTGAGGTGATAAGCCTCGTCCTGCTGCGCCACGGTGGCTTCGATCACCGTGCCCGCATCGTCGAAATGCGCGGTGGGCAAGTCCAGCCGGGCCAGCGTCTCCCCGAGCGCGCCGCTGGCGATGACGCGGCCTTTTTCCAGCAGCACCAGATGGTCGGCCAGCCGCGCCACCTCGTCCATCGCATGACTGACGTAGAGCACAGGGATGTTCAGTTCGCGGTGCAGCCGTTCCAGGTACGGCAGGATTTCCTGCTTGCTCGTCGTGTCGAGCGCGGACAGCGGCTCGTCCATCAGCAGGATGCGCGGGCTGGTGAGCAGCGCGCGGCCGATGGCGACGCGCTGGCGTTCGCCGCCTGAGAGTCGCGCGGGGTCGTTACGCTCGATCAGGTGCGACAGCCCCAGCCATTCCACCACCTGATCGAGCTGCACGCGGCGTTCCGATGCGGCGATACGCTTGTAGCCGTATTCGAGATTGGCGCGCACCGACAGATGCGGGAACAGGCTGGCCTCCTGGAACACATAGCCCAACGGCCTTCGATGTACCGGCATGAAAGTCTTCTCGTCCTGCCACAGCTCGCCGTTCACATGCAGCCAGCCCTGCGTGCGCTCAAGGCCCGCGATGCAGCGCAGCAGCGTGGTCTTGCCGGAACCGGAGGGGCCGAACAGCGCGGTGACGCCGACCGGCGGCGCGCTGAACGCGGCATCCAGCTCGAAGCCGTCCCGCTGCATTTTGAAATGGACGCGCATCCAGGTCGCCTGTTTCTCGCTCATCGAGTCACCCGCCACGACTTGCCGCTCGCGAGATACAGCCCCAGCAGCACGAGGAACGAGAACAGCACCATGCCGCCCGCGAGCAGATGCGCCGCGCCGTATTCCATCGCCTCGACATGTCCATAGATGGCGACGGAGAGAACCTGCGTCTCGCCGGGAATGTTGCCGCCCAGCATCAGCACCACGCCGAACTCGCCGACCGTATGCGCGAAGGCGAGGATGATCGCGGTCAGGAAACCGGGACGCGCCAGCGGCAACGCCACGCTGACGAATCTATCCCACGCGCCCGCGCGCAACGTCGCCGCCACTTCCAGCGGACGCTGGCCGATGGACTCGAACGCGTTCTGTATCGGCTGCACCGCAAACGGCAGCGAGAACAGCACCGAGCCGACCACCAGCCCTGCGAAAGTGAACGGCAAGGTGCCAAGATTCAAGGCCTTGGTGATTCCGCCCACCGCGCCCTGCGGCCCCATCAGCAGCAGCAGGTAGAAACCCAGCACCGTCGGCGGCAACACCAGCGGCAGCGCCACCACGGCGGACATCAGCCCCTTGTACCAGCGGCGGCTGTGCGCCAGCCACCAGGCCAGCGGCGTGGCAATCAGCAACAGCAGCAGGGTCGTGACGCTCGCCAGCTTGAGCGTGAGCCACACGGCTTGCAGATCGTCGGGAGTTAATACGCTTTCCATCGTTTCACTCGATCATTGAGACATCGTCATTCCGGAATCACGGCAACTCATACCCGAACCCGCGCATCACCGTCGCCGCCTTCTCGCTCTTCAGGAACGCGAGGAAGGCCTTGGTCGCGGCCTGATCTTTCGCGCCGGACAGCAGCACCGCGCCCTGCCGGATCGGCTTGTGCATCCCGGGCGGCACCAGCCAGTACGATCCCTCCGTCACCTTGCCGTCGCGCATGATCTGCGACAGCGCGACGAAACCCAGCTCGGCGTTCTCGGTCGCGACGAACTGCCAAGTCTGCGTGATGTTCTCGCCCTTCACCAGCTTGCGCTGCAGCGCGTTCCACACCGTCATTTTTTCCAGCGTCTCTTTCGCCGCCATGCCGTAGGGCGCAAGCCGGGGATCGGCGATCGCCAGCTTGCTGTAGCCGTCCTTGTAAAGCACCGCGCCCTTGGCATCGACGAAGCCGGGCTGCGCGCTCCACAGCACCAGCCTGCCCTGCGCATAGACGATGCGCGACCCGCCGACCGCCAGCCCCTCCTGCTCCAGACGCTTAGGGATCGCCTCGTCCGCCCCGAGGAACACATCGAACGGCGCGCCGCCCCTGATCTGCGTATAGAACTTGCCGCTGGAACCGAGGCTGACCTTCACCGTGTGCCCGCTCTCCTGCTGGAACAACGCCACGATGCGCTCCATTGGTGCGGAAAAGTTCGACGCCACCGCCGCGCGCACCTCGCCAGCGCACGCCGGCGCACTCATCAAACCGAACGACATCAAGACTGCGACAACGCGGCCGCGCAATACAGAGATATTCACCATCGACTCCATCACAAGGAAGTGATGCAATGATAACAAGCAAGATGAAGGCCAGCGAAAACTATCTGGGCTTTTCGGCATATTGACCGGGAGACGGCGGGCGGGTACGGTGCGAGCGGTAAGGATCACACAAACATCGGGGAAGGGTGTCGAGTGAAGCCAGCGTAGCCCGGATGCAATCCGGGATTTAGCAGCCGTAGGTCGGGTTAGCGCAACCCGACTTCACCCCGTAACACCCCATTCGTCGGGTTACGGCCTTGCCGGCCTAACCCGACCTACAAGAGCTGAATAAAAAATGAGCGCCGCAGCGCCCATTTTCATATTGATTATTCCAATCAGAATTACGCTTCGTCCACTTCCGCCAGCACCACACCGATGGCTTGCAGCGGGTCGTCGGTCAGGCTCAGGCAGTGTTCGCTGCCGCTCACCAAATAAAGACTGAATCTTTCGCGCCGTAACGCGGGCGACATACGTGCCGGCATGTCGTCGTCGCTGCAGACGGTGAAGCGCAAATCTGGCCAGGTCTGTTTCAGGCTGGCCAGCGCGCCGTCGTTCAGATCGCCGAACGATGCGGCGGCATTGGCGATCTTTTCCAGTGTCTCGGCGACGATCATATGATCACTCCTCCTCGGTCTCGACAAACCTGCCCAGCGACTTCGCTTCGACGCCGAGGATCTTGGCGAGCCAGGGCGGCGGGGCATCGAGCACGGCTTGCAGGCGTTGCAGGGCGATGTTCGCCTTGCCGCCTTCCGGCGCTTTTACCGGATGGATGTTAGCGCGCACGGCCTTGGCCGCAGCTGGACCACCGATGGATTGCACGTAGACGATCTGGCAGTCCTTGATGAGGTTGGCGCGCGCGACGTTCTTGTCTTCGGCATCGTCGGCGAAGCTGGTGGAACGGATGTCGATCAGGCGAATCTCGTCGGGCCCGACCTGATACACGAGGAAGCGCGGGCAGGAGCCGAAGTGACCGTCGAGGTTCTCTTCGGTGTTGGAGGCGACCGCGACGCGCAGGCTGCCTGGCATGTCGCCGTCTTTGTACGCAGCGGCCAGCAGCAGGTTCTCGGCTTCGTCCGCCGCACCCCAGAGGTGGCGCACCGCCAGTTTGATGGATGCGCCATCCACATCCGGCTCGACGGTCTCTTCGCCTGAGAGGATAAGTTTGATGTCGGCCACGGTCACTTTGGCGAGCTTTTCTTCGGTGATAGGCAAGCCGATCTGGTCGCCCAGCTTGGCTGCGAAGGCTCCCGCGTTCACGTTGTCCAGAGCGCGCGCGGCTTGCGCGATGCGCAGAGCGGCAGTTTTGGTGATGACGGTGGTGGTGGGCATGCGATACCTCTTATTTGTTCGGCACGCTCAGACTGTTCTGCCTGAGCCTGATATAACAACTAGCCATCCGACTAGGCTGTCAAAAAACGACAGCCAAGTCGTTGGTTATGTCGAAGGCTATTTGTCCGTCCATGGTTCGACAAGCTCACCACGAACGGGATTTTGTTACGCTGCTATTTTGTTACGCCGCGATTTGTGTGATGCAACCCTTGATCGGGCAGAGCTTCACGCATTGCGGTTTGTCGAAGTCGCCTTCGCACTCGGTGCATTCGCTTGCGTTGATGACGTAAATGCCCTTCTTCACGCTGATGGAAGCCGTGGGGCAGTCCGCCAGGCAATCGTCGCAACCGGTGCACAAGTCAGCATTGATTTTGTATGCCATGATGATTCTCCTAGTCGTTTATTCCGCCGCATCGAGGCGCTTGGCGCGCACCGAATAAGGCAGCCGTGCGGGAGCAACTTGCGGCTCGATGTAATACGCGCCGCCGTTGTTGAGCTTGATCTCCCCTCCCCACTTTTCCGGGGTGTCGAACTCCATCGAGACGATGGTGTCCTCGAGATCGCGCTTGGGCAGATAGAACTGATAGCTGCCCTTGCTGTCGCGACGGATCATGATGTTTGCCATTGCAACTCCTTGAGTTGCAGTGAAGGGTGAAGGGTGAAGGGATCGCACCTGCGGTGCTCAAGGGTAAAACCTAACTGCTCTTACCCTTCTCCCTTCAGGCCGCTTGCGGCCGCCCTTCCCCCTTCCCTGCCGTTAGCGCACCAGATCGTGGTTGTAGTCCGTCGTTCCCATGCCGCGGGTTTCTTCGTCCAGACGCTCCAGCACCGCATTGGTGATGGTAGTCAGCATCTGCATCGCACCTTCGTAACCATGCGTCGTGGCACGGTGCAGGTGGTGACGATCGAAGATCGGGAAGCCGATACGGATCAGCGGAACCTCGAACTCCTTGCCCTTGGCCAACGTGTCACGCTGGATGAACTTGGCGTAGGAGTTGCCGATCATGAAGTCCGGCTTCTCGGTCAGCACCAGCGAACGGAAGTGCCACAGGTCGGCGCCCGCGAACAGCTGGGTGTTCTTGCCGTACGGAGTCTCGGCCAGCATCTTTTCCATCGCTTTCGTCCACTTCTTGCTGCCGTTGTTGCACAGCACGTGCAGTGGCTCGATGCCCAGTTCGGTGAGGAACTTGGTCATGCCCATGGTGAAGTCCGGATCGCCGTACAGGCTGATCTTCTTGCCGTGCAGCCAGGTGTGGCTATCCATCATCATGTCGACCAGACGGCCGCGCTCCAGTGCCAGCGATGGGGAGATCTCCTTGCCGGTGACTTGGGCAACCTTCATCAGCCACTCGTCGGTCCACTCCAGACCCATCGGGATGTTCATCTTCGGCACTTCGTGCTTCCAGGTGGCCTCGACAAACTTACGGGTCTTTTCCAGTTGCATAGGCTGCAGCAAGAAGGTGGTAGCGGCGTTAGGCGCATCCTTCACTTCGTCCTGGGTCGTGCCGCCGGCGTACATGCGGAACTGGCCGTCAGCCGGTGTATCCAGCACTTCGGTCGGGTCGCTCAGCATGGTGTGCGCAACGCCCATCTCGTCCAGCATGCGATGGATGACACGGTAGTTGCCGAGGTAGGTCTCGAAGCCGGGAACGATGTTGATCTTGCCGTTCTTGCCGGGCTCTTTACCTTCCATGGTGTTCAGCGTGAAGTAACGGATGATGCCTTCGAACATGTTGTCCCAGCCGGTGACGTGCGAGCCGACGAAAGACGGGGTATGCGCGAACGGCGTCGGGAACTCCTGCGGAATGTTGCCGGCCTTCTTGGTGTTGGTGATGAAGGCGTTCAGGTCGTCACCGATCACTTCAGCCATGCAGGTGGTCGATACGGCGATCATCTCTGGCTTGTACATCGCCTTGGCGTTTTCCAGACCGTCGATCATGTTCTTCTGACCGCCGAACACGGCTGCGTCTTCAGTCATGGAGTCGGACACGCAAGAGATGGGCTCGCGGAAGTGACGGTTGAAGTAAGAACGGAAGTAAGCCACGCAACCTTGGGAGCCGTGCACATACGGCATGGTCTTCTCGAAGCCCAGCGCGCACAGCACTGCGCCCAGCGGTTGGCAGGCCTTGGCCGGGTTAACGGTCAGGGCTTCGCGCTTGAAGTTCAGTTCGCGATATTCCATCGTGGTGGTCCAGGTGAAGGTTTCCTGAACCTTGTCTGCTGCGTGACCTTCCTCGAACAATTCTTTCTTGTTCTTCAGCGTAGCCTTGTATTCGTCCTGACGGAACAGAGGATAGCAAGGTTTGATGTCATCGACTTTTTGCATTTCTATCTCCTTAGCCGCACTGCCAATTTGCAGATGCCGGCACAGATTGATTGGTGGGCGGCGTTGCCACCGCCCTCTTTTCGTAGGTCGGGCTTCAGCCCGACATATCGGGTTAAAACCCGACCTACGCAGCTGCCTTCTCGGCGACCTGCTCTTCCTTCAACCACGGTGCGGTCAACTTGCTCCAGCACGGATTATTGAGGGTCATGTCCATATCGCGGGCGAAGATGGCGAAGCCGTCGTAGCTGTGATACGGGCCGGAGTAGTCCCACGAGTGCATCTGGCGGAAAGGGATGCCCATCTTTTGGAAGATGAACTTTTCCTTGATGCCGGAGCCGACCAGGTCGGGCTTGACCCTCTTCACGAACTCTTCGAATTCGAGGCCGGTCACGTCGTCGTACAGCAAGGTGGCGTTGCCCATTTCCTTGATGGTGCGGTCGTAGTCGTCGTTGTGACCGAACTCGTAACCGGTACCGACCACTTCCATACCCAGGTCCTCATAGGCACCGATCACGTGACGCGGACGCAGACCACCGACGTACAGCATGACGCGCTTGCCTTCCAGGCGCGGCTTGTACTTGTCGATGACGGCTTGCATCATCGGCTTGTACTTGGCGATGACCGCCTCGGCCTTGGCCTTGATGCTGTCGTCGAAGAAGCTGGCGATCTCGCGGATGGAGGCTTCGATCTTGGTCGGGCCGAAGAAGTTGTATTCCATGTAAGGGATGCCGTACTTCTCTTCCATGTGGCGGCTGATGTAGTTCATCGAACGGTAGCAGTGCAACAGGTTCAGCTTGGCCTTGGGGGTGTTCTCCATTTCAGCCAGCGTGCCGTCGCCAGACCATTGGGCGATCACGCGCAGCCCCATGTCTTCGAGGATGGTGCGGGTTGCCCATGCGTCGCCGCCGATGTTGTAGTCGCCGATGATGGTCACGTCGTAAGGCGTGGACTCGAATGCCTTCTCGTCGCGGTTACCCAGCACCCAGTCACGGATCGCGTCGTTGGCGATGTGGTGACCCAGCGATTGCGACACGCCACGGAAACCTTCGCAGCGCACGGGAATAACCGGCTTGCCGATTTCTTTGGCAGTCTTCTTCGACACCGCTTCGATGTCGTCGCCGATCAGACCGATCGGGCACTCGGACTGAACCGAGATACCTTTGTGCAGCGGGAACAACTGCTCGATCTCGCCGATCAGCTTGGCGAGCTTCTTGTCGCCGCCGAACACGATGTCTTTTTCCTGGAAGTCGGAAGTGAAGTTCATCGTGCCGAAGGCGTTCACGCCGGTGGTGCCGACGTAGTAGTTACGGCGACCGGCGCGGGAATACTGACCGCAGCCGACCGGGCCGTGAGAAATGTGGATCATGTCCTTGATCGGGCCCCACACCACGCCCTTGGAACCGGCGTAAGCGCAGCCACGAATCGTCATCACGCCCGGCAACGATTTGCGGTTCGAGGTGATGCACTTCTTGGACTGTTCGATAGATTGATCGTTGACGGCGAGGTGCTTCTCGCGGTCCTTTCTTGCCTTCTCGGGATAGACCTCAAGCACCTCTTGAATGAGGGCCTGGGTCTCTTCGCGTGTTAATGCAGACATTGTGTTCTCCTTTAATGACCCACTAATCTGTGGAGTCTGTCAGGGTTGCGTAGGTCGGGTTAGGTGCGTTTTTGCACCGTAACCCGACACTCTCCTGTCGGGTTACGCCTTGCGGCTAACCCGACCTACAACTTGCTCGGTAAGGATGGCGGACCGTACCCAACAACCAACGGCCCGCCGCCCTTTACACCTTGCTATCAGGCAGCGACCGCAGCCTTGCCGATGATGGACTCGTCTTCTGCTTCCATGATGCCGAATTCCATCAGCAACTCTTCCAGCTCGTCCATGGTGATCGGGGTCGGGATAACGAACTTCTTGTTCTCCACGATCTTCTTCGCCAGTTGACGATACTCGTCGGCTTGCTTGTTGGTAGGATCGTATTCGATCACGGTCATACGGCGGATCTCGGCGTGCTGCACCGAGTTGGCGCGCGGGATGAAGTGAATCATCTGTGTGCCCAGCTTTGCAGCCAGCGCGATGATCAGTTCATCTTCACGGTCGGTGTTACGGCTGTTGCAGATCAGGCCAGCCAGACGCACACCACCGGAGTTCGCATACTTCACGATGCCCTTGGCGATGTTGTTGGCAGCGTACATCGCCATCATTTCGCCGGAGCAAACGATGTAGATTTCCTGCGCCTTGTTTTCGCGGATCGGCATTGCGAAGCCGCCGCACACCACGTCGCCCAGCACGTCGTAGAACACGAAGTCGAGTTCGTCGTCGTACGCGCCTTCTTCTTCGAGGAAGTTGATCGCGGTGATAACGCCACGACCAGCGCAACCGACGCCTGGCTCAGGACCGCCGGACTCGACGCACTTCACGCCGCCGTAACCAACCGACAACACGTCTTCGAGTTCGAGGTCTTCCACGGAGCCTGCTTCAGCGGCCAGTTCCATCACGGAATTCTGTGCCTTGGAGTGCAGGATCAGGCGAGTCGAGTCAGCCTTCGGATCGCAGCCAACGATCATCACTTTCTTGCCGGATTCGGCCAGAGCCGCTACCAGATTCTGGGTGGTCGTCGATTTACCGATACCGCCCTTCCCGTAAATTGCGCATTGACGCAGTGCCATGTTAGTCTCCTGAGAGGTTGCAAAAAGTTGCGATTGAAAAACTGTCGCTCGCACCCTCTACACCGCAAGCACCGTGCCACCCGCCGCAAAAATACCCAAGCGCATGAAATGCAAGAGAAAATAAATTCCGCACCAAACGCCACGGCGGATGTGGAACACAACAAAACGGAAAATTTTGTAGCAGTGGCTACAACAATCTCCGTCCTCCTGCCGCGCTGGGCCAGATTACCGATCAATCGCTGCAACCTGCCCGCCGACATCCTCGGCAGCCTCACCTTCCAGCGCAGCCCCGCCGCACTCGAACTCGACGGCGTCGCACAGTTCCATCGCGGCCTGTTCGAACTGCTGGACAAGATCGACGATGCAACCGAACGCGCCCGCGCCTTCGCGATGCACATGAATGCCGCGTTCTACCTCGACGAACCGGAACAGGCGGGCTACACCCCTCAGGCGACACACAAGCGACAAAAGGCCGACTACCTGCGCATGGTGCGCGGCTGGAGCTTCGATGCGGACGGCCGCGAAGGCGCGGCATTGAAAGGCTGGGTGGAGTCGCGCTTCGGCCTGCTGCCCAGACACCACGGCGGCCCGATAAGAGACTTCTCCGGCGAGGCATATCGACGCTATTTGGAAATGCGCGCAACCGCGCTATACGGCACCAACGCGCTGGAGTCGCAGCTCGATCTGCTCTACACCTACTGCCAATACGAACTCGCCAGACTGCACCCCAACGAAACCCACCTCACCCTGTACCGCGGCATCAACCGCGTGGACGACCACGAAACCCAGGCGACGCTGGACGACAAACACCGCGTCGTGCTGTTCAACAACCTGAGCTCCTTCACCGCCAACCGCGAGCGCGCCGACGAATTCGGCGACTACCTGCTGACCGCGCAAGTGCCGATATCGAAAGTGTTTTGCTACTCGAAATTGCTGCCGGGGATGTTGCAGGGGGAAGACGAATACACCGTAATCGGCGGGTTATATGAGGTGGGGATGGCGGCGTATTGACGCGTAGGGGCACGGCGCGCCGTGCCCCTACTATTGCACCGGATGTTTGCCAAATTAGGGTGCAATACCCGTTGGTTATTGCGCTCGCGCGAGCTAAACCGGTTTACTATCCAGTTCGAAGAACGGACCGCACCGGGACATCCTGTGGGAAAGAAATCGACACATGCAAAAACTCGACGAACGTCAACAACTTCATCGCGTATTTTGGCCTCGCTCATTGAACGCACGCGATTTTGAACGGCCCGATTTTTTAATCGATGGGCATGCCAATCACATCCTTGGCATCGAAGTTACAAGCTTCTACGCTAGTAACGCTGATGCAAAACTTAAACATCTTCCTGGATATGCTGGCGCACTAATTGATGGCACTCGTCGACCACATCTTGCAGATACTGATCAACTTCGTGTGGAAGAAGTCACACTTCTAAATCAGGACGAATCCGTATTTGACAAAATAACAGGGATAATTCAAGAAGTGCCCTCGCCGGAGACGCGAATTGAACTTCTCTTCAGCAAGATTTCAGAGAAGGAACAAAAAACCGAGGGGTATCTACGTAACTGCGATGAGGTAGACCTTGTAATCTATGATGCATCACATCTCTTCCACCACGAGTCACATGAACAGTTCTACCGGTCACTTCATCCACTCGCACCAAAGCTAAACTTAGTCGCGTCTCGGTTCCGTGAGATTCATATGATCACATCCGCAGCCGACCGCAATTCAGTCTATATTCCACTTATTGCAAATACGTTTATTGCAGACTGTTTCGCATATGAGCACCTGCTCGCTTCAGAAATTAAAGCTGGGCGCTCCAGTCGCGAGGTATTTCAATTGCTAGCGGCCTGTCTTTGGCAAGAGGGATATTCTCGCGCAAGAGTCACAAGCAGCAATCAAGGAGTCGGTTTTTCATGTGGTGCTTGGGAGATTTTCTATGCAGAAGATGGGAAAAAGATTAGGGATTGGAATTTTCCAGACTCTACCTATGGCGGAGAACCTCTCACCGATGCAATCTCTGATGCGTCGACAGAAGTACTTGAATTAGCACAATCTCTTTTGGCTTCAAGAAATACTTGTTTCTCAGCCGTTGATGTAAGACTGCCAACACATGAGCCAAGCCCGCGTAGGATGGGTTGAGCGCAAGCGATACCCATCGCCCATTTCGATCAATGATGGGTATCGCGATGCTCAACCCATCCTACAAATGCCGCTCAAAAGTGAGGCGTGATATACTTTCTGCAAACGTATATCCACAAGGAGTCAATCATGCAAGTTGCCAAATGGGGAAATTCGCTGGCGGTGAGGTTGCCCGCCGTTTTGGTGCAGGCGCTGGATTTGAAGGAAGGCGAAGAAATTTCCCTGCATGCCATCAATGCCAGAACCTTTGAGGTTTCAAAAAAGCAGGATGTGAAGGAATTGCTTGCCCGCCTGCATCAATTTCGCGGACGGCTGCCTGCCGATTTTCACTTTGATCGCTTGGAAGCCAACGAGCGGAGTTAATCCAAGTGAACACCGTTTTCATCGATAGCAATGTGATCTTGTATTTGTTATCAAGCGACTCCGCCAAGGCCGACCGTGCCGAGGCTTTGCTGAACAAGGGCGGAGTCATCAGCGTGCAAGTGCTGAACGAAGTCACCTCTGTTTGTCTGCGCAAAATCAAAATGAGCTGGGATGAAATTGATGCGGTGTTGCTGGCTGTCAAAACCGCATGCAATGTCGTTCCGCTCACGCTGGAGTCACACGAAAAAGCGGTGCAAATCGCCAAGCGTTATCAGCTTTCGTTATACGACTCAAATATTTGCGCATCTGCAATTGCATCCGGCGCAAAAGTGCTGCTATCGGAAGACATGCAGAATGGCCTAAAGATTGACGGCCTGATTGTAAAAAATCCGTTCGCGTAGGCTGCTTGAAGATTGCCTCCAAAAACAATAGGGGACGTACAACGGTTTCCTGAACCTGTCTCCCGTCTACCCCCTCATAGCCCCACGCAGGCCTTTTCCTTGGCCGACTTCTTGCTCAACTCCTCCCTGTAGCACTCTGCAACATCGGCTGACATCAATCTGATTCCTGCAACCTCAACATCTGCCGACTTCTCAAGCGGCGCATCACGATTGTAGGCAATCCGACATCGCCAGCGCTTGTTGTCGAGCCGCGTTCGCAACCATTTCAGGAAAAGACGATGAAGTTCTACATGACGCCCGGCTCGTGCTCGACCGGTATCCACATCCTGCTCGAAGAGCTGGAGCTGGTGTTCGAGGTGTATCTGGTGAATCTGATGGCGGGCGATCATCGGCGGCCGGAGAATCTGGCGGTGAATCCCAAGGGCACCATCCCGACGCTGGTGCGCGACGATGGTTCGGCCATCACCGAGTTCCAGGCCATCGCGTGGTGGCTGGCGCGCGCTTACCCCAAGGCGAAGTTGCTGCCGGATGACATCGAGGGCGAGGTGCGCGTGATCGAGACGCTGGACTACGTGGTGGGCACGATCCACGGATCTGGATATACGCGCATCTTCACTACCGAGAATTATTCGACCAACACAGCCGAACACGAGGCGATCCAGACGCGCGGGCGCGAGATCGTGAGCAAAGGTCTTGCGCTGATGGACAGCGTGTTGGCAGGCAAGGAATACGTGGTCGGCAATTTCAGCATCGCCGATGCGGCGTTGTTCTATGTGGAATTCTGGGCGGACAAGATCAAGCTGGAATTGCCGACCAACTGTCTGGCGCACTACCAGCGCATGTTGCAACGCCCTGCGGTGCGCCGGGTGTTGATGGAAGAAGGTTATCGGATATGAGCGAAAAGCCCGCACAGCTAAAGACCAAACTCGACTGGTCGGCCTACGAGAGCTACGGCAGTTTCGGCAGTTTTGATTTCGGCGGTTTCGGCGAGAGCGAGGCGGCAGCGCCTGCCACGGGCGGCGGTTATGCCAAGGCGGCGGCGGTGTGCATGGGCAAGCGCCATTGCCAGAAGAAGGACCAGGGCGTGATGTGTCCCAGCTTTCGCGTCACCGACGACGAGAAGCATTCCACACATCACCGCGCGGTCACGCTCAAGGCCGCGCTCGATGGCGAGTTGGGCGCGCATCCATTCCTGAGCGCCGAGTTGTCCGAGGCGATGGAATTGTGCGTGAGTTGCAAGGGCTGTAAAAGCGAATGCCCGCACGGCGTGGATATGGCGCTGCTGCGTGTGGAAGCGCTGGCGCAACGTTGGGCGCAACTCGGCCGCGTGCCGTTGCGCGAGCGCTTGTTCGCGTTCACGCCCCGCTATGCCAAACACCTGAAACGCTTCAACTGGGTGGGCGCGTTGCGTCAGCGCATGCCGCTGCTCGCCAAGGCAATGGAACGCTGGCTGGGTATCGCCGCCCGGCGTTCATTGCCGAAGGCAGCGGCACGCGATTTCATCTCGACGCAATCGCAGTCGGTCGCGGTCGCCGAGGGCGCGCGCGAGGTCGTGCTGCTGGTGGATACCTTCTCCAACCATCTCGATCCGCAGATCGCGCAGGCGGCACTGGAAGTGTTGCAAGCCGCCGGTTACACGGTGCATGTCGCACAACCAGCGGCAGGCGAACGCCCGCTGTGCTGCGGCCGCACTTTCCTCTCCAGCGGCCTGATAGACGAGGCGCGCGCCGAGGCGACGCGCTTGCTGGATGCGCTGGCACCCTTCGCCGAACGCGGGCTACCGGTGATCGGGCTGGAGCCTTCCTGCCTGCTGATGTTGCGCGACGAATATCATTCGCTGGGCTTGGGCGAGCGCGTAGCGACACTCGCAAAATCCGCTGTGCTGCTGGAAGAGTTCCTCGCGCGCGAACACGATGCCAAGCGGCTCACCTTGCCGCTCAGGCCGCTGACCGGAAAAGTGCTGGTACACGGCCACTGCCACCAGAAGGCATTCGGCGCGATGCCGGCGATGGCAAAGGTATTGGGCCTAGTGCCGGGATTGCAGGTGGAATTCATCGAATCGAGCTGCTGCGGCATGGCCGGTTCCTTCGGCATGGAGGCGGAACATTACGAAGTGGCTATGCAGATGGGCGAACTCAGCCTGCTGCCTCAGGTACGCGCCGCCGATGCCGACACGCTGCTGATCGCCAACGGCACCAGTTGCCGCCACCAGATCCGCGACGGTGCGGCGCGCGAGGCGCGACATCTGGCACAGGTGCTGCAACGGGCGATACGGGGTGATTCGGGGTGGCATGACTGAGGGTTTCTTGAATTTCCCCATGAATACCGGTTCCCACCTACGCCCTACCCCTGCCCCGATATCCGACAAGTCTTTCGGTTTTGTCGCATTTCCTCCAGACCTTCCCCCGCCGCAAGCCCCGCTGATACGGGATTGCCGCGCTGGCGCGCTTATTGCAGATGAGTTGCTCGTCCATCACCACGAGGAGCCATCCCCATGAGCAATGCATACGACAATATCTTCTCCGGCCTGTCCGACGGCAGCGTCGTCCCCTATCTCGGCGCGGGCGCGCTGAACGGCGTGATCGACCCGGCGACCGGAAAGGCCATCCCGGCCGACAGCGACAGCATGATCCTGGCGATGAACAACGGCCAGCCGATGGCGCCGAAGCTGATGTACGAATTCCCGCGTGCGGCGATGAATGTGGAGCTGAAGCGCGGCCGCTCGGCGGTGAACAAGTTCCTCGACAAGACCTATCGCGACACGCAATGGAGCACTTCCGCACTGCACGCCTGGCTGGCGCAGCAGAAGCTGCCCTATATCGTCGACGCAAACCGCGACACGCAGTTGCAACTGCAATACGCCGCCACGCCACACACGCTGATCACCGGCATCGCGCGCGTATCTGGCACCGGCTATCGCTTCAAGCTGTTCCAGTACGACGGCACGAAATATTCCGCCGTCGAGCAGGAAGCCGTCGATACCAGCCTGCCCATCCTGTTCAAGCCGCTGGGCACGCCGCTGCCGGAATCGAGCTACATCGCGTCGGATGCCGACTTCGTCGATTACATCACCGAGCTGATGGGCGGCTTCGCCATCCCCTCCTTCGTCAAACGCCTGCGCCAGAACAAGCGCTACCTGCTGCTCGGCCAGCGCCTGAACCGCGACACCGACCGCATGGTGTTCTCCGACATCATCTTCGGCGCAGACAAGCCCGCCGGCTGGGCGCTGATCCCGCACCCGACCGATAAGGAGAAGCGCTATCTGGAGAAGCTCGGCATCGAGATCGTGAATGCCGACGTAGCGGACTTCCTCACCGCCGCGCAAAGCTGGAACGGCAGCCTGGCTACGGCATGAGCACGCATCCGGCCATCCGCCCTCTCCCCAACCCTCTCCCGCAAGCGGGCGAGGGAGCGAACGATGCGCGTCGCGCTGCTAACCCCATATTCGACGAATCGCGCCACGCGCTGAACATGGCGCAAATGGATGAGACCCATCGGGAGTTCATCGCGCAGGTGGCCGCGCTGATCGCCGCGAGCGACGCGGAGTTTCCCGCGCTGTTCCAGGCGCTGATCGACCACACTCGCGTCCACTTCACCGAGGAAGGCCGGTTGATGCGCGCCTCAAAATACCGCGGGCTGCCGGAACACGAGAGCGAACACCACCGCGTGCTGGGCGAGTTGCTGCAGCTCAACCGCAGCCTCAAGCGCGGCCGCATCCTGCTGGTGCGGGCCTATGTGCGGGAAGGATTGCCGGAATGGTTCGACTCCCATCTGGCGATGATGGACAGCGCGCTGGCGATGCACCTGAGAAACACGCAGGGCATGCAATATTGAGCCCGCACATAAACAGTAATATTTCCGTCATTCCGGGCTTGACCCGGAATCCAGCAATCAAACATCGGCGCGCTTTGCGCACCACTGGATACCGGCCTTCGCCGGTATGACATGCTACTTTATTAACTCGCGCCCCCTTGGGCGGCAGTCAACTTCTCCGACACATACTCGGCCCGCGAGGTGGAGTTGTTTTCCTGGCCGTTCTGCGCGCACCACGCCGCAAACTCCTTCGGAGCGATCAGGCATTCGATCGCGCGCACGCCGGAACGCTGGAACTCGCTGCGGGCCTTGATCGCCACGGCTTTCCATCTTTCGAAGCTGTCCTCGAAGCATTCCGGGTCCGTTGCGGTGGCCTTCATCTCGGCCCAGGTTTCCGCGGTGTACCAGGTAAGCCCGATCAGCAGCGACTGGCTGCGTTTCTTGGCCCTCAGGCGCTGATGTAGTGTCGGTTTTCTCATGTGCTTGTGCAGGAAATCGGGGAATGGGCGCTGCTATTCGTCGTCATCGCCGGCGATCGCGCGGCGCGGCACGGTCGCCGGGTCGGCGGTGATGGGGCGGTAGATCTCGATGCGGTCGCCCGGCCTCAGCGCAGCATCGAGTTCGGCCATTTTCCCGAAGATACCGACCTTGTATTCCGTCAGGTCGATATGCGGGAATTTGGCGAGGATGCCGGACTGCTCGATGGCAGCCTGCACCGTGGACTCGTCCGGTACTTCGATGCGCAGCCAGAGCTGCTGTGCGGGTTCGGAAAAAGCGACGCCGATTTGCATGATTTACTCTCCATTAAAGCCCCTCGCCCGCAAGCGGGAGAAGGGAGCAATACTGCATGTGTGGGTCGGGCTTTAGCCCGACATGTCGGGTTAAAACCCGACCTACAAGACCGCTTCGGCAACGGCCATCTCTGCACGTGGTGCCCGGCGCGCATCCAGCACGCGCTTCGCGGCGAGCAACAGTCCCACCACCATGAAGCCGCCGGGCGGCAATATCATCAGCAAAAAGCCCTTGTACTCCGGCACGATGGTGGTTTCGAGGAAGGCGAATGCCGGGCCCAGCAGCAAATGCGCGTTGGCGAACAGCGTGCCGCTGCCGAATATCTCGCGCACGCCACCGATGACCACCAGCGAGAGCGTGAAGCCCAGACCCATCATCAACCCGTCGAGCGCAGCATCGGCCACGGAGTTCTTCGAGGCGAACGATTCGGCGCGACCGAGGATCGCGCAGTTCACGACGATCAATGCGATGAACAGGCCGAGCACCTTGTACAGCTCGTGCGCCCAAGCGTTCAGGCTCATGTCCACCAGCGTTACCAGCGTGGCGATCAGCACGATGTAAACCGGGATGCGCACCTCGGGGCTGACCAGTTCGCGCACGCTGGAGATGATGACGTTGGAGAGCAGCAACACCGCAGTCGTCGCCAGCCCCATGCCGAGGCCGTTGGTCGCGCTGCTGGTCACGGCCAGTAGCGGGCAGAGTGCGAGCATCTGCGCGAACACCACGTTGTTGTCCCACAGTCCGTCGCGGGTGATGCGTGCGTATTTCTCGTTCATTTCACACCTCCGAAACCGTCATTCCGGCGGAAGCCGGAATCCAGCCGGTCAAATAATTCCCCGCGAAGCGGGACGCCATTCGGGTTTTGTCCGCTACGCAGGCTGTTTGTTTTTGCTGGATTCCGGCCTGCGCCGGAATGACGGCGCTGCAATGTCATGGTTCTTCTCCCATTCCTGTTTCATCCAGCAACTTCGCCTTGTTGCCATCGAAAAACTCCAGTCCGCCCTTCACCGCGTTGACCACGCCACGCGGCGTGATGGTCGCGCCGGCGAACTGGTCGAACACGCCGCCGTCCTTTTTCACCGCCCATTTCTCCAGCTGCGGATCGCCCAAGAACTTGCCTTCAAAGGCGTGAATCCAGTCGCCCTTCGCCGGCTCGATCTTGTCGCCCAGGCCCGGCGTTTCCTTGTGGCTGATGACACGCACGCCCAGTATCTTTCCTTCGCGCGACACGCCCATCACGCACAGGATGTTTCCGGCATAACCGTGGCCGGTCACGCGATACACCACCGCCTCGACCTTGCCGGCGCGCCGCGCGCGGTAAACCAGCACTTCGCCTTGATTAGCGGGCAATGTGACAGTGTCTTTCAATAAATCGTTGTCGTATTCGCCCGGCAGCACCTGCGAAAGCGAGGCCTTGAGGTCGGCGGCTTCCGCCGCCTTGATGTCAGCCTCGGTGGCCTGCGAGAAGAAGGACAGCAAGACGCTGGTGAGCAAGGCCGCACCGCCTAGCAGCATTCCCTGGTAAAACAACTTGCCGCGCAGTTCTTCGAGTCTCATCGCATCACCCCTTATTTGCCGGAAGAGCCGCACCCTTGCGGTCGCGGCCATAAATGCGCGGCTTCACGTACTGGTCGATGATGGGCGTGGCCGCGTTCATCAACAGCACCGCGAACGCCACGCCTTCCGGGTAGCCGCCCCAGGTGCGGATGATCCAGGTCAGCAATCCGCAGCCCAACCCGAAGATGAATTGTCCCGGCGCGGTGTTAGGCGAGGTCACCGGATCGGTGACGATAAAGAACGCCGCCAGCATCAGTCCGCCCGACAGCAGATGCACCATGGGTCCGGCGTAGTGGTTGCCGTCTATCATGTTGAACACCAGCGCGGGTACGGCCACGCCGATCAGCATCGCGACCGGCGCATGCCAGGTGAAAATGCGCTTCGCGATCAGGAACAATCCGCCCAGCAACAACAGCACGGCGGTCGTTTCGCCCATACTGCCGACGCGGCTGCCCCACAGCATGTCCATCGGGACGTAGTGGCCGATGAGCGCCTGATCGAGACCGATGCCGCGCGTGAATTCGGTCTTCACATGGCCCAGCAGCGAGGCGCTGGCCATGCCGTCGATGGGCTGGCTCATGAAGGTGATGCGCAGGCTGTCCAGCAAGCCCGGCGCTTGCATGGGCGCGACCCAGGTGGTCATCTCCAACGGGAACGAGATCAGCAGCATCACGCGCGCGGCCATCGCCGGATTGAACACGTTCTGCCCCAGCCCGCCGAATATCTGCTTGCCGATGACGACCGCGAACAGGCTGCCCAGCACGGCGATCCACCAGGGCGCGTAGGGCGGCAGCGACAAGGCCAGCAGCCAGGCGGTGAGAATGCCGGAGCCGTCCATCAACGCCGGTTTCACCGCGCGGCTTTGCAGGCGCAACACGAAAGCCTCGCCGACAATGGCCGCGATCAGCGACACCGCCCACAGGTTGACCGCAGGCCAGCCGTAGAGCCAGAAGCCGAACAACGTGGCAGGCACGAGTGCGAGCAGCACGGTGCCCATCACCTTGCCGATAGAAATCGGGGCGTGGGCGTGGGGGGAATGGGCGATGGGGTTCATGTGTTATTCCTCACCATGTTCAACAACTGTGTCATTCCGGCGCAGGCCGGAATCCAGCCTATCGAATGATTCCCCGCGAAGCGGGACATCACTTCAGTTTTGTCCGCTACGCGGGCTATTTTTTCTACTGGATTCCGGCCTGCGCCGGAATGACGGTTCATCGTTTTCATACCGCCTCCGCCTTCGCAGCCGCTTCTTTCGCCGCCCGTTCCTTCGCCTCACGCATGGCCTTGCGTTTCGCCATCGCCTCGGTGCGTTCGCGTTCGATGCGGGCGATGCGTTCGGTGCGCGCCTCGGCCAGCTTCTTCGTCGCTTCCTGTTTCAGCTTGGCGCGTTCCTGTGCGGCGAGGTCGCCCTTGGCGTAGTTGAAGAAATGCACCAGCGGGATATGCGCCGGGCAGACATAGGAGCAGGAGCCGCAGGCGATGCAGTCCTTCAGCCCGAGATCGACCGCGCCGGTCAGGTCGGACGCGCGGATATGCGCCGCCATCTCCAGCGGCAGCAGTCCGACCGGGCAGGCGCGCACGCAGGTCGAGCAGCGGATGCAGGGAGACGGTTCCGCCTGACCGATCTCGCTCGCGGTCAGCGCGAGCACGCCGCTGGTGCCCTTGACCACGGGAACATTGGTATTGGAGAACTGCTGCCCCATCATCGGGCCGCCCAGCACCATGCGCGCGGCGGGCTGAGCGTAGCCGCCCGCGACGGCGATCAGCTCTTCCACCGGTGTGCCTATCAGCGCCTCGACGTTGCACGGCGTCTTCAGCGCGCCGCCGCTCAAGGTGACGATGCGCGAGATCAGCGGACGGCCGAAACGGATCGCCTGCTGCACCGCCCAGGCGGTGGCGACGTTGTGTACCAGCACGCCGATGTCGGCGGGGCGACCGCCTGCAGGAATTTCCTTGCCGGTGAGCACCTGCACGATCTGCTTCTCCGAACCCATCGGGTACATGCTGGGCATCGCCACGATCTTGACCGCGCTGCCTCGCGCGGCCGCCTGCATCGCGGCGATGGCGGCCGGCTTGTTGTCTTCGATGCCGACCAGTACTTCCTGCGCGCCGACGGCATAGGCGATCAGCCTGATACCTTCGACGATTTGCACCGCGCGTTCGCGCATGATGCGGTCATCGCAGGTGAGATAGGGTTCGCATTCGCCGCCGTTCATGATTAACGTCCGCGCGCCGCGACTGACGTTAAGTTTCAAGGCCGAAGGGAAAGTCGCGCCGCCGAGTCCGACGATGCCCGCCGCCGCGACGCGCGCAGCGATATCTTCCGGCGACAGCGCGAACGGATCGTCTTCGTCTTTCAGCGCGATCCACTCGTCGAGGCCATCGCTCCCCAGCGTGAATGTGGGAACCGGCAGGCCGGATGGATGCGGCGCGGCATGGTCGCCGAGTGCTGAGATCACGCCGGAGGTCGGCGCATGCACCGGCGCGGACACCGCACCCTGCGCATGAGCGATGAGCTGGCCTTTCAGCACATGGTCGCCGACCTGCACCACCGGCGCGGCGGGCGCACCTATGTGCTGCTGCAGCGGGATATACAGTGTCTTCGGCAGGGGAACGCTGCGGATGGGACATTCCGCCGACAGGTCTTTCTTGCCTTCGGGATGCACGCCGCCTCTCAGGTCGAAAAGCTTCATGCCACACTCCCTGCTTGTGGTTTATGCCAGTGCCAGGATTGCAGCGTCACCGGCACGGGTTGCAGCGTGACCGATTCGGTCGGGCAGGCATCGACGCATTTGCCGCAGGCGGTGCAGGCCTCGCGGAACACCACATGAATCTGCTGCGCCGCGCCCATGATCGCGTCGGTAGGACAGACCTTGAAGCAGCGCGTGCAACCTATGCAAATTTCTTCCTTCACCTCGGCGATCATCGGGCCCTTGTCTTCCACGCCGGAGAGGTCGGCATCGACGCCTAGCTTGGCGGCCAGCGCCTGCGCCAGCGCGCGTCCGCCCGGCGGGCACAGCGTGACCGGAGCGCCGCCCTCGGCCAGCGCCTGCGCCGCACCCGTGCAGCCGGGATAGCCGCACTGCCCGCACTGCGAGCCGGGCAGCAGTTGCTCGATCTCGGCGACCAGCGGATTGCCCTCGACGCGCAGATAACGCGCGGCGACGCCGAGCAACAAACCGAAGACGGTTCCCAATATGGTCAGGCTGACGACGGCGGCGACTAACATTTCTAAAATCCTTTCAAAACCAAACCGGCCCGCAGATTGCGCAGATGACACAGATTCAAATGCCACACCCTGACTTGGCATTCCGTTTCTAATCTTGCGTAATCTGCGCAATCTGCGGGAAGAGGCTTTTTCATCTTCAATCTCACGCCAATCCGGCGAACCCCATGAACGCCAGCGACAGCAAACCTGCTACGACGAATCCGATCGGCGCGCCGGCGAACGCCGCCGGCACCTGGGCCAGTGCGAGCCGCACGCGCAGGCCGGTGAACAGCAGCATCACCAGCGTGAAGCCGACCGCCGAACCGAAGCCGTACAGCAGGCTGTGCATGAAACCGTTCTGCTCCTGCACGTTGAGCAGTGCGACGCCCAGCACCGCGCAGTTGGTGGTGATCAACGGCAGGTAGATGCCCAGCACCTGATACAGGCCGGGACTGGCCTTGCGTATCAGCATCTCGGTGAACTGCACCACGGCGGCGATGGTGAGGATGAAGGCGAGGATGCGCAGGTAGCCTATGCCCAGCGGCATCAGCAGCCAGTGCTCCAGCATCCAGGTCGCGGCCGTCGTCATCGTCAGCACGAAGGTGGTGGCCATGCCCATGCCCAACGCGCCGTCCATCTTCTTGGACACACCCATGAACGGGCACAGTCCGAGAAACTTCACCAGCACCACGTTGTTCACGAGTGCGGTGGCAAGCAGCAGCAACAGGTATTCGCTCATATCGTTCATCTCCTGCCCCCTACCCTGCAAACGTCATGCCAGAAGTCGCATACGAAAAGGAGACGCACAGAATCAGGCAATTGGTGCATGAACGCACCAATCGGGTGCAAAAAATCATGGTCGTTGTCGCGTCGCGTCCTGCACGGATGTCGCAAACGCGACAACCCGCCCATTCCGCGGCGATGAGGCAAAACGGAAATTTATGGGCATGGATATTGCTGATCCACTTGTATCACCCAGAACCGGAGCCATCATGTCCAAGCCCGCACCAAATACGCCGGAAGAAACAGGCGATGCCTTGCCGGCGCACATATTCCGACAGGCAGTGGAGCAATCTGCGCTGGCGATCTCCATCACCGACGAGCGCGCCAACATTCTGTATACCAACCCGTCGTTCCAGCGCACCACCGGCTACGAGCGGCAGGAGCTGGTGGGAAACAACGAGTCCATCCTGTCCTACCGCGTCACGCCCAAACTGGTGTACGAAACCATGTGGGCGCAGATCCAGCGCCAGCGCCCGTGGAACGGCCTGCTGGTGAACAAACGCCGCGACGGCAGCCGCTATCTGGCCGACATCACCATCACCCCGGTGGTGAACGAGGACGGCATCACTTCGCATTACCTCGGCATGCACCGCGACGTGACCGAGGTGCACCGGCTCGAACGGCAGGTGCAGAACCAGAAGACGCTGATCGAATCGGTGGTGGACGCGGCGCAGGTCGCCATCGTGCTGCTCGACGAGAAAGAGCGCGTGCTGCTCGACAACCAGGAATACAAGAAACTGATCGGCGACCTCGGCAAGGAACCCGCGGTGAAACTGCTTGCCGCGTTGCGCGAACAGATGGGCGACGCCTTCGCACAGGCCTACGACAAACACCGCAACATCGCCGCGCGCGAGGTGTGCGTCGAATTGCCGAAGCGCGCCGCGCGCTGGTTCTCCTGCGCGGTGTCCTGGTTCGAGGAACAGGATGTCGGCGCGGATGCCTTTTACGAACCGCTGCGCCGCCATTACCTGTTGCTGACGATACAGGATATCAGCGAACTCAAGCGCCAGCAGGAAGCGTTGCGCATCAACAGCCTGCGCGCGCTGCTCTCCGAGCAGGAACGCATCCAGGGCTTGCGCGAGACGCTGGCGGGCGCGGTGTTCCAACTCGAAGGTCCGCTCAACATGCTGAGCGCCGTCGCCAACATACTGGAGCGACGCCGCGACTCGGGCGGCGAACTGCCTGCCGCCAATGCGCTGGAAGAAGCCATGCGCAAGAGCCGCGAGGCATTGGAGACGCTGCGCGCCTGCATCCCGGACCAGAGCAACGAGGCGATGAGAACGATCGATCTCAACGAGGTGCTGGTCGACGTGCTCAAGCTCGCCACGGCGAATCTGCTGAGCGCGGGCATCGTGGTGGAGTGGTCGCCTTCCGTTCAACCCGCCACGCTCTCCGCGCACCAGGCTCAACTGACCAACCTGTTCAAACATCTCGTCGCCAATGCCATCGAGGCGATGAACGAACGGCGCGGCGGGCCGCGCGAGCTGCGCATCGCCTGCAAATCCGGCAGCGATCATTTCGAGGTGTTCGTCGAAGACACCGGTCCCGGCATCGCCGACGATCTGCGCTTCACCGTCTTCCAGCCCTTCTTCACCACCAAAGGAGCGGCGAAGCAGCACCTCGGGCTGGGCTTATCCATGGCGCAGGAAGTCGCGATGCGCCACGGCGGCACTATCGACATCGATCCGTCGTATCGCACCGGCTGCCGCGTACGCGTACAACTTCCCTTTATGTCGGGAGGCAACCATGTCTGATCCTCGCGTAGAACTGGATCTGCTGCGCGCCGAACTGGAGACCCTGTATCAGGTGAGCCGGGTTCTGTCGCATTCGCTCAACTTCAAACAGACGCTGGACGGCGTGCTGAACGCGCTGCACGAAGGCATGGCGCTGGAACGCGGCATGGTCAGCCTGATCGATCCGGCCAGCGGCGAACTGCAGGTGTCGCTGGTCTACGGCGTGTCCGACACCGTCACCGAAGAAGTCAGCTACCTGCCCGGCGAGGGCGTGGTCGGCTCCATCCTGAAAACCGGCAACAGCATAGCGGTGGAGCGCATCGCAGACGAGCCGCGCTTCCTCTCGCGTCTCGGAATCTACAACCCGATGGGCGCTTTCGTCGGCGTGCCTATCCGCATCGGCAAGAAAGTGGTGGGCGTGCTCGCGGCGCAACCCGTGCCCGGCGCAGAGATGCGGCTCGGCGAATACGAGCACTTCCTGGAGATGGTCGCCAACCTGATCGGTCAGAGCGTGCGCCTGTCGCAGGACGTGGCGCAGGAGAAACGCGAACTGGTCGAAGAACGCGATGTGCTGCGCCGCACCGTGCGCGGGCAATACGGCTTCGACAACATCATCGGCCATTCCCAGTCCATGCGCCGCATCTTCGAACAAGTACGGCTGGTGGCGAAGTGGAACACCACCGTGCTGATCCGCGGCGAAACCGGCACCGGCAAGGAGCTGATCGCCAACGCCATCCATTACAACTCGCCGCGCGCGCGCGGCAACTACGTCAAGCTCAACTGCGCGGCGCTGCCGGAGACGCTGCTGGAGAGCGAACTGTTCGGCCACGAAAAAGGCGCGTTCACCGGCGCGATCGCGCAACGCAAGGGCCGCTTCGAACAAGCCGAGGGCGGCACGGTGTTCCTCGACGAAATCGGCGAAATCTCCGCGTCGTTCCAGGCCAAGCTGCTGCGCGTGCTGCAGGAAGGCGAACTGGAACGCGTCGGCGGCACGCAAACCCTCAAGGTCGATGTGCGCGTGGTCGCCGCGACCCACCGCGATCTGGAGGCCGAGGTCGAAGCGGGCCGTTTCCGCGAGGACTTGTACTACCGCCTCAACGTAATGCCGCTGTACCTGCCGCCGCTGCGCGAGCGCATGGAAGACATTCCTGACATCGCGCGCTTTTTGGTGGAGAAAGTCTGCACCCAGCAAGGCCGCAAACTCGGTCTCACCGATGCAGCATTGCGCGTACTGATGCATCACGACTGGCCGGGCAACGTGCGCGAACTGGAGAACTGCCTGGAACGCGCGGCGGTGATGACCGAGAGTGAAACCATAGACCGGGACGCCATTCTGCTCACCGGCATCGACGAGAAAATTTCGGCGAGCCGCGGAGCGGTTCAGCAGCTCGATCTGGACGACCCCAATCTCGACGAACGCGAAAAAGTCATCGCCGCACTGGAACAGGCCGGCTGGGTGCAGGCCAAGGCCGCGCGCCTGCTGGACATGACGCCGCGCCAGATCGCCTATCGCATCCAGACGCTGAACATCAAGGTGAAGCAGATATAGAACCTTGACTGGTCCACGAAATACACGAAAGGCGCGAAATGAAACAGCAGGTTGTAGGTATTTTGCGCCGCACTCCTCCGGTTGTATTTCGCAACCTGAAATGCTTTGAATTTTTTCGTGTGTTTCGTGTATTTCGTGGACAACTGCTTTTTCTAGGATAAACATGAACAACCACTCATCCCTGCTGGCCGAGATCGGCATCGACGACGCGGAGATCGCGCAGCGGCAGGCTTTCCTGTCGTTCGACGAACGCGATGCCGCCTTGCTCGAATCCCTGCACGAAATTCTGGCGTCCAGACGGGATCATCTGATCGAGGTCTTTTACGACCACCTGATGCTGTTTCCCGAGATACGCCCGCTGCTGGGCGACGAAACCAAACTGGCACGAATGAAGCGTGCCCAGATGACGTATTTCGACCAGCTGACCGAAGGGCGCTACGACCACGCCTATGTGGAAAACCGCCTGCATATCGGCGTCGTACACCAACGCGTGGGGCTGACGCCCAAGTGGTACATGAGCGCTTATTGCAAATACCTGAGCGAAGTGATGCCGGTGGTGTTCGAGCATTACGCCGCCGAACCGGAGCGCGTGCTCGATGCCTGTCGCGCGCTGCTCAAGGTCATTTTCTTCGACATGGGACTGGCGCTGGACACCTATTTCCACGCCGAACACAAGGCGCTGCTGCTGGCGAATAGCTACACCGAGCAGATCGTCAGCAACATGCCGATCGGTTTCATCGTGCTGGATGCGCGCGGAAAGATCCGGCTGGCCAACAATACCGTGCTGCGCATGTTCAATCTGGACAGGAACGAAACCTGGCAGGGAAAAATGCTCAGCGAGTTCCTCGATGTCGCGGCGCTGGACGAAACCATCCTCCAGGTATTGAAAGGCGGCAAGCACTGCAACGATTTCGGCTTCGACCGCCACAGCGACGGCGTCCCCCGCTCTTACCTCGCCGACATTTCTCCGGCGCGAATGGGCGAGGAAGCTGTCGTGCTGTTCATGGTTCAGGACATCACGTTACGCAAGCAATCCGAGGAAGAAATCCATCGCCTGGCCTTTTACGACTCGCTCACGCAGTTGCCCAATCGCCGCCTGTTGCAAGAGCGCCTGATGCAAAGCATGTCCATCAGCACGCGTAGCGGCAAACATGGCGCATTGATGTTTATCGATCTGGACAATTTCAAGACGTTGAACGACACGCAGGGACACGATGTCGGCGATCTGCTGCTGAAAGAGGTTGCGAGCCGGCTGACGCGCAATGTGCGCGAAGGCGACACGGTGGCGCGGTTGGGCGGCGACGAATTCGTGGTCGCGCTCGAATCGCTGAGCAGTTCTTCGCATGAGGCAGCAAACCAGTCCGAGACCATCGCCGAAAAAATCCGGGCCGAATTGAGCCTGCCCTACCAACTCAACGGCATCGAGCATCACAGCTCGCCCAGCATCGGCGTCTGCCTGTTCCGCGGCCACCAGAACAGCCTCGACGAGGTGCTGAAACAGGCCGATCTCGCGATGTACCAAGCCAAGTCAGCCGGCCGCAACATGGTGTGCTTCTTCGATCCGGCGATGCAGATTGAAATGGAGCAACGCGCCGAACTGGAAAAAGACCTGCGCGCCTCGGTCCGATTGAATCAGCTGATGCTGTACTACCAGATGCAGGTAGACGAGTCCGGCCGCATTGTCGGCGCCGAAGCGCTGATCCGCTGGCAACATCCGCGGCGCGGCATGGTCTCGCCGGCCCAGTTCATCCCGCTGGCGGAAGAAATCGGCATGATCATTCCCATCGGGGATTGGGTAATCGAACAGGCATGCGCCCAACTCAAACTCTGGGAAATGGACCCGGCGATGCGCAAGATCGTCCTGTCTGTCAATGTCAGTCCCAGGCAATTGAGCCAGCCCTGGTTCGTCGAACAGGTCAAGGAGTCCCTCGAAAAGAGCGGTATCCGCGCCTCGAAACTCAAGCTCGAATTGACCGAGAGTTTCATCCTCGACGATGTGGAAGAAGCCATCGAGAAGATGCAGGAATTGCGCGACATGGGCATACGCTTCGCGATGGACGATTTCGGCACCGGCTACTCGTCGCTGGCCTATCTCAAGCGCCTCCCGCTGGAGCAACTCAAGATCGACCAATCTTTCGTGCGCGACATCGCCCACGATAAAAACAGCAGCGTGATGGTGCGCACCATCATCAGCATCGCCGGGAACTTCGGACTGGAAGTCGTTGCCGAGGGAGTCGAGACGGATATGCAGCTTGCCTTTCTCCGTCAGTACGGTTGCCACAAATTCCAGGGCTACCTGTTCGGGAAGCCGGTTCCGGTTCAGGAGTTCGAAAAACTCTGCCATTGATCCCCTGCGCAGGCATGTAATTTGCTGCCTATTACACAAGGCTGAAATCGTGACATTTCAACCGACAATGTCGGGACAAACTCGTCCCGATGTTTCATTTATTCCAAAAATTACGGGATCAATATGGCTATCAAAGACATCAAGGCATTTTCAGACAAAGCCCGCACCACGCCAGAACTGAAAGAAAAACTCATCGCCTGCCAGAAGGTGCGCGAACTGCTCACACTGGCCAGCGAGAGCGGCTTCGGTTTCATCGAAGACGAGCTGTATCCGCCCAACGAACCTCAATTCACCGCCGACCAGCTTTCGGAAAGAATGGCCAAGGCGCTGTTGCGCGCCTGATCGCGATGAGCGGCACGAGCAGGGAAAACCGGGGGGAGCCCCGGTTTTTCGTCACCTACTCCGGCGTGAAGCTGCCCTTCAATCTCGTCAGCGAATTGCAGGATCACGAAGTCCAGAACCGCAACACTTACTTCTGCGGCTACTTCGACGCACAGGGCAGACTCACCGGCTTCGACAAACTGGCCTACGGCGAAATCGAACTGACACACCGCTACAGCTACCACGACAACGGAAAACTTGGCACGGCGGAGATCACCGACATAGACGGCGAATTGACCATGGTGCTGTTCGACAAAGACGGCAACCCGGCATGAGCACCTTCACCCCTTGCAAGGGCAAGACCGCCTGCCGCGACGACGGCGCTATCTGCCTGACCTGCGGCCGCAGCTTTGCCGAAATCGAACAGACCAGAAACATAATAGACGCGCTGGCGGAATTCGCCCTCGCGCAGGGCTACGACAACGTCGGCGAATTCGCCGCCTATGTCGCTGACAAGGTGGAGAAGAAAGTCAAACACAGGCGCGAGGCTGTGTAGCGTCGGGAAATTTCAAAAACTAAAACCCGGTCCACGGAAAACACGGAAAGCACGGAAAGAAACAGCAGGCCAATCCACCCTGCCAGGTGGTGCTGATAACCGATGCGCGCATTCGAATTTGTTCGAAATTTTTCGCATCTTTTGTGGACAAATGCATTTCCCAGAATCGACACGACACGTTCAAGTCATTTTTCCGTGCCTTTGCGAGCTTCCGCCTTGTGGCGGAATGCCTGCTTACCCCACTTCGTGTTTTCCGTGGACAAGGTTTGTCATTTGGGGTTTGCATCGCTCACTGCCAGCGTCCGTTTGTAATCTGGCATGTGCGGATTTTCCAGGAATGGCGCGCCCTGAGCGTTTACAATGCGCATCCCGTTTCCCGCATACACATCCCATGACTGCCCCCGTCCGTCTCGCCAAACGCCTTGCCGCACTCGTTCCCTGCTCGCGCCGCGAGGCCGAGTTGTATATCGCGGGCGGCTGGGTGACGGTGGATGGGCAGGTGGTGGAAGAGCCTCAATTCATGGTGTCGGAGCAGCAGATTGCGCTCCATCCCGACGCGACGCTCATCCCCGTCGAGCCGGCGACCATCCTGTTTCACCAGCCGCCGGCCACGGAGATGAATGCCGACTCCATACCGCGACTGATCCGCGCCGAGACGCAAACGGCGGAAGATCCCTCCGAAATCCGCATCCTCAAGCAACACTTCGTGCGACTGACGCAATGCCTGCCGCTGGAGGCAAATGCGAGCGGCCTGGCGGTGTTCACCCAGGACTACCGGATATCGCGCAAGCTGACGGACGATGCCGCCACCATCGAGCAAGAATACGTCGTCGAGGTCGCCGGCGAGCTGGCGGACAATGGACTCAAGCTGCTCAACCACGGACTCAGTTTCAACGGCAAACCGCTGCCTCCGGTCAAGGTCAGCTGGCAGAACGAAACCCGGCTGCGCTTTGCGCTCAAGGGCATGCGCCCCGGCCAGATCGCCCACATGTGCAACAGCGTCGGGCTGCAAGTCCTGAACATGAGACGGTTGCGCATCGGGCGCGTGTCCATGTCCAGAATGCCATCCGGGGAATGGCGTTACCTGATGTCGCATGAACGATTCTGATTCCGATTAAATTTAAAACCGTAAGCTGCTATGCACCAATAGCCACACTTCGACAACTACACAAAACTCCGAACCCTCTCGTGCCGAGGTAAGTCGAGCCGGTATCAATTCAAGCGATAAATATGACCACGCTAGCCCAACTACATGTCGATATCGACGTGCGCGTACAAACCATCCGCGGAGATCGTTCCGACTGGCTGTGCGGGAAGGGGTGCGATAGTTGTTGTCGGCGGCTCGCCAACGTGCCTCAACTAACGTTAGCAGAATGGGACTTGCTGCGGGAGGGCCTGACAGAGCTACCGCCGGAACGACTCCAGGAAATCCGCAGAAATATGGCAGCCTTGACCAGCCAGCGGTCGCGCCCCATCACTTGCCCACTGCTGGACCTTGCTACCGGCGCCTGCCCTGTCTATGCCCAGCGCCCAGTGGCGTGCCGCACCTACGGCTTCTATGTGCAACGCGAGCTAGGGCTTTATTGTCACGACATCGAATCCCGTGTCGCCGATGGCGCTCTGGCAGACGTGGTGTGGGGCAATCACGATGCCATCGATCGCCGGCTCGCCGGCCTAGGCGAAATCCGCGCTTTAACCGACTGGTTCGAGCGTTGGATAACGGCAAATAAGTAGTGGGGAAACGCTTTCGCGTAAATATTTGATGTAGCCACTCTGACTGGACTTCACCCGCTTTCATAGGCATTTCTGAACGGCTACTGGGGGATATGAATTCCGCATGTGCCATGAACAACCAGTCGCTGCGATAGATATGAAGGTCTGCTCCTTGGCCATTGCTGCCCTTTGGCTAACACCTTTGCGCGTCCACTCGCAGCATCAAAGCCGACATAAGACCCACGTCATTCGCTGGCGCATCAGTCCATTACCCTTTAGTATTCGCCGCGAATCGCAGGCATAAGCGGTGCCGGGAAAAGGGGAAATTCACGTATGGCCCAAACAGAGGCGCAAACACGTTCCGAGCTGATTGATGCCCAGCTTGGTGCGTCCGGCTGGAACGTCAAAGACCCTACTCAAGTCGTCGAGGAGTTCGACATTCTGACCAGCCTGCCCGACGGTGTTGCAGAGCCGCGCACCAAATATGAAGGCCATCAGTTCAGCGACTACGTCCTGCTGGGCAAAGACCGCAAACCACTTGCCGTAGTGGAGGCGAAAAAATCCAGCCGAGATGCCGCTATTGGGCGAGAGCAAGCCAAGCAGTATTGCTACAACATTCAAAAACAATTCGGCGGCGAACTTCCATTTTGCTTTTACACCAACGGGCACGAAACCTATTTCTGGGACCTGGAAAATTATCCACCGCGCAAGGTGGTGGGCTTCCCCACCCGCGACGACCTGGAGCGCTTTCAGTACATCCGCCGCAACCGCAAGCCGCTGACGCAGGAGTTCATCAATACATCCATTGCCGGGCGCGACTACCAGATACGCGCCATCCGCTCGGTGCTTGAAGGCATCGGGCAGAAAAGGCGTGATTTCCTGCTGGTGATGGCCACCGGTACCGGCAAGACCCGCACCTGTATCGCCATGGTGGATGCATTGATGCGTGCAGGTCATGCCGAAAAGGTGCTGTTCTTGGTCGACCGCATCGCGTTGCGCGAACAGTCTCTGGCAGCATTCAAGGAGCATCTGCCCAACGAGCCGCGCTGGCCCAATACAGGTGAAAAGCTGCTGGCCAAGGATCGCCGCGTTTATGTCGCCACTTACCCGACGATGCTCAACATCATCCGGGACGAATCTCAGCATTTGTCTCCGCATTTTTTTGACTTCATCGTGGTCGATGAAAGTCACCGCTCCATCTACAACACCTATGGCGAAGTCCTCGATTACTTCAAAACCATCACGCTCGGTTTGACGGCCACCCCCACCGACATCATCGATCACAATACTTTCCAGCTTTTCCATTGCGAAGACGGGCTACCAACCTTTGCCTACACCTTCGAGGAGGCGGTGAACAACGTGCCGCCGTACCTTTGCAACTTCCAGGTCATGAAGATTCAGACTAAGTTCCAGATGGAGGGAATCAGCAAGCGCACCATCTCGCTGGAAGACCAGAAGAAACTCATCCTGCAAGGCAAAGAGGTTGAGGAGATCAATTTCGAAGGCTCACAACTTGAGAAGCAAGTCATCAACAAGGGCACGAACACCCTGATCGTCAGGGAGTTCATGGAGGAGTGCATCAAGGACGCCAATGGCGTGCTACCAGGCAAAACCATCTTCTTCTGCTCCACCAAGGCGCATGCCCGGCGCATGGAAGAAATCTTCGATAAGCTTTACCCGCAATACAAGGGCGAGCTGGCCAAGGTGCTGGTCTCTGACGATCCGCGCGTGTATGGCAAGGGTGGCCTGTTGGATCAATTCACCAACAACGACATGCCGCGCATCGCCATCAGCGTGGACATGCTCGACACCGGCATCGACGTGCGCGAACTCGTCAACCTCGTATTCGCCAAGCCGGTGTATTCCTACACCAAGTTCTGGCAGATGATCGGGCGTGGAACCCGCCTGCTGGAAACCAACAAGCCCAAGCCTTGGTGTCTGGAGAAAGATGTATTCCTGATTCTGGACTGCTGGGACAACTTCGAATATTTCAAGCTGCAACCCAAGGGTAAGGAGCTCAAGCCACAACTACCCTTGCCGGTGCGGCTGGCGGGGTTGCGGCTGGACAAGATCGAGAAGGCCATCGACAGCGGCCATCACGATATAGCCGAGCGCGAAATCAGCAAGCTGCGCACACAGCTAGCCAACTTGCCGCAGAACTCCGTGGTCATCAAAGAGGCTGCCGCTGCCCTGGCACGTCTTTCAGAAGAAAACTTCTGGATCAGCCTCAACCATCAGAAGCTTGAATTCCTGCGCGCTGAAATCAAGCCGCTGTTTCGCACCGTCTCCGAGGCCGACTTCAAGGCCATGCGTTTCGAGCGCGACCTGCTTGAATATTCGCTGGCCGTGCTGAACGAAGAAAAGGAACAAGCTGCAACCCTCAAGGAAGGCATCGTCGAGCAGATCAGCGAACTGCCGCTCTCGGTCGGCTTCGTCAAGCAGGAAGAGGCGCTGATTCGCGTTGCGCAAACCAGCCACTACTGGATTAAGGCCGACGAAGACGCCTTCGACGAACTGGTGGCCAAGCTCGGCCCGCTGATGAAATTCCGCGAGCAAAACACCGGGCAGGAGCAAACCCATCTTGATCTTGCCGATGAATTGCACAAGAAAGAATGGGTGGAATTCGGCCCGCAGCACGAAGCGGTCAGCATCACCCGCTACCGCGAGATGGTCGAGGCCTTGATCGCCGAACTCACCGAACACAATCCCATCCTGCTCAAGATCAAGAATGGCGAGGCAGTCAGCACCGATGAAGCCACTGCGCTGGCCAATCTGCTCCACGAAGAGCATCCGCACATCACCGAAAACTTGCTGCGTCAGGTCTACAAAAACCGCAAGGCGCGCTTTATCCAGTTTATCCGCCACATTCTCGGCATCGAAGTGCTGCAAAGCTTTCCCGATACCGTCAGCGCTGCATTCGATCAATTTATTCGGGCACACACCACACTGACCAGCCGCCAGATGGAATTCCTCAACCTGTTGAAGAACTTCATCATCGAGCGCGAGAAGGTGGAGAGGAAGGACCTGATCAACGCCCCCTTCACGGTCATCCACCCGCAAGGCATCCGTGGCGTGTTCAGTCCAGCCGAGATCAACGAAATCCTTCAGCTCACCGAGCAGCTGGCCGCATAACTATCAGGAACATCCCATGCTGCAAAACAACCCCGAACTCAAAAGCAAAATCGACCAGCTCTGGAATAAATTCTGGAGCGGCGGCATCAGCAACCCGCTCACCGCCATCGAGCAGATCACCTACCTGCTGTTCATGAAGCGCCTCGACGAGCTGGACCTCAAGCGCCAGTCCGATGCCGAATTCACCGGCGAGAAGTACGTCTCCAAATTTATCGGAACCTGGATTCCGCCCGAATACCGCAGCCAGCAGGAGCCTGAAAAATTCGCCATCGACAAGCGCAATCTGCGCTGGAGCGAGTTCAAGCGCATGCAGGCCGAAGAGATGCTGCAGCACGTACAGAGCAAGGTGTTCCCTTTCCTCAAAGACCTGAATGGAGCGGAATCCAATTTCACTCACCACATGAAGAACGCGGTGTTCATCATCCCCAAACCGGCCCTGCTGGTGGAAGCGGTGAAGACCATAGACGAAATCTTCGAAGTGATGGAAAAGGACTCGCGCGAGAACGGCCAGTTCTTCCAGGACATCCAGGGCGATGTCTATGAGATGCTGCTGTCCGAAATCGCCACCGCCGGCAAGAACGGCCAATTCCGCACCCCGCGCCACATCATCAAGCTGATGGCCGACCTGGTGCGGCCACAACTGGGCCACAAGATCGCCGACCCGGCCTGTGGTTCCGGCGGCTTCCTGCTCGGCGCTTACCAGTACATCGTCACCGAACTGGCGAAAAAAGCTGGTGCCAAGGATTTGCAGCCCGACGAAGACGGTTTCGTGCGCACTTCGGTTGCTGCCGCCTTCGACGCAAAACGCCAGGCCATCCTGCAAGAATCACTCTACGGTTACGACATCGACGCCACCATGGTGCGCCTGGGGCTGATGAACCTGATGATGCACGGCATCGACGAGCCGCACATCGACTACAAGGACACCCTCAGCAAGAGCTACACCGAAGAGTCAGAATACGACATCGTGATGGCCAATCCGCCCTTCACCGGCAGCATCGACAAGGGCGACATCAACGAAAACCTGCAACTGGGCACCACCAAGACCGAACTGCTGTTCGTCGAAAATATCTATCGCCTGCTCAAAAAGGGCGGCACCGCCTGCGTCATCGTGCCACAGGGCGTGCTGTTCGGCTCAGGCCTCGCGTTCAAGACCCTGCGCCAGTTGCTGGTGGAACGTTGCGACCTCAAGGCCGTCATCACCCTGCCCAGCGGCGTGTTCAAGCCCTATGCCGGGGTCAGCACCGCCATCCTGCTATTCACCAAGGTCTGGGGTCCAAAGGACAAAGTCACCCAGCCCGCCACCGAAAACGTCTGGTTCTACGAAATGACCGCCGACGGCTATTCGCTGGACGACAAGCGCAGCAAGCAAGAAGGTTACGGCGACCTGCAAGACATCGTTGCCAAATACCACGCCCGCAATGCCGAGACCGATAAAGTCCGCACCGCCAAGTGCTTCATGGTGCCGCGCGCCGAGATCGAGGCCGAGAGCTACGACCTTTCGCTTTCGCGTTACAAGATAGACGAGTTCGAGGAAGTGAAATACGACAAGCCCGGCGAGATTCTGGATCGGCTGATTCGGGCCGAAGTCGGCGACGTGGATGAAGCGGAACTCGCCAAGGTGCAGGGCGGCATCGTGCGCGAGTTGCTGGAATTGCGGGGTATGGTGGGATGATCCCAATGAAGCAAACCCCATTGAGCCAACTTGCTATCGTTTCAGCAGGGCAAGCAGCGCCTAAGGACGATGAATTTTCTGATCACGGAATACCATTTGTCCGTGCCGGCAGCTTGGATAAACTGCTATCGGGGAAAAGCGAATCTGATCTTGAGCTTGTCAGCGACGAAACAGCAAAGCTGCGAAAGCTGAAAACTTACCCAAAGGGCACAATTCTGTTTGCCAAGAGTGGCATGTCTGCCACTAAGGACAGAGTTTACCTACTTCAGAACCCTGCTTATGTCGTCAGCCATTTGGCAGCACTGATCCCGAACGGCAATGCTCATGCGGACTATCTGCGTTTGGCTTTGAAGCGTTACCCGCCTTCGGTGCTGATTAAAGACCCAGCCTATCCGGCAATCAGTCTCGGTGACATTCAGAGCTATGAAATTCCCATACCTGAACTGCGTGAGGACCAAATCCGCATTGCCTATCTGCTCGGCAAAGTGGAAGGGCTGATCGCCCAGCGCAAACAACACTTGCAACAACTCGACGACCTGCTCAGGAGCGTGTTTCTGGAAATATTTGGAGATCCGGTGCGGAATGAGAAGGGGTGGCCGATCAAACCGCTGACTACCTACATGAGTGAGCAGCCAAATAATGGGCTGTACAAACCGCAATCATCATATGGTTCAGGCACAAAGATTATTCGCATTGATTCTTTCTACGATGGGTTTGTTCAGAACATAGAAAAACTCAAACGTGTAGAAATAACAGAGTCGGAGCTATTGAAGTTTGAAATCAGATCTTTTGACGTTCTTGTCAATCGCGTAAATAGCATTGAGTACCTTGGAAAAATCGGTGTGGTGCCAAAGATTTCCGAGCCGATGGTTTACGAATCGAACATGATGCGCTTTCGGCTAAACAACGAAGCAATGCTGCCCGTTTTTCTAATGTACTTCTGGCGAACACCGTGTTTGAAGTCTCAACTCAACAGCAGAGCAAAGAAAGCTGTAAATCAGGCCAGTGTTAATCAACAGGACGTTCTTGGCCTACTTGTTCCCGGACCACCAATTGAGCTACAGAAGAAGTTTCTATCAATCTTTGAGAAAGTCGAAGGCATCAAATTCCGTTACCAGCAAAGCCTCAACGATCTCGAAGTTCTTTACGGCGCATTGAGCCAGCAAACCTTCAAAGGCGAACTAGACTTGTCTAGAATTCATTTGGCAGAGGAATATCCCATGCGACCTACTCCTGTTATCGAAAAATCAGATAACCGGGGCAAAGAACAGGATATGTCGCAGGAAGTTTCGCGACTGTTGGCAAGCAAGGAAGGTCGAATTCAGTTCCTGCGCCAGAAGTTTGATGAGGCTGTCGGAAGGTTAGGCAAGGGCGACGACTTTAATCTGGATTTATTTTGGATCGATGCTCAGCTCTGTGCAGCGGAGCATATTGACGAAGAGAGCGAACCCTTCGGCATGGCAGAGTACGATCAACTCAAGGTGTGGGTATTTGAGCTGCTTGAATCGGGGCAACTCGTACAATACTTTGATGACATGACGAATCAAATTGCGCTGAAAGCAATAGAGTAAAACCGCATGAAATTGCTTCGGATAAAAATCACCGACCCGGCAGGTTTTCGCAGCCTTCCCTGTGGTTTTGAGCATCACTTCCGCAACGAGTGGACACTACAAGACGAGCTGGCCCAGCCGGATGAATTCGCGCCCTTCGTTTGCGCCGGACCCAATGGCAGCGGCAAATCCAATCTGCTCGAAGCGCTGGCTGCGATCTTCTTTCAACTGGAAGTGAAGCGCGTTCGGAGCAGTTTTTTGCCGGAAGCGTTGCAGAACGAAGACCTGGATTTTTCGCCGGTTGCCTTCGAGCTGGATTACCTGATCCGCGTGCCTGCGGCGTACCGTGGTCCCGACAGCCCGGAATGGGCGAAAGTGGGCGTGTGGAAAAGCGCTGGCGAGTCCGTGCGTTTCCAGTGGGAGAATCAAGGCGAATTCGACACGGACGCGAACGAAATCTTCAAGGGCGGCCATGCCGACATCCTGTTGCCCCAATATGTGCTGGGCTATTCGTCTGGTGAAAACGAAATACTCAGCCTGCCATTCTTCAAGATGCGCTTCGTGCAGTTCGACGAATACTGGAATGCGCTATCCCAGCAATTGCCCTATCCTGGCCACCCGGAAACCCGTTTGGCTTTTCTCGATGGCGGCTTTAGCCAGGCCATCCTGTTGTGCAACCTGCTGTTTCAGGATGAAGCCACGCTGCAACCCTTCCGGGAAGATGTCGGCATAGAGGCGCTCAAGGAATTCCGCATCATCGTCCGGCGCAGCATCCCGCTAACGCGCCAACAGGTGGAGGTTTTCACATCTGGCGAATATGTTCTGCCCAGCGCGGCGCAGGGCGGTGGTTTCGCCGACAATCCGGCGACCTATCTCGATCCGGAAACGGGTGAATACCGGCTTAAACTGCTTCACGGGCTGGAGGGCGATGAGCGCACGTCCATCATTGAAAAACTCAAGCGCTGCGCCACGCTGCATTTTCACGATGAAGCTACTGATACGCTGACGCTGGACTACTGGGTCAATGAGAAGACCGCGGAAGCCTTCCGCGCCAATTTTGACAATGACCCGTTGATGCTGTTCCAGTCGTTCCAGGTGCTGCTGGCTCTTAATCTGTATTCGGTGAGTGATGCGCTCAAGGCTGATCTGTACCAATCCAGCAGCCACTATGTGAGCGAAACCGTACCCGTATTGGCATCGGACGAGCGCATCATGCGCTTCAAGTTTGTGCGCTTCAGCAAACGGGGCGTGCAACAGCCGATGATGTTGAAGGAGTTGTCGGACGGCGAACACCAACTGCTGCACAGCCTCGGGCTTTGCTGGTTATTCAAAAACACAAACAGCCTGTTTTTACTGGACGAGCCGGAAACCCATTTCAATCCTGATTGGCGCGCCAACTTCATCACCCGCCTGCGCCAATGCCTGCCGTGTAACGGCAACGTGGGGCAGGAGATGCTGGTCACCACCCACACCCCGTTCCTGATCTCGGACAGCAAGCCCGAGAAGGTGCTGGTGTTCAAGAAGGAAGATGGCGTGATAAGTATCACATCGCCCGACTACAACACCCTGGGCGCGTCGATCAACAAGATCACGATGAATACCTTCGGTAAGCGCGAAACCATTGGCGGTCATGCGCAAGCGACTCTGGAGGAATTACGTCGCCGCTTTGAGGATGGCGAGGACAGGGAACAGCTTATTGCCGAGATCAACCAGAAACTCGGCGACTCAGTGGAGAAAGTACTGCTGATCAAAGCCATTCTCGACAGCGAACGACAAGGCGGCGGGGAGGCACAGGGCTGATGCTCTTCCCGTACAAATACGTTCCCCACCAGATGGAGAAGATGCAGGAGTTCGTGGACTTCATTTTTCACGAGGTTTGGTGCAAAGCACCCATCGGCCTAGTTTTCCATCCGGACCTGTTTTCTGGCAATCCGGACCTCAAAGAGGTGATCACTGAGTTCGGATTTTCAGCGCAAGCAGCCGAGCGTGGGAAGGCGTTTTACAAAGACGTGAAGGCAATCTATGAACTTTTTGCGCCACTCTCGGCACAGGAAATTGACCTGTTTAAGCTGTGGTATCAAGGCAATAACGACATTGAAAAGGTTTGCGCGAATGACCCAACGGTACAGCTGGCTCGTTATGCCGACATCGCTGTTTCATATAAGGACCTGAGCGAACAGCTCGCCAACTTTTTCAAGGAACTGTATTCGCAATCACTGCTGGACTTGGCAGCGCTACGAGCCAAAATCGGCAAGATCGGCGATCACTATCAGACATTTACTTCCATCAACAAGACAGGGAAATGTCCGTTCTGTGGCATCAGCGACCTTAAGGGGCCGAATCGCAGCAAACGAGAGGCTTATGACCATTATCTACCCAAGGCGCTTTATCCTTTTAACTCAATTAATTTTTGCAACCTCGCCCCGGCCTGCCACGAGTGCAACAGCGTCTACAAACTCAGCCAAGACCCAGCGCACAATGCAGCCGGGCGGCGCAAGGCCTTCTATCCCTATGCCAAGGTTTGCAGTGGCATTCACGTTTCAATTTCCCTTAAAACTGCAGACATTGACCGACTGACGCCTGCTGATGTTCAACTGAACTTTGGTCCGACTGACGTCCATGAAGAAATCGAGACATGGCGCGAGGTTTACGGCATCGACGAACGTTACAAAGATAAGTGCTGCAGTAATGATGCCAAGGACTGGCTGGAGGAGATTCGTATTTTTCAGGATGCTCACGGCATTGCCCCGACAGCTTACCTTGCTACCGTGCAGCAGCAGACACAGAACGCCCCAGTTGCAAATAGCAATTTCTTGAAAAAGGCTTTTCTGGAAGGATGTCAAAGTGCCGGCCTGCTTGATGTCCTCGCAAAAACAGGAGTAGCGCCATGACTGATGGAAATAGCAAATTGATTCGCAATAGCACCGCCGAGTTCCTGATTTTCACCGCTCAGGCCGGGGAGCAGAGCATCGAGGCGCGTTATGAGGATGAAACCGTCTGGCTGACGCAGAAGCTGATGGCCGAGCTGTTTGCGGTGGATGTGCGCACGGTCAGCGAGCACCTGAAGAACATTTTTTCCAGCGGTGAATTGGGCGAAGATTCAGTTATCCGGAAATTCCGGATAACTGCCGCCGACGGCAAGTCCTACGCCACCAATCACTACAACCTCGATGCCATCATCTCGGTCGGCTATCGGGTCAACTCGGTGCGCGCCACCCAGTTTCGCCAGTGGGCCACTGGTGTGCTGCGCGAGTTCGCCATCAAGGGCTTTGTGCTGGACAAGAAACGTCTGGAGAACGGTGCCTTTCTGGGTGAGGACTACTTCGAACACCTGCTGGCCGAGATTCGCGAGATTCGGCTGTCCGAGCGCAAGTTCTATCAAAAGGTCACCGACATCTACGCCACGGCGGTGGATTACAACCGTGATGCGCCTACCACAAAGGCCTTCTTCGCCAAGGTGCAGAACAAGCTGCATTTCGCCATCCATGGGCACACTGCCGCCGAGCTTATCGTGCGGCGTGCCGACAGCGGCAAGCCGCATATGGGCCTGACCTCTTGGGAGAATGCTCCCGGTGGCAAGATCATCAAGACTGATGTCGTTGTCGCCAAGAACTATCTTTCCCAGGAAGAGCTGGACTCTCTCGGGCGCATCGTGAACTCGTACCTCGATTTGGCCGAAGATCGCGCCCGCCGCAATATTCCGATGACGATGGAAGACTGGGCCAAGCGGCTGGATGCCTTTCTGGAGTTTACCGAGCGGAACGTATTACAGGATGCAGGCAAGGTTTCCGCAGAAATGGCCAAAGCGCATGCGGAAAGCGAGTTCGAGAAATACCGTATCGTGCAAGATCGGCTGTTCGAGAGCGACTTTGACCGGGCGATCAAACAGCTTGAGGTCGAACAAAAGCCAGACGACAATAAAAATTAATAGCCTGACTAAAATCACGGCGTATCAGGGCGATCTTGAACTGAACTTTGGTATCGCGAATGACGGGGCTGCGCCTAAGAGCGGAAGTCTGTCTAGGTGGCGCTTGACGGCTGCTACGGCCGAGAACCATGCATCTAGCAACACATCTGAGTCCGGGCGCTTCACGGAAAAATCAGTTGCCTATCGGAGTTCCGCCCCAAGAGTCACGACGAGTTTCTGTCGATGAAAGGCGTGTAAGGCCGCCGCGCACTACCGCCCGAGACGCTTCCATTCGACTTTTCCCCGCAGTGGCGGTAGCATCGCCGCCCTTTTTTATCGGCCCGGATTCAGGCCATCTTCCGCTCATGTCTGTTGAAACTCCCGCCCGCGCCTGCGGCATCGATTTCGGTACATCCAATTCCACGGCGGGTTGGCTGCGTCCCGGCCAGCCGCCCTTGCTGGCATTGGAAGACGGCAAGGTCACCTTGCCGTCCGTGATCTTTTTCAATGCCGACGAAAACACCGTAAGCGTCGGCCGGGCCGGCCTCAACGAATATCTGGAAGGCTACGAAGGCCGTTTGATGCGCGCCTTGAAGAGCCTCCTGGGCAGCAGCCTGATGGAAGGCAAAACCGAGGTTCAAGGGCGCTCGAAGACTTACATGGAATTGCTGGCCCAGTTCATCGCCGAACTCAAACTCCGGGCCGAAACAGCGGCGGATCGATCTTTCGACCAAGCCGTGTTCGGCCGACCGGTGTTTTTCGTGGATGACGATACGGCGGCCGACCGCAAGGCCGAGGCAACCCTGGCCGCCATCGCCCGCGCCACCGGCTTCCGCGAGGTGAGTTTCCAGTATGAGCCCATCGCCGCGGCCTATCACTACGAACGCCAGATCGACCGCGAGGAACTGGTGCTGATCGCCGACATCGGCGGCGGCACCTCGGACTTTTCCCTGATCCGGCTCTCGCCGCAACGGGCGCGGGTCGCGGATCGGCGCGACGATCTGCTGGCCAACGGCGGCGTGCACATCGGCGGCACCAACTTCGACCAGCAACTGAGTCTGGCCGGGGTAATGCCCCTGCTGGGCTATCGCAGCCTGCTCAAGCGCGGTATAGAAATACCCTCCAGCTGCTACATGAACTTGGCCACCTGGCACACCATCAACCAGGCCTATACCCGCCGGACTTGGGCAGACCTGCAGGAACTCTATCTGGACACCCAGGCGCCTGAAGCCATGGACCGGCTGTTCAAGCTGATCCGCGAACGCGCCGGCCATTGGCTGGCAATGCAAGTGGAGGAAGCGAAGATCGCCTTGTCCGCCGGCGATAGCACCATCCTGAATCTGGATAGGCTGTCGCCGGACCTGCGCCACACGCTGACCCGGATCGAGTTCGAACAGGCTTCGACGCAGTTGGTGGAACGGATCGGGGTCACCCTGAGCGCTTTGCTGGCCAAGGCCGGCGTGCATTGCGAGAGAGTGGATACGGTGTTTTTCACCGGCGGGGCCAGCGGCGTGCCAATGCTGCGCGAACGCATCGCCGCGCTATTACCACAAGCTAGGCGCATAGAAGGCGACTTGTTCGGCAGCATCGGCGCAGGCCTCGCGGTAGAGGCGCAGCGCCGCTTCGGCTGACGACACCGCCCAGCGGCGAGATGCCGCCGGAGTTCCTGCGCATGATCGTGGTGCATGAGCTGGCGCACATAAAGGAGCGCGAGCACGACAAGGCGTTCTATCAGCTGTGCCGGTATATGGAACCGGAGTATGCGCAGCTGGAGTTCGACTTGCGGGCCTATCTCACTTATCTGGATGCGGGCGGTGTTGCGCTGTGGGCGACATGAGCCGACGTGCAAAACCGTGTTACCCTCAAACGCTGAATAATTATTGGCCTTTCCATAATTCGTGACAACCTGCGGTTTACCGTAGGTCGGGCTTCAGCCCGACATGTCGGGTTAAAACCCGACCTACAAGATGCGGATGTCCTGTCTTCAATTATGGAAAGCTCAATAATTAACCCCATGCAATCGCGGCATATCCGTCCGCGGTTGCTTCTTCGATTCGCATACCGCTCTCGCAAAGTTTTGTGCCTGTTCGATCAGAACGTTTTCATGGTGCACGATCCTTCCAATGAGAGAAACCACCGAACCGCATCCTGCTGTCGAAGCCGAACCCGTCGTTGCGGATGATCTGGGCCGTTGCGATGGCGACAACCAGCTCTGGCTGCAATGCTGGCGCGAGCGGCGCACCGATTTTCACCAGAGCCAGGTCAACCCGTTGCTGAGCCGGTTCTGGCCCAGTCTGAAACTGGCGCACGGCAGCCGTGTGTTCGTCCCGCTTTGCGGCAAGAGCCTGGATATGATCTGGCTCGCGCAACAGGGGCATGAAGTTCTGGGCGTCGAGTTGAGCCCTGTCGCGGTGGAGGATTTTTTCCGGGAGAACGGTTTACAGCCGGTGAAGCGGCAAGCGGGACAGTTCACTCTGTGGAGTCACGGCAAGCTCAGCATCCTGTGCGGGAATTATTTTGCGTTGAATGCCGACGACATCGGGATATTCGACACCGTTTATGACCGGGCGGCGCTGACGGCCTTGCCGGAAAATGTGCGCGGTCTGTATGTGGCGCAATTGGGTCGGCTGATGCCGAAGAGCGCAAGGGTGTTTCTGCTGACGATAGAAGATGCGGCGGAAGATGCGACATTGAGCCAGGCCGCGGGTGTGGATGAAGAAATCGCCAGACTCTATACGGCGGCATTCGAGATCGATCTGGCTTATGTCGAAAGCGTGTTCGAGTCCGATCCGGAATCGCCCGATGCCATGAGGCGAGCCGAGTACAAGGTTTACCGGCTTTCCGACAAGACCGATCTATCGGCGCCTTGCCTATAAAGCCGGGCTCCTACATGAAATGCCTCATGAAATCTCCGGGTTAGAGGTGCCCCTATAGCCAAAGACGGAAGGATTCTCGACTCATGTATGAACAACAGCTTCCTGCACTGTCTTTAGCAGTTCTTCCGGCCAGACCGGCTTGAGCAACTCCGAATAAAAATCGATTTCCTCCGGGAGGCCGTCCGGGCGCTGTAGCGGCAGCGCGCTATACAGGATGACGGGCGGCGGATTACCCGGCAGCACTTCGTGGAGTTTAAGCAGAAATTCCCATATATTTTCGCACGCGGCAGTGCGGGTGATCAGGATAGCATCGCAAGAAGAATCGGATAATTTCCTGATCGCATCGTCCATATGTTCACTGAAAATTACGTCGAAATCGGCGAGCGCAAACACTTCGCCGAGGTAATCCCGCATGGCGGGGTCGCCTTCGACAATCAGGATGGATTTCCCTGTTCCAAATAGCTCCGGCACGGGAAAGGCCCGCGCGGATGGCAAAACATCGCTTTCCTGCGCCGTTTCGAGTGCGATCTCGAACCAGAACTTGCTGCCCTCATCCACGACACTTTCGACTCTCAATTCCCCCCCCATTTTGTGCGCGACCTGAGTGGCAATAGCCAACCCGAGGCCGGAACCGGGGCGGTTCGATGCATTTCGTTCATAAGGCAGAAAAATACGTTGCCGATCTTCTTCTGGAATGCCGGGGCCTGTGTCAGATACGGTGAAACGCAGATGGCGAATGCCGTTCTCGTTCTCCGGCAGTGCATCCACCTGCAAACGGATTTCGCCGCCCGAAGTAAATTTCGCCGCATTGGATAGCAGGTTGAGAAGCACTTGCTTCAAGCGTTTCGAATCGATCACCGCAACGCTAGGCATAACACCATTCAGAACCATTCCGAATCGATTGTTCCGATGTGCGGCCATGAACTCGCCCTGATTGGCGATCCCATGCAAGAAAGAATAAAAATAAGCAGGCACCGGAAGCGGTTTCAATTGTTCCAGTTCTCCGCGCGCGTATTCCGTCAGTTCGTCGATCAGCTCCAGTTGGTGGAGGACGCTGTGCTCAATGGCCGCCTGATACTGCCTGACTTCCCCGGCAGAGGCTGTGCCGAGCAGATGGGTGTAATGGACAATACTTGCCAGCGGCGTTCGCAGATCGTGGCTGATGTATGCCAACATCTGATTCTTGGCCTGATTCGCGGCATTGGTTTCGGTCAGCGCGTCGCTCAGTTCCTCCGTATACGACTCGACGACCTGTTGCAAACGGGTCTGGTGACGATTGATGCTCATTCTGGTCAATAACACCACCAGGATGGTGATCGCCGCGCAGATCGCCAGATTGAAAAACAGCGTATTGCGGATATCGGCAACGGCTTCGCGCTCCGATTTCTCGACCAGCAGATGCCAGCCCAACTCAGGTATGAAGCGGGCATTCAGCTGGTAAGTCACTCCGTCGCGACGGTACTGATAGGCCCCTTCCTGCTTGCCTAACAGCGTAGCGGTATGATCGGCCAAGCCGGGAATGGCATGAATGTCGGCGACGGCGGGATCGAATTTGCTGCCATGCAGAACGATCTTGCCCTGTTTGTCGACCAGATAGACACTACGCTGGTAGCGGTTCTGATACTGGTCGATCAACTTCCTGAGATTATCCACGGTGAGACCGACGCCGGTGACGCCGATCAACTCTCCCCGATAGCCGGTGACCCGATAATTAACGAATATGGTCAGCGCATGCTGGTGCGCTTCGGAAGTATCCAGATTGAGTTCGTAAGGCGCGGACAATTTGCGCACGCGAAAGTACCAGACATCCAGCGGATTACTCTCGGCGACTTGCTTGAGAACGCCGCCTTCATGGTAATAGATGCGGCTTTTTTCCGAGACTAGAAAGCTGGTGATCGTGCCGTATTTTTCCTGTATCGCCTTCAGGTATTTGGTTATTTTTTCCGTATCGCGCTCGCCGTCGAGTATCCAGTCGCGCAAAAAAGTATCGTGCGCCATCATCGAGGAAACGAAAACCGTTCTGGTCAGGTCCTTCTGTATTTCGGAATAGACGTTGTCCGTGGTGAGCGGCAGCTCGTTGGTCGCAATTTCATGCCGGATGGAGTTCCTGGAAACGAAATAACTGACCAGACTGGTGGCCGCAAAACCCAGCGTGAGCAATATGGTCAGCCACAGGATCAGCCTGTGTTTCTCGTTAAAAGCTTTAGTCAGCATGGTGCATCTTTCCGCATCGATTGTCGGTAGGCAGAAGGGGTCATGCCCATGCGCTCGCGGAACGCGGTGGTGAAATTGGCGGCACACTGGAAGCCGATCTGGTCGGCGACATCCAATATGCTCATGTCGGTCTTTTCCAGCAGATGGCAGGCGTGCCGGATGCGTTCCTCGCGAATGAAGCCGAATACGGTCAGCCCGGTCTGCGCACGGAACGTCTGCAATAGTTTCTTTTCGTAAGTGCCGATCCGCCGCGCGATCTCCGCCAGCGGCAACGGCGCTTGCAGGTGTTGCGCGATCAGGCGCTTTGCTGCGGCGACTATGACCTCGTTAGGATTGCGCATCCCCTCTTCCTGCGCCGGCGGCGCGGCAGAACTTATGCGCCGGGACAGATCGAGATGGATACGGATGCGAGCCAATATCTCTTCGGCGACGAACGGTTTGGCCACATAGTCCACTCCGCCCACCGTAAGCCCCTCGATACGCTCATCCGGGGAATGCGCCGAAGTCAGGAAAATGACCGGGATGTCGCGCGTCTGCGGATCGGCTTTCAACAACCGGCACGCGGAATAGCCGTCCGTCTTCGGCATGCGCACATCCATCAATATGAGATCCGGCTGCGAGGCAAGCGCCCGTTGGTAGCCTTGCTCTCCGTTGAACGCCACGATGGTCCGGTAATAGGGACGCAGCAAATCCAGCACCCGACGCTGCTCTTCGGGGGAATCGTCCACCAGCAGGATGCAGTGTTTGTTGTGATTATTGTGCTGCGGGGCAGTCAGCATTTTTCGGGAGCTTGCTTCAACGTGAAGAGCCGGACTTATCCGGAAGTTTCATATTCTGCCCATATTCGCCGGCTTCGCAAAATTTTTCGATCCCGCAAAGGATTTGTCCGGTCCGGCAAAAGCGGCGGCTGCGATCGGCGTGCAGAATTGCCCCTGTTGATCTGGCATCAGAAAAATCCGGGGCATCCAGATCGTGTCATCGATGCGTATAAGTCAGCCAGGAGATTTACCTGTCTGCTCGCACCACTATAACCAATGGATGGCATTGAATATATCTCAATGCCGAAAATGGCGGACTCTTAATGTAATATCCGCAGCGGAAATATCCCAGATAACTAAAACGCCAAATCCATGAGAACACAACGTTTCATGCTCCGCCTTTGCGGGCTTTTGCTCACACTCTCCTGTTCCTGCAACGTTTCCGCGGCCGATCCGCAGGCCAGCCAAGGTTCCGGCCACTGGGTGCCCGGCCAGGTCTTCAGTGACTGTGCGGGATGCCCGGAAATGACCGCGATACCGGCAGGGCAATTCGTGCTGGATGCCGCCGGCTCGCCCCGAACCATCACGATCGACCAGTCGTTCGCGCTGGGCCGATATGAAGTGACCTTCGAGGAATGGGACGCATGCGTCGACGCGGGTGGCTGCGGCGGGTACCGTCCTTCGGACGAAGGCTGGGGACGCGACCGGCGTCCGGTGATGAACATCAGCTGGCAGGACGCCAATTTGTACGCGCAATGGCTGTCGCAGAAGACCGGCAGGCATTACCGCTTGCCGAGCGAGGCGGAGTGGGAATACGCCGCGCGAGGCGGACTGTCCCCGCAACATCTGAAGGGCGACCTTCCGGGCAACGATAGCGCCAATTGCGACAATTGCGTCGGCCAGTGGGCCAACCTCCAGACCGCGCCGGTGGGCCGGCTTGAAGCCAATGTCTTCGGGCTGTTCGACACCCATGGCAACGTCTGGGAGTGGGTCGACGATTGCGCCGACTGCCAATGCGAGAACCGCATACTGCGCGGCGCGACGCTAGGCAATGACAAGTCCGTCTCCCGTTCCTCCCGGCGTCTGCGCAACTCCGGCAGCGACCGCAACGGCCATGCCGGCCTGCGCATCGCCATGTCTCTCGGCACGGAAGCCCGGGCCGCAGCACCGCAGCGGCCCGAAGAAGTCACCATGGTCGGCAGCCTGCTTCCGGTCACATGCGGTAAATCGGGCAAGACCGAACCGGAATGCAAGCCGGCTAAAGAGGTCTACCAGATAGAGGTATTGGATAAGCCTATCGTGATCGAAGGCGCATTCTTCGATACCGACTCCGCCGTACTGAAGCCGGAGGGCAAGGAAAAACTCGATATGGTCGTGGAGTTCGCCGAAAAATACCGGGATGCCAATCTCGATGTGACCGGACACACCGACAGCACAGGCTCGGAAGCATGGAACCGGGAACTTTCAGCCGCCCGGGCCGCTTCGGTCAAAAATTATCTGGTCGACAATGGCGTCGATGCAGACCGCATCAGCACCCGGGGCGTGGCATCCACCCAGCCGATCGCCACGAATGAGACTCCGGAAGGAAAAGCGAGAAACCGTCGCGTCGAGATCCGCTCGACGGTACGCATAGAAAAGAAAATACGCGTGGAGTAGCCCGTCCGTCGCTTTTCGCACCCGAAACGCGACGGATTTCCAGCTCTATTCTTCGAATCAAATTAACGCGGCTTCAGCGAAAATCGCACACGCTCTTATAAAAAATAAAATAAAAAAATATCCGGATCGCGCTGGTCACCGGATGCTTTCGCAAACGATACCTCAAGGCTACGAGAACCGCCTTGCCAGAGAATGCAGCCTTATGCCCGTAACAGTACGATTCAGTCAAGAACACGCCCCGGTCAACCGGGGCCTGCCTGATTGCGCGCCCTTTCCTTGCCATCGATGACGACGATGATCAGAGGCATACTGTTGCTGCTGGCTTCGGTGCTGCTGGCAGCCTGCGCGGCCAAGCGCGATTCCTACGACATTCCAAAAATCCGCTTGCCGGAAAAGTTTGCCCAGGCGCCGACGGTGATCGATGCGACCCTGTCGGCAAGTTCCGTCCCGGAAAGCACGGCAACACAGATAGCTTCGGAAACATCAAACGCCCCGGCTGCGCAAAATGATCCGGCCGGCGCAACAGCCACATCCGGACAAGCCGAAAAACCGATCCCGGCCTCGCCTCTCAGCACCGCACTGCCGGAATGGTGGCGGATGTTGGGCAGCGAAGAGCTCAACCACCTGATCGACCGGGCCTTGGCCAACAATCACGACCTGCGTATCGCCGCGTTGCGCGTCGCACAGCTCAAGGCCCGGATGGAGATCGCCGGAGCAGACAAGCTGCCGACGATCACCATGCCGGTTCAATCCGAGACCTACTACCCCGAATGGGGGATCGGCAACCCCAACAATAGCAACCGCTCGCGCAGCACCCACCAGATCAGTCTGCGCGCAGATTGGCGTCCGGACCTGTGGGGAGAGACCGCTTCGCTGTATGAATCCGCCGAATTCCAGTTGATGCGCGCCACCTACCAGCGCGACGATATGCAGCGCATCGTCGTGGCGCGCATCGCCGCCGATTATCTGGAATACCTGTCGCTCAACGACCGATTGCGCGCGACCCGGCAAACCGAAAAGACCTTGAAGGAGATGTTCGAGTCGGTAAAGGCGCGCATGGAAATCGGCGACGCCACGATCACCGATCTGGAGCAGCAGCGTGCCGCCGGCTATGCGGTGCGCGCCACCATCCCGGTGCTGGAGCAACAACGCGTGGTAGTGCAAAACCGCATCGCCAGTTTTGCAGGTACGGTGCCGGAAGAATTGGCGCTATCCGGCCAGGGAATGAATACGGTCGTATTCCCTGCGGTGCTGCCGGGAATACCCTCGACGCTGCTGTTGCGCCGACCGGATGTCCGCGCAGTCGAGGCGCGGCTGCTGGCGGCAGATGCGGACATCGATGTAGCACGTGCAAGACTGTTGCCGCCGCTGGACTTGACCGTTCAGGGGGGCTTCGGCAGCTTATACCTGTCACGCCTATTCTCTTCTCCGACGCTGTTCTGGAACACAATCGCCAATCTGTCCATCACCCTGTTCGACAGCGGCAAGCGCGACAAGGAAGTGGAATTTGCCAAGGCGATCCACGAGGAGATGGTGGAAACCTACATCCGCGTGATCTACGACGCGGTGCGCGAAGTGGACGATTCCCTCAGCGCCATCCGCTACATGGGCAAGCAGCTGGAAGAACAAAGCGTCGCTGCCGAATCTTCGTTCCGCGCCTGGAATTACAGCCAGGAGGCCTATCATGCCGGAGCGGTTGACTATCTGGTCGTGCTGGACACCGAGCGCACCTACCACCGGCATCTGGATGACCTGTACCGTTTCAAAATGGAGCGTTACCAGGCTCTGGTCGATCTGTTCAGCGCGTTGGGAGGCGGCGTACACATGGGCGACAAGTTGCCGGGCGAAGGAAATCGCCCGGCGCCGATGCCGGACGAAGTCGATTACGGCGTCGTTCTGGATGCCGTCATGGCCGGCTTGCATCCCGTCATCACCCCTGCCCCGCTCGGATACGACGATGTCCCTGTGCCGCTCGGTCACAAAGGGGATGAACCGGAGAATCGGAATCCCTCCGAGGCTATTGTCCCTTCCGCCGACGTTAACCACGAAATCGGCTATTCCTTCCGGGACCCGCTGACCTTGGCGCTGACCGGCACGACGCCCGCCATCGGCCAGACCGATGGAATAGACTGGGATGGCGACACATTGCGCGCCGGCCACGAGCTATGGCTGGTGGAACTGTTCGGCACGTTCGATCGCAACGCCATCATCCCGGCTTGGCGCGATCTGCGCGCGCGCTTCCCGCAACAAGTCGCGGGCCGCCAACTGTTGCCGCGCAGGCAGAACGGCGTCCAGGTCGACGAAATGGAACGACAATCCTGGTACAGACTTTTCGTTTCCGGATTCTCCGACCAGAAGGCTGCGGAAGATGTTTGTACCGCATTGCGCATAGAAACACAGCACTGCGGGGTTGTATCCTCGCGCTCCCTGAGCGACAACGATCCGTTCAACACAAGCCGAACGCTGAGCAGTTCGGATGTGACGCAAGCGCTGATCGCAGGCAATGCGCTTCAGTCGTCCGACAAAACAAACGGCATCGAGAACACCACGCCGCTTTTGCCTGAAGCAAACGGTGCGCCTGCCGCACGGCAGGAAGAACCAACGTCATCCACCGCATCCCATGATTTGCCTTTGGATGGCGGGACCGCCCCTACCCCGGCAATCTCCGGTTTCAGCACAATGGACCGGATCGACACGACGGACCAGGAATTCTGGCTGGTAGAACTGCCGCCCGTGCATGATCAACGCGCGATAGCCGCAGCTTGGCGCGATCTGCACAACCGCTTCCCCGGTCAGATGAAGATTCGCACTTTACTGCCGCGTCTCGATCCAGGTGAAAACGGACAGCAACCTCAATATCAGCTGTTCGTCGCAAAATTCCCGAAAAAATCCATGGCTGTGGAATTCTGCGGCATGCTGCATTCCGCCATGCAAACCTGTAACGTGCTCTCGTCACGCTCCTTCTCACAGCGCGCCACCCTCGATGCATCATGGTCCACAAACCGTGGCTTTTCCAACCGGAAAGAAAAGGCAGGATGGCAATGAACGAACTCAATCGTCAAAAACCATTTTCAGACCTGACAGCGCGCCAACTGCAGATACTCAAACTGCTGCAGGCCGGAAAACCGAACAAAGAGTTGTCCGAAGAACTGGGAATCGGGCTGGGTACGGTCAAGCAACATCTGGTGGCCTTGTTCAAAAAGCTGAAGGTCAAGAACCGCGCCATGGCGGTATCGCTGGCGATCGATATTCAGCAGGAACAGGAAACGCCTCGACTCTCGTCGCTGAGGACTACGATCCTGCTGGACCGTCGCCCCTGCGTGGTGCTCAGCGTATCTTTACCGCAAGATGCCGATCTCCAGGCCGTCCGGCTGATGCACGGCAGCCTCGCAGCCATCGCAGCAGCCAATGACGCCATCTTCCTGGCACGTTCCGGCAATGCCGGGGATGTTATTTTCGGCATTCAACGCAGCACCGAATATGTTATTGCCGTTGCGCTGCAAACGGCACAAGCCATGCATGGCGACCTGCTGGCTGCCGACGCCGACATGGCATCGCAATTACGCGGCTGCCTGACTGCCGGACACGCCTTTGCCAGCATGCAGCGGTTCGGCGGCTGGACGGGCGAAGCGCTGGCCAGCTCGGCGATCTCCTCTGCACGCGAATTACTCGACACGGTCGCCCCCGGATATTTCGCGATCGATAGTTCGGCCCGCGGCTTGACCGCCTTGTTCGGCATCGAAGGACTGCCGGAAGATACCGATGCAATGCCACTGCGCAACATCGAACAATTGCGCTGGAGCGCAAATCGTCCAGGGTACGAACTGACCGGACGCATCGCCGAGATGACAAAGCTGTACGCGGCTCTGGAAAAATCCGTTCTGGGCCACGGCAAGCTGTTCCACATCGAGGGAGAGATGGGGATGGGCAAGTCTCGCTTATGCGAAGAAATTTTTCGTCTATGCCCCAGCCGATCCGCGATCGCATCGTTCTACCGCTGCCTGCCGGCTGCGCTGGGACAGCGCTATTACGATACTTCGAGCCGCGAATATTGCGCCATCGAAGACATCGACGCCCGCTTACGCGCGCAACCCGGCCGATTGCCGGAACTGGTGATCGTCGACGATATACATCTGCTGCCCGCGGCACAGCAGGCGATGCTCGCTAGCGCTGCGGAAACAGCCGTGCAACTCGGCAAACTGGTCGTTTTCGCCGGCCGCAAGGTAGTGCGGGCTACAGACGCTTCGCCGGCAGAAGTCATCGGATTGCGCCGCTTGCCGCCCCAGTCGCTACAGGGGCTGGTACGCAAAGCGCTGCGCAAAGAAGGCGGGGGCAAGAATCGGACGAACACGGTGCTGAATATCTGCAGCGAGGCCGCCGGCGTGCCGCTATTCGCCATCGAACTGGCGCGCCATCACAAACAGGACAAACAATTGCCGCTCACGCTGCAAATCGCCATCAATGCGCGTCTCGATGGCCTGCATCTGGATCGAGGGCTGTTGCGCGAGGTCGCCAAGCAAACCGCCGGCATCAGCCTTGAGGATGCAGCGCAAAATATGGGAGAAAACATCGAGTCCGTCCGGCAGCAAGCAAGCAACTCGGTCGCCGCCGGTGTATTGAGTCTCACCGCCGACGAATGGATTTCGTTCATTCACCCGCTGCTGCGGTTAGCCATCAACGATACGATTACAGATTGACATGAAAACGTTCTTTTCCAATCGCTGGAAAACCCGCCAATCGAAGCCGACGATTAAATTCGCTGCGCTGTCGCAACTCCTGCACTCGCCCGATCTGCGCCGCTTGCTGCCCCTGCTGGGGCTGTCCGCGCTGCTGTCCAACGTGTTGGCGCTCGCACTGCCGCTCGCCATTTTGCAAATCATGGATCGCGTTGTGTCCAACCAATCCATCCAGACATTGATCTTTCTGACGATAGGCGTTATTTGCGCCCTGATTCTGGAAATGATCTTGCGTGAAATCAATGAGGTCATCACTAGTTGGCTGGGCGCGCGCTTCGAGCATGGCGCCACGGTAGCCTGCCTCGAACACTTGATGAAAGTACCGCTTTCCCGTTATCAGCGCGAAGAACCGGGAGCCAATGCCGAGAGAATTCTGGCGGCATCGAGAGTGGCCGAATTCTATTCCGGCAGCGCCTTGCTGGTTTTGTTCGACCTGCCGTTCGTGCTGCTCTATCTGTCCATCATCGCCATGATCGGCGGCCTCCTAGTTCTGGTTCCTGCCGTGTTGCTGCTCCTGTTCGGTTTCATGATCTATTACTTCGGCAACTGGATGCGCGATCAGGTGCGTCAGCGCAATATCCTCGACGACCGCCGCTGGGGCTTCCTGTCCGAAACGCTGACGGGCATCCATTCGGTCAAGACGCACACGATGGAATCACTGATGCTGCGCCGTTACGAGCGCCTGCAGGAGTCCAACGCCAAGCTGGGCGATACGCTGGCGCGCGGTGCCGCGCGCTCCGCCAACTACCGGAATCTGTTCGGCCAAGTCATGATCATCAGCGTCGTATTCGCCAGCTCATGGTTTGTCATCGACGAGCAAATGACGCCGGGCGGTCTGGCGGCCTGCATGTTGCTGTCGGTGCGCGCATTGCAACCCTTGCGGCGCACGCTGTCGGTATGGATGCGCTATCAATTTTTTGTCGCAGCCAACGAGCGCCTGAACGAAGTGCTGGCAATGCCGTGCGAAGACGACGACGGCAAACTTCCGATTTCGCCTGTCGTTCGCGAACTGGTATTGCGCAATATCACCCTGACGCACGAATCCGACGCAATCGTGTCCAATCTCGCCTTAACCAAAAAAACGGTATTCGGTGGTGAAATTCAGCAGCGCGAAATAAAACCGCTTTTTTCCAACCTGTCGCTAACCATCAAAGCCGGCGAATGCATCGGTATTCGGGGGATCAGCGGCAGCGGCAAGTCATCTCTCCTTTCCCTGATAAACGGTACGACTCGCCCCAGTTCCGGTGAGGTGCTGGTCGATGGACTGCCCATCGTCAATTTCGTTGCCGATAGCGTACAGCGCGAAATCTCCGTTTTGCCCCAAACCGGCTCGGTGCTGGCGGGAACGATTCTGGAAAACCTCACGATGTTCGATCATTCCCTGAACCAAGAGGCGCTTCGACTCAGCCAGAAATTGGGATTGGACAAATATGTGTCCGGCATGCGGCTGGGATATGAGACCACGATAGGCGAAGGGGTCGGCAACACCTTGCCCGCCGGCGTGATTCAACTCATTACCATTGTCCGGTCGCTGGCGTGCAATCCCAGCGTCGTCCTGTTCGACGAAGCCAACATGTCGCTGGACATGGAGAGCGACAAACTGTTGCGCGAATACTTTGTCGAAGAAAAAGGGAAACGCACCCTGATTCTGGTCACGCCCCGCCCCTCTTTGATGTCGCTGGCCGACAGAGTCTATTCCCTGGTCGACGGTCACTTGGAAGAAGGCCTGATTCAGGCCCGCCCGGAAGATGCCATCTCGATGCTGACGACGCAATACGCGCGCCTGGAAAGCAGCGCCAGTCCCGAACTGGTCATCCATCGGCAATTCGACTTGGACACCGACCTTTCCATATGCTTGTGGCCGCTATTGCAAGCCCTCGACTGGGACGGCAGCGCGCGCAATCTGACCGAGGCCATGCCGCACCTTGCGCCACGTCTGGAGTTGTCCGGTCTGTGCTCGACCATGAGCAACCTGGATCTGCACCCCCGCAAACTGGAATGCAAATTGTCCAGCCTGGATTCTCGGCTGATGCCATGTCTTCATGTTCCGCATCATCTCCCGGCCCAAGTGATCCTGAAACGCTTGCCAAACGGTAATTTGTGGGGATTCGACAGCGCCAGCCGGTGCGAAAAGGAAATTCCGGCAAGCAAAGAGCCTACCGCCGTTTACCTGTTCCAAAAACCGGATGCCTTGGTCAACCACAAACAACACCCGGAAAAGTGGTTAGGCAACCTGCTGCTGCGCTTCAAAAACCACCTCCTGCTGGCTTTCGCGTTGACGACCATAAGCACTCTGCTCAGCCTGACGGTCCCGTTCTTCGTGCGCACCATATTCGACCGGGTTTTGCCGACCGGCGACGCGTTAATGGCAACCTATATGGTGGTAGGCGTGGCACTTGCGATTACCGCCGACACGGTCATCCGGAATCTCAAAGGCCAGATCATGGCCTACATCGCGGGACGATGCGAATACATACTCGGAAGCAATATCTTCCAGCGCATCATTACCCTGCCCACCTCATTGATCGAAAGCGCATCGGTCGGGAAACAACTGGTGCGCATCAAAAATCTGGAAAGCCTGCGCGAGTTTTTCCTCGGGCCGATTGCCGTGCTGGCTTTCGAGCTACCTGCCACGCTGATATTGATTGTCGTGATCGGCGTCATCAATCCCTGGGTGCTGCTGATCATATTGTTTTCGATTACAGCTTTTGCATTGCTGGGTATGATTGCCCGCAAAACCAGAGATCGCACCGTGGTAACCGCGTCCCGTTTCGCCTCGGCACGCTGGGAATTCCTTAACGAAACGCTGACCAACATGCGCAGCATCCGTTCAGTTAACGCCAGCGCGACCTGGATGGCGCGTTTCCGCGAACTGAGTGCCAAATTCGTACTGGCCGAGTTCCGCGACTTCAAGGTACAAGCGCGCACCGATGTCATAGCCCAGATTCTGGGGGCGACGACGGGCCTGCTGGCATTGGCGCTATCGGCCTATCTGTCGATCACCGGCGCAATTACCAGCGGCACCATGCTGGCTACGATGATGATACTGTGGCGCATCACCGGCCCGATGCAAAACATTTTCGTCGCCTCCAATTCGCTGGTGCAGATCGATGCAAACATCCGGCAAGTTGAAAATCTGATGAAGCTGACCGGAGAAACCGACACCGGGGTCACGCAATTGCTTCGCCCCGACACTCGGGGCGTGCTGAATTTCAACCGGGTTTCCTTCCGCTACAACAAAGACTCGGATCCGGTTTTGCTCGGCTTGACCTTCACCGTAGACCCCGGAGAAATAATGGTGCTTGCCGGCCCGGACGGTTCCGGAAAATCGACGCTGCTTACACTGATAGACCGCATCCATGTACCTCAAGCCGGAACCATTCGACTCGATAACGTGGATATCCGCCAACTGACCGTCACCGACCTGCGCAGCAAAACCAGCTACATGCCGCAACAGTGCCGCTTGTTCTACGGCACGGCAGCACAAAACCTCCGTCTGGCGCATCCGACTGCGACCGATGAAGAACTGGCCTGGGCGCTCAACATGGCCGGTCTCGATCAGGATATCGGCAATCTGCCAGAAGGACTCAACACCCGGATTTCCAGCAATCGCTCCGGGCAGCTTCCCTACGGCTTCCGCCAACGCCTGTCTCTGGCCCGCACCATCCTGAAACCCGCTCCCATCATCTTGTTGGACGAACCGGGAACCGGCATGGATGCTATCGGGGAGGCGGCTTTGCTACGCTGCATCCAGTGGTGGCGCGGGCGCTCGACGCTAATCATGGCCTCGAACAGACCTGGACATATGCGTCTGGCCGACAAGGTGCTTTTCATGCGCCACGGCAGCATCATCGCCAATGGCAAGTTCGATGAAATCAAAGATAAAATCATGCAGGAACTCAGCTAAATGTTCAGAAAATTTCGCGCCAACCCGAAGGGACCCGAATCTTCCGTACAGCAATCGCTCGGCAGCAGAGAGCGCGGCCTGCTGCCGGAAAGCATTCATGTCGAAGAAGAACTGATTCCCGACTTCGTCCGTCCCGCCCTGATGCTGGTAACAGCAACGGTGATTTTGTTCATTATCTGGGCGGCGGTGACCAACCTGAAGGAAGTTGCACGCGCCCCCGGAGAGATCATTCCGTCAGGCGATATCAAGGTAGTCCAACACCTGGATGGCGGAGTCATTTCGGAAATCCTGACCTCGGAAGGCCAACTTGTTGAAAAAGGACAGGTTTTACTGCGAGTTTCCGGTTCGAGGGCAACCGCCGAACTCGGGCAGATGATGGCGCGTCTGGATGGATTGCGCCTGCGTGAAGAGCGTTTACTGGCAGTTACAGAAGGGAAGCTTAAGCCGGACTTCGACGCATTGGAAATAGGCAAACCGGGCATGGTCACCACTCAGCGGGATATTTATCTGGCCCAGTTGGCGGCGCGAGCTTCAACTCTGGATATTCTGGACAAGCAGATCGAACAGCGCAGGCAGCGCATCGAACAACAAAGAACCGCATTGGCCGTAGCCAAAGAGCATCAGTCGCTGACAACCGAATTGTCCGACATGCGGGAAGACTTGGCATCTCGCCGTCTGGTCAATCGTTCCGTGCTGCTTGAAACACGTCGCGCCAAAGTAACTGCGATAGGAGAAGTTGACCGTTTGCGCGAAGAAATCGGGATTTCCCAGCAGGAATTGGCCGAATCCATCAGCCGACGCACCGATGCCCAAAATCAATTGCGTCAGGACGCTCTGGTCGAGTTGGGTGCGGTACGCGCCGAAATTGCCGAACTTGAAGGCACTCTATCTCGTTTGCACGGACAGGTGGATCGACTCGAGGTGCGTGCGCCTAATCGGGGTTTTGTGCATGACTTCAAAATCTACAACGTGGACCAGGTCATAGAGCCCGGCGCAATGTTGATGCAGATTGTCTCCGAAAAACCGGTGCTTGAGGCTGAGGTGCGTATCGCCACCCGGGATATCGGCTTTGTCAAAGTCGGACAACACGTCAATCTGCGCGCAACCAGTTTCGACTATGCCAGATTTGGCGTAGCCAAAGGAATATTAAAGCAAGTCAGCCCATCCAGCCTGCTGGGAGACGACAAGCAGCCCTACTATCGGGGCGTAGTCGAACTCGATAATCCGTATGTGGGCGACACTGCCGCCCACTACACACTCCAACCCGGAATGAGCGTCGAAGCCGATATTTTGACTGGTGAAAAAACCTTGCTGACCTACCTGACAAAACCGGTCATCGATGTCATTAGTCTCTCTTTCAGCGAAAGATAGCCAAATATAACCTTTGGCGGTCTAGTGTTATTGACCGGCAGTCCGTAGTATCCGATCCTACGTAATCCCTAGGAGCAGCTGAATCATGGCCATCAACGACGAAAACAACACGCAAAATCCCGCCCAGACACCGACATCTGCTCCAACAGACGCGGCAACATCGGCAGGCGAAAATGTCCTCTTCGACGACCTGACGGTATTCAGCAACGAACAAGCTCCCGATGTCCTGCTCAACCCGGATCTTTTGTCCATCGCGCCAGAACGCGTTGATGGTGCGGGCAATGAAAACATTCAGGCGACATCCGGCAACAACGAAGTTCGAGACCAGTTGATTCTTAGTGGCAAGCAAGGGGAGGAGTATTCCTTTGACCTGCGCAACCAATCGCCAAGCGAAAGCTATGTCGTCCCAGCCATGGACACGAACAGCGAAGGCGGACAGGCTCCTGTACCCTTCGTTGACCAACCGCTTCCTGCTGGCTCCTTAGAAGTAAGCAATCCCGATTTTGTCAGGACACCGCCTCCGGAGCCTCTGGCTCCTGATGTTGTAACGCCTATTGGTGGCAATGAGAAAGCCTCTGGTGCTGAATTGACGACTTCGCCGACCGTGAGCCCGACTGTCTCGCCAACCGTCAGCCCAACCGTGTCGCCAACCGTCAGCCCGACTGTCTCGCCGACCGTGAGCCCGACCGTGTCGCCAACCGTCAGCCCAACCGTCAGCCCAACCGTGTCGCCGACCGTTAGCCCAACCGTGTCGCCGACCGTTAGCCCGACTGTGTCGCCGACCGTCAGCCCGACCGTGTCGCCAACCGTGAGCCCGACTGTCTCGCCAACCGTGAGCCCGACTGTCTCGCCAACCGTGAGCCCGACTGTCTCGCCGACCGTGAGCCCGACTGTCTCGCCGACCGTCAGCCCGACCGTCTCGCCGACCGTC
>Ga0172379_10000155_pt1 | contig 185428 bp, 184 predicted proteins | sample GrowelOW334metaG_FD_119756 | JGI IMG/M metagenome (GOLD analysis project Ga0172379, IMG submission 119756) | Groundwater microbial communities from an aquifer near a municipal landfill in Southern Ontario, Canada - Groundwater well OW334 metaG | ecosystem: Environmental > Aquatic > Deep...
CCATTGTGGAAAATTCCCTACTGCTGCCTCCCGTAGGAGTCTGGACCGTTCTCAGTTCCAGTCTGGCTGATCATCCTCTCAGACCAGCTAATGATCGAAGTCTTGGTGAGCTATTACCTCACCAACTAACTAATCATACGCAGGCCGCTCCCAAAGCGCCGAAGCTTTAATCCGAAGACCACATGCGGTATTAGCTACTCTTTCGAGCAGTTATCCCTCACTTTGGGGTACGTTCCTACGCGTTACTCAGCCGTCCGCCGCTCGTGTATTCTACACTCAACATTCGACACATCACCTCTAGCCTAGAGATGTTGCTTTCCCTGGAGTATCCATTTGCATGGACTTTCAGGGGTCAAATACTAAGTGCAGAACCTTACCGCTCGACTTGCATGTATTAGGCACGCCGCCAGCGTTCATCCTGAGCCAGGATCAAACTCTCCAAAAAAAGAATCTATCCAAAACTTCAGTCAGAAACTGACTTACTGTTGTGAACTCTATTTCAAGTTCACGTGTTTAAAACATAGTTCAATATTGAACTGACGTTGATTTGCACTACATAAATTTTTAACGTCCACTTCTTTCACGATGCCCGCATTTAGAGACAATCTAATAGAGACCTCGCAAAGAACTCAGACTATCTTACCTGCTAGGGTCGCCCCTGTCAAGACAAAAGCTCCCAATAGTGATGTATTTTTTCATACAATTCTACAGGGAGCATTTTGCCAAATGTATATCTCTTAAGCCTTAACTGGCTCGGCCACAGATTCAGCCTCATCGTCTTCTTCGATGTCTTCTGCTTTATCAACAAGAGCCAGTGAGGTCACCTGATCACCGTCATTAAGACGCATTATACGAACGCCTTGGGTGGCACGACCAAGCTCAGGGATGTCCTTGAGACCCAGGCGAATGGTCTGCCCGTTCTTGGATATGATAATTACCTCTTGGGTATCATCGCCACCAAGCGCCTTTACTCCAACAAGCTGGCCGGTTTTAGTGTTAACTACTGCTGAACGTATACCGACACCGCCACGGGCATGTGCTGTAAATTGAGATATCTTAGTTCGTTTACCGTAGCCCTGGTCACTGATCACAAAGATACTACTGCCCTCTTCAACAATATCCATACCTATAACTTGATCGCCCGTACGTAAGCGAATGCCACGCACACCACGTGATACACGACCCATTGGACGCGCATCCTTTTCATGGAAGCGTATAGCCTGACCCTGAGAGGTAGAGATTACAACCTCATTGTCACCATTGGTCATACGAATCCACTTCAGCTCGTCACCATCATCTAGGTTAATCGCGATAAGGCCGGACGTTCGAACGTTCTTATATTGCTCAAATGGTGTCTTTTTGACCACACCCCTGACCGTACACATCAACAAATTACCGGTGTTATTCTGTTTACTAACATTTATTACCGAGCTTACTGTTTCTTCTGGCTGGAGTTGCAACAGATTAACCAAGGCAACGCCCTTAGCACTCAGGCTGGCAGCCGGTACCTCATAAGTCTTGAGCCTGAAAACACGGCCTTTATTAGTGAAGAACAATAAGAAGTCATGGGTACTAGCATTAACAACGTGTTCAATGACATCTTCTTCACGTGTGGCCATACCTCTACGGCCCTTACCGCCTCGTCCTTGTTTCTTGTACTCGGCCAGTGAGCTTCGCTTGATGTAATTCGCAGATGTCAAAGTAACTGCTACCTGTTCGTCAGGAATCAGATCCTCATCGCCAAGTTTGCCCAATTCTTGCGGTACAACCTTAGTACGACGTTCATCACCATATTGCTTCTTAAGTTCAAGCAGCTCATCGCGGATGATTTTGCGAATCTTCTTTTCGTCGGCCAGAATGCCTTCTAGCTTCTCGATTAGCTTCATTAGCTCGGCTAATTCGTCTTCGATCTTCTGTCGTTCAAGACCTGCCAACGTACGAAGCTGCATTGCCAAAATTGCTCGTGCTTGGATGTCACTAAGCTTGAACTTGGCCATTAAGTTCTTTTGAGCATCTTCGGTGGTACTAGATGCGCGTATGACTGCAATGACCTCGTCAATGTGGTCAAGTGCGATCTTGAGGCCTTCTAGCACGTGGGCACGTTCTTTGGCCTTGCGAAGTTCGTATTCTGTGCGGCGACGAACCACAACAACGCGGTGCTTGATGTGTTCGCTCAATATATCTTGAAGGCCAAGCACGCGTGGCTGAATACCATCGATCAGGGCCATCATGTTAAAGTGGAAGCTCTGTTGCAATTGTGTCAGCTTATAGAGCTGATTCAACACCTTCTTTGGGTAAGCGTCTCTCTTGAGGTCAATAACGATGCGGACTTCACCTCTGGCGGTTTCGTCACGTAAATCAGAAATACCAACGATCTTCTTGGTATTTACTAGCTCAGCTATTTTGAGTACAAGCGTTTCCTTGTTAAGAGCGTAGGGAATTTCTGTAATGACGATTTGGTGACGGCCTTTAGCCCCCTCCACAATCTCGGCTATACCACGGGTTACAACGCCACCACGTCCAGTCGCGTAAGCCGTTCTGATTGATTCCTGGCCATAGATTGTACCGCCGGTTGGAAAGTCAGGACCCTTAACGTGCTGCAAGAGATCATCAAGTGTTGCCTCTGGGTTATCAAGTAGTTCAACTTCTGCATCAACCAGTTCGCTTAGGTTGTGTGGTGGTATGTTTGTTGCCATACCAACGGCGATACCAAGCTGACCGTTTAGCAGCAAGTTAGGTAGCTTTGAAGGTAGAACAGTTGGCTCAGTACGGGTGGTGTCGTAGTTTTCACGAAAATCAACAGTTTCTTTGTCGATATCGGCTAGTAGCTCATCGGCTAGTCGAGCCATCTTGGCTTCAGTGTAACGATAGGCAGCTGGTGGATCTCCGTCCATGCTACCAAAGTTACCCTGACCGTTAACTAGCGTGTAACGCATAGCCCACGGTTGAGCCATTCGGACCATAGCATCATATATGCTTGAGTCACCATGAGGGTGATAACGACCCATCACATCACCGACTACTGTTGCAGACTTACGATGTCTTGAGGTGCTCCTTAAGCCCGATTCATTCATTGTATACAAAATACGACGATGCACTGGCTTCAGGCCATCCCTTACATCAGGTAATGCCCTATCAATAATAACGCTCATAGAATATCGCAAATAGCTGTCTTCCATGACGTTTTCTACAGTTCGGCGCTCAACAATACGTGAGTGGTCGGTATCTAGGATGTCGGCAGCGTGCTCTTGCCCACGGCGTCGGTCCTCCATGGATTCCTCATAACGAACATTGTTGTCCGGTAGTTGTTGCCTTGGCTCTTGGGGTTCAATGTTTGAGTCAGTGATTGGGTTTTGGTCATCCATAGTCTAAATATCCAGGTCCTTTACAAATTTGGCATTGGCTTGAATAAAGCTCTTTCTTAGCTCAACCTCTGTTCCCATCAGCTTGCTAAATATAGTATCGGCCTTCTCGGCATCTTCAACACGTACCTGAACTAGAACGCGCTTCTCAGGGTTCATGGTCGTTTCAAATAGCTGTTCTGCGTCCATCTCACCAAGTCCCTTGTAGCGCTTTAGCTCTACAAAACCGGCTTGCTTCAAGCGATCGTCCGAACTATTGATTACAGCTACGCCGTCAGCTTTACGCTTAGCAATTGCCTCGTCAATAACCTTCTCTAGTTCATCCTCATCATAGATGAATACTGGGTTCTTGCGGCTGGAGCGTACAAGTTCAAACAATGGTGGCTTCGCGAGATACACATGCCCGCCATCGACCACCTCTTTCATATATCGGAAGAAGAAGGTCATGAGTAGGGTTGAGATGTGACTACCATCAACATCAGCATCAGTCATGATGATAATTCGATCATAGCGCAGGCCATTTATATCAAACGACTCTTCAATCCCAACACCGAGGGCCTTGATAAGGCTAACGATTTCGTTATTACCGAGCATTCTGTCTAAACGAGCGCGCTCGACGTTCAGGACTTTACCTCGGAGGGGTAGAATTGCCTGCGATTTGCTATCACGGCCCGATTTAGCGGATCCACCGGCCGAATCTCCCTCAACTAGATAGATCTCTGATGTTTTTGGGTCTTTATTGGAACAGTCCGCTAGCTTACCTGGCATACTTGCACCGTCCAGAACTCCCTTACGCAAGATGTTATCGCGGGCAGCGCGGGCAGCTTTTCGGGCGCGGGCAGCTAGAAGCGCTTTGCCGACAATCTTTCGAGCAATCGCGGGATGTTCTTCCATGTAATAGATTAGGTATTCACCCAATACTTGTTCGACAATACCGCGAACCTCTGGGTTGCCTAGCTTGTTCTTAGTCTGGCCTTCAAACTGCGGATCAGGTAGTTTCACCAATATAATCGCTGTTAGACCTTCACGGGTATCTTCGCCGGACAGGTTTTCTTCCTTTTCTTTCAGTAAGCTGTTCTTGCGTGCGTAATCGTTAACGACGCGAGTTAGTGCTGCACGAAAACCCGTAAGGTGGGTGCCGCCATCTGGGTTTAGGACGTTGTTGGCAAATGATTTTACGATTTCGCTATAACCCTCTGTGTACTGAAGAGATATCTCAACCTGCACGTCCTTGACTGTCTTATCAACATAAAACACGTCCTCATCAACTACGTCCTTACCAAGATTCAAATGTTTTACATATGACTGGATGCCCCCTTCGAAGTAAAACCCGTATTTCTTGCCAATTCGCTCGTCTTCTAGAGAAGTATGAATACCTTTTGTGAGGTATGCTGCGTGACGCAAACGGTCTAGCACGGTCTCATAGTTAACGACTGTTGTCTCAAATATAGTAGCATCGGGGTAAAAAGTGATCTCGGTACCCGTTCGGTCAGTCTTGCCAATAACCTTAAGGTCTGCCTTTGGCACGCCACGTTCGTATTCTTGTTGGTGGATTTTGCCATCCTTATAAACCGTAACTATTAGCTTCTCGGATAGAGCGTTCACAACACTACTACCGACACCGTGCAGTCCGCCAGAAACCTTATAGCCACCGCCACCAAATTTACCACCAGCGTGCAGGACCGTCAGTACGGTCTCAACCGTACTCTTGCCAGTTTTAGGGTGAATATCAGTTGGAATACCACGACCGTTGTCTACTACAGTTACCCCGCCATCAGCCTGCAGCTTAACGCTAACAGCTGTGGCATGGCCAGCCAGGGCTTCATCTATACCATTATCGACAATTTCCCATACGAGGTGGTGCAATCCTTCGACGCCCGTTCCTCCAATATACATACCCGGTCTTTTACGTACCGGCTCCAAGCCCTCAAGGACCTGAATTTGATCAGCAGAATAGTCTTTTTGTTTAGACACGCGTGATAACCCTCTCTAAATGCTTATTTTCACCACTCTTGCCCACTATTATAACCACATTCGCTCTAAGCTACAACATTATTACAGAGTCGCCACACCTTAGAGAAAATAGCATTTTACCTATTGTTTGAACACATAGTTTCATGGTTCAATATGCATAAGCAATATTTAACAAAAAGTGGAAAAATAATGTTCAAAAAGCTCTTGAGCAACCTTCCGTACAATCCGAGTCTTATCGGGCAGGTTTCTTTCTATGCTCAACGTTTACACAAGGAATCAAGCGTCCGTCGGGCAGGTTTTGTCATGACCGCCTTGGCGATGTTGATCCAGATGTTTGCGGTCGTTTCTCCCCCACAAGCATCTTTGCAGGCTAGCCCAAACACTGATCTTATAAACGGAGGCTTTAGCACCAAGGATGAGGCCGTACGGCACTGCCGCAACAATACCCAAGACTACAAAACGATCTTAAACCACTTTGGTATTACCTGTGAGAACATCTCTGACTCTAGTGTAACTTCAATTCAGCCCCGTGATCATAATGGCAAGTTGTACTCCATGGGGCGATTAGCCTACGGCGTAGAAGGAGAGACACCACTAAGAGTGCCTGGGGCAGGCACATTTTATGCACGCCATTTTTGGAGCCTTAATCATGATCCCTCGTATAAGGCACTCAAAGTAACAACCGCCCAGGGTAAAACAATCTTCATATTGTTTGCCTGCGGCAACCTGGTCACCGTTGGCGTACCAACGCCACCACCGCCACCGCCACCACAAGACGTCTGTGACAACATACCAGGCCTACAAACGGATAAAGCAGACTGTGACGTATGCGAAGATACGCCAGGGATCCAGACAGATAAAAGCAAGTGCGACAAATGTCCCAACATCGATGGAGTACAACTCAAAGAGTCTGACTGTGATGTTTGTCCTAACAAAGCTGGTACCCAAAATAACCCCAATAATAAGTGTGATGTTTGCCCTAAGAAGCCAGGGGTCCAGACCACAGTTGCACAGTGTGACGTTTGTCCTAATCGTGATGGCATACAGGTTGATATCACCAACTGTGATGTCTGTCCCGACACACCTGGGACACAAAATACAAAAAGCCAGTGTGACGTTTGCCCAAACATAGCAGGTACTCAAACTGACAAATCAAAGTGTGATTTATGCCCTGACACACCTGGGACACAATCTAGCACAACACAATGTGATGTCTGCCCGGAGCGTAGCGGCGTACAAACAGACCAGAATGACTGTAAGCCATGCGAAAATTCGCAGACAAACAATGATTTAACGGCTTGTCTTGACTACAAGAAGACCGCCAAGAATATTACGCAAAATATTAGTGACGCAAACAATACAACCGCCAAACCCGGTGACGTAATAGAATACTCCTTAACGACCACCAACTCAGGCAAGGTCAACATTAAGGATTACCAGGTCACAGAAGGTGTTGGAGACGTCCTAGATTATGCTGATGTCGTTGACCTTCATGGTGGGACCAAGGGAGCTTACGACATCGTTAGCTGGCCCAAGGGAGAGATCAAAGCTGGCAAATCAACCACTCACCGAGTAACCGTTAAGATTAAAGAAGTACTGCCGAACACACCCGCCTCTTCTAGCGACCCAGAGCACTTCAATATGGTCATGACAAACGTCTATGGCAACGCCATAAACATCAATCTGCCGCCAAGTATCATCAAACGAACCGAGATCGCCACAAAAGAGTTACCAAATACCGGGCCTGGCACCTCTCTAGCCATTGGGTTTACAGCCACGTTTGTTATAGCTTACTTCTTCGCTCGTAGCCGCTTGCTGGCCAAAGAGCTAGATGTGGTGCGGGCAGATTTTGGAAGCGTAGGAGGAATCTGATAATGAGCGAGCAACTACACAGTGGTAATGAAAAATTTGTCGAACAAATCGACACCAGTGCCGAATACCAAAAACTCAAAGAGCAGCTCCAAACAGAAGTAGAGCGAGCAGAAAATGACCCTTTTAAAAGCCATATAGAATCACTCTCCAATACTGCTAACTCAGAAGCTATAAGCGGCAAGGAATTTAACGTTGGTGATAACGTTGGTGAATCATCACGCCAGTCGGTCGGTATACCCAAAAAGCAGAAAGCCGATACCTACAATAAGACATTACGCAGAGTTCGCAGTCAACTACCTGCACCACAGAGAGTCTTCAGTAGAATTGTTCACCAACGCCAGCTCGATGCAATTAGCGGTGGCGTCGGTAAAACCCTAGCTCGGCCATCTGCGCTATTTGGCGGTGGTTTTGGAGCCTTGCTAGGCAGCGCAATACTCCTGTATGCAGCACGATACTACGGCTTTACTTATAACTACGGCTTTATGCTTATAACCTTTATGGCTGGATTCGCTGCTGGATTGCTTATAGAGGCCGTCTTAAAACTTGCCCACAGGCGCTAGACCGCTACTTCTTTCCTCTTAAGTGAAGCGTTCCATCTTGGTCAATCTCGATAGCGTTGTCTGCGTCGTCACCCTGGCCTTTAGGGGCGCTGCTACCTGTGTCAGATTTCTGGGCTGGGGCAGGATCGTTAGCTTTACTGAGCTGTTGTTTTAGCTCATTGGCAATCGTGTCGACCTCCTGTTGCTCTAGAGCACTACTGGAGATATTTGCGCTAGCTAGTGGCTGTTTTGAAGGCCCAACTGGTCCATTCTGAGTTATTGGTTGTAAGGCTGGCTGTGGGGCTCCTGTGGGGCTCGCACCTGCCATCTGGCGTGGTGCCATTGGCTGTCCAGTTACCGGGCCAGTTGCAACAGCCTTGCGCTTAGCTAACCATTCATCAAGAAATGACGATCCGGAACCAGGGGCGGCAGCTGGTTTTTGTCCAGGCACTGGTCGTGCCGCAGTCTGTCCGGGCGTAGGTGTAGGCCCAAATGGGTTAGACCCAAAGGCTGGCTTGGGATCTTCTTTAGTCGCTAGCCTGCCAAAGATTTCTGCCTCCACGATTGCTAATGGTCGTCCGTATTTTGCAGCCGATAATTGTTTGAGAGCCTGGAATAACTCCTCGTTAGGCTTACCAAAAGATGGGAAGGTAGCCATACTGAAAGGCTGAGTCGGTATACCACCGACCAAGATTTGAGTAACAGTATTGTAGTTCGGTATCCGAAGTATATCTTCTCTGTCAAAGACTGGACTAAACTTTTTGCTAAGCGAGTCGGCGTCGGCATCTGAGCCGACTCGAAAGGATACAATTGAGCCTACGTTACCAAACACTGCATCACGTATCTCTTCCGTTAACTGTGTCGTAAACTGGTTAGCAACTATTAGGTTCAGCCGGTATTTACGAGCCTCGGACAGAATTGTTGCAAACGAATCGGTTGAGAAGTTTTGGAACTCATCCACATATAGACAAAAGTCCTGACGCTGGTCTTCAGGTATCTTAGCTCGAGCCATAGCAGCTGCCTGGAACTTCATAACAAATATCATGCCAAGTAGTTTAGAGTTAAGCTCCCCGGTGCGGCCTTTGCTGAGGTTGACCAACAATATCTTTTTATTGTCCATGATCTCTTGGAGATTAAATGAACTTTTTGACTGCCCTATTATGTTACGCATCATGTCGTTAGCCATAAAAGCACCGAACTTACTAACAAACCAACCAAGCACCTCACTCTTGTGATAATCACTTGTTTGGGCCATTTCCTTGTTCCAGAAATCAAGCACCACCTGGTCTTTGACATGCTTTAGTAAGTCTTTGGAATATTTATTGTCAGTAAACACCTTTGGTATATCAATAAATGTTCCGCCCTCGGGATTGGCCATAACGGTCTTGGCCGCCATACGGAACCAGTGCTCATAACGAGGGCCAATGATTCCCTGGTGCTGGGGGTCGTAAAGTTTATATAGCATATTGATTGCTTCCTGGATCAAGAAGTCTTGCTGGGTCTTGTCCTCAAATTCGAAGAGGTTCAGCCCCATAGGATATTCCATCTCTGCGGGGCTGAAGTAGATAACGTCTTCTGTACGTTCACGAGGGACCATAGCCAGCAATCGCTCAACCGTATCACCATGCGGATCAACAAACGCAAAGCCACGACCCTCTAACATATCTTGTAAGGCAAGATTCTCTAGATACACAGACTTACCCACGCCTGTTTGCCCCACGACATACATATGTCGGCGCCTATCTTCAAGGTTTAATCGGATTGACTTTTTGACGCCCCTAAAGATGTTGTAACCCAGTAATAGGCCGTCATCAGACAGGTTTCTTGGTCCATCTACCTGTTTACTGCCCTGACGTTCTAGTTGAGATGTCGGGATGCTACGTTGATCAGGGAAATGGAAGATGGTCGACAATTCAACAGCATTTAGGATATTACGATTATTTTCTTGTGGGAAAAATCGCATAATATATGCTGTTACAAATTTCTCAATGTCTTTGGCTGGCGTGAATTTAAACCCGTTCTTATCCTGGGTGTCAAATAGTGCAAAAGATGCAGTAACGTTACGTAATAAGGCATCTGCACGCTGTGAGATATTTGATGAAGCGATGATCCTGATTAGAACTTCGTATCCAGGGTGCCTAGTTTTGTCGTCTATTGCATCAAGTGTAGCTTGTTCGTGATTTGAAAGTTGTGGACCATCAGACCCACCGCCACCCTTGTCTTCGGGAGGCTTAACCAGCGCTGTGCCGAGCTGTTTGAGCCAACTACCAGCCAATGCTGAGCCTTTTTTGCTTTCCTTACCCTTGCGCTTCTTGCTTGCAACGGCTCCAGCTGTCTTGCGCCAACCATCATGTGCTGGGCGCATTAGGATTTGAATACCTACACCATCCTCTTTATCAAGGCTAGCAAGCGAGTTGAGCAATGACAACATGGCATCACGTTTTAGCTCCTGATAAGTGGCTATCGGGTAGGCAAAGTCTTTCTTTAACGTCAGCTCACCGCCAATGGTACCGCTAATCTTGCCGACCGGGCTGAAGATATTGTGTTCGGACACTTCTTCCAGCCTGGCGGTAGGATACGCGCTAACAACCGCTTGTTTAACAACTTCTACCATCGTAACGGGCACCGCCGCATAGTAGTAGACAAAGCCCTTACTCCCGACAATTTCAAATGCAAAGTGCCTCTGTCCGTAGAAGTTTCGCTTAAAGCTTTTTTCCATAGTACTAGCAATAATGCTATACATAATCTGGGCTTTAGATATATTCTCTTCTGTCACATCACGGACATCACGTCCACCTAGATCAGTGTCATCACTTAATGGTGGCAAGTGAATAAGCATCGGCACCATCTTAAGACCACGCTCAAAATTCTTCTGTTCACGAAATATCTTACGGACTTGAATAAAGATAATTGGCGCCGCGATTATAGCCCCTACCAATAGAATAATTAAGAATGAGATCAGTCCTGTCATCTCTAATCTTCCGCTAGTTTTACTTCCTTGTTGTAGCGTTTTTTCATATAGTCTGCCTTGAAACGCTCAACTTCTTTGTTTTGTTGGTACGGATCATGTTTTGTCCTCTCAACAATCTCTTTAGCCTTCATAACCCATTCTTTTTCAATCAAGTCATTATCGTCGGCAATAGCTGGGACACTATTGTCTTGGGCAGATTGCTGAGTTGACTGTTGTTGGACAGAGGCGAAGGGATTAGGGCTACCGAGAGTAGCAGGTGGGGTTGAGGCCTGAGGTTGTGGCACTGAATAGCCATTTTCTATAGCTTGGGCACCCTGTTGTTCCGTATAGCCCAAAGCTGCGGTTGTCTCCGGATTAGGTGAATCATATTGGCTTGGCTGCTTCTCGGGTTGAATCGGAGGCAATTCGTTACTTATGTGTTGGTTCATACTTCTTTGAATTATATCAGCACAAGCCCAGATTAGACAGATGTAAAGCTGATGGTTTTTACGACTCTGATTCTGCCCTAACGCATAAAATCAGCTCTCAGCATATATACCGCGGCCAATACTACCAGCCCCACAGATAAAAGGACGTCCCTTATAGATAGCTGATGAATAGACTGAAAGACAGCCAACAGCACTGGGACACTAGCAATGATGCCCGCCACTAAAGCTACTTGCCTTCTACTAATATTGTCTTTTCGTGATAACAACATCCATGATGCAACAAACAGACTACTAAATAGCCATATGAATGGCACTACTAAGAGCGGAAGCGGAAGTGCATTTGGGTCTGTCGTAAGCAGAAATACCGGTCCAATTATAAATAATAGCCCTGTTAATAGTTTTTTACCGTAGCGGTGATTTATTATTTTTGTATCCATACTGCTAGTATACGTCAATCTCTTTATGGCTGCCTATATTGATATTGTGCTCAAAATTAAAAGCACCGCTTTGGACACGGTGCTCGGTTAATAATTAAGCTTGGTGCAAGGACGACAAATCCGCTGTTAAAATAGACTATTAAGCGTTTGTCGTCGCTTGCGGTGACTGACCGCTCTCGTGTGAGAGCGTTATCGGTTGCTTAGGCCGTAGAACGTAAGTTTTTGTTTTTGTCTTACCCACTCAAATTACGCCAGAAACAAGAAAATGTCAAGCATAATATATAGCTATATTTACAACGATACAGATTGAGTGGCTAGAATTGTCTAGAATTCATTCAACATTTTTTGTAATGTTTTTTACAACGTAAATATTATAGTATTTGCTTTGTATTATTAACTTTTATTGACCAGTCTCGCTCCGTTTTGGGTAGATACGGTCGGAAAAATATTACAATTTTCAACGTCTGTTTTGAATACATATGGCAGCTCCATCGTGGCCAAAATCGGCGCATTTAATACAAACTTATGGCTCAAAAAAGATATAGGTCGGTTAGCAGATTTTGTTTGCCGAATGGCTTCAAATCGCTCCTGTGACCAGTTTATTGTCCTGGACCTAATCAGGCATACTCTGGCGCGCTTGGCCCGTTCACCAACAAAGCCCCTGCGGGCACTTTCTGATACCGTTTTGCAGCTGAAATTTGCGACCCCTGTTTTAGATCGCCTTCAAGGAGAAGCACTGCGTGGAGTGTTAATTTTAGCATAATCGTTATTGACAACTGCTTACTGTGTACTTATTATTAGGGGTAGCACTGAGTAAAAAAAGTGCTCAAAAATAAAAAGACTTTGAAACAACGGCTTCTCGCAGGCCGTTGTTCCACAAGGAACAGCGTTCAAAGCTTTTTAGTAAACAAGTAAACAAAACCAAAAAACATCAACAGTCCCGCAGTTACGGGACTGTTTTTTAGTTATGCTTTTTAATTAATACTATGTACAATAGCGATATGAGCGCTGTGGTGGGCACTATCTTAGAATCAGGCATGCAAGGCATCAAGGTTGATATTGAATGCCATATATCAAACGGGTTACCTAATATTATTGTGGTTGGGTTTGGCAACAAGGCAGTCGACGAAGCCAAAGAGCGTATGCGTAGTGCCTTTTCAGAGGCAAATGTTGAGCTACCCAAGAGGCGTATTACACTCAACCTAGCACCAGCTGACGTGCCCAAAGATGGTACTAGTTTTGATCTAGCTATGGCGGCATCTACACTGCTTGCCAGCAATCAGATCAAGCCAGACAAGTTAGAGAAAGCTCTGGTGATTGGCGAACTGGGGCTGGACGGTAGCATACGCCCAGTTAGGGGTATCATTGGCAAACTTCTGGCTGGTCGCCGACTAGGCTATAACCAGTTTTATATACCGACTGGCAATATGACACAGGCCCAATTAGTCCCGGGACTTAGCCTGACACCTGTTGCTAGTCTACGGGATTTTTATCTTGATCAGACGGATGCCGTGCCTATACAGCCCGTTGCATCAGGTAACACCCCTGGCAAGTCGGACGCATCACCTAATAATCGTAATGATTTTGCGGAAGTCGTAGGCCAGGCCAGAGCGAAACGTGCTTTGGAAATAGCTGCAGCGGGTGCTCATAACGTACTCATGAACGGGCCGCCTGGTACGGGTAAAAGTATGCTGGCTAAGGCATTACCCTCTATCCTCCCACCTCTCGGACTAGAAGAAATGCTAGAGGTGACCCACTTGCATAGCCTGGCCAACAGGCAATATGATCAGATAATAAGAGAGCGGCCATTCCGTGCCCCTCATCATACTGCAAGCCAAATATCTGTGTTGGGCGGCGGCACCAGTCCTCGGCCCGGTGAAATTTCCTTAAGCCATAGGGGTGTTTTATTCTTTGACGAGTTGCCAGAATATACTAGACAGACCCTGGAAGCCTTAAGACAGCCCCTAGAAGATAAAATTATCACCGTAGCACGCGCAAAAGATACCTTGGTGTTTCCTGCGCACTTTATGCTGGTAGCTACAGCTAACCCGTGTCCATGCGGTTTTTACGGCAGTACCAAGTCCTGTAGTTGTACTGCAAGTGACATAGTCAAATACCAAAAGAAGCTATCTGGACCTATTATGGATCGTATTGATTTGTACGTTGACGTCGATGAGGTAGAGCATTCTTCCCTGTTAGGCGATAAGCAAGCAGAGTCAAGTTCCAAAATTCGCGAACGAGTACTACGTGCGCGCAAACTTCAACAAGCTCGCTACAGTGACCCTATGATTGTGAATGCCAGCCTGAGTAACCAGCAGCTCAAACACAGCACTTACCTGTCGGCAGATGCAAAGGAATTGCTCGATAAAGCCGCCGAGCAGCTTGGAATATCGGCCCGGGCCTACATGCGGGTACTCAAAGTTGCTCGTACCATAGCAGATCTAGACGATTCTAAATCTGTTGAGATACCTCACATCACCGAAGCACTCCAATACCGCCGCCAACAAAACGCCGTGCTATAACTCGTAAAAAATCTCGTTGCCTACGGTTAGCACTCCCGTGCTCAAGATTGCAGCGCGTATGCCAGCTAGCTCGCCCCTTTCGCCTTGAAATACATCCATAAAACCAACTTTACCAGATAGTAGATCAGGCCGTTTACATGGATCACAAATACTAGTACCCTCAAGAGCCACTGTTCCAATCTCAAACCGCCTACCGAGCAAACGTTCTGCACTAAGGCCTTCAATAACAATGTTTCTTCTTGTGTCATGGGGTTGAAATGGAACTTCTAGCCCTATATTCGCAAAGTCAATATCGTCTTGAGATATGATCGTCACGTGTCGGACCTTCTCCTGCTTCGCGTTGGAAAACGCACCCTTTCCAGCTGCATAGCGATCCAAAAACCCATCCCCTTCAAGCCCTACGCCAGCAATTGCTTTAACCATGGAGTGATATTGCATGGGTTCACCCTTGTCTTTAGCTACGTATAAAGCAGTGATTTTTGGCACAACATACTCTGGTCTGTTCTCAGTCATGGGGTCAAGTATACCACTCAACACCGTTAAGAGGTTTTATTGAATGGCGTAGCGTGTCTCAAATCCGAGCACCGGAACGCAGCGTAAGATCTGGGACGCAATGCGCCGTTCAATAAAAGCTCACGCATTCCTGAGCAAATGCTTGACCTCTGTTAATGTATCTGTTACAATCGTTCCGATTAGCTAATATCATTTAAAGGAGCGCATATCAGCCAGACCACACGCTTGAATGGGGCAATTCGAGCAGCAAACTTACGTGTCATCGACGAAGACGGTACACAACTTGGCGTCATTACTCGTAGCGAGGCACTACAGCTTGCAGAAGAACGGGGTTTGGATCTGGTAGAAGTTTCGCCAAATGCTGATCCGCCGGTATGTAAAATTGTCGATTGGGGCAAATACAATTACCAAAAGACCAAACAGCTACAAAAAAGTCGTGCTAATGCCAAAGCGCTCGAAGTAAAACAAATGCGCTTTGGACTAAAGATTAGCGACCACGACCTCGGGGTAAAACTCAAGAAAGTCACCGGTTTCCTAGACGCCGGCCACAAGGTCAAGCTCACCGTATTCTTCCGAGGACGTGAGAACGCACACAAAGAATTAGGATTTAAACTAGCCGAAAAAGTTATCGAGCTGTTCGGGGAGACAATAAATGTCGACCAACAACCGCAACTCACAGGCAAACAACTAAGTTTCGTCATAAGGAGTAACAATCATGCCAAAACTAAAGAGTCATAGCGGTACTAAAGATCGCGTCCGTATCACCAAGAACGGTAAGGTCCTGACAGGACACTCATCAAGCAACCACCTTCTTCAGAAGAAGTCTGCAGCACGCAAGCGTCGCTATGCAGTACCAGGTATCGTGGTTGGTAAGATGGCCAAGAACATTAAGATGAAATTAGGAGCATAATCAATGCGCGTTAAAAGAGGAGTGACTTCAAGGGCGAAGCACAATAAAATCCGCTCAGCTACTAAGGGAATGACCCGAAGTAACCGCAGCAGCATTAAGCGTGGCAAGCAAGCAATTGTTAAGGCCATGGAGAACGCGACCCGCGATCGTAAAGAACGTAAGCGAACTTTTCGCCAGTTATGGAACGCTCGTATTAACGCGGGTGCTCGTTTGAACGGTACTACTTACTCTCGACTGATTGCCGGTCTTAAGAAGGCTAACATTTCATTGGACCGCAAAATCCTAAGTGAACTTGCTACCAATGAACCAGCTGCATTTAAGGCAGTTGTCAGTGCGGCAAAAGAAAAGTAGATCATAGAGTCGTAAACCCTGCCTCCTGCAAGGAAGCCGGGTAAAAGCAGTCAAATAACTTCGGATGTTGCTCCAAGAAAAACGACCCCTATCGGGGTCGTTTTTCATAGCGTCAGATTACCTATAAGCCGGGTTCTGTTCAGCCGAAGCCTTGCTAGCCATCTATCTAGTTCTACCATTGCTGGCAGACTCAAGCGGATTACTTTATGATGCACCTAGGCGGGAAACCTCCTTTTTACAGGTAAGGTACATCGCCTTGCAGCAGACAGGGTTTACCTCTCATGCACGTCACCGTGCACAACTGTGGGCTCTTACCCCACTCGTTTCATCCTTACCCGGCTTCCGTTGCCGGAGGCCGGGCGGTATCGTTTCTGTGGCACTTTCCCTAGGGTTACCCCCGGTCGCCGTTAGCGACTGTCTTTCCCTACGCTGCCCGGACTTTCCTCGTACACCGGAGTGCACGCGGCCAGCCGATAGCCTGACCTGATTATTATACTATAAATTACTTTGTCAGCTCGGCGTCGAGTGTGGTATTGACTTCTGCGTCAGCTAATTTGTTAAGCTCTCGTGGGACGTGAGTATATGTAACTTTCTTGAAATGACTCGCTAGCTCTTTTATAGATTCATGAATAGGCCATAGGTCGCGATTTTTAACCTTAAATATACCCTTCATTTGGTTGACTACCAGCATGCTGTCCATATGTACATCGACTTCCCTAGCGCCCGCCTTCTGCGCTGCTTCTAGCCCAAACTTTAGCGCCTGATATTCTGCTTGATTATTAGTGGTAATACCCAGGTATACACCACTTTTAAAGAGAATGTTATCATCCATGTCCATCAGCACATAACCGGAGGCAGATGGTCCAGGATTGCCCCTAGAACCACCATCTGCAAATAGCTTTATCTGTTTTATAACCTGTACAGCCTTGGTGTATTTGGGCGCTTCTAGCAACTCGTCAATTAGTTTAGCCATCTGTTCGTCTTTTTCTGTCACCACATCACCTGCGTCATGCGTACTTAGCCACAATTCAACCTCGTTCCACTTGTTCTTGATAGTTGGATGATGCTGCAGCTGCTCTGCTAGTTCTGCAAGCCGGCTCAAAAAAGCAAAAGCCTCTGTAAAGTCCTTGAATGCGATCTTTCTATACAATTTGTTGTCTACAGTTTGCCACATACGTACTTATTGTATCGTACATCTGTTATTTGAGTCTTTTTTACGATAAAATACAGAGGTCATAGATAACCAATTCTGCAAGGCAACCTTCTGATGAAAACTGTGTTTTCATGCACGCAAGTTGCGGGATCGCCAGAGGTGACCGCGAGAATTTAAAATGATATCGGAGTGTGGCGCAGTTGGTAGCGCGTACGGCTGGGGGCCGTGAGGTCGCAGGTTCAAGTCCTGTCACTCCGACCACGGCATTATGCACAAATAATAAAAAGTCCGAGAAAACTCGGACTTTTTATGTAGGCTTCGCGAGACCATATGACAACCCGGACTATAAATCTCCAGGTGGGTCTCCGCACGATATTACCGCAGTAATATACGAATATTGGAATCCCTAATGATAAGTATTCAGATTATCATTACAGGCCTCTTTATTTGCGATAGCCTACATCTCATTATAGCACTATGAAACTAAAGAAACGTAGGCTCAAACATGCATAGTTGACTAATTAGTTTTTAGAGAAGTAGCTGCAAGAAATAATTATTGAGCGTGTTAATGAGAGGGCTCAAGACAGGTAGTAGTAGGAACAGTATTAGCAAAACGCCCATGAGTCCAAATTGCTCAATCTGTAACATCACTCTTTGCAAAGGCTCAGGGGCAAACGCATACAAGACACGTGAGCCATCAAGCGGTGGTATAGGTAGCATGTTAAATACAAACAAACCTATGTTTAGCTGCAAGAAAATAAGTAGACCTTCCCTAAGCAGAGTGCTGTAGTCTGGCTGTAATACATTTAATATGCCAGCAGTTGCGATTGCTAGCACTAGATTAGTAAGTGGCCCCGCTAGGCCTACTAGAGCCGCCCCAAACTCATCAAACTTAACCCGGTCGGGGTTAAAAGGCACTGGCTTAGCGGCCAGAATAGGTGGTAAGCCAAAGGTTATTAGCAAAATAGGTAGCAAAATCGTGGCAAACAGATCGATGTGGGCTAACGGGTTTAGAGTAATCCTCCCCTCGTCAGCAGCGGTCGGGTCTCCTAACCAGTGTGCAGTAAAGGCATGCATCGCCTCGTGAATTGTGATTGCCACAAGTAATGACAAAATTAATAATACAATGCTTGAACCTTGTAAATCCATATGGGCCTAGTATACCAAAGTTTCCTAAGGTAAATCGTATTAAGACCATTATGATTCATTTGTCGATCGGTCAAATTATCATAATAGTTCATGTTATGTTGTATTTGAATAAACGTCTCGGGGTTGGAATCTTGACTTATAGAGTGAAAACGGCTATACTTTGACCTTGAATGTTCCAGTCCTATAAGTGTGGCTGAACGGAAGGATTAACAATGCAGAAGTGTGAAATCACTGGCAAGGGCAAGCAATTTGGCAGCAACGTCAGCTTTTCTCAGCGCCACACCAAGAAGGTATGGAAGCCTAACCTCCAAAAGAAGACTTTTGAAGTCGACGGTAAGAAGGTTACGATGAAAATCAGTACGCAAGCTATTCGCACCCTCAAGAAAAAAGGCGTTATCGCCTAAATAAAAAGAGCTCTCGATTGAGAGCTCTTTTTATTTTAACTGTCGACCTATTGTTTTTCGAGAATAACTAATTGGGTTGTGTCGCCCATTTCACCATGTTTTAGTTTGATCTTGGAAACAGTTTCACGGGGCTCCATAGACAAAGCCTTTAGCACATCTTCTAGAGACTGCTGAGGGACTGGGTAGCTTAGTGTCTTATCGTCATAATGGGTCGGGATAATAAGCTTGGGCTCAATCTCCTTGATAAGCTTCAGAGCGCCTACAGGATCCAAAGTGTAACCATTGCCACCTATTGGTATCAATAAAACATCGATTGTATTTAGGTCCTCAAGTTGGCTGCTGGATAGGCTGGGATAAACATGGCCTACAACGGCAATACGCACGTCATCTGCAATGATCCTATAGATAGTTGCGTTATGCTGACCCTGTTCGTCCATGTGGGCACGCGCAGCAATACCATGCACCGAGATATCTGAGACCTCGTATTCGCCTGGCTTATCAAGAACAATTTTGACCTCACTTGCTGGCGTACCATGAGCGCCAGTGAATAAAGCGATATCGCCCGACTTTGTGATTGACTTGCTTCCTAGGTCGCCCAAAGTATCGTCAATGACTACATTCGCCTTTTTTGTTGAAATACGAACACAGTTTCCGCCAAAATATTGTAGTTCCATGTTTAACTTACCTCCTCAGTAACTTCTGATTTCTTTGGTTTTGCGGTTAATGTTTTATGTTTATCAATCAAAACCTGCTTCTTTGCCCCTAGTACTAATGCTAGGAAACGGTCGTTAACTTGTTGCCGATATTTGAATTCTTGAGGTGGCATAACCGTAAAGCGCAGCTCTTTACCTTCTTGTTCTTCAAGCTCGGCCATATATTTAGCTAACTTGGTCTGGTTAACATCCCCAACGATTAGCAGATCTGTACCACTAGTATCATCACGAGTAAACTGGCCGGTAAAAATTGCTAGCTCTACATTGCCAAGGCCCTTGATTATAGTTGCCTGTGAATCAACAGCTGGGGCTGTTGCCGTAGCAGCCACTCCACCACCACCAAAGATCGCACCCAACGGCTGATAATATTCATAGTCTTGATTGACTTCATAGTACAAACGATTGTTTGTGGTGTCGGACGAGATGATTCCAATACTCAGTAGGTTTGCAAGCTCACGACGCACAGAGTTAATCTGCTCGTCGATTTTTCGGGTTATTTCCCGGACATAAAAAGAACGATTAGGGTTACTGTAAAAAAGATGTAGTAACTTGACACGTGTCTTGGACCCAAACAGTTGTTCAACCATGTATACATTGTAACAGATGTAGGTAGACTACCTAATCGATTTTGTTCAATAACGTTGTGGCAATGTCTACAATTTCTTCTCTGTTGTTTATCCAATGAATACTAGAATTACGTTTGAACCATGTACGTTGTCGTTTTGCCAACTTCATCGTACTACTAATTATTCGCTCCCTGGTTTCCTCTAATGTTTGAGTACCTTCGAAGTACTCGCGCCACTCGCGGTAACCGATTCCTTTCATGGGTTCTACGTCCCAACCATACTTAAGCGCAAGGCCCTGCACTTCTAGCTTAAGGCCCGCATTTAGCATAGAGTCAACCCGTCTTGTGATGCGATCCCGTAGGTCATCACGGGCTGTAGCTATGCCAATGACTATCGTATTTTCTGTCATTTTGGAACTCTTGGGTTGCATACCTCCGGTTTCTAGGGCACGGATGATCCGGCGCTTGTTACGAACATCTACCCCCTCCAGACTCACACCCTCGGCTGCTGCCTCAGCTAACAAATCATCCATTGTCATGCCATTACGTCGCTCACGTTCGCCCGGCTTGCCAGGAGGCATAAACTCAAAGTCAAAAACAACGCTGTCAATATATAATCCAGTGCCGCCAACTAAAATAGGCAGCTTGCCTCTACCCTGTACATCGGCAATTGCATCCATTGCCAGCGTTTTATACAGGGCTGCATTGAAACCATCTGGCGCGTCTACAATATCAAATAGGTGATGTGGTAATTTCGCTCGCTCGGCAGCAGACGGCTTGGCTGTACCGATATTAAATTCTCTATATACTGTCCACGAATCAGCACCGATGATCTCTCCATCCAGCAGTCGTGCCAACTCCATTGCTACTGCTGACTTACCAGAGGCAGTCTCGCCAATAATAACGAGTAGTTTGTTCATAGCAGAGACCCCTGGATGGATTCTGAGCCGCCTGGCCACCAAAGCCGAGTCTGTATACCAACCACATAATAATCATCCGTTATCTTAACGCCCTCTGCGATTAAATGCTCCGCATGGGCCTGCCTACCACCCGGATAGCCAGCTGCAAGACCTCCATGTTTATTGACTACACGTTGCCACGGCAGTTCTGGATCACCAAAATGGGCAATACCACCAACAATCCGGGCCGCCCGCGCATTCCCACATAGTGCAGCCAACTGCCCATAAGTCATAACTCGCCCCGCGGGAATCTGAGCCACAACAGCCTCAACTCGCTGCCTAAAGTCCGGTTCAGCCCTGTCCATCAAAATACTCCAGGACTTTATCCCAGTTAGTACATCGCACCACGCCAGAAGGAAGGTCAATGGATTGATTCCATGGATAATCACCAAAGAGTATGCCTTTTACCCCTCTGGCAGCTACCTCTTCTGTCGCAACAAGAACGTCATCAATCAGATAAGAGGCACCTAGTTCAATGCAAACATCCGCCTTTGATCTCGATTTGCCCTCTAGGCTGAACGCTGCGGTAAAGTGCGCTTCTTTGAATACATCTTCAAAGTGCTCGTTCAGCCAATCACGAGTTAACTGCTCTATGAGGGTGTCGCGAGATGTTAAAACCACCAAGTCATAGTGATCGCTAAGCTGGCGTAGTGCACGCACGGCTTCTGCATAGGGTTTTGCGTTCTTGAACTGGGGTGTATCAAAAAACCGATGGACACGCCTAACTGCTTCCTCATAATCATCTGTACCCCAGCCATCCATACTCGTTGGGTGGTTGTTCGCCAGTGACAGATCTGTTCCATATTTATTGTTATACCAGGTCATCAAATCCTGGAAATGAACTACTAACGTGTCGTCAATATCAACTGCGATTATGGGTTTATTCATGATATCTATAGTGATGATTTAGTAGTGCGGCTTTTGGCTTCGTTGGCAACTGATTTAAAGAAATTTTCGAAGCTCAGCGGTTGATGTTCGGCCACAACCTCCATATCTTTACGAATTCTCGGCGTCACATCGCCGGATTCAATCTCTTTTTCACCAATCACCACTGTATACGGCACTTTCAATAGTTCCGCGGCGCGTATCTTTTTACCAACCGACTCATTGGAATTATCAACCTCAAGACGAAGGTTATGTTCGCGGGCTTGCTGCTTAATCTTTTCCGCGAAGGCTATCGTCTCAGTTTCCTGGTTAACAGTAATCACTCTTACCTGTTCTGGAGATAGCCAAACGGGTAATTTACCGGCCGTCTGCTCTAGTAAGAATCCCATAAATCGCTCAAATGCGCCCATAATAGACTTGTGTATAACAAGCGGATGCTGTTTATCACCGTTTTCGTCAACGTAAGTTAGACCCATCCTTTCAGGCACCACAATGTCGAGCTGAACGGTGGCTATTGAATCTTCTTTGCCAAGAACATTCTTAATCTGCACATCTACCTTCGGACCATAAAATGCTGCTTCATCTAATTCTTCGACAAATTCAGCTTTGGTGTTCTTTAGGCATCTACGGATAACATCCCCTGCCCATTCCCAACGCTGTCTATCGCCCGCATATTTTTCCTTAGAGAAGTCAGGCAACGATAACCTGAACCAATAATCCTTAACCCCTGTTTCCAGATATACTTCCTCAAACAGCTCAAGCACCCTGGCGAATTCCTCCTCTACCTGCTGTTCGGTGACATATATGTGAGAGTCATTTTGCGTGATAGGTCCTCTCATACGGATAAGCCCTGTAAGCGTACCTGATAGCTCATAACGGTAGAGGCCGCCATGTTCACTCAACCTCAGAGGGAGATCTCTATAACTTTCCACGATTTTCTCGTAGATCATATGGTGATGAGGACAGTTCATTGGTTTCAAGAAGAATTGATTGCCCTCTTCATCTTCCTGGGTTGCGTACATGTTCTCAAGATAGTAGTCAGCATGACCAGAGCGTTCATACAGCTTACGCTGGGTTAGCACTGGAGTAGCCACGTACTTATAGTCGCGGGCTTCTTCTTTGGCTCGCATGTATTTCATTAACTCGTGTTTGATCGTTTCCCCACGGGGTAACAACAAGGGCAATCCGGCCCCTACACTGTCGGACATAAAGAATAGTTTGAGATCTTCACCAATCTTGCGGTGGTCGCGCTTTTTGGCTTCTTCGAGCATGTCTAAGTGCTGACGTAATTCTTTGGGTGTAGCGAATGCTACGCCGTACAAACGCTGCATCTGTGGGTTAGTACTCTTCCCCCGCCAGTAGGCACCAGCCACACGCATCAGCTTGAATGCGCCTACTTTGCCCGTGGATTCCACATGTGGACCACGACACAGGTCTGTGAACCCACCATTCTTATAGAAAGAGACGTTTTCTACAGCCGCATCACCTTCGGCGATAGTCCCGAGTTCGTCAGCGTCGAGATCCTTAGCGATAGTGGTCCCCGCACGCTTGAGGTCGTTCAATAGTTCTTCCTTATAGGGCTGGCCTGCATCCTGAGCCCACTTGATAGCTTCGTCAACAGGGAGTTCAAACCGCTCGAACGCCTGATTCTCCTTTATAATTTCCTGCATTTTGGCTTCTATTTTGCCAAAATCCTCTTCTGATATCTTAGTATCACCCAGGTCAATGTCATAATAAAAGCCATTTTCCACCACTGGGCCGACACCCAGTTTAGCCTCTGGCCAGAGTTTCGTTACGGCGGTCGCCATTATATGAGCGAGCGAATGCCGCATTGGATGTAGGTTGTCTTGTTGATCTGCCATTTTAAACTCCTTCCTGTCTTAATATAAGAAAAGCGCATCGGCATCCAAAGCTGAATGTCTTTGCGCTTCGACCCGGCTTCCTTGCGGGAGGCCGGGGGTTCCATCGAAACTTTATACTCTTACGGGCACTTGTATCATCTGTTCCCGATTATGCCGATGAAGCTCTGTGGCTGGTTAAACCACTTCACTGCTTACCTTTAGTCTACCATAGGGGTCAACACCATGTAATGAATCCGGACGGAATAGCATGAAGGAGGACCCCGGAGTCCAACCGAGTCAACTCAGGAGACCCAAAGCCTCACTATGGCTGTTCATTCTCTCATAAAATCAAAAAGCGGTTAAATGATCTCGCATTTCATTCAACCGCTTGAGCGAAAACCGCTCTCAAAACTCACCTGCAACAATCATAGCATACTGGTATTATAATGCTAGTACTTTACTATTGTCATTATTACACTGGTTAGTAATCTGTTATGACAACAATACAATATGGACAAATAATTCTGTTCTACCAGCAGAGTTGTTACTACTATCGAGCATTATTATGCGTCGTAAAATACATGATCACAAAACTCCAGTTAGCTATTTTCTACGGAAAAACATAAACAATATCACCCCTGGTATACAGTTGGTCAAGTAACAAGTAATATTGACACAAATACCCTCGCATGATAGCATTGATGGGTTAATTTGGGAGGCGCTCAAGGTTTGAGTACCAAAGCAAGTTCTCTTGAAGGATTTAAGTTGTTCTACGAAGAACTTAAGCCATCAAAGAACTACACTAGTCGAATACGACGCGCTCGACGCTTAGCATAAGCTATAAATCGAGTGAGGCCCGGGAGAAATCCCGGGCTTTTTCTATTATTTACCCTGTTATAGGCCTAATCCACAGTTATACTAGTGCTTTTCCACTTCCATTTATCATAGCGTTATGACAATATGTTGTCATGGTTTGTGCTAAAACAGTCTTTGGCTTTGGTTTAATGGCTCCTCGTGGAGTACTCTTGCGACTTCTGTCAGTCTCGGTCTTTAACCTACGGCCAGCATTTATCTGGAGATACGCGTAATGCTGTGTGTTTATTGTGGTGGCGACACTCAAGTTATTAACTCCCGTCTACAAAAACGTGTCAACAACGTCTGGCGGCGCAGAAAATGCCCTGGATGTGGGGCTATATTTAGCACCACGGAGTCACCCGATGCCAGCCAAGCCTTAACGATACGCAAGGACAAACAATTGTCACCCTTTGTGAGAGATAATTTATTCATTAGCGTGTATGACAGCCTAAAACACCGAAAAGACGCTCTAAACGAGGCTACGGCCCTTACAGCGACCATAGTAAGCAACCTTTATCCTCTAGCCGAGGCGGCTGTCATTGATCGTGCAGTAGTAGTTACGATCACAAGTACAATTCTGGGACGGTATGATAAGGTCGCTGCAACCCATTACGCGGCTTTTCACCCCTTATAGGTTGTTTAACGCTAGGTAGCCCAAGATAATGTCCTTGTGATCAAAGGCCAGTTCCATGCCGGCAATCTCTGCCCAGGTAAAATAGCCCGAATCACTGTGTTCATCGTGAGAGATATCCAGTTCACCTTCGATTCTTCCCGAATAAAAGTGCGTCTGCCAGTTTTCGTTCTGGTGAGAACCAACAAGGTCTTCGAGCACAAATACAATACCCGTCTCCTCTAGTACCTCCCGTACTACCGCCACCTCTGGGGTCTCCCCGTCCTCTACTGTTCCGCCGAATAGCGACCATTGTCCTGGTGAGTGCTTCGCTTGATTACTACGCTTACCCAGCAGTAAGGCTTTCTCAGTGGGGTGTAAGATGAGTGCTCTGACTGCTTCTCTCATGTGGTTTGCTCAGTTTTTCTTCTGGTTGTCTTCCGTTACAAAGGCCTTTTCGGTCACATCGAACTTTCCAAGATACTTGCCAAACATTAATCTGGTCTGCGAATACAGCGCTGACAAAGAGTTATATAAGATTGTAGTCACGGGCAGCAGGACCCACTGGAACACCATAAATACTGTGCGGTGTGACTTATAACGAGCTGGTTTAGGCGGCAATAACTTAAGGCTTAGGAATAATGTAATGAATATACCCCCCAGTGCCACAGTCTGGATGCGGCTGGCGATAAGTGGCAGTTGATTAGCCGCGTAGTCTTGAGGGTTAAATAATAGAGGTATGAACGCAGAGAAAGCTAGTATTAACGGTGCTGTAGCCCAACTTACATGGCCTTCAAGCAACCTCAAGAACTTCATTGTCAGATCAAGCTTGGGTACCTTGTTGTTGCGGAAATAGCCTGTTTCCAAAACATAGGCAATGTCGGAAGCACCCCAAGCCCAACGCCTAAGTTGTATAAACTGAGCCTTAAGAGTCTTGATCAAAGTACTTGAAAGCACGGCATCCTGATAGATTGGCAGATAGATTGGATAAACTTCGTGTTGGCCATCATAACGGAAATAGGTCCTCCAGAACTGGTGACCATCCTCAACGATTGTTCTAACGCTCCAGTAGTCCGTGTCTATCAGAGCCTGCATACTTTGGGCATGTGATGAGAAGTTACGTATCATGTGTGGACGCAAACTAAGAACGACGTTCCAGAATGTGTTACCTGTGGCAATGACTCGCATTGGAGCCGGTGCATCCCAAATGTTGTTAGTAAACATTGGTATCGGCTGATACGACACCCGGATAGGGTCTGGTGATGCCGCATATAGGTAGCTCAGGGCCGATAGGTACTGGGCGTGTGGTCTATTATCAGCATCAAGTGTGGTGACAATTACACGTTTAGGCTCAATATTCTTGGCTTCAAGATACTTTTCGAGTTGTCGTGCGGCATGCGTGATATTGCCACCTTTACCTCTTACTTCTTTATCTACTAACGGGTGCTTGATGGCCATTGCGTGCTTAAACTGTTCGCCATACTCTTTAACCAGCTCTAGGGACGCTTGCTCCGACTGAGCACCGTCCCGGCCCTCATATGCAATTACCAATATGACCTTTTTCATGTCATATTCGGATGCTAGCACTGATTTAATTGTAGGCTCTAGTACCTCTCGTGCTTCGTTATAAGTTGCGATGATAATGGCATGAAACTGATTGCTTGGCCCGACAAGCGGCGGGGTTTCTTGCAAGCGCCTAACCGTCTCATAATGCCACGAAGGGATATGGCTATCAGGTTGGCTGACCTTGCCTGTTTCGATTTCCTCAAGTAGTCTGTTCCATGGTAATTTTTTGTGTTGTCCTAGGCGCCTATAACCCTGTAAGGCCCGAACGTTGAGAGCCACCGACTTAACAAACCATAGTAGGATGTACGCTATTATGAAGAATACTGTTGCGTGCGGGCTGATTTGACTTAAAACAAATGGGAATATGAGGATCGACCAGCTCAATGCCCCTGGTAGGATCTCAAAAAATCGATAGCGCTTGCCTCGATCTTCTACATAGGGGATTTCGATTTCGGTCATGTGAGGCTCCTCATTACTGCAACACCGACAGGGCGTTGCTCACGATCAGTAGTAGTATCAATAAAAACAGGCCCATCCATAGAATGGTCAGCGAATAATCCCGGCGACGGTAATACATGCGCATACTAAGCAGTGTATGCAGCACTAACACAAGCGCCGCAAAGCCGATGAAGCTAATGAATGTGCCTTTGGTGCCTGGCTCAAAAGCGCTCAAACCAAGGTTTGAGTGGTATTGCCCCACCAAGCCTTCGTTATTGCCGTTCTTGAGGCGAAACACAATCAGCAAACTTGTAAAAATAGCTAAAAAGGCATTGATACTTATCAGTAACAGTACCAATCGATCATGAAAATAGTTCTTTGGGATATGCATATGGATGTAGTTTACAGGTTATGGGGCTCCGGGGCCAGCGTTTTTCAGGGGTCCCCTTGGGAACCTGTTTTGTGGGGGAAATAGTAATCACGCGAGACCTTTATTGCATATCGGCCACTTGATTGCCGATATGCAATAAAGGTTGGGGTGAGCTATGATGTGGTGCGAGTACAGGGAATCGAACCCTGCTCTCAACCTTGGGAAGGTTGCATATTAGCCACTATACGATACTCGCTGGAGCCGAAGACAGGGATCGAACCTGCGACCTGCTCGTTACGAGTGAGCTGCTCTACCAACTGAGCTACTTCGGCGCTCCTGAAACTATACAGGTTTGTGCCCCGCCTGATCAAGCTAAAGGTGTTGTATTTTACCCCTGTTAATGATATGCTCATCTTTGTACTTCTACCCGGGCTCTTAGCTCATTTGGCTAGAGCGCCACATTGACGTTGTGGAGGTGGGAGGTTCGAATCCTCCAGGGCCCACCAGTATTTTTAAAGACTAAGGTGTTGCTTATTAACACTCTAGTTGATATGATTACCCCTGTTATATAGGTATGACTCCGTAGTGAAGTGGTTATCACGCCTCCCTGTCACGGAGGAGATCGCCGGTTCAAATCCGGTCGGGGTCGCCATATAAAATGCCTCAGGTCAAAAACCTGGGGCTTTTTATATTGGTAAAAGCCTTTCCGGATTTGAACGTGATTGCCAGTGGCAATCCCCGCACCTTGCCCCAGAACGACCAAAGGGAGTTGGGGTCGACTAAGCCGCGCATTTTGCACGGTGGTCGAGGCAAATCCGGTCGGGGTCGCCAGATTGACTAAATGATCCTTTTATGGTACTATTTTTTAATGTCAGAGCGGTTAGTCCTTGGGGTTACAGGTTCACCTGGTACAGGTAAATCTACAGTTGCCCAATATCTTAATGACGAGCATGATTTCACTATATTTGAAAGTAGCTCGATTATTAAGGCACGCGCAAAATTTGATGGGCTGAAACTAGTAGATCGTGCGGGCTATGACTCTTTTTTTCGTAACCAACAGAACATACACGGTAAGTCTTGGCTAGCAGATTTGATGATTAAATCAGATGTGGGAAATGTCGTACAGTCTGGTTTGCGTGCAAAATATGACTTTTTACGCATTAAGGAAGCAGGTGGAGTAGTGATTGCACTTTCCTGTCCGCCGCAGATCTGTATAGATAGAATTGACACCAGTAACCCGAAGAATCCTCAAACGGTTGATGAATATGTAGAACATCAATTAATCGAAGAAAGTATCAATGATTTTGGTACGCATACAAACTGGTGCGTGAATAACGCCGATTATAATATTGATACTTCTCAGCCAATTGCAGATACATTGCATCTTGTTAGTGAAGTAGTGGCAGAATTGCTAGCAAAATAGTTTCATACATGTTCTACCAGGGCCCATTAAACAGATCGCCTTAGCACGTCTGAAGTTTTTGTTTGGGCAAGCTTGCTTGTGATTGGAGTCGGCAAAGAGCAAGCGGAGATAACGGGATGTGATGATCATGCAGTTTGTACAAAAGCATGTTGAGCCCAGTAGACTGCTTCCGGACCACCCTGTAAGGTGTCGGTTTGCTGAGTATCAGTCTCGATCTTTGCAGGGAATGCCGGCGCATTTTCGCCAGGAAAAATAGTCAGTGCAGTTGGCTGTTCGTTCTCGGGGTCCTTTTGTAAGATAACTGTGAATTTATCTGTGGCGAGGGCTTGAAGTAGAGCGGGCTCCTCGACATGAGCGATTAGGGCCTCGGGTTCAAATTTTCCGTATTGATTCTTGGCCATTCCTTCTGAATCGGTGGCAATTTCTAATTTACCCGTTTTAGGGTTAAGTGCCATCTCAGGAAACCAAGCACCCTTTACGCCTTCAACTTCCGCGGCTTCACCACCAGGCATTCTCATGGCCCGCTCAATGTGGACTCCGCCTATACTCTCCAGTTCCCTGATAGTCTTTACCCCAGAGTACCCAATGACACTGCCTTCAGCCGTCAAGGTAAGTTCAGCTCTACCGTATTGGTCATATTGCAAACTCTCAGGCAAGGCGGCTTTGACTTTATCAATAACATCCTCAGGCGTGGCAAAAACCTCTCCGTTAAACTGGCTACCCGCGATAGCCCCATCGGTATGTATTCCTAGGTGATCTACAACTCGAGAGAAATCAATACTGTCTCTTGCAAACTCTTCGCCAAGCTCAATACTACCGTCACCACGGCTACTAGTCTGTTCGGTACGTACACCTTCAGGTGCTGGGAGGTTGATCGATATATACCTAGGGTTTGCTGCTATTTCGCTCATTATTTTTCAGTTTTTGTTTTATATCTTAACGTTATACATCATATCATAAATGTAGTTTTTTGGCAAATGATTTGGGGCAATATTATTTGATATAGGTTGTGGTTTTTTGCTTTTCTTTTAGCGGGTCGAGATAAGTATTAATATCCTTAAAGGTAAATGATATATGCGCGCCACGAACGCGGTCGCCTGTCGTTTCTAGGTTCCGAACGATCTCTAGTGTATAGCCGGTGTTTATGATGCCCGAGTTCTGGCCCGGCGTGAGCTTGAATAAAGCGTCAACTGTCTGGGCGGTCAAGTCACGGTTAGTCCGGTTGATCTGAAAACCGTATTCTCCCCCGTTATCCTTTGTTACCAAATCTTCTGAATACTTTTTAGCCACCGCCCCAAAATCAGCACCAGCCTGTATTTCCGCTAGCGCAGCATTTGCCTTAGCCTGCGTCTCGGTATCGAGTTTGGCAACGAGCTTGCGAGCTAGCAACTGCTGCCGTAAGCTACGTTTAAAGTCATTTACATTCCATCCCCAATAGTCCTTCAGGACGTCCTCGAAGACTTTGTCATTCTCGCCTAATCGGTTTTGGCTACGAACTAAGTTAATCTGTTCCGTAACTTCTTTGTCACTTACGCTCACGCCGTTCTGCTTAGCTAGCTGACGTACCAAGGCATCGTCTACTACCTTTTGCTTAGCCTGTTTCTCAAAAGCTGCCAGTTGCTGTTTCCCAGCCTCGTCATTGAAATTTAGTTTTTGCTGGGATTCATAGTAATGCTTGTAGTGACGCAACTCGAAGAGATAATTTTCGTAAGCAACAAAGTCCTTGCCCGTACGAGCTGCTGGGAACGGAATAACCTGCGTTACTCTGTATAAGAACGTTGATGATTGTTGAAACTTATACAGGGCGAGCGTTACATAGGTAAAAAAGCCAACCACAGCTACTATAAAGAGCGTACTCGTGATAATAACAACCTGATGCTTAGAGTGTTGCAGGGGCAAGATGTACTTACGAGCACCCTTCAGGACCTGTTCACGGTGCTCAGCGACGGTCTCGTTAGTAATGCGTGGTGCGTTCTCGGCTGCTTCACGGAGAACGGTCGCTTCATCGGTCTTTTGGACGCGTTTAAGTGCCCGTTTGAATCTTTTTTTAACCATTTTCTTCCTTATTGCTTACACCCGTGCCAGGAAAGCCACTATTGTTCGTAATTATTCCTTTGTCACGCAGAATTTTTAGCATCCTCTTCTGAATATGGGCCGGATGATGCACGTCATGGATAAGTAGCTCTCCCATGTATGTCTGCATCATTATTGTACCAAATCCTAATAAGGTTTCCTGAAGTCCGGCGACTTCGTAGTTAACCATTTGTATTTGGTTGAGGCCAACGTCAACCACACTTCGATGGAACAGCCCTTTTTGGGTCATTTGTATAAATCGCTGATCAGTCACTATAAATACACTGTAGTGCCAGGCAATCCAAGAAGGAAAATACAGCACCAACCCTAGTAGTAAGCCACCAAGCATTCCGCCAAAGAACCACCCAAATCCAAGCTGGGGCCAGATGGTTGCCGGCAGTACGCCAATCAAAGGCCCAAACGAGAACAACACAATACCTTTTCTCATTACAATTGGATGCTTACGGAAGACGTATAGTACTTCCTCGTCATCCATTTGGTCTTCAAAGTATTTTTGTGTTTTGGCCATAAGATTATTTTATCAGATGACCCCGGAAATGGATTATTTTACAGGAGGCCGGGTGCGAGAGCTTTTGGTTATCGAACCTCGGCTGCGCCGTACGGTTCTCGTATGCCCGGGCAAGGAATGCACATCTGCAGCCATGCTCGATGCAAGCATCTGCGCGTGGCTTGGATGACCGAACCTTGAGGATCGACTCTTGGCTCGAGTATCGAGCAGAAAAGTAAAACCACCACTTATGTGGTGGTTTTACTTTTCTCCTGGTGCCCCGGGCAAGAGTCGAACCTGCAACCTTTTCCTTAGGACGGAACTGCTCTATCCATTGAGCTACCGAGGCAAACTAACAGTATTATTACATATGCGCAGCTCAACTGGATGTATTAAGCTATCTGCTTGTGGTGTCTCCAGTTGAACTCGCAACAAGTAAGACGGCCCTTAAACTGCTCGACTTACTTCTTTTTGGGCTGAGTAAAACGATCATGGACGGATTCATATTCGTACATTTCAGATTCGCTAAACCAGTGAGCAATTTCTTTTTTGGCTTCTTCTGAATCAGCCGAGGCGTGAATAATATTTGATACACTCCTGCCTGCTGAATCGGCCTGTCCGTAAGATACATGGGCATAATCACCGCGGATCGTGCCTGGCAAGGCGCTCTTAGGTTCAGTTGAGCCAACCATCTTTCTGACAGTTTCTACTGCATCGACACCCTCAAGAACCATGGCAACAACCGGGCCTTCAAGCATTGTATCCATTTGGTATTCAAATATCTTGTCGCCCTTACGGGTTTTGAGTGTACCAATGCCCTCATAGTGTTCAAAGTAATGATCATAGTCTGGCTGTAACATTTTGGTGCCAACAATTTTGAATCCGGCTCGCTCAAAACGAGTTAAGATTTCACCGATAATCCCTCGCATGACTGCATCAGGTTTAAAAACAATTAAGGTTTTTTCCACTGCTATTCCTTGTTTAAACAATTTGTTTACATGTATTGTAACAGATGTACGCATGGTTTTACGATTGTGTCGTACAATATAGTCATGCTATTCACCAAAGCTAAAGTCGATTTTCTGGAATATCTTGAGATTGAACAAAATCGATCACAAAAAACTATCCGTAATTATGACCATTACCTTACACGACTAACCGATTTTGCTGGTGACATACATGTTAAAGACATCGACCCAGAACTAATCCGTAAATGGCGCCTCTGGCTTAATCGTCTTGGTACCAACGTAAGTGATGAACTACAAAAAAATACACAAAATTATCACCTCATCGCCCTGCGCAGCTTCCTCAAGTTTTGCGCCAAACGTGATATTGTGGCAATGAGCGCCGAAAAGGTTGAGCTGGCACGAGTTGTCAGAAAACAGGTTACCTTTCTAAACCCCGAGGAGCTTGAACGATTATTTGCACAACCCGATGTAACTACCCTCGCCGGCGTACGAGACAGAGCAATTCTTGAGCTACTATTTTCATCAGGCCTTCGCGTGTCAGAGCTAACTGGGCTAGACCGTGATCACATAAATATTAAACGCCGTGAGTTCATGGTACGTGGTAAGGGTCAAAAGGATCGTCCAATTTTCATTAGTCTAGAGGCTGCCGAATGGATCCAAGCATACATAGACAAACGAACAGATACGTCACGCCCGTTATTCGCCCGTTACAGTGGACGTAAAACAGTTGATACCTCCGGCAACTTCCACCGACTTACCGCCAGGAGCGTACAGCGCATGGTTGCTAAATATGCCCTCCTAGCCGGTATAACTAAGCACGTTAGTCCCCACACCCTTCGCCATAGTTTTGCAACAGATTTGCTGATGAACGGGGCTGATCTTAGGAGTGTACAAGCAATGCTAGGACACAGTAATATTGCCACTACCCAGATATACACCCACGTAACTGACCCACATCTCAAAAGCGTTCATGAACGCTTCCATCATAAGAATAAGTGATCAGGGCTAGGGGGTGGTCGGTGCGCAGTAAGGGCTGCTGTCACCACTGTGGTTAGAGTATACTTCCCCGCCATTACTGAATGTTGAAAAGACCTTACACATTGAGTCAGTACTTTGTATAGCAAAGTCCCCTTGCAGACCATCATGAACTAGGGGTATTCGTACCTGGATTCGTCGTAAAACATCGCTGGCTCTACCAGTTGAGTCAATTAAGATTTGTGCCCCTGTTAGTTTCAGCTCGTTACCCAAACTATCCCGCGCTGAAATTTTTAACTGAGTACTCCTGTACTTTATAGAGACACGGGCAAAGTATTTTCTGCCGCTTAAGTTGGTAATGGTCGCCGTGCAATTAGTTGCATCACACTTTGTGGCTACCAGAGGTCCTTGGTTAGCGGAACCTCCGTTTACGTTACTACTATTATATGTAACCGTTGACGACACCCCACCGTTCCTTGTAGGTGTGAAAAATCCTGTAAATGTCTCCTTTAGCAACGAGTCGCGTGATATCGGGCCATCAACTGGTGATAGATCCATACGAACGAGACCATACTGGCAGCCCCATGCAGCCGCTGGATACAACTCAACTGGATTAGAACTATTCGTACAGGCGGCATATGTCCCGCCGCCACTGTCTGGCGTCCATTGTATTTGAAGACTATCAATTGGGTTGGATGCACTATCGACGTTGATAGGAAACACTTTGGCTGGCAACGAAGGTGATAGATCATATGCAAGAGTTTGTGGAGCCGGACTAATCAACAGGCAGCTGTAGGTTGTTTCTGTTGCCGTGTCAACCTCACCCGTCAAATCTAAGTATTCCCCTGGGGCACCTGCAATGCCACATTCTGTCTTATCCGGGGGAGTAGCTGGCAAAATCTTACCAATGACTGACCTAGCGGCGTTAACACCACTTTCTGCGGCATAAAAAGCTTGGGTACTGAGTTGTCTGTCTAGCGCCTGACGTTGCTCTCTGCGAATAACCTGAGAAAAACTGAGCGTGATTATAGTCATAATCAGCATTAGGACTACTGTAACCAATATTGAAACAAGTCCCTTTTCGTTCAGCCCTAACCTTGGTGGTAAATATTGTTGCTTCTTCATTATTAGACTCGCCTTTTTACTATTGTACTTAATTCTGATGTTGCACAAAACTGTAACCCAGACCTGATGTTCTTACATCTTAAGTCTGTTGCCTTGCTAATCTGAGTTGGGTCAAGCTGGCTGTTATCATCGCAGTTTGAACCAGCGGTCATTGGGCTGCACAAAAGATCGTCATCACCATATACTACCCTAACAGTCACTTGATATGAGCCAGCGCTACCAACTAATGTTGCCTTATAATCTGCCGCGCCCATACCAGAATTATTGGTGACCTTTATCTTAACAACCCCGTTAGACATACCCGTAGGCACGCATCCAGGACTTGTCACTGTAACGTTTGACGAAGGTGGTGGGCTAGCAGGAGTACACGGATCTTGCTGGACAGTGATAGTGCCTGATTCGTTTGTGCCATCCGTACCGCTAACTTCCCACGGATAAGTACCAGGCTTAAGATTGTTATAAGTAAACTCATAAAAACTACTGTCAGCAATGGATTTTTGCTGAGTGTCCCCCACTGGCGATACATCAAAATTGGCAATTCTCATATGTCGAGACAGTAATTCTTTGCTACCAGTTACTAAGCCCGCCGTAAGATCCTGGGCTGGCTGGCTTGAGCAACCTCCGGCAATAACGTCAGTAACAAGACCATGTCTACCGCTCTCTAGTTGTTTACCCAAGATAAAGCTATACCGTTTGGTGTCAAGGCAATAACCTTGGCTTTTGTTTGGGTCGGCACCCACGGGATTAATTGAACTTATGGAGCCCGGACTCATCTGCAAGGATTGTGAGATATCATCAATGATTAGGCGAGCAGTTTCTTGTGTGTTGGCACTTGTAATACCTTTTATGTAGATACGCCCAACTTGTACAACTGCTGCCGATAGGGTTAACAAAACAACCGAGAAAATAACCGTTGCTATAAGCAACTCTATGATGGTAAAGCCTCTCGAGTTAAGTCTGTTCATGGTCCAACCTTATAGCTAAGGCTAACTTGGTCAGTCAGCCCGGTTACGCCTGGCCAAATAACATAGACGCGAAAAACATCGTCAGTCGAGATAGCGGGGCTGCCAGCCTCATAGGTAAAACCAGTTCTATAACCGACTGAGCCAAGGTTCTTGCACTCTGCCGGGAATAGGCTTTCATCGGTACCGGGAACATCGTTGACACTTGGATTGAAATTAATTAGCGAGCCATCACTGGTTGTGCAATGAGTTTTTGGAGATGCGGAAAATAATGTAGTGGGAGAATCGTGTGATAATTGCTTGATCCGTTCCACCTGGGACTCGCCAATCTTAAGTGCTTCACCGTGTTCCTGGGCTTGACGAGCGTTTTTAAGTGTACGGTTAACTACCCCAAATACACTACCCATGACTGCAGCCGCAACTGCCATTGCAATAAGCACCTCTACTATGGTGTCACCCCTTGAATGAGCTATAAGTTTCCTCATTAGCATTTACCGTCCAGGATCTTAGTATTAGCGCTAAACTGGCTGTTTTCGCCGCCAAGATTTATTACAACATGCTGATTGGTACCGCCACTTTGTAAGCAAATAAACACACCACTTTTGGGATTTTTTACGATATTAGAAACGGGAGATTCATGGTAACCATTCACCTCGCTAACTGCACTGCTCAATAAGCGGTCCAATGGTGCTGGAGAAGGTGAGCTGCCCGCCACTACTATATCTACCTGGCTAGCTCCTGTGTTCTGGCCACTCGTACCAGTAAATGTGGTCAAAAACGTAACAACATCAACCTTTGTCATAGCTGCGGTACAGGTATTGTTGTCTGGGGGCGTGACGGAAGCATTACTGTAAAGCACGCATTCTACAGTTAAACCCCCGTGAAGGTTTATTAATTCTGTAGCGTCAACGGCGCTTGATGGACTGGGGGCAATAGCTACAATGTTTGATTCATCAATGTTGGTAGCGTCGCCCTTAGAAGTATCGCCATCAATCGAACGAGACCCTACTAAGGGGATAACGTTATAGGCAACCCTGTTGCTGTTCTGTGGTGCAAACTGAATAGACTTTCCAATAAAGATACACTCCTTGTTTGCACCCTGGTCGTCGTCATTTGTAGCATGGAGCTGAGGGTTACCACCAGCAGCATCACATCTTACTTTGTCACCCGCACTGGTAGCATTGGCGTAGTAGCCAGCCGACACATCGTTAGCTATATCTTGCAGTTTGGTCTGGAACTCGCCCACTGCCTGGGAGAACTCCGCCCTTTGCTGACGTCCGCTAATCAGCGCAGCAATGCTTACAAACATAGCTGCACTAACGGCCAGAAAAATCATCGTTTCGACGATGGTATACCCAGCAGTGCGTCGCCTACCCCTGTTCATATGGGATAAGTATACCATAAGCGTTACCTGAAAGTTTTAGTTATGCACAGTCTTCTTAGACGATTAAGACGCTGGCCATATACCAATGCACAATACTATCACCAAAGAGTACTACAAGGATTGTTGCTGAGATCAAGAACGGGCCAAATGGTATTCTAGATGACAGATTTGAGCGTTTTAAAAGCAACGCCGGCAGCGATACAAATAAGCCAAGAATCGAAGCTATAAATAACATTAAAAATGCCAATTCAGGCTTTGCCAATAGCAAGCCCAGCACAAAACCTAACTTTACATCCCCGCCGCCTATCCAACGACCACTCGAAATCTGAAACAAGATATAGAATATACCCCCAGCTATAAAAACTGCGGACATAACTTCAATCAGCGCTCTGATTGGTTGATCACTCGTAAACACTCGTATCAAAGCACTTGTGCCAGCCAGGGCTGTTAGTGGAAAAACTATACGGTTTGGAAGCAACATCCATTTTAGGTCATAGACAACTAGTGCGATCAGACCAATTAATGCCACGAGCCACAGGCCAAATATAGCCCTGTCTGGTACGTCCACAAGCCCTGTAGGCCAAAGTACATACGATAACCCATAAAGTCCAGCTACAAGGAGCTCTACGGCAGGATACTGAAGGCCAATCGGTGTATGGCAATATCTACACCGCCCCCGGAGCAATACCCAACTGAGTACTGGGATAAGGTCTGTTGTGCCAAGTCTATGCCTACAATGTGGGCACATGGATCTGCCGGTGCTTATTGAAAAATCAGATGCCTTTGCCGGCTGCTTATTCTTGGTTAAGCTCTGTTGCCGCAACCGCCAAACTAATGCATTTACAAAGCTGCCAAAGCATAAACCTAAAATTACTAACGCTACGATAATCATTAACATTACTCTAGCATAAAAAAGAGGCCCGTAGGCCTCCTTTTAAAACCGCAATCTTGTTAGCTTTCTTGACAGCTTGGGGTGAATGAAGCACTGGTTTCTGTCAAATATTGCACAGCAACACTTCTTGCAGCACCAGCAACGACAGCTCCACCTGCGTCGCACTTAGCACCTGTTACAACAACCACACGGTCATTTGCTGAGTCTGCAGGTAGAGCAGCTGCCGCTCCACCTGAATAAACTATTAGGTTAACCTGTCCTTGGCCACCCCCAGTTCCAGAATAAAAGCCAGTCTTTGATAAAGCAGTAATATCAGTAGCTTCTGTAGGCAACTTGCCATTATTATTGGAAGTGAACTCAGAAACCGCACCTAGAAGAGCTGATATGTCGCTTTTACGCTGTGTGTTGCGTGAGTTTCGTTGTAGGGCTGGTACGGCCATAAATACTACCAGCAAGATAAGTCCAGCAATAGCGAGGACGATTAAGACCTCAATTATTGTGAAACCTTCTGATTTCTTTTTAAGTTGTTGTAGTGACATAAGGCAAATGCCCCCTTTTGCATTAATGTTATACGCTTATATACGTCTATATAAGCTGCGATACTCGCTAAGTGGAAACAAATTTCCGCTTAGCTGCGTTTCTTGCTTATGGTTTTGATGATAATCTGTTTATGCTTAAAAAGCAAACCTTTTTCTAGATGACGCTCTTGCCTGCAAGCCCATAAACAGGCAGTAGCACAGCAGCAACAATAATGAACGCAAAGACACCTAGGATCACCATTAAAACAGGCTCAATAATAGTTGAGACTGTTTTAATCTGATTATCGACTTCTTTTTCAAAGTAATCGGCAGTTTTCTCAAGCATAGACTCTATGGCACCAGACTGTTCACCTATACTTAGCATGTCTGGTACTAGTGATAAGAAGTTGGGGTCATTACCTATCGACGCAGACAGAGATTTACCAGCCTTTACCTTCTCAATTGCCCTATGTATTGATTCACTTAAATGAACATTGTTAATGGCCTCTGCCGTGATCTCAAGCACTTGTATAAGCTGGACACCACTTGCCACAAGTGTGGTTGCTGTACGTGCAAAACGAGCCATGTATAACTTCATGAACAGTGGCCCAATTGGCCAAGCCCTCATTTTGATCTTGTCTACGATCCTCTTGCCACCGAGCGTCCGGGCCCATCGACTCGTCGCAAATGCCAAAAATCCTAACACTAATATAGCTACCCACCAGAATTTAATAAGCGCGTGTGATACAGCAAGTAATATCTTAGTAATGAGCGGTAGTTCTGCACCTGGCATACCGTCATACAGTACCTCCACTTGGGGTAAAACCTTAACAATCATAAACCCGACAACGCCAAACATTACAACCAGGACTATGACGGGATAGACCATCGCGCCCTTAACTTTAGCAACAACCTCTGCGTCCTTTTCTTGTTGATATGCTAGGCGCTCTAACGCCTTGTCGAGCGTACCAGATGTCTCACCGGCCTCAATTAAACTCACAAATATTTGGTTAAACACATCTGGGTGTTTACCAAGTGCGATAGAGAAAGCAGAGCCGCCCTCAATATCGCTAATTATGGTGTTAATCACTACCTTAAACGGTTTGCTCTGTGTCTGGCCAGCAACTGTTCGTAGGCTTTGGATAAGGGGCAGACCGGCATTGATAAGGGTTGCTAATTGCCTTGAAAACAGGATCTTATCCTTGGTCTTTACTCTACTAAAGATCTTAAGTGCGCCACCTGTAGAAGAGCCGCTCAAAGTAATCTCTATAGGGGTATAGCCCTGTTGTCTGATTAATTTAGCAGCTGCTTGCTCGTTCTCGGCTTGAACTTCGGCTTTTACCTTTTCGCCAGATGCGGTATCACGGGCAACGTACTTATATGACAGCATATCAGCCTCTCATTAACCTATCTAGCTCATCAATATCAACTGCTACGTTGCGGGCTTCGTCATAGCTAATGGTGCCGGCGTGTATAAGATTTACCAGTGTTTTGTCCATTGATTGCATACCGAACTCTGCGCCAGTCTGAATAACAGCCTCGAGCTGGTGACTTTTGCCCTCGCGAATGATATTGCGTACCGCAGGTGTAGCAATCAATAGCTCGGCTGCAGCAACACGACCGCCGCCAATTGATGGCACAAGTCGCTGCGAGCAGATGGCCATGAGGATATTAGACAACTGAGCACGTATTTGTGGCTGCTGATGGGGTGGGAATACGTCAATCATACGGTCAATACTCTGAGCCGCCGAGTTAGTGTGGAGAGTTGCAAATACTAAGTGCCCTGTCTCTGCAATAGTAATCGCGGCAGCGATTGTTTCAAGGTCACGCATCTCACCAATCAGAACAACATCCGGGTCCTGTCTCAATGAGGAACGAAGTGCTGCAGAAAAGGAGTATGTGTCATAGTGGACTTCACGCTGTACGATCACAGATTTCTTAGACTTATGAGTAAATTCTATTGGGTCCTCGATAGTAACTATGTGGGCGGCACGCTCGGCGTTAATCTTATGGACAAGCGCTGCTAAGGTTGTAGACTTACCGGAACCAGTAGGTCCTGTAACTAATACTAGCCCTCTGGGATAGTCGGCAAATTTGTTCACGATCTGGGGCAATCCCAGTTGTTCAATCGTCATTACCTCATTAGGAATTAAGCGGAGCGCTGCTGCAAGGTTGCCACGTTCGTGAAAAGCGTTTACACGGAACCGACCCAAATCACCAAAGGCAAAACTAAAGTCAAATTCTTTATCTTTAAGCAAAATCTGCTTTTGATCTTCGTCCAAGATGGCAAAAATCAGCCCCTCAATGCTTTCTTCGCTTAGCACTTCTGCACCAGATACTGCTAAAAGCGCTCCGTCGACACGTAGCATTGGAGCCAGCCCAACCTGTAAGTGGAGGTCAGACGCTTTCTTCTTAATTACTTCCTCGAGAAGTACTTCTATTCGTGGTTGTCCTTGCATCATAAACTCCTTCCCGGAGTTTTAGGAGACAGCTTATTAGTTATAAACTCCGTAGACGTAGCTATCGAAATAAGCGATCCGTAATCTGTTATAAGTGTGTATTGTGTGGTGCCCATTGTGTCCCCTTGTTCCTTTTGCTCTAATCTCTAATTTATGCGCTGTCTGCAGCTGCCACTCTGTTAACTTCTGTTAGTGTTGTATAGCCTGCAAGCGCCTTAAGATAGCCGTCCTGCCGCATGGTAATCATGCCTTGTGCCTGAGCAACTTTCTGGATCTCGGTGCTTGTTGCTCGTTTGATGATAAGGTTTTGGATTTCCTCGCTGACATCAAACACTTCATACAAGCCCATTCGACCCTTATAGCCACCAGGTACAAGAGGACTATCTACGCCCTTGTACAAAGTATAAGCATTTTGGTCTTTAAGTGGCAAGGTTTCGTAGCCTAAATCTTGCGTGTATTTGGCCATATCGTCGTCCTTGCCGGGAAGAAGTGCCCCGACTGTCTCGTGTATACCTGCAGCTTCGGCTGCCGTAGAGTCATATGATTCCCTCTTTTCGCCAATGCGACGAACTAGGCGTTGGCCAATCACTGTGTGAACAGTACTGGCTATTAGAAATGGCTCTATACCCATGTCAAGAAGTCGCGGCAAGATACCTGCGGCAGAGTTGGTGTGTAGCGTGCTAAACACAAGGTGTCCCGTCAGGGCAGCCTGTACAGCCAACTGGGCCGTTTCTTTATCACGAATCTCCCCAACCATAACAACGTCTGGGTCTTGGCGAAGTATTGAGCGTAGACCATTGGCAAAGGTCAGCCCTACCTCAGGATTAACCTGGATTTGGTTGATACCATCCATTTTGTATTCGACGGGGTCTTCTAGGGTGACAATATTGATACTGTCGTTTTTTATCTCGTTAATAAGGGCATACAGCGACGTCGATTTACCCGAGCCAGTTGGCCCAGAGGTGAGTATCATGCCATTTGGTCGCTCAAGGCCCTTACGAATCGTCTTAAGCGCCCTGCCCATGTATCCCATGTCCTCCAGGAGCAAGCTTGTACCCGTCTTATCAAGCAAACGAATAACTACTTGTTCTCCCCATACGACGGGAGAAATAGCAATACGAAGATCAATGTCTTTATCGGCGGCGTGGACCGTAAACTGGCCATCTTGAGGTATGCGATGTTCGTCAATCTTAAGATTAGATAAAATCTTAATTCTGGATACTAATGCTGCCTCGGTGCTTTTTGGAAGCTTCATAATCTCGCGCATTATGCCATCAATGCGACAGCGAATTTTCAATTCTTCTTCTAGCGGCTCGATATGTATATCACTTGCCCCGTTCTTAGCTGCAAAATCCAAGATTGCCGACAATGCCTTACTGATAGGCGAATCCTGGACAATAGTCTTGATGGCCTTACTCTCAATAGGTGCCTCTTGGCCCTCTACTGCCGCAGCCACAGCTTCGCTGAACTGCCCCACTACTCGACGGTCAATGTTTGCCTCGTATTGTTTAAGCACGTTGCGAACACCCTCTTCACTAGCGGTGTAAACCTTGAGTTGCCGTCCAATCTTATTAGACAAGAAATCTACGGCCTGCACGTTGTCAGCATCAAGCATGGCGACAACCAGACGGTTTTGCATTTCGCCTATCGGTACCGCCATATATCGTTCAGCTACCTCTTGCGGCAAAAGTGCCATAATATCAGGGCTAATACGAGCGTTTAATAGGTTTACATATGGCACTCTTTTAGCAGAAGCTGTGACTTTTGTTAGGTCCTCGTTGGTTATGAAGCCTTCTTGCACCAAGATACTGAATACAGGCAGTTTCTCGCGGTCCGATTTGGCTTTTAGCTCGGCAAACTTCTCAACACTAACCAAGCCATCGGCAATAAGCTTATCTTCAACCTGTTTTTGGGTTGCGGCCGACAAAACGCTCATACTATTACCTGACTATTGTTTTGGTTGATTAAATGGCGACTGGTTTGTGTTATCACCGATACGTATAATCTGGGTTGGATCAATAGAATCATTATTAAAGTAAGTTTTGTCGGGCACCTTAAACTCGGGACTGATGACGTCAACTATTTCGGCTTGTTGAGTACGTTTCTTAGGGGAAGAAAAAACTATATTAGAGATAACTAATGCAAAGATAGCACTAGCAATCCCCACGACAAGAACAAGTGTTATGTCTTTCTGTTTCACTTCACTACCTCAGACTTAATGCTTAGGTTTTTCTCTGGTTGATAGAAGGTCTTGGCCGTAAGAGTAGTTGATAACTGTTTATCATTACCCGTTATGCTGAGTGTCATCACCTGGATTGGCCTAATCGAGCGCTCCAGCACACTCATAAATGACTGGGTTTTTGTATACTCTCCTTCAAAACTTAGATCAAATGGCATATCTATGACAGATGAACTACTTGAGCCGTTAGCTGTGCCTTGAGCGATTTCATCATCGGTACCACTTATACTTCGCGTTGCTAATCCACTTTGATTTAGTAGCTTTTCAAGGCTCGTCGCAAGTGCTGGAAAGTCATATTTACTTGGCAAAGCATCCAATATGATGCGGGCATTATCGCCGTCTTTATCAGCCCCACCGGTTGCGCTACCACCAATAATGTTGACCGAGCTCTCAGCAAAGACTTTATACTGAGTCACTAACTGATCACGCGCAGCAAGGTTAGACACAAGTTGTGTTTTGGCCTTGTCTTTTTGGGTAATAACCCTCGCCTGGTAAGAACGCTGCGCAAGCAACGAGCGGCTAGCGACTAACGAGAATATTGTTACAAAACATGCAATTGACATGACTACCACTATCATGAGGTTTGCTTTGCTTATCTGCAGTTGTTTACCTGTAATCTGTAACTTAGCCATGATTATTGCCCCTGCTCTTGTGTAGTATTAAGCTCGAATAACGACGTTGGTTTCTCTGTTTCTGATCGGGTGGTAACGATGTTAGGCACGTCCAGGCTTACGGATTTCGTATTATCAAATATCACCGGGTTATACTTGAGGCTTATGGTATACGTGGCCCCTTTATCTGTTTTAGCAAACGATGTAAGTACGACCTCTGAGAAAGCCTTTTCGCTATTACTACCTTCTTTGTAGTCAGTGAACTTTAAGGTGTCTACAAACTTATTAACCGTTATCAGACTATCTGCAGTCCCATTTATGACCATGGTACCTTCACCAAATCCAACGTTAAGACTGATGATGTTTGCTGCTTCAGGCGTCATCTGCTGGATAAAAGGAAAGACTCGAGTAACGGCCGGTTTTTGTTGGTGAACGCCAACTAGGCTATTAAGCTGATTTTGGACGGTTAGAATTTTGTTAAGGTCTGGCGTGTCGTTTAAGTCCTTACTTAACTTGACGATGTCGTCACTCAGGTTGTTCATATGTGTCTTCTGGAAAATACCAACCGCCATTAGCAACGATACGAATATCAACAGTGCGGCGCTAGAGATAGCCACAGAGGTGACCATTACGATGCGCTTGGTGCGCTTGGTGCGCATATATTCTAGTTTTATGTCTGGTAAAAGATTGAATTGAATCATCGGACTTCGTCCTCTGGATGCATATTGATTTTTAAATTAAGGAGGCTCATGAGGCTTTGCCTCCAGGACGCATATTGATTTTTCAAGTTATGGGAGATCATTCTACACGCTCCGCCAGTCCGGCTGCTACGCCAAAGTGGTTAGAAACAGCCAATAGTTCGTTTTGCCTGCTATTAGGGAATGTGACATTTCGCCAAGCATTACCAATCTCAACGTTAACGGCGAACTTATTTGCAATATAGAGCGGGAACTCTGGCAAAGCGGAAGCGCCGCCAGTGACAACCACTCTGTCTAGCTTTACGCCCGCGTAACGGCTAGAGAAGAACTTGATTGATTTGTCTATCTCTGTTGTGAGTATATCGACTGTTCCTATGATAGCTTGGTAAATCTGGCCTTCTAGCTTGTCTTTGGACAGGCCAAACTTGAAGACAAACTGCTCTGCTTGCTTGTCGTCAATATTAAGGTTCTGCATTGCAGCCCTAATGATTGCCTCTGACCCAGTTGGTATAGAACGCGTTAGTCGCGGTGTGCCGTTCATTGTCACGACAAGATCGGTCGATTTGCTGCCAATATCAAGTACCATGTGTGGCGACGCAGTGTCTGGGGCTAGCATTGACCTAGTTAGGGCTAAATTATCAGGCTCAAAGGCTATGACATTGAGCCCTATTGACTCTAGTAGGTCTAGGCGTGCTTCGACGAATTCGTTAGGGACGCTACTAAGAAGCACTTCTACCTTGGTCTTATCAGCCGGAGAATCGCCAAGTAGTGCCCAGTCAATTTTGGATTCTGATAGAGGCGTCGGGATTAAGGCGTCGGCCTGGAGTCTGATTGTCTTACCAAGTTCTGTAGGTGTTAGGCGTTCAAAATCGGCAATTGTAGTAAACACTCGTTGCGAGGGTATGCCAACAGCAACATTCTTGGTAGTTAGCTTGGCCTGAGTGACTAATTCTTTTACGGCTTGAACGAGCTTTTGTTGGTCTGCCTTAGAGTCGCTCATTGCAATCTTGCTATCAATTGGTGCGTAAGCATACTTTGATAATACTTTTGCCTGGCCGCTACCACTAAGCTGTACTAGCCGTATAGCTGTCGTACCGATGTCTAGGCCGAAGAAATCATTTACCCCACTCAGTATGCTCATAGTTAGGCTGATTATAGCATAAGCATTACGGGTTAAGGCAACTACTTAACCACAGGTTTAGAGAATTGGTGGCAAGCTGCTGATAGAATCGTAGCGATCTGGAGGCAAGCCAAAGGCACTGCGTATCCACTGTTCCGGCATGTAGTTAATGACTTCTGCGGCGTGATTGCCGCCAGAACATGTCTGTACATCACCTGAGGTACCTGAATAATTAGGCGCGCCCGGTGTTGGCTCTCCGTTGTACGAATACCTTAAGGAGCCACAGCCGCGCAATAATAGCACCTGTTTGGCAGCTAACGAGCCATTGACCACTAGTTGATTAGGGCAGCCCGCGAAAGAGTCATCAGGAACTGAACCAATAGCATTAGCACAAGTATATACTTTGCCTCCGATAGCGGCGTATAGGCCGTCCAGCTGGGTTACATCGTTCGATATGTAGATATTGCCCTCAACTATTAGTTGGAATGAAGGAATCTCTGACGGAGAAGACCACGGGGCGCTCGTATCATATGTAATATTTGCCGGTATAAATACGTCACCAGTTATGTGGTAGACAACCGCCCTACCAGTTCCCGCACCTGGTTGGCCTGCGGGTATAGTACTTAGCGTTTGTGATGGTATTACGTTGCCTGGTGCAGAAGTATATGTAGTTACCCCATCACCACTTGGTAAGTTTTCTAGGAACCCAGTGCACGGTAAGGAACCATTGTAATCACCGCCATAGATTGCCCCGGTAGTGTTTGCAAAACTCAGTGATCTGGGTATTACCCCAATGGCCGGTGTTCTGCCGGGTGATTGTGCTGAAGCAAATCCATTGATTGAAGAAGTTGCCATAGCTGCTAATTGCACTCCCGCACCTTGATAATCGGTACGGTTCCAGCCACTAATTTTGGCAGCTAGGCTGGTTTCGCAGGATGTACTCAGCGCCCCAACACCACCACCAACTACTGCGTCACCGCCATATATCTTAAAGTATGGTTTGCCGGCAACCTTAGTACATGTCTCTGCAGGTGGCTCCACCTGGAACTTCCAGAATGCCTTGCGCACACCAAGCTGGAGCCCAGGGTCAGGGCTGGTGTTCCAGCTAACTGATCCATTAGTTGGTCTAATGACTTTATATCTTACGCAAATCCTGGTGCTAATTAATTGCCCAGGGGGAGTTACAGTACTCTCGCAATGTCTCTGGGAGCTATTACCAGAGTTTACAATCTCAGCAGCAGTTGTCGACAGAATTATTCCACTCATGTCTGTAAACTGACAGACTATCGTAAACTCAGGAGGAATGTAACACTTTATGTCTGGTGAAGTGTAGTAAGGCCCGTTTGCTAATTGTGGCCTTCCTGGGATATCAGAGGCAAGCGCCGTGCCTCCATTACAGCGTGCCTCACAAGTTGGCTCGGCTGACTGGTCATAGGCTGGTGAGTCAGCATAGCGACAATACCAACGATCACAAAGAACAACCTCTCCGTCAGCATGCCAGCCAGTAGCCGGTACGTTGCCCTCACAGGTGTAATAGTCATCGCAACTTGCCGGTGGGGAAAGGGTATAGCCACCGCCATCTCGCTCGCACCTATAAACTGTCGCTGAACAAGTTCCGTTTCTGTTATCGCTGTAACCGCTCGGGCAATTGTAATAGAAATTTAGAGTGCCATAGTCAACTCTTTTATCCTTGGGGCAATCTACTGAAGCAGGTGTGCCAGGGCTCGACACGCATTTTTTGCAGGCGTTGGGACTAGCCCCGTTACTGCACCAGTAATGGGGGCCACTGGTAGCTGGCTGTGTATCTGTCGTAAACTGAAGGCCGTCCCTTTTAACTGGGTCTACCCGTTTTGCTCTTAGCTGCTGGGCTTCTTCCCTAACACCCCAGTCAGGAGTAGTCGGGAAGTTTGAAACCATAGCATAGCCCTTGAATGATGCTGGCACACCTGGCTCTACATCACCCGCGGGGTCTGGCTCTACAAATGGCTTGATGTTTACGTAGTTGACGCTTGCACACACAGTCGGTGGCGTACATACCGTGGGGTCTTTTTGTACTTCAACACAGACTTCTTCACTCGCTATCTGGGCATTATTGACATCAGAACTCGGCGTAGCGGTCATCCGCTGGCAATATTTATCACCATTATTAGCCGTACTAGGGACAGTGAAGTTATATATATACCCAACTTTGTCGGCATCGCCTGGATCAAACTTACGATTATATGGATTGTTCGCACCTGATGGCACACTGCTGCTCAAGGTCACATAGTTATTAGGCGGTGTAACGTAGCCTGCGCCGCCTCTAGTCCACTCTGCGCCGCCTCTTATCTGCACGGCGGTTTTAAGTGGGCCGCGGTTTAGGACAGCGTGCGCAAACGAAGCAGTTTGGCCTGGTTGTTTTATAACTGTACCTTCTTGGCCGTCAACTAGTGAAGCCGGGGTCATCCCCCACCCTGTACATGGATTTTTATAATATACCCCGTCAAAAGGCGTCGAATATGTCTGCACTAATATTGGGTTAACGTTAACTATATAAAACTCGTATTTGTAACCAGGTGAAGCAACAAAATCAACACTTATGACAGATCTGTTATTAGATGCTGGTGATCTGGCAGTCGTTCGATTGTTTCGCCAATCATTATCACCACTATTACCAAGCCACTGCTCAGAACCGTCAGGCTTAATACGCTTGAGCTGCAACTTGACTTGGCCGTAGACTTCACCAAAGTCGAGGTCATACAGATAGACACTTTTCCTGACGTCTGTTGAAATAGTACAATCCGCCCCAAAAGGAACCCTAAGGCTAATGTTTCGCGCTTGGCAATTGTCTTTATCGCGTTGCTTGATTGGCCTACCTGCTTTCTTATCTGCGACTGCGTCTAGGCAGGCTTGCACATCTTGGTTTGGGTCTTGGTCGCGCACAGTAGCACCATAACCTGACGTGTCTTTAACATTTGCAATTACAAAATCGTATGGACCATTGGAGCTCTGGTTCAACACAAAGCTATTAGCAATACCGTCACAGCTGTTAGTGTTGGAGGGATTACAGCCTGTATTGCCACGGGGGCTTTTGTATTCGGCCTCAAAATTAACATAAAAAACGTTTGTCCCACCGCTCGTGGTAAAGCCATCTGCTACCTGAAAGTCCCCAGGGACTAGGCTTATCTGCTTATCTCCGGAGCAATCGACCGCCACAACACCCTGCTCAACATGGGTGCCAACTATAAACTTTGTTACAACTGTCCCACCGGGAATACCTTGGTTCTCATAGTATCCGTTTTGTTTGACATCTAACATATGGCCTGACCCTATTGGGGAGATCCCGCCCGGGGCTGGACTGGAGGGACAGTAGTTACCATGAATAATGGTCAGCTTTACTTGGCCGTTAGGAAAGGCAGAGCTCTTAAGAGTACCGTCAGGTTTAGCTGGGAGTCTATAATATGCCCTGAAGTGATTAATTGTGGCTGGTACGTTTGTACTTTGGCCAGTTATTAACCTGACGTTCCTGTTAACGTTGTTACACATTGGCTGTATGTTAGTAGGATCAGATGGGTTTAGTGCATCCCTGGTATACATGTCGCAATCACCGCTTGTATCGTCAAAATAACGCTGACCAAGCGCATTTACAGAGACTGTACCGAGAAAAAGGCATAGCAGTAACGCCGCTAAAGCAATAAGGCTTTGTCTTGGCGAGAGTATATTGACGTATCTTTTCATAGTTAAGACCCTGCCTGGTGGGCAATTATGTACTCAATGGATTTGATTTGTGAATTGGCTGACGAGTTATCTTGATCATTGAGCTTGGCCTTTGATATTGCCGTCTTGGCTTTCTCTACCTGCTGACGCGCAACGTCCATTTTACCGTGGTCGGCCGCGACATACCCATATACTAAATGAAAGGCGTAATTATCTGCTTTGGCCTTCTTGTCAGCCACTGCGTAAGCTTGGAACGCATGGTCCATATCACCGACCCGAGCCAGGCCACGTGCGGCAGAATAAGCCGCGTTAAAATTCTTAAGAAGACTGTCGTCAATAGGCTGGCTTTGGAGCTCGGTGATAGAGTGACCAGTCACCTTTTCTACCCGGTAAGCCGCCTCAGCCTTAGTCATGCCATCGTAATCTTCGGTAGGCATCTCGGCAATATCTCGAGTTGTAAGTTCGGTTTTGATTTCGTGTCTTGTTGCAAGATAGTAGACTGCGCCGGCCGTGCCAATAAGCAACAGGGTAAAACCGGCTATTGTGGCGAGCTTTGCATTGTGGCTGGTGGGCAATATTTTGACAAATCCTTTGGGATTTTTGGTTACTTCAGAAACATAAGGCTCGCTAACCTTAGGAGTATCAGGATCTTTGTCTGTTGCACCCGCCATAGTTAAGTGAAGTATAGCAAAACATGAGCGTGTTGGTAACAATTATCCACAATTGCCTGATAATTACTCTCAATACTGGCTTCCCTTCTATTCTGACACTAAAGAGGCACTTTTATATCTTAACTACCTCTGTTATAATTCAGCTAACAAATGAGAAATGCATGAGTTTATCTATAGGAATCGTCGGGCTGCCCAATGTTGGTAAGTCCACCTTATTTAATGCACTGACTGACAATAATATATTGGCGGCTAACTACCCTTTTGCCACCATCGAGCCCAACACCGGTATAGTAGCTATCCCTGATGAGCGGCTCCCAAAGCTTGCTAAGGTATATGGCAGCCAGAAGCTCCTCCCTGCAACCGTAACTTTCGTAGACATTGCCGGGTTGGTGGCTGGCGCTAGTCAGGGCGAGGGCCTAGGTAACAAGTTCTTAAGTCATATACGTAGCACTAGTGCCATTGTCCAAGTAGTACGGGCCTTTAGCGATGGCAATGTACAACACGTAGATGACGATCACAGCCCAAGTAAAGATATAGATGTCATAAATACCGAGCTTGTATTGGCCGATCTACAGACGGTAGAGAAACGACTGCCTCAAGTCGAGAAACTTGCTAAATCCGATGCAAAATTGCGGCCAGTTGTTGAGTTACTACAAGATGTTAAAAGTTCCCTGGACAGTGGTCAACCATTATTTCAAAAGGGTGACGACTGGCGCGAAAAAAACGCAGAGTTGCTGCAAGATCTCCACCTCTTAACCATGAAGCCAATTATCTATCTGTTCAACGTCGACGAGGATGACTTGAACAACGACGCCCGCAAACAAGAACTAAGCCAACTTGTCGCCCCTGCTAAGTGCCTGTTTGTCTGCGCAAAACTGGAGAGCGAACTGCGAGGCTTGGACGAAACCGACCGCCAGGAACTGCTGGACAGCTACGGCGTAGAAGAATCCGGGCTAGTACAACTTATTCATGCAGCATATGACACTTTGGGTCTTCAAAGCTACCTAACAGCTGGCGAAAAAGAGATCCGAGCCTGGACCATCAACCAAGGAGATACCGCGCCTCAAGCTGCCGGTGTAATACACACCGACTTTGAAAAAGGCTTTATCGCTGCCCAGGTAATCGATTACAACGATCTAATAGAGGCTGGGTCAGAAACCGCCGCCAAACAACAAGGCAAAGTAGCCACCGTTGGCAAAGATTACGTCATGCAACCAAATGACGTCGTTGAATTCCGCTTCAACGTCTCTAAATAGATACTTGATGTTAGATATTAGATGCTAGGTCTTCCAGCTCTGTGCTTTTTCAGTAAACCATTTGTAAGCTTGTGGGCTTCATTCGCAATGATAGCTAGTCGTTCAAAAGATTGCGGTTTAATATAACCTAGATCTCTCGCAAGAATTAACTGGCTCTTAACTTCGTAGAGTGATCCCGACGCCATTGTATAGAAATGCTCTCTATCCTTGTCCGAGGATCTGCCAAAGCCCTCGGCAATATTAGACGTCACAGAAACGGCTGCTCTTCTAAGCTGCGAGGTTAGGCCGAACTTCTCTTCTGACGGAAATGACAATGAGGCCCTGTAGATACTCAGAGCAAGTTTATGTGCATGCTGCCACGCTATAAGTTCCGTAAAGCTCTGAATCATCTCATCTCCTAGCGTCTATTATCTAATGTCTATTATTTGGTTGTATCGAGGATCTTCTGTTGAATCTGGCCCGTAAGTTCAGATATCTGCTTAAAGTTGCCGCCCTCAGAGAAAATAACCAGTACGTAACTACCACCTTTGTATTGCACGATAGCTGCATCGTGAGTCACATTGTCTATGTCGCCAGTCTTGTTGGCAACAATACAGCCAGGGCAACCAGTTGGTATGCCACTCCTCCAGCGCTGTTCGCGTAGTGAGCGCATAACTGTATCTTTGGCTGTTCGGTTTAGCATGTCACCGTTAAGCTGTTCTAGGAAACTTGCTGTGTCACCAGCTGACGTACGCAGCTTATTAGTCTCTTTAAATGTGGTGTGAGTAAAGCCATTTGTTTTGAGCATTTTGTCAGCTTTGCTCCAGTTCAAATAGTTGCCGATCGCCTCGCCGCACTCGTTATTCGAAAGCCTAAGCATTAGATCAACGCAAGTTGCGATCGGCTTTTGTCCACCACCTATGTTGACCTTAATATTCTTTTGGTGCTCGACAGCAATTTGATTAAACAACGGCATGACTAGGAATAATTTATAGATGCTAGCCGATTCGAATTCTTTGTCGGCATTTATTTTAGCGTCAAAGGTTGGGCCATTGATGCTCTTAGCCACAACACCCCATTTTTGGGCTGGGTGCTCGGCAACCCAATGGTCAATGACAGTCTGAATATCTATGATGTTTTGGGCATCAGTTTGCTCAAGTGGTGCCGAGGTAACCTTCTTGAGTTTGTTAGATTTACTGGTCTGCGCAGCTAGGGCCCTGGTGTCGTTCTGTACGATGGTGTACTCCATGGCGCCAGCGCCAATTACACTCATCACAAAGACCGATACACAAAGTTTGCCAAACCAACCAACCCGCTTTTGATACCAATGTCTTACCGGTGGAGCCTGGCCAATTTTATAGTATTTAGCACGCACGGGTAATCTCTCCCCTTGCGTCTAGATATAGCGGTGCCAAGGCAATAGGTGCCTTGAGAGCATGCCCGAAAATCATGCTAACTTTCCTTTGTTTGTTGTTTATTTATCCCAGAACGGCGAAAAAGCAGCTTTTTTGACTACTGTTTTGATTTCCAACCTTCAATGTTCTGAACACGGTAAGTGCTTATGTTCAAGATACTGCTTGGCCGGCATACTTGTCAAGCACTTTCAACAGGTGACGCCTTAGGGGGGACTCGCTCCCAGCTCAGAGTTATGTTTTTCATAATCTTCAGCACGCCTTCTATCTTGGGCACCGATTTGTCCTCATAGTAGTGATTAGTCCCCATGAAATTTGGAGCTACGTTTAGGCACACCAACTCGTCGGCTATTAGGTGCATAACATCAACTGCTTGAACGCTAGCTATCGGCGTAACCGCAACAATTTTTTTAATGGCGATGGTCTTTAAGAACTCTGAGCACACCTTAAGTGCAAAACCTGATGGTAGGCCGTCTGCTACAACAATTACAACTCGGTGCCTTAGTAGATTCTTGTCTACTTCACCGTCACGGCCCATCAGCATATGTAGTTCATGATTTACTTCCATGCGTTTTTGGTCAAGAAAACCGTGATACTCAGTGGTAAGCTCTTCGAGTTCACCAGCACTAAAATAATCATTTAACACATAAGTGCCAGTCGAGCTCATACTGGCAATCGCTTGATTCTCCCCGGGCAAATAGATGTTCTTGATCATATACAGCACGAGATTGGCGTGCAATTTAATAGCAATTTGGGCCGCGACGATACTTGACCCTTCATCTAGGGCCACTACAACTATGTTCTGAGCTTTATATTTTTCGAGCTTGCTCGCAATCAGCCGCCCAGCCTCGGCACGATTTTTGAAGTACATAAGCGTATTCTACTTTGGAACATGGAATATGGCTATTGAAATAGCGTCAAATCCGTCCGGGCTTATCTTCTACTTTTTATATTCAGCCTTTTTCAGTAGGTAGAACCTTTCACGATTACCTTTGGCCCCTGCAACTTCGCTGTCTGCTTTATCCTGAATAACAAAGTAGTCCCGAACCCAAGATTCAAAACTCTGTAATATGTCGCGGCGTAGTCGGTCGTTTTTAATGACGCCATTGTGCTTTGCACTACCACCGGCTTCAAACTGAGGCTTTACCATTGCTACGACCCGAGTATTCTTATGCGATAGGCGCGCAACGGTTGGTAAAATTTCCCTAAGAGATATAAAAGAAACGTCGATAACCACAATATCCACGGGATTTGACAGCTCTTTCACGTCCCTAATATCGGTCTGTTCATGAAGTTCTATTTGTTTGTTGGCACGCAGTGACGGATGCAGCTGGTTAGTCCCCACGTCTACGGCAATAACATATTTTGCACCGTGTTGCATGGCGTAATCCGTAAAGCCCCCCGTACTGGAGCCGACATCAAGTACAACCCGGTCCCTAAAATCAAGTTTTAAGGTCTCTGCGATCGAGGCAAGTTTTAAGCCTGCCCGTGAGACATATTGTTCAGTTGCAGTAAGCTCGATGTTGTCTGTTCGCAGTACCATTGTGCCGGGCTTAGTGACTACCTTTTTGTTAACCAGTACTTTGCCTAGTTTTATGTAGTTGGCCGCTTGGCTCCTAGTAGGTACAAGCCCCAGAACAACTAGATGAAAGTCCAACCGTTCTTTCATGATTTACCCCTGCCCAACAAGATTTTGGCTATAACTTTCTTTTGTTGCAACTTGTCCGCCATCATAGCTTCAACCAGATACAATTTAGTCGCCGTAAAGCTACGACCTGTTTCAAATCTGCCACTTTTCTGTCTAGTAACGTGAGGCGTGAAGCCGTCTTTTGTCCATTGTACAGAGACGTCAGTAATACCCATTTCTTGGAGTGCATCATGCAATCTTGCATGAAAGTCATGAACTTCTTGTTCATTAACTAAAAGGTTAACGGGCACGTCCTTATCAACACCAAACAAATCTGGCGCACCACTCACCAACTCGATTGGCGCTTGTTGCTGAACGATATCAGTTATCGCAGTAAGGACATTGGCCGGGGACTTGTTTGAACGGAACCAATGCACCACCGTACAGTGCAATGGGAGGGCAACGTAAACTTTATTAACTAGCACTGGTTCAATCTCAAGTGCAAGCAAAAATGCCCCCATAGCCTCTTAATCCTTTACGCGTTCGCGGTAAGCACCAGTTGCGGTGTCTACGCTAATGAGATCACCTGCTTTGATAAAAGCGGGGACCTTGACGGTAATACCAGTTTCTAGCTCAGCACCTTTTAGTACATTGCTAGTTGTATCACCTTTGACGACATTTTCGGTATAGGTCACCTTTAGTGGAACATTTTTGGGAAGTTCAATGTTAATAACACGCCCGTCAAATAGCTGGGCCTGCACTTTATCGCCTTCCTTCAAGTAACCCTTCTGATCTTCCATGTCCTCTGCAGAAAGTTCAAATTGCTCGTAACTTTCTTCGTCCATGAAATAGAAGCGAGCATCGTCCGAGTACAAAAACTGTACGTTCTTGTTTGTGATATCAGCAGCTTCGATCGATTCGTTACCTTTGAACGTTTTGGCCAAAACCTTGCCGTCCAACAAGCTCTTGATCTTAACGTTTACAATGGAGCCGCCACGGCCCATAACCTTTTGGCCATACTCGGTCACTCGGTATGGTACGCCGTCCATCTGGAATACCTGCCCCTTCTTAAGATCCGTTACACCTAATGCCATCTTTGCTCCTTTATGTGCGTAGATTTGTGTGGTGGCGTATCTTGGGCGCTGGGCTGCGGTTCGGGGCTAGTTGTATGTCATATACGTCTAGCGCTCCAATCATCCCAAGCTACATCCACCAACAAAACTACTTAACAGTGGTAATAGTTGATGTGTATTATACCACCCCTGTTACTAACCGTACAGTAGCTACAGCTTTGCTGTATCGCGGCGCAGGTCTTCGCACATCCCTTTTATTTGGTCACTATGCCGGAAGTCCATTGCTTCATCCTCGAGTCGTTCCAGCCCACTAATAATATTTCTTAGCCTGTTCTCTATGGTTTCACGGCTCTTTTTGCCCTTTGCGTCACTGACAAGCCCCTCTATATCGCCCTGGACCTGTCGAGCCTGGCTATTGTTCGCATCGTCCAAATAATCTTTAAACTTTGAACGAATGAGCTCGGCTTTTCTTGTTATTTGATCGTGATCACTCATGCCCAATCCGTTTTCCTATCTGCTGACTTGGCTTCTGGGCCTACAACTTGAGGCACAACCAGTTCCGCAACTGGCGCAGCTAATTTCTCGGCCTTATCCTTTGCGTTTACACACCAAACTTCGTCATCCCAAATTGATTTGAAGCCGCTTTGCTCTTCGGCGTGTTCATCTACTGGTAGTTGTTCGGTCATAATTTACCTTAGCCTATCATTAATTTGTCCGATTTGGGCAGTTAGGTGTGCAACGTCCACTGCGCCGAACACATGAAGTGTGTTACTAGATATGAGGGAATGGACCCGTACCAAACGCTCTTTTGCATCCTTAGAATGTTGCGCTTGTTCGTCCCGTGTCTCGGCATTCTCATAATCTTGAATGTCTAGTTTGGCATCTGTTAAGTCGTTCTTAAACTGGCCGAGGGCTAACTGCTCGCGCCTATCTAACGTTGTAACCTCAAGGTATGACAGCAGCCGCAAAATGTCCGCTTGGAGCTGTTTTACGAGTATCAGTGCTGAGATATTCTTGTCACTCATCTATATATTGTCTCAGATCTTGCCATGCTGGTACAACGTTGGCTCGTTTGAACACTAAATAGATTGATTATCCTTGCCTTCTAGAATGGAATATCGTCGAGGTTGATCGGCTCATCGCCAATGTCTTCTATTACGATATCATCTTTTTTCTTAGCGCTCGCTGGTGCTGGCTTAGCTGACTGATCGAACTCACCGCCACCGCTTCGCGCTGCACCGCCTTCACCGCCACCTGCGCCGCCGAGGAAGGTAACGTCTTGAGCAACGACCTCTACTTTGCTACGTTTTTGACCATCTTGTTCCCAACTACGTGATTGCAATCGGCCATTTACGAGACAAGGTCGTCCCTTAGTTAAGTACTGCGAGACTCTTTCACCCAAAGGACCCCACGCAACAACATCTATGAAGTCAGTTGCTTCGGTCCAATTGCCATCTGCCCCCTTGTAACTGCGGTTCAGGGCTAAACTAAAACTACACACAGACTGACCGTTAGGTGTCTGTCGTAGCTCAGGATCACGGGTCAAGTTCCCCATTAATATTACTTGGTTAAAACTACGTGCCACGACTGCATTCCTCCTTGTATGGAACTATGTCCATTTAATTTGTACTACCTACTGTAGCGCCCTGTGCATGAAACCGTCAAGGGATGCTACTTCTTTTTACGTAAGAATTGGTCTATAGCAATTACTACCATGAGTACAAAAGTGAAGAATATGGCTATGGCACCTGCTATTGCATCGGATATCCCAGACCTACCCGTTGAGTCGCCTATCGTACTGGTAGCAACGAGATATAGTAATGTCCCAAAGGCAGTTGGTACAAATATAAGAATTGAAAGTTTTTTCAGCATATTCCCAATATACCACGCGTTTTGTGTTTGATCAGGCCCAGAATAACCAAGAAGCCCGGCTGGTCATGGATTTGATCCAAGAGCAGGCCGGGCTGGCGCAAAGTGCGTTGGGCTAGTTATTAGCTACGAATGGTAGCAACGCAATATGCCGAGCACGCTTAATAGCAATGCTGAGTCGGCGCTGTTCGTGTTCTTTAAGACCGGTCTTTTTGCGAGATTCGATCTGTCCAAAGCCGTTTACGTAACGCTGCAAGGTCTTGAAGTCCTTGTAGTCAAAGTATGCGACGTCTGTCTTGTGCTTAAATATCTTTGCCATTATGTTCTCTCCTATGTGCGCGAATGTTTTTGTGGCACATTTTGGGCGCTGATCTTACGTCCGATCTTTCACCGCACCTCGGTACGCCTCAAGATCAAGCCTCGATCATCATCCCAACCCGTATTCACATAAACATCCACTTTACAGTGGTTACTTGTTAATTTACTCTTCTGAGTCGTCGTCTTTATCGTCATCGTCACGAGCGTTGTCGCCACGAGCAGCTGCTTTGGCAGCCTTCTCTTCTTTGGCAGCTTCTGCCTTGGCGATAGCCTTTAGATCAGGCTTGGTTAGCAAGTAACGAATAACTTCGTCAGTAATGTTAAGCGTAGCTTCTACTTTCTTAACACCTTCGCCAGGCATTTCTACCGTGTAGAACACGTACACTGCGTGATCAAGTTTTTTGATTGGGTACAGAAGCTTGCGCTTGCCCCAGTTGTCGGTCGCTATGACTTTACCACCGTTATCGGTGAAAAGCTTAGTGATTTTTTCCTCTGCCTTGGTCAGATCGACTTCAAGGTCAGGGTGATAGAGAACAGCAATTTCGTACTGTGATGTCATAGACATACTCCCTTGGTTAGTGCCCGCACTCACGTGATGGATGCGAACTGAGTTATTAACAGAAGTCAGTATACCTTATTTACCCCTGTTATGCAACACCCTCGACTTCAGCTGCAATTAGTGAATCATATTTGTGAGATACTGCGGCCCTGCCTAGTAGCTCGTGACGACTGAAGCGTGCGGCTTCTTTAGGCGCTGCAGCAATTATCTCTTGGTTCAATCTCCTAACTGCAAATGCAACATCACGTGCATCTTGTGCCGTAGGATCTTTCCCTAAAAAGCGCTTTTTAAGCTGATGACTCATTACAAAATCGTCTAATCGCCTTAAAGGAGAAGTAACACGGCAATATGGTCCCAGGCCTAGCCCCATGTGAGGGCCTGGGGTCCGACTATAGCGAGCAACATTTGCCGATAATAGTTCTAGGTACTGCTCGTCTTGAGGATCATGCACACGGTAGATAGCGGGCCTACCTTCGGCAGCAAGAGTCACGCCAACTAGATAATTTGCAGCAACCATAAACGCCTCGTTCATTTTAGAGCCACGTTTCCAAGCTCGGTTTGAAACATTAGGGGTAGTTTCTTGCGCCTCTCGCCATTGAGGCTGATTACCAGAGTGGTCACCGTACGCAACGTATCCTAGATGATCCCTAATAAATTCACTTGCCCTGGAAAACTTTTTGCCTTTTGGGCTATATACAGCGTAATTTGCAAAATCCTTGTAGCTCTTATTTTGCACCACTTCAACTTGACCAAAGGAGATATCAACATTACTAGGTTCTTGTTTTCTGCCCACCGTGAACGCAACTATCAATGCATCCCGTACGTTCCCCGCACTAAACTCTAATTCCTTAATGAAGTCCGTTTCTACCATGGGGTCATACCCACGCTCATCCCCTGGTAGGTCCCAATATTTCGCAGCCGTTCGGTTAAACGCTTGGTTAACTACGTCTTGGTTACTATAAAGCTTAGACGTATCAACTACACACACCCCAACCTGATACAACTCATGGTTTTCGTCAAGCTGTCTTACGAACAGCCCGTCATCAATTTCTTTTGGAAAGGAGCAATCGGCAGTAATTATTCTTGGTATTTCAAGCTCACCCATAGTGTCCCCCATTATAAAAAATACCCGCAAGAGACTGCGGGTATTTAGTTAAGCTCTTGCATGTAATGATAGCGACACGTAGCGGTTGGCCAGCGAAAGATTCGTCTGGGCCAAACCGCTCAGTCATTCTAGTCCCTTGCCTTTTTGTTTTGCCGTGTCATATTACTGACATAATACTGCTAATGGTCCAGCTAAATCAAGCCCTGCTTATTAAGTGGACTATTTGGCCAAGTAGTTGTCGCGGGGCGATTCTTCTTCTGGGAAGTTTTCATCTAATACTTCGTCGCTATTTACGCCGCCGCCAAAAACTTCATCCAAGCTACTTACTAGTACTTCACGAGGCCGGCTACCGTCTGCGGCACCAATAATACCCTGTTCTTCCATACTTTCTATCAAACGTGCTGCGCGGCCATAACCAATGCGCAAACGGCGCTGCAGCAAGCTAGTGCTGGCCTTGTGGGCTTCTATAACCGCGCGTACGGCATCGCGGAACATATCATCATCCGCATCCTGTCCACCAAAATCAGCCACTACACCGCCCTTACCATTCAGCTGGACAGGCTGGCTAATAATCTCGTCGTCATACTGTGGTGGACGCTGCATACGGATAAAATCAGTTACCTTCATTGTTTCACCATCACCAATAAATGCACCCTGGACACGCTTTGGCTTAGGCATATCAGATGTCGACAGTAACATATCACCTTGCCCAAGTAGCTTCTCTGCCCCAACTTGGTCAATGATAGTCCTGGAGTCAACTTGGCTAGCCACTGTAAAGGCGATACGTGCAGGCACATTGGCCTTAATAAGACCGGTAATAACATCTACAGACGGGCGCTGCGTGGCTAATACCAGATGTATGCCAGAGGCACGCGCTTTCTGGGCTAAACGAACTATCAAGCTTTCTACATCACGGGCGGCAACCATCATAAGGTCAGCCAACTCATCGATGACGATGACAATATACGGCATTCCCTCTTCTTTTTTGAGGTTGTTGTACTCGCCAATGTTGCGACGGCCAGCCTCGGCCATAGTCTTAAGACGTCGTTCCATCTCGGCAACGGCCCATTTGAGAGCACTTATGCACTTCTCTGGTTCGTTAATTACTGGTGTTAATAGATGAGGAATATCGTTATACGGGGTAAGTTCTACTTGCTTGGGGTCGACCAATATTAGTTTAAGATCTGACGGACTGTTTCGGTATAACAAACTAGTTAGGATACTGTTGATCATAACTGATTTACCAGAACCGGTCTGTCCTGCAACCAAAAGGTGTGGCATTTTGGCAAGGTCACCAACAACGGACTGGCCCGCAATATCTTTACCAATCACAAAGCCCAAGGGGCCCTTAACGTCCGACCATTCTCGTGATTGAAGCAAGCTACTTATACGGACCATGGCGGGTTTTACGTTTGGCACCTCAATACCCACGGCACGCTTGCCAGGAATTGGTGCTTCCATACGGATCGATGTAGCCGCCAGGTCGAGGGCTAGGTTGTTCTCTAATGCCGTAATCTTGGTTAATTTAACACCTGTAGGCGGCTTAAGTGTGTACTGGGTGACACGTGGCCCAATGTTGGCACCTTCCATTTCGACATCGATATTAAAATGCTCAAAGGTTTCTTTAATAGAGTTGGCGTTACCCTCAACATCGCCGGCATCGGCTTTATCTTGTTTTTGGTTAAGCAAGTTAACCCCAGGAAACTGCCAATTAGGGTCACTGGTGGTGATAAGTGCTTCGTGATTTTCGTTGATAGACAGTTTAGCTGCAGAGTTTTTAAGTGAGCTGAGTCTTGGGCGGGGCTTATCATCGCCAGGTTGGTCGTGGTGTACTGTTGGTACACCTTCATTAAGTTTGAAGCCTTGCTTCTCTTTAAGAGCCTGGATATCGGTGTCCTTCTCACGCTTTTCGCGCTTCTGGAATAGCGCCCTGAAAGGCGTTAGTAATATTTTGAGTGGGGTGCCAGTCGCCAAGCAAAAACTTACGGCCACTAGAACAATAAGTAAAATGGCCGACAGTACGGTATTCAACATTCCCAGCGATACACCGCCTACTGCCGTTCCGACTGTACCCCCCAAGCCGTCGACATACTCACCTGTTGATTCACTCTTATTGGCTGTTAACACGTGTGTAAATCCGGCAAGAAACAGGGTGAACAATACTGTGAACAAGGCTTTTATTTTGGGTAGGCGCTTATCTTCGTCTGAAATCTTGAGTACACCCAAGTAGAGTAACGCTGTCGCAACGACAAATGACGTCCAGCCATAAGCGCTACGAACGCCATCAAACATAGCTTGCGGGAGCGGGCCTCCGGCCTTAAAGCCACCAACATACAACAAAACTGCAATAATAATAAGGATTACGCCCCAGGCAACCGGCCAAAAGTTAGAAGGTTCTTGTTTAGCTGGTGCGCTTTTCTTTTTGCGGGTTTGTTTTTTCTTTGCCATTTCGATGTAATTATATCAGTTATTCGGCTAGATGGTACTTTTCATACACGTGGTTTACTTCAAGAAGAAGGTTGTTGATATCGTCGAGTTCGGCTTCCTCGCTTGGAGTTAACCTACCGCCCTGGTTTTGCTTGTCGCGATGTTCTTCGTACAAATACTTTTGTCTCAGCATTAGCTGATCCATGTACAAAGGGATTGTAGAAGATTCAATAAGACTGCCCACGACCGTGTCTATCGAGTCCCCCAGGGGCTGTGGGTCCTCTAAGTGGGGGCGATTTTCTTGGCCTTCTTGATTTGGCTGCGGTATTTCTGTCATGTTGTATATTTTATCACAAACAACCATAAGCGTCAAGAGGCTTTACGAACAAATAGCAAACAAAAACCGCCCCTTTATAAAGAGCGGCATTGTCTACCTCAGCTAAAACGGATGGAGGTGGGTGCAATGCACGGAAGAAGTGAAGCACAGATGCTGCAGTGATGACCTAAAACATTCTGCGCTTGAGCCAATTTGGCTTTTATCTCTGCGGAGCGTAAAGGAGACGTACCAAAGTACGTTGACTGCGTACCGTAAAGATTTAGATTCAAGATAGCCAAGAAGCCTCAGCGGGTCATGAGCTTGACCCATTAGCAGGCTGAGGCTGACGTAGGGTGTCTTAGTCGGTTCGGGCGTCTTGGCCGAGGAGTTTGGCACGCATCTGCTCAAAACGTTGCTGCTGATCTACAGCAATTTGCTCAGGGGTTTTATCGGCTTGTGGGCCAGGACCATTCTGTTGCCTGCCACGTTGGTCTGGTGCACCTTTTTGGTTGCCACCACCACCGCCAATTACATTAACGACTGGAATAACAATTGGCGAACGACCAGTTTGTTCAAACAAGAAGTGGGTAATATGGTCTTTCAACTCGGCCTTGAAACGATCCAGATCAATACGCTTAAAGCGCTGTTGGACTGCACGCTTAAGCTCGATACGGAAAGTGTTCATCAGCTCTTCTGAGTCACGAATGTATATAAATCCACGCGTGATGATGTCTGGGCTGGTCAGCAGATTACCATTCTTTTTGTCTACCGTTAGAACGACCGCAACCATTCCCTCTTCGGATAACATTAAGCGGTCTTTAATAACAACGTTGCTGACTATACTGCCAGTTTGATCTACCAGGACAGTGCCGTGTGGAACCTCGCCGATTACTTCCATGGTATCTGGGGTAAACGCAAGTACCTGGCCGTTCTCGGCGTTGATTGTATTCTTGCGCGGAATACCTTCCTCGATTGCGATTTCAATATGTCGTTGTTTGACGCGGTATGCTCCGTAGATTGGCACAAAGAATTTGGGCTTAGTGATACGGATAATGTCTGCATACTCATCATGCGATGCGTGGCCACTAACGTGCAGTGGACCGACCCCATCAAGCTCGTGTGTACGGTGCTCAAATACATGGACCCCCTTACGTACAAGTCCATCGACCATCACGCCAATAAGGGCGTCGTTGCCTGATTCTGGTATAGGTGTAGAACTAAGTACAACTGTATCTTGTTCCTTAAGCTTAATGTGCCGGTGATCACCTGTTGCCATACGCTGCAGTGCAGAACTTGGCTCTCCTTGGCTACCTGTACATACAATAACAACCTCAGTATCTTTCATCATAGATACGTTAGCGATTGGTACAAATGTACCCTTTGGCACTCGGAAAAAGCCGTTACGTACAGCCATCTCAAGCGTACTTACCATGCTTCGGCCGTCCATAGCAACCTTACGATTATGATGTACGGCAGCATTCACAATCATCTGTACACGGTTCATGTTTGTTGAAAATAGACCAACAAATACTCGACCTGGAGCCTGGTCCATAATGTCTATGAAACTCTGCTCAATCGTACTTTCACTTGGCGTACGTCCTGGACGATCAGAAGTCGTACTCTCGGAAAAGAGAGCAAGCACGCCTTCGTTACCAAGTTCTTCTAGGCGTTCAATGTCACTACGTTCGTGGTCAAGTGGGTTAGGGTCAAGACGGAAGTCACCGGTATTAATGATGCGCCCAACTGGTGTATCAAGCACAACCATGGTGCTGCCTGGGATCGAGTGAGTTACCCGAACAAGCTCAACAAAGAATGCGCCAACTTTTAGACGCTCGTGAGTTGTCTCATTCATGACAACTGTCTTAAGCTCAAAGCCTTCAGGCATTGGCAGCCCAAAGTTTTCAAAGATTTCTTCGACACGACCAATTGTAAATTTAGAGCCATAAATTGGTGCTGGGAAGCGTGGCACGACATGTGGCAATGCCCCAATGTGGTCAAGGTGACCGTGAGTGATGATATAGCCTCGTAGCTTGTGCTTAATGCTCTCTAGGTACGACATATCGGCTATACCGTAGTTGATACCTGGTAGATCAACACCAAGTTCGTTGCCACAGTCAATAATCACTGCGTCGTTCATGTATTCGACAAGCATGGTGTTTTTAGAACCACCACCGTCCATACCACCTAGTCCAATGACTTTAAGGCGCGGGCTGTCATCTATAAAGTTAGCTCGGGGCTTACCTTGGTCTTGTGGCTGCATAGCTGAGGCATCTAGGTACTGATTAACAATACGGTGAGCATCTTCTTGAGTACGGCGCTGCGCCCTAATTGCTGCTCCGCGTGATACACGGGAGCCGCCATTTTGTGGCTGTAGCTTGCTGTTGTCACCGTTGTTTGGACGCGGTGACCTAGGTTTGTTAGGGCGGTTGTCCGCTGATCCTGCCTTCATATCTGAAGGGCGGGAAGTTTTTTTGTTATTTGGATTCATATATTTCCTTTCGATTAAGAGAAATGAATATTAATTAAATTTCTTGAGAATTAGTGGAATGTTTGCAAAGTCATTCAGTAATGTTTGGCGCATACCTCCGTTGTATAGCGCTGCCGCAGGATGATAAAGCGGCAAAATAACTATAGGCAAACTCTTCGACTTATCATCATGCAAAGCAAGCTTGATGCGCTTTGGATGACCATGGACTGTGCTAATTTGCACGTCCGGCAAGAAGCAATTAGTACTGTGACGCCCAAGTGTCACGAGAATCTTGGGACGAATTACTTCTAGCTGGGCCTGCAAATACGGCAGAAACGCGTGTTTTTCCTCAGGGAGTGGATCACGGTTGTCTGGGGGCCGATATTTGACGATGTTTGTGATGTAAATGTCCTGGCGCTCCAGTCCGATAGTAGCAAGCATTTCGTTTAAAAATTTGCCCGCTGCCCCGACAAACGGTATACCTTGTTCGTCTTCTTTCTTGCCTGGTGCTTCACCAATAAATACTATATCGGCGTCTGGATTACCGTCACCCAACACTAGTTGAGTGGCTTGCTTGGCCAGATCTGGGCAGACATTGTTGGTTATAATATCTGCCGCGATCTGCTCAAGAGCTATTTTCTTATCGAGCATAACCCTTCTTAACAGCTGTGATAAGCTGCCTTACCCCAAGCACAAAGAACACTATGCTGAAAAAGTAGGCAGTAAGCCTCCCGGAGTTAATAGCCAACGATGCAAGACCGTAAGCAATCAGAAACAAGATTGCGCCGAGCAATGCGTGCTTCCATGCCCTATCTTGAAATCGGTGTACCACTTTATGCATCAAGTTTGGCTCCTATTTGTTACCTAGTTCTCTAGCGGCAGCTTTCATACTTAATTGTAATCTACCACGGTCGTCGATAGCTACAAGTTTTACGTCAACACGGTCGCCTTCTTTGACAACATCGCTTGGCTTTTCGACACGCTCTTCAGACATTTCACTAACGTGAACTAGACCATCTTTGCCAGGGAGAATCTGTACGAATGCGCCAAAGTCCATAACGGTAGCAACAAGACGGTCTTTGTAAATCTTGCCAACTTCTGGCTCTTCCACGATGCTAGCAATCCACTGACGCGCAGCTTCGATTGAAGCGCCGTCTGGGCTGGCAATCATGATGGTACCGTCGTCCTTAATGTCTATTTCAGTCTTAGTCTCTGCAGTGATACGCTGGATGGTTTCACCACCCTTACCAATGATCTCGCGGATCTTGTCGGGGTTAATCTGCATGGTTTCGACACGTGGAGCGTATGGGCTCAGCTCTTTGCGTGGTTCTGGCATAACGCTAATCATGTGTTCAAGAATCTCAGCACGGCCAATTTTACCCTGCTCTAAGGCTAGCTTGAGTACAGAAACTGGCAAACCGTGGACTTTCATGTCCATTTGAAGTGCTGTAATACCCGATGCAGTACCTGTGACCTTGAAGTCCATATCACCGGCAAAATCTTCGGCATCTGCGATGTCACTCATGATGTATGGCTTGTCGCCATCAATCATAAGCCCCATAGCAATACCAGATACAGGAGCCTTTAGCGGCACGCCTGCATCCATAAGAGCCAGGACACTCGAACAGGTTGCAGCCATAGAGGTTGAACCATTTTGGCTCATGATTTCTGTTACAGAGCGAATGGTGTACGGGAAGTCCGCCTCGGCTGGCAAAACAGCTGCGATAGCCCGTTCTGCTAGGTAACCATGCCCAATTTCACGACGGCCCGGCGAACCAAGACGTCGAACCTCACCAACAGTGTAGCCGGGGGCATTGTAGTGGTGCATGTAGCGACGTTCTACGTTGCGCTCCATTGTATCTACCAGCTGTACATAGCTAAGTGGTGCCAATGTAACAATGTTCATACCTTGAGTCATACCGCGAGTAAAGAGACTCGATCCGTGGGCACGTGGCAAGAAACCAACTTCGCTCGAAAGTGGACGGATCTCGTTGAGCTTACGGCCATCAGGACGAGTCCCGTCATTAATAATACCCTTACGAACATCCTTATGTAGTGCCATAGTAAAGGCTTCGTCGTAATCAGCCTTAAGTGATTCATACTCTTCGATTGAATCTGTGAATTCAGCGTGGAAGGCGTCACGTAGAGTGTTTACTGCTTCGTTACGTTCTGGATAAGGAGCCTGTAAGTTTTTGCCAAGCTTGCCGTCAACCCACGCATCAACTGCTGATTGAATAGAGGCATCAGGTAGTACGAGCTCGTAGGCTAGTTTTTCTACGCCAACCTTCTTGATCAGCTCTTTCTGGAGCTCAATCGCTGGCAAAATATTCTTCTGCGCAAATTCCAGTCCGCCAACAACTTGTTCTTCGGTTGCTTCGTTAGCACCGGCTTCGACCATCATAATACCGCTGTCAATACCAGCTACTACTAGATCAAGCACACCTTTTTCAAGCTCTTCAGCGCTCATAAATGCCTGGTACTCACCCGCTTCGTTGATACCGACGCGCAGTCCCGCTACAGGGCCTTCAAATGGTGCACCACTCAGCATAAATGCCGTGCTCATAGCCACCATGGCGACCATGTCAGGGCGGAAGCTTGGGTCCATAGACAGTACCGAGGCAACACCCTGTGCTTCGTTACGGTAGCCCTTAGGCCATAGTGGGCGAATCGGACGGTCAATCAAACGACCAATCAGTATTGCATCGTCAGATGGGCGACCCTCACGCTTGATGAAGCGACTGCCGCTGATCTTGCCAGCTGCATAAAACTTCTCTTCGTAGTCGATGCTTAGCGGGAAATAGTCCATGCTAACTGGCTTTTTGCCAACCATAGCTGTACCAAGTACCACTGTGTCACCGTAACGCACAATAACAGATGCAGATGTTCGGAACCCAACGCGGTTCACTTCGAGTGAAAGCGTACGTCCGCACCACTCTGTTTCTACTTTAATAAGATCTTTTCCGTAAGGGTTAATTGTTCCCATATATGGAAAACCTTTCTTGATAAGACTAGTCGTTACAGGGTGCAAATATACGGATCCGTGATCTTGTGCTTAACCATTGCACGGAGTATATCTGGTCTCTATAACGAACGTCTTTTAGTTTAATGTGCACAAGTTCGCCCGTCCTTCAGTATGAAGGCCGGGCCGACCTATGTAAATTAGCGACGAATGCCTAATTTTTTGATGAGAGCTAGGTAAGCCTCACCATCCTTGCTTGCAATGTACTTGAGCAGGCGCTTACGCTGGCCAACCTGTTGGAGCAAACCGCGACGAGCCATGTGGTCGTGCTTGTTTGTCTGGAGGTGCTCAGTGATTTCTGCGATACGAGCGGTCAAAATACCAACTTGTACCTCTGGTGAACCAGTGTCTTTCTTATCCTTTTGCAGATCGGCAACGATCTTGCTCTTCTTCTCTGTTGTAATCACGATTGTTCCTTGTTCTTCTGGTCTAGTTAGATGGGCTAAACCGTTAGAGATTAATAGATGGCGTTAGCCCAATAATATCACACTCTCCCCTGTTAGACAAGTATTACTTCTGAGGTAAAATATTTTTTACCTGGCCGTCACTATCCCTGCCGTACAGTGCTTGTATCTTGTCAGCCGTTACCCAACCAGCATCTGCATCAGCTTTGGAGGCCTCAATTACAAATCCCTGGCCAATCCCGTGCTGAGTATTAGGATTGCCATCGCTCCAAAACGTCGCATGATGACCATTAGTATTTGATCGTAGGCCTTCGGTCGCTGTGTATTGACCACGGACTACACCACTCTGGGCCAGATCAACTACGCCCTTCTCGTTTACACTCCGATAGATATTATCCCCGCTCATAGGTATTTCACCTCTGCCAACAAATAAACCTCTCGTGTGCGTATTGGTATGCTGCTTGCCTGTTTGCTCGACATGCTGCTGCGCAACGTCTGTTAGATCTTTCCGTAATGCCGCCTCAACCACTAACGCTCCAAGATGCGCTAACTCACTATTGTTAATTCTAAGTGACTCGTCAGAAGCGACATTCATTTCTCGATGATCAGGTTGTGGGGCAAACTCTGGCATGTTTGTTTTTTAGCTTTCAATGACATAGTAGCATTTTTTTGCTGTTTTGTCAATGTCGGGGCGACTACTCGCCTATTTGGATGGTTTGACCGCCGAGGTTTTTGACGAAGTAACTATCATGTGAGACATAAATGATAGCACCGTGATATTGCTTAAGCGCATCTTCTAGTTCCTCGATACTGGGCAAATCCAAGTGGTTAGTTGGCTCGTCAAGTATCAGGAGGGCCGGGTCGTTGGCTAACATGTTCATCAACTGGAAGCGGGCTTTTTGGCCACCGCTTAAGCGTGATATAGGAACTTCTCCATCGGTCATTGGGTTAAATAAGTAGTCCCCTAATAACTGTTTTACCTTTTCTTCCCCTACTTTTACATCTTTGGCCATAAAAGAGTGCTCGATTGCACTAGCCAGCGTCATATTCAAGTACTGTGAACCAATTTCTTGCTCATAGACACCGATCTTAAGCTCACGAAGCGTATCAATAACACCACCGTAAATGGTTGATTCTGGTTTCTGGCCGGCGGCGGCTGCTAATATTGCTTTAATCAGAGTCGTCTTACCTGCTCCGTTACGGCCATGTAGACGCAGCTTTTCACTCTCGTGCAGTTGGAAGCTGATGTTTTCGAACAATGGCTCACCATAACCAAGACTTAGCTTAGATACATCTACTAATTGATTGTTCGATTTAGTAGCCTTGGTGCGGGTGCGAATGATGATATTGCGTGCTTTGTGCTCTTCATAGGCCACACTCATCTTGGTATTTAAGTTGCTGGCAGATTCACGGTCTATCCAGAACGAAGGTTTATCCATCTTCTGTAGACTAGTTAGTTCGTCAACAGCCCTTGTCTCTAGTGACTTAAAACGGTGGATCGTGCCAGGGTCACGGGCACGTTCCTTGAGCCTGCGAAAACGGACAATGTCTTCCTTGAGATTAGTAATTCGGCGGCGGGTAATAGTGTATTCATTGACCTGAGAAGTAATTTTGGTCGCATTAGTCCGAAGATAGTCATCATAGTTGCCCTTAAAGTTGAACGCTCGTCCATCACGGATTTCTACTATACGATCAACGTGGTGCAACACATCACGGTCATGAGTAATAACAACTACAGCCTCTTTGGTGGCTTTGAACCAATCCAAGAACCGTTCTTTGGCGATATAGTCCATGTGGTTGGTTGGTTCGTCAATTAAGGCTAGGTCTGCTCTGGCGTGCTGGACCTTAACAAGCTCTATAAAGCGCTTTTGACCACCGGATAGCTGCCCGATTTTGCCTTTAATTTTTTCAGCATCGATCTGATAAGCCTGTAGACTGCGTTCAATTTCTTCTTCGACACTAAAATAGCCTAGGACATTAAAACGCTCCAGTGCCTCAGAATATTCCTCCATCTTTTTCATGCTGCTACCCATGGTTTCTGGGTAGGTATCTAAGATGTGTTTGAGTTTGGCATAGTCTGGTAAGTCATCCAGTATGTACTCCAGGATTGGGGTATCTTCAAAGCCGTGATGCTCCTGACGGGAATCAATTACTACCAAGTTTTTACGAAAATCTACTGCACCCGCAAAGTCGGTGTCACTACCAGTTAAGATGTTAAACAAAGTGGTTTTACCTGTGCCATTACGGCCAATCAAGCCCACCTTTTCGTGAGCGTTTAGCTTAAACTCAAGCCCACTATACAAGATTTTGTCACCGTATGATTTATCGGCAATATCGATGTTTACGATCATGTGTTATTCCTTCAGTGCTTTCTGGATATCTTCAGTTGTAATGCCTTCTACACTTAGAGCGTCGTCGATTCGCCAGTCGCCAATAGTCGTCCTTCTTAAGTCGGACATGTAGGCACCTGTACTAAGCTCTGCACCAATATCTTCTACAAGACTGCGTATGTACGTACCGCTACCAACCAGGCTGGTAAATTTCACCAGGGGGTATTCGTAATTCGTAAGCTCAGTGCTAAAGATAGTTACTGGTCGGGCCTCTAGCTCAACCGTCTTGCCAGCACGTGCTAAAGCATAGGCACGCTGTCCATTGACCTTCATAGCCGAAAACTGTGGTGGAACCTGCATAATATGGCCCGTAAACTGCTCTAACACTGTTGTGATAGCCTCTTGGGTAGGGACAGTATCATTCACGGCAGTTTTTTCGCCTTCATCGTCACCAGTGGCGCTTGTCTGGCCAAGTTTCATGGTAACTTCGTAGGTTTTATCTAATTTACTGAATTCTCCGGCTCTACGGGTGTATTCTTTGCCGATTACCAACACTAAAAGGCCGGTAGCCAGTGGGTCAAGCGTACCAGTATGCCCAACTTTTGTGTTCTTAGGCTTCTTGCCCTCCGCCACTGCGACAATTTTGCGCACATAATTAACGACGTCAAATGACGTCCAAGTCTTGGGTTTATCTAGTAGGAGTATTCCTTGCACCAAACCATTATACCTGTCGACAGGAGAAAGAACTAAACAGCGTAGACAGAACGCTCATAAACTTTAACTCTACTCGGGCCTTATCCTGCTACATTTACGCTGGCGGCAAATTGAACGGGTTTTGGGTTGGGGCTGGTGGTTCCTGCGGGTCATCATCTGGTGATACTGGTGTTACACCTGGATCAAAACCGGGCATTCCGGGCATAAACGGTGGTGGAACCGTCGGCGGTGCCGTTGGATCATTGACAGTTGTGGCTGTACTGTCGTTTGGCATGCCTACCGGTGGGACCAGATTTTCGGGCATTGTGAACTCAGCTCCAGTAACGCCTGTTACCTGATCAGGGTTGTTAAGCTCGCCTGTCTCGCCCGTCTGTGTTATCTCTAGGTCTAGTGGACGAGTTCCAAGTCCCTCTATTGGAGGCAAAGGCATAGAACCATTACCAAGCGCATTAGATACAGCGTCACGTGCTTCGTCGACAGGTGGCATCATTTGGCTATCTACTGTGGAAGCTGGTTGAGTTGGGGGTTCATCATATACTCGATGAACAGCCGCTTCTAGATCACTCAAGGTCTGGGATGGAGCGTTTTGGTCGAACTGCTCGTCTTGGGTTGGCACAGCTGGTAGGTCATTAGCCTGACTTGCATCTTCTGGTACGGCTGGAGCATCACTTATTTCTGGCAACTCGCTTGGTAAATCGAATGTAGGAGTGGTCAGCGGATTGTCGATTGGCTCTTCTGGGCTTGCAGTCGATGTTACGTTCTGGTCGTCAGACGGTGCGTCCGTACTAACCGATTGCGGTTCATTACGGCTTAGTAATGGCCGTGTGTAGTCTTTGGCTCCAAGCGGGTCAATCGCTGGGTCAAGATGTTCTGGCTCTGTATTTGCAGTTAGCTTACCGCCTAAACTCGGTGGTTCAAGAACCAACGAGCTGGTGTTACCTTCTGTGTCTTCCTGTGGCTGATCAGTATTGTCGGCTGGCACCTCTTCATCACTACCCTGTGGTGCAGAGTCATCGTATTGTCCATCGTCCGATTCATCATTATCGGCTGCTTGTTTGTCGTGTTCTATTTGCAGGGCACCATCATGCGATTCTTTGGTGTTATCTGCATTATCATCTCCGGGTGGCAGCTCAGACTCGGAACTTTCAGGAGAAGTAGATATTTGGATTTCTTCCTGTAACTTAGATGCTACGAGCTGTTGGTTTGCGCCCGCTGACATAAGTGTTGAGCTAAGACTCATAGTTGACGGAGAGGTTTTTTCGTTACTAAAACGATCTGTTTCAGCAACAATACCAGTCATTAATGCTGTGGCCATCTGGGCATCAAGCAAATTATCCTGGAAAGTCGGTGCTAGGCTGGCGACCATTTCACACAAGCTACTTGCACTACCATCGGCCCAGTTAATAGACCCGAGCGTACTAGCAGCGCCATTGGTGAGCGATATTGTTGTTGCGTCATGCAAAATCCGTCCATGGGCCGTAATTGCTTGGTCAAGATCGCGCTGGTCATTAACCCCAAGGGCAACTACGACTTCTACGTTAAAATCGCCTTGGCTGAACACAAGGTCCTTCTCGGAAATAGACGTACGATACGGCGTAATAAAGATTTTGACGTGGCTGTCCTCTACTTTGTAGCGCAGCTTGTCTGCTTTTGATTTATCTAGTGCGATGATGAAATCCCGCAGACTATCTGTGTTTTTCTCTATGGTTTTTTCAGGTTGTAAGAACTCAATTGTGGATGGCACTTCACCACTAAATACAGCCGTGCCATGTTTGCCCATTTTATTGAGCATCAACGTCAAACCAATTGCAGCCGATAACTGGTCTACACTTGGGTTGGCGCTGACGGTTACTAATACATTATTAGCGGCCTTGATACGCTCAATAAGCTGTTGTTTGGGATTGTCCATTTTTTTGTTTTTATGACCTCTGATACGGAGCGTACCATAAACATAACCGTCACGCAAGTCCCTAATCTTTACATTTGGGCTTTGAGATGTTACATTCAGTGTCGATGTTTATAACAAGCGTAAGCAAAAAGGATTAATATTTATGCCTATCATCAAGTCAGCCAAAAAGCGCGTTAAAGTTGCCCGTAAAGCAACCGTTCGTAACGTAAAAACCAAGCGATCACTCAAGACCGCCCTAAAAGAATTTATTGCTAAGCCTAGTAGCAAGGCTCAGTCAGCTGCCCAGAGCAACATAGACAAAGCTGTTAAAAAAGGTGTTATGAGCAAGCAAAAGGCTGCTCGCAAGAAGAGCCAGCTCGCAGCCAGCGCTAAAAAGGCTGGTGTTAAGCCAACTGCCGGTGCTAAAAAAGCCGCTGCTAAGCCTGTAGCTAAGAAGCCTGCAGCTAAGCCAGCTGCTAAGAAAGCTGTTGCAAAGAAGCCTGCAGCTAAGAAAGCTCCAGCTAAAAAACCAGCTGCTAAGAAATAACCAATTTCTTGTATATAGTAAAAAGGACCGGGTTAACCCGGTCCTTTTAGTTTCAATATCTAAGCAATATTACTGCTGCTTGTATTGGTCATATGAGACATAACCAGCAAAGTCATTCTGGCTCAGGATGTACCTATTATCCTTGGTACCGTCCTGGGCAAAGTAACAATCAAAGTTGCCGTCCTGTGTACCGCCCCAAGGTGCATCAATTTCAACAGGGTGACCAGTCTGATTCTGTACTACCTCACGGGGAGTGATTTCGCCCTCGCCGTATCCACGAGGACGCATAACAGCTCCTGGTAGGTCGCCATCACCAAAGCTATAGCCCTCAACAACGTCTGCTTCCGAAGCAGGCTCATATAATGCATCGATCTTTTCTGCACTCTTTTGCACAAAGTGGTTTCTTGGCTCACCGTCTTGCCATACAGGATTCGTAACAATAAAGAATCCAGGCTCTAGAACAGTGGTGTTCTCAATTTCTGGGACTCGAACTACGCTGCCTTGCTCGTCAAAATGCTGATTGACAACGATTGTTTCTAGAATAAATTGGCCTTCTTCGTTCTGGTATACACCCTTGTCGGCATATGCCCCACTCGTCAATCCTTCAGCTGTTATCTGGTCTACAACTACTGGAGCAGTCTTAACAAAAAGTTGTGCTTCTGCAAACTGCTGATCATAGTCGTCGGACTGTAAATCTACATGAACACGAACATTCGGATCCTGCTCTGCGTTATTTGGGTTTGCTGGGTACGTTTCACTCATTTTATTTTTCCTTTTTGGCTCTGTTATATTTCTAGTTTTTTGTTTTCTAGATTGGGTACATAGTAACATGCTTGTGCTTATTTGTCAACCCGGCCTCCTGCAAGGAAGCCGGGTCAACTCTGTGTCGTCCGGGTGTGGTCGTGCATCGGCTTTGGGCCAAGAGTAGGTTCATAGAATCCAGGCGTTCTGAAAATTCAGCTGTTTGAAGCGCCAAGCCGCGAGTTCTGAATTTTTAGGCTGGATTACTTGAACCTAATCCTGGCGACAAAACGCAGCACATGGGTTTTTGCTTCTTTTGGGCTTAGCCAAAAGAAGTTGGAGGTGGCCCGCAGGGACACATTCGAAATTGAGCTAACTATTTCAGAGTTAGGATGAGGTTTTGGAGGGCTTCGTCGGCGTCTATGCTCTCGGACTTAAGTCGGATGTCTAGAGTTAAGACATTATGAATAAGCTCTTTCAGTTCTGCCAAGCTCAGGCGACGGACAATCCCTTGGCTTTTCCGGACCACAAATGGATTCAGCTTAGCCTCGCTGGCAATAGCGCCCGCGTCACGATCGCCTGCGGTCTTAACCAGTGCCAACACATGCAGCTGCCAGCCAAGTAGTGCCAAGATCTGCTGTGGCTCAACTTTCATAGCACGTTGCTCGTGGTACAACTCAAGTGCCTTTTTACTCTGCCCTGCGAGTGCTGCATCGAGCAGTTCAAAAATGGTGCTCTGCGGTGTTCGTTCGGTCAAAAGATCGATTGTTTCACGCGTTACCGCGGGGTTGTATTGCAGCAATTTAGTAAGCTCATTGCCGACCAGTTGTTGGTTGACCCCCACTCTATTAATTAGATACGTTGCATCTCCCTGAGATAAAGTACTGCCGGCTTCTTTGGCAGATTGGACCAGCCATTTAGCCAGTGCAGGTGTATCGAGTTCGGTATATTCCTTGAATCCAGGCTGCTTTTTCAGGTACTTATAGTACGCTGTTCGTTTATCAAGCTTCGGTTCGACAATGACAATATCAATGGATTCATCCGCTTCTGTCAGAAGACTCTCTGCGGCTTCGAGAAATTGCTTATTGGCGCTTGGACGGCGCAGGACTACTAGCTTTTTAGTAGCTAGAAATGGCAGGCTCTGTAGCGCTTCGCGCATGCGGTCAAACTCCGCCTCTTCCCCATCCAATTGCTCCAGGGCCATATCAGTATGTTCCGCGACAAACCCACCAACTATACGCCGCAACTCCTGCTGCAACATGAAACTATTCTCACCGGTCAATACTGTAATCACTTAGTAACTATACTAAAATTTACTTATATAGTCTGTACTCTGTTGGTGCTGCACAACCCAACAGCCTACAATCGGCAGCCTGATTCTGGATCTTGACCTTCTCTATGCTGTCGCCTTTTGACCGGTAGAGATCGACGATACGGCCAGGCTTACCCGGGCACGTGCACTCGCCTCCAATATACGTTTCAATAGGCCCAGAAGTTTTCGATATAACGCGGTTCTTAAGCCCCAGCCCAATTACAATGGACAACACCAAAATAGCTACAATTGTTATGGCTAATATTCGCTTCATGTGCGTAATTATAGCACCTGGCAGGTTGGGCAAGTGTGGGTACCACGGCCGGCTACTTTGGTTTTTATAATTGTTGTTCCGCAACGCGGGCATGGTAGTTTTTCACGGCGGAAAACGCGGGCAAAATCCATATAGCTACCTCGTTTGCCTTCGGCATTTACATAATTACGATTGCTGGACCCGCCCTTGTCTATAGAGAGCTGTAGCACTGCCCTGGCTTCCTGGTACAAGAGCTTTATTTGGGGATCCGACAAATTTTTAACCAGGGTTGTAGGGTGGATCTTGGCCCCCCAGAGGGCTTCATCGGCATATATATTGCCGATACCAGCAACAACTGTTTGGTCTAGTATGGCTGCTTTGATGTTAGTGTTTTTGCGTCGTTGTAAGCGGTCACGGAGTTCCTGCCAAGTAAACTCAGCGCTCAGCGGCTCGGGGCCAACTTTCTTGAAAAAATCTATGTTTGGGACCTCAACAGTGGGGATTAACTTAACCCAGCCAAACTTGCGTTGGTCGTTGAAGAATAACTTTGAGTCATCGCTAAGTTCAAAGATAACTCTGGTGGACTTGTCGGGCAGTTCGTTCACTAGTGAATCGTTAGGATGCCCTGCCCCAAAGCGGACTTCGTCCTTAGCTGTTGGCTTCTTGCCATTTGCCAAGTTTTTGGATACAAAAACGAGTTGGCCGGTCATTTTTAAATGAATCACCAGAGTGTATTGACTATCTAGATCGACCATCAACACCTTAGCACGTCGACGCACGCAAGTGATTGATGCCCCAACTAAAAATTCTTGTACATCCTTTGCGGCATTCGGGAAACTCTTGGGCCAATCGTGAGTTACAGAAACAATGCCCTTGCCTGGTAGCAAGCGGCTCAAACCCATCCTAACTGTCTCTACTTCTGGAAGCTCCGGCATGCTAAAAGTATACCAGTTAGCATACCTACAGACAGGTACTAAAACTGGGCGACTTGACGATCTCTAGCCGTGTGGAAGCGTCCGGTAAGCGCTGCCTCGTGGGTTTGGTCAGGGCTACTTAACCAAGCGTAGTCGGCATCTGGTTCTGGGGCGCTTAGAATTTGTCTGTCCCTGTATGCGGCGATCTTTAATGCATCGGTTACTAGGTCTTTCTCTTCAACAATGTAGCTAATAGGCAGAATTTCTGCAGTCCCCTCCTGTAATTCAACAACGTCATCGGTGAGACGGTCCTTGAGATCTTGCGCCTGTTGGAGCATTGCTTGGTTGGGGTCTGAGGAGCTTTTATTTATAAAAATGTAGTCGCCTAAAGCGTTCTTCAGCAAATACAGATCATCGATATTATCTACTCGAATTTCAACCGAGCTGTCGTGCCTCATAAAAGCTTCAGCTGCTTCGGGGTCTGGAGAGTGAGGGGAAAATTCTAATATTTGCATGGTGTGTTTGTTTTATTAAACAATGTTTATAAGTATGCTCCTGGCAGACAAGGGGGGTCAAATCTTTTATGCTTTTGTTTTATGAAGGCCACTCGTAACGTCATAAACGGTATTTTTTGATAGTTTGTGCACAAAACAATACTTGTATACTAGGTATATATGGCTGACTCATTGCAATCATTACTTGCGGGTAAGAATATATCCGAACCACCAGAGAGTAAACTCATCCGAGAGTTTGTCCTGGATAAATTCAAGGTTGCCCCGTTGGTAGCCATTGGCCCCAAGCAAATTGTGATTGGTGTAAAAAGTGCTGCTCTGGCTGGGGCACTTAGACCATACCTATTACAGATTCAAGAGCTGTGCCAAACCGATAAAAAGCTGACGATTCGTATCAGTGGCTGACACAGGAAGTAATCAAACTGATAATTAGTAGTCGGTCGCGAGAAGTTCATTAAGCTGGGCTGTGAAAGAATGCATATCCTCATACCAAACTCCGTATAGGCCTACCGCGCGAGCACCCTCAACATACTGGGGTCTATCATCCACCATGATTGCCTCGTCTGGGGTGACTCTAAGACGTTCACAAGCTAGGGTATAGATTAAGGGATCCGGCTTTATCATACCGACTTGGTAGGATAGGACCATACTATCGAACAAGTTTTGTTCTGTCTCAGTCAAAAATTCGCTGGTTATCCAGTCACTTGATATATTGCTCATTAAACCAATTTTGTAATCTGTCTTGAGCCTGTTTATGAGATTGAGTAAGGCTCTATTTTTTACGATTTCGCCTCTGTGTAATGCCTCTAGGGATGGGGGCACTTGCCCAGTAGCCGACTCAACCCCATCAATATATTCTTGCTCTGTGATGAGGCCTCTGTCATGGGCTCTGTTTAGCTCACTCGCCCTGGCCAGATCTGCCCCAGCCGGCAAATTATCACAAAAATCCAACCAGACATCGGTTGTCAGGACGCCAAAACAGTCAAAAATAATCGCCTTTATCATCTGCCTATTGTAACAAGCCTAGGATGCAATTGCTGTCCGACCTAAATTACCTATTGTAGGAGCAGACAATAAACGTTCACGAATATTGTTTGACTCACCTTCACTTAGTATCCAGCCGCTACTACGTCCTGCAAGATTGACTATGCCGTCACCTGTTGCCATGTTAAACTCGGCATTGCTCAAGATATTGTCGTTAGCTGATCTGAATTTTACAAACATTTTCTCATTAGCTGGGTTATGAGCCTGATCGGTATTGTTAAGAAAACCTCTGTACACACCAAATGCATCAGTTACATCGTATTCAACAATAGACTTGCCATCAGTAGATGCAACAACCATATCCTCGGCTACGTAAGGTATGTAATGGGCGGGGACTCCCCTGTCATCATAATTCCTTCTGATAGGTGGTAAAGCCACCTTAGCATGGGCGACAACAAAATGGGTAGATCTATCACCTGCCTCGTCCGTATGTAACACGCGGCTCATCAGTCTATAAAACCCGTGCTTACTTAGTTCATCTGCGCTATAAAGTTGGTAGAAAGTTTCGTAGGTTTCTGGCTCGGTCCTGAGTTCCTGCAACTGAGAGACGGAGGCCAATGATTCGTGCATGATCATTTTTTGACTCGTGTTTATGTATGTTCTTGTAATACGCTTATGTTTGCGTAAATACAATAGAAAAACAGCTTTGTGCTAGCACAAAGCTGTTCATAAGTTACCTAACACGCTGTTAAAGTTTTATGCCAGTGATTTGTTTGTTGTATTCAGGAATTTGCCGCTCAAATAATTGGCGGATGGTTGCGCCCTTTCCGGCAAAGGTACCACTTTTGTCACAATTAACGTTCCATAAATTAGACACACTTTGTCCATCAAGGGTTACATCATATACGTAGCGGTTGCCCGTAGGACAGGTGCTGCGCTGGTCAGTAATTGGACTCTTTTTGTAGCTCAAGAAACCTTGGCCGCCAAGTGCACTCAGAAAATTCTCGTAAGCCGCCTTGGTATTTGGGTATGTCTGCGCACTAATAATATTTTGTTCGTAGCCACTTAAAACCTGAAGACTGCGCTCTGTTGGCGTAACAACGATTCGGATAGAGCGGTGTTCTTCCTCGCCTACTAGCTTGCCTACTATGGTCATACTGACAATACTGTTTTTATCGGCATAATCGACAAGCTTGGTTAAGGCCGGCTTGTCCGCGGTTGATGTTGGGGTATCGTTGCCTCCCCGATTTAGAACAAAAACCAACAGTAGCAGTAATGCGGTTATTACTCCTAGAACTCCAAACAAATAACGTCTATTCATAGACTTATATTATACCACAAGTGTCAATATTTTACAATTGTGGTTCTTTTTGCTTTTTTAGGGCTATCTCGAACCATTGGTTGCCGTCTACGACATCATGGATTTCTTGGATTTTTTTGAATCCTTCTGGTGCATATTGCTGAATAATGGCCGGGTTGTAGTAATACATTTCCCTAAGTCCGTACGAGTCTGCCCGGGATGATTGATGATATTGCTCGCCATAGTTAGAAGAAATATAGAACACACCACCGGGTTTTAGCGAATCATAAACTTTCTTGAGCACGGTCGCAGCCTCTTCAATATTCATGTGCCTAAACTGGGCTAGTGCAAAAACAATGTCATAGGGGCCAGCGTAATCATACAGAACGGCATCGGCCACCTCAAAAACACCCTTTGGCGCTTTAATACGTGCCAGGGCAATCATTTTTTCAGACGTATCAATACCGGTGTAAAAAGGAGTATGTCGCAATATAGCACGGGCATCGCGACCGTTACCGCAGCCAATTTCGAGTACCACAGCATTTTCGGGATAGCCCGCTATAGCAAATGCTAAATCAATATCGCCTTCACGAGGTCCAATCTCATCATAATGCTTGCCGAGCTGGCCTGCGGAGTGGTTGTAGGTATCTCGTGTTCCCTGATGCATGTATCGTACCTTGTATCGTTTGTTAACTGCTGCATTAACATTATATGCCTATTGGCAAGCGCCTGGTGCAAATCCCGCCTAGCCTAGATAGTTTCCAGGCATACTTTCGTAATCGTGCGACATTGCAACATGCCCGACCCCCCTAGGAATAATCATCTCAACCTCCCAGTTTATCCAGGATTCGTGATCTCGCTCCAGCTCGCTAGTAATTAGCCGTGCTTGGCGATCATCACCAGCTTCGTGTTCTAGTGTGTTTGAAGTCATAAAGCCCCCTCTGCAGCCCCGTTGTTAACTCATGTTGAGCCTGAGGTCTGTTACTTCATTATTGCAGGGAGACCAAGGGGTGTCCGTTAGAAACCACTCACAATGGTCATAATGCTGTTACTTCGTTTAAAGACTATCTATAACGTAGGTAAAATCAGGAGGATACTTGTTAGCTAGTAGTTTGGATGCCTCGCTGGGAGTGTACCAAGCATAGGCGATCTCGACGTCATTGAGCGTAATAACATAGTTATCTGCCAACGTTACCTCGAAGGCCATCAGGATAAGCCCTACACGGCTGTCGCCAACCGGGATTGTAATGTTTGAGACAACCGTCATTAGGTGCTTCGGCTCCCCTACGTAGTCACAATCAATCTCTTCCCTAAGCTCGCGGGCTAAGGTTTGCTTAAACGTCTCTCCCTCATCCATGCGCCCACCTGGCAAGTCCCAGTAGGATTCGGTACCCTTAGGAATTTCAAGCAACAATATCTTGCCTGCGTTGTCACGGATAAGACCTTTAATACCAACCTGGAATAATCTCTCAGCCATTATATTTATCTGCCCTCAAATAATTTATTATTGCTTCTGATCAAATCTTGGAACGACATGATGCCTTCTTTCTGAACACTACTACGCTCTGCCAAACATATGTCATATTTTGCACGTAAATCATTGTTTCTTTGCTTATTTTGGTCTGTTGTTTCAGGTAAGCCATCCTCGGGAGATGCTGCTACATGAACGTTAAGTTCCTGTCTAAGAAATGCATACACGGCAAGCAGGTTATGGCCGTCAATAGCTACTAGGTCCCCTTTGTTATCGCTGCGCACAATGGGAGTTGGCGGCAACAAGTCCTCGTGGCCATTCTTCAAACAATCAAAGATAAAACCGACCGTCTGGGGTTTCAAGAAATCTTGTGAGGGCTGAACAAGCTCTGGGTTCACTAGCACTAGAGTTCGCCCCAGTTTTTGCCTACAGATGTATCGACCGTCAGCTTAACCGGCAGTGGATACACACCCTCCATCGTCTCTTTTAATAGCAAGGCAATCATTTCACCCTCAGCCTCGGGGCATTCAACAAGTATAGAGTCGTGGATTTGGAGCAATTGGCGGGCTTCTGTGTTGGCCAGTTTTTGCTCTATATGTATCATGGCTAGCTTCATTAAGTCAGCTTCAGTGCCCTGGATAGGCATATTGGTTGCTGCTCGTTCGGCGGCTTGACGGACCATAAAGTTAGATGAATGGATGTCAGGCATCGGGCGACGGCGGCCAAACAAGGTCTCAACGTAACCTTCCTTGCGAGCCATATCTTTAAGGCTGTTCATGTAATCCAGTAGTGGTTTACGCAGCTCAAAATATTTATCAATAAAGTGTTGTGCCGCCTCGCGCGTCATTCCAGTAGCAATAGATAGTCCGTGGGCGCTCATGCCATATAACACACCGAAGTTGATTACTTTTGCGTCACGGCGCATCTGTTTAGTAACTTCGTCTGGCGCACGGTTGTAAACTTGAGCGGCGGTAGCCGTATGTACATCAGCCCCATCGTTGAACATCTCCATGAGTTCTGTGTCGTTAGCAAGATAGGCTGCTAGCCTTAATTCAAACTGTGAGTAGTCAGCACTGACCAGAACGTTACCTTCCCTAGCCACAAAGGCGGTTCTAATATGCTTGCCCAGGTCCGTTCTGACCGGAATATTCTGGAGGTTTGGATCATTACTACTAAGTCGGCCGGTCTGAGCAACCGTTAAAGCGAACGTAGTGTGCAAGCGGGAGTGCTCATCAACCATTTTAGGCAGAGTATCGACGTAGGTGCTTTTTAGCTTAGTAAATTCGCGGTACTGGGTAATCAGGTCAATGATTGGGTGGGAGGAGCGAAGTTTATCTAGCTCATTAGCGGCAGTAGAGTAACCAGTTTTGCCCTTTTTAACGCCGTGAGTCGGCAACCCTAGTTTAATAAACAGAACGTCAGCTAGCTGCGATGGACTACTTATATTGAACTCTTGATCGGCGTGACCATAAATAAGTTGTTCGACATCACTAATTTGATCGCTGAGTCGCTCTGACATTTCGTTTAAGTAGTTGGTATCGAGTTTTATCCCCTCGTATTCCATGCGAGCCAGGACGGTTATAACTGGCCATTCAATAGTCTGGGCCAGTGTTGCTACCTTGGGCATCTTGGCAAGTTCCGTTGCCTGGTGTTTATAAAGAGCGCCTATGACTGCAGTGAATTCTGAGGCACGTTCGGCTAGCTCATCGGTTGGCAAATCCTCTAATGAGCCCTCGTAATCAACATCAGCACTCGCAAGCTCAGTCAATGTCTGCTCTCGCCTTAGGGCATTTATAAGAAAAGCGCCTATCAAAACATCATGAGCCACTGCTGGGAGCGATATACCTAACTCCATAAATACCTTCAGGGTAGACTTGACGTCATAACCAATGACAGATGTTATCTGATTTAGTGCCAGCACCAGCGTGTCGTGGGATAGCTTAGTTAGGTCGAGTGTATACGTAGTCTTGCCATCAATGCTCATAATTAGTAGCTGAGGGTTTTTACCGTGCTTACCTGCGCTGCGACTATGAACAATAATTTCACTCGTTTTTTCAAACTTGAGTTCTGAAAGTTTTTTATCGCTATCTATGAGTATGTTTTTGCCGATTTTGCCGACACTGCTAATTGAACCCTCGTGTAATTCCATGTGGTGTTCTTGCACCTGCATGACCTCTGGTAGTTGGCGGACTAACGTACGGAATTCAAACTGCTGCAAAAGGTCACGTATTTTTGGGGCATCACACTTATTGACGTCGAGAGCTTCAAGGTCCAGTTCGATAGGGGCGTCCGTCCAGATCGCAGCAATTTTTTTACTCAGATAAGCCAAGTCCTTACCGGCCTCAAGTTTTTTACGAGTAGAATCCTTTAGCAAAGCTAAATTATCATATACACCGTCTAGGGTCTCATGGCTTTTAATAAGTTCTATGGCGCCTTTCTGTCCAATGCCAGGAACACCAGGTATATTATCCGAGCTATCACCCATAAGCGCCTTAAGGTCCAAGAACTGATCTGCTCTAATGCCATATTTGGCAGTAAAGCTAGCTGGGCTATAGAGTTCAATGTTGCTTAATCCCTTTTTGAGGGCATAAACGTGTATATGAGGATCGACTAGTTGCAGCATATCCATGTCAGAGGTGACCAACATCGTTTCAATGTCCTCTTTGGCTGCCTTAGTGGATAAAGTGCCCATAATATCGTCGGCTTCGTAGTCATCCAGCTCGTATAGTGGCCAGCCAAAGGCTTCTAGCAGTTCGTGCAGCAATGGGATCTGGGTGTAAAAATCGGCGGGGGGTGGTTTACGACCCGCCTTGTACTCCGGGTACATCTCTAGGCGCTTACGAATGTTGGTCTTGGGTTTGTCCCAAGCTACGCAAACATAGTCGGGTTTTAGACGTTTAATCACCTCTAGAGCCATAACAGCGAAGCCGTATATACCACCTGTTGGCACACCATCACGTGTTGCTAGGTTTGGCATCGCATAATAACCACGATAAAAAACTGACTTTCCGTCAATAATCGCTAATTTTTTGCGGTCATTACTCATAACGCAGCCCCATCTTGTCATGATAATTCATAGGAGGATTTAGATGCATTATATGTAATATCGCCATTACAGGTAGTATACCCCGGTTAGCCTACTGAATAAATCGCTAATGGCTTAGGCGGTGCGGCCAAGGAGGTAGGTAGCTAGACCCCGGAGGAACTGAGCACCAGATTGATTCCAGTTTTTAGGATGCTCATCTAGTGATTTAATTGCCTGTGATACATGCTTTTTGGCATAGCTTTGAGCATATTCTAGTGCACCGGATTCAATCAAAATGTCCTTGCATCGCTCAAACTCTACCGGTGTTAATTGAGCGTTTCCAAGCATTTGCACCAAGAAGTTCTTGTTCTCGTCATTGGTGTTTTCTAAGGCGTGAGCAATGATCAATGTCCGCTTGCCTTCACGGATGTCATCCATAGGACTTTTACCGCTCTCAAACTCGCTGCCAAACGTTCCTAAAATATCGTCGGTGACCTGGAAGGCCTTGCCAGCGTGCATGGCATAGTTAGTGATCGCCTTAATACTGCTGTCCTCGGCGCCAGCCAAGATCATGCCAACGGTTAGTGGGTTTAAGAATGTGTAGTGAGCGGTCTTCCATTCCAATACACGTTCAATGTCCTGTCTGGAGACCTCTGCAATAACTTCGTTGATAATATCATTGGTTTGACCATGCGCTGTAACAACCATGGTGTTATTGATGGTCTGTATGGCTTTAAGTTTAACTTCTGGGCTAACCTTAAGCCTTGCAAGCACCTGTTGTGCGGCATGTGAGCCACTCAGAGCAGCATTAATTGCAATTGACACACCAAAGTGGCCTGAGTCATTAGCTAGCTCATGCCGACGGTGATAATTACCTAGTAGCACGTGAGCGGTCGGGCCATTACGGCGTATTCCGGAATGATCTTGTACATCATCAATGATCAATATATAGGCATGAAACATCTCGAGTGCCCGGGCAGCTTCAATGATCATCTGCTTGTCTTTGCCACCACACATTTCATAAGCCAATATAGTTAATGAACCACGAATTCGTTTACCGCCACGTTCAAGAATGCTCAGAAAAGAATCGATTTCCAGGCGCGAATTAGCACCAAACTGCTGCAGCGTCTCACGCTCTAGGTTTTTACTATAGCGCGCTATATCAGCATCGATTAGCTGCTTATATTCTGCCAATCGCGTGGCAAAAATAGTTGTATCCGTAGGACTGGTCTTTTGTGACATCCCTCAATTATACGACAGATTAAATATCTATACCGTACGCTTCATTTAATTGCGCTTGGCAACACTGATTGTGCGCGGGTTGCCTTGTGGATCATTGAAGGTATCCCATATTGAGCCAGGATACCCAGCGGCTCCCTCCGCAACTTGACGAGCTTCAGTTTGGCGGCGGAGTACCCCGTTTACACGATATGGGTCTTGAGCATACATAACATCCATGACACTACCTACGATATTAGCAGGCCGGATGACTTCGACATTTCCTTGATCGTTCAGACGGTAAAGCGTACTGTCCCTGACGAAGCTAAGAGGAGCGCGCCCATCACTAAATTCTACGTGTATTGTACCTGTCTTGTCATCAGTAACTACACCACGCCCTAGGTTGGCCACCACCCCAGCCATAGCTGTTATTTTTTCCGGATCTTTATCGCAACTTGAGGCTTTCAGTACCCCACGCGGGTGGCAAATATTTACCCACGTTCGCCCCATCTCGTCAGTCCGCTTAGCCTCGGGGTTTATGTAAAGATCTGGCCCTTCATATATTGGAGCGGGCAAAGGCCTTAGTCTCGGTAATAGTTCGGACGACATAAGATAGTTTGGGGTTTCTTCAATGGAGCGCATGAGCCCTTTGACTGTGATCTGGTATTCAAATATACGTTCCATGGCTTCATCCATAGCATCTTCGCCCTGATCCTCAAAATGAGCTAGGTATTCAGAAGCTGCAACTAATAAGTCGTCACTCATATAATTATGGTTTTGTGTTGAAGAAGTAATGTAATCGTGACGTTTTTCGATATCCCTACTTCGTTTACGCATGTCTTGTTCAAGCAGCATACGAGCAGTCGCTTCATCTCGCAAATCCTGCGCCTCACTGAGCAGTATTGGCTCGAGTTCCAGGTGCTCTTCAATCAACGCCTGCCTATCTTCTTGTATGGTATCAAGCGCCTCGTACACTTCTACCAACACTGCTGGATTAATCCGTTCTTCCATTGTCTTATTCTCCTGAAATTAAAAAACCCGAGCTGCCGCTCAATATTAAACACAGTATGTCATTTTACTTCACATATGTCAATGTCTCATTGTCTATTTGTTCTTTTAAGGTGTTATATGTAGACTTTAAATGTCAATGTGAGTTTGACATATTTATATATTTTTGTTAGCCTGCTTCTATGGACACGTCGATATTGCAAAAAGTTGGGCTGACAGAGAGCCAGGCAAAAGGCTATCTTGCCCTGGTTGAAAACGGCAAGATGTCACCCGCGCAACTGGCTAGTAATATAGGAGAGACACGTACCAATGCGTACGCTATTGCTGATAAGTTAGTCGCCCTGGGATTAGTGTCACGCACCGACGCCCCTAAAGTCGTCTACCGACCCAACCACCCCTCTGCATTGGAGGCACTAGCCGAAAGACGACGACGGATCGTGACAAAGAATGAGGAAGTTTTAAAACAGAATATTTCACCTCTTATTGACCTTTTTTATGCGGCCACCCAGACGCCTGGCAGTCGTACCCTACAAGGGATAGATGGGATTAAGGAGGTTTACTCGGATGTGCTACGTGATGGGCATGATGTCTACGTGCTGCGGACTAGAAGCGATACCCCAAGTCTTGGTGCACAATTTTTTGCCGACTTTCATGCCAAGCGAGTGGAACTTGGTATTAACTCGTACATTATGACTCCTAAAGGCCTCGACATTATTTTGCCCGAAGATGACGAAAAAATGTTGTTTCATAGGGTTATCTTGCCGGAGTCAGCGTATAACGCCCCTGTTGAGGTTAGTGTGTATGGCGATAAAGTAGCGTTCATCGCGTTTACTGAGACACAGATGGCCACGATTATACAGAGCCCCGCTATAGCAGAAGCACTCCGTCAGGTAATAATTTTCATGCGAAGTTCTATACAGCAACGCAGTAAGTAATAGTTAGATGATACTCTTGAGTCTCAAGATGCGCTCTGCTTCGCTCTTGAAGGCTTCAATATCATCACCGTCATTGGTAATGAATACGTCACTTCGTTCTTTAACGGCGGACATATTGAGTGTCGCTGCGTCACCTTCGTGGTGCATCTCCGCAGCTTCTTCTGCTAAGAACTGCTCGAAAGTCTTATTGTCCTCACCGGCCCTTCCCCTACTTACTGAATTTGACTGGATACGGTTGTAGCGGATCTCCTGGTCTGCATCTACCCAAACCATTGTGCCACCCAGTTCATGGATTCTATCTGGTTCCCCAGGGTTTCGGAGACTAACTATAGCTAAGCCCCCAGGATACTGATCCTCCACTTGCTTGTATAAATCAACAACTTTATCGATAAGCGCACCGAGTGATCCCAACTCGCGGCGCCACTCTGCGCTAATATTACGCAGAATTTCACGTGTTGACTCTTGCCCGCGTGCCCGTGCTTCTTGGCGAAGGATGTCAGAAGCAGAGACAAACAGGAACTTATATTTTTCTTGTAGCATGACACCTATCGTATCTTTGCCGCTCCCATTTGTTCCTGCAACTCCAATAATTTTCATCAGGACTACACACCACACCTTCCTAAGCAGAGCAAAGCCCGACTTTGTAAGGTGTTCTTGGCGCGCAGCGCATTTTTCAATTGCGATACTCCCAAGCAGTACTTTTTGTACAGTTTGGTCCGTCTCTCATTGAGAAAATACACTCCACCCTCAAGTGTGAAAATCCTGAACATACCTGTCCATTCTATCAGAAAAGCCCAAATATCATCGACAAATGCTCCCCCGATGGACTACTATATTGACAATGTCTACAGCCGCCAGAGCCATCATTATCGAGAACGATCATTTCCTCGTCATGAAACGCGCCAAACAAGGCGTCGAATACTACACCCTGGTTGGTGGACGCGTAAGTGATGGCGAGACCCCGGAGCAGGCTGTTATAAGAGAGGTGATGGAAGAAACCGGCTTAACCGTTACCAGCCACCGACTTGTCTATACAGAGAAACACCCCGCCCCTTACAACAGCCAATACATTTACCTATGTACAGTCGCTCCACACGAACAAATAGGGCTGCTTATCGGGTCAGAAGAGGAAGTACTAAACCGTTACGGCATGAATATGCACGCGCCTTTTTGGGTTCCGACGCATAATTTTGCAAAGCTGTCTTTTAGAACACCACAGCTCCAGGCCGCTATATTAAAGGGACTAAAGTCTGGGTTCCCCTCAGAACAACCTATATAAGACGAACGTTTGGTATTTATTAGATTTTAAGCTCTGCCCGAAGCTGGGCAAGTTTCAGCGCCATTATGTGTAGTTCACCAGGGATTTGATTAATGTCAGTTGGTGAAGCAACTTCCTTGCCCTGTACATCTGCCAACGTCTTACGACCATACATACCAATACTAAACTCTCGGCCGTGGTCAACGCCCGCACGCACTGTGTCAATTACGCGTGATGCATATGTGTTACTTGTATTGAGCCCGACACTACTTTCATCGTCACCACAGGCACTCAGTACGTCAGCTACGATGCCGAGCAGTGCCGCGCTGTCAGGCTGATTACGATACTTCGAGTTACCTTCGTCGTCTATAAAGTTTTCACGATCAACGCGAAGCATGATCACATCAGCACCCCGTAGTGTTCCTATTTTTACCAATTGCTCTGTTGGTTCTGTCACGAGAACATGACCGTTAGAAATGTCATATCCAAATGGTAGTACTTCCTCTTTTTCAAGTGGTTTATATCCGTCTTGCATTTCAGCTACAAGGCGAGCCGCTTCAAATTCGGATGAGGCGGGGTCCACCCCTTCTGACAATTTTGTTCTCATATAGTCAAGCTCGTCTTGGCCGATAGTTCTGTTCGGTGAGCCGGCAAACAAGATTGTCTTAGCGCCTTCTACGATTGCAACTTCGGCGTCAATTTTCCAAACCTTACCACCTTCAAGAATCTGGTGTTTAGAACCACTTTTCACATCCAATTCACCACCAATGCCAAATTCGCCTGCTGCGGTTCTAAGAGCAATCTCCTGCTCACAACTTAATCCAAGACCTTCGTCGTTGGCACGTACCTCACCCGCTGCTGGGAAGACCTCTAAGGGATTACCCTCTCTTGAACCAGTGATAGCCTCAACGCCGTCTTGTAGCCACTTTTGGCGATCGGCTATAAACGCTTCTGTTTGTGATAGCACATTTTTATTTTCTGACGGATTCATTTCATTCATTACATCATACTCCTTATGCTTTGTCAATTGTCATCCTACGCACAGCCACATCTCCTTTGCATAAAACGTTATGATTGTATCATCCTAAACATACTTTGTCAATAGTCGTTTCACATTATGCTTAGTTATAAGCATTGTTTACTTCTTACAGCTCATATTTTGTTACTTTTGTATTCACAATTAAACGCTTTTGTGCTATAATTGATATATGGATATTTCTAAACTCGTCGCGGTTGGTTTAACCAACATTCAGGCAGAAGCCTACGCCATTCTCATGGAGAATGGCGAGATAAAGCCACCCTTACTGGTCAAAGAGCTCAAATTAACCCGTACAAATGCATATAAAATACTGGACCGATTGGTTGAGCTAGGATTAGCAAATAAAAGTGACGAAAACAAAAAATTTGTATACCGTCCTACAAATCCTACTTCCCTTTCCGGACTTACAGATCAATACCGTGCTGAGGCTACGGCCCGCGAAGAGGCAGCCAATAATCTTATTCATGATTTACTCGATGCTTATTACCAACATTCAGACAAGCCTACGAGTGAGGTATTCTCTGGCAAGAAGGATGTTATTAGAGCATACCAACGCCAAATAAACCTACGAGAAGATATTTACTTCATTAGGACAAAGACGGATATTGCCGCGATGGGGTTTGATACCATGCACGAGATACGGGTTGCGCCAGAACGCAATGGGACCCAACGTTTTGGCATACTAGGAACCGAAAAAGGGACAGTCAACCACGCAAACCACGAACGCAGCAACCTGACGCCAACAATTATGGACGCCAAAAACTACACTGCACCTGTTGAGTGGAGTGTTACTGATTCCTCTCTGCTAATTGTGAGCTACGCAAAAGAGCCCCACGCAATTCTGATTGTAGACAGTACTGTGGCCATGGCTTTCAAACAGCTATGGACACTACTAAATGGGTTTCTTAAGACGCAGCCCGTCCACCAACAGTACAAAACACTGGATGCTTAGCGAAGCGCAACAAACAAGCCGTTACCACCTCGCTCTTGCATACCTCGCTCTTGTCTATATTTGGAGAAATGGATACTATCAGCACCCGTATCGTGGGGGCTCACAAATAGATTGTCGGTTTCTACGCCCAGCTGTATAAGATCATCTATAGTCCGCTGGTGAAAATCTACTGACCACTCACCCTGATCTGTTTCATGAATGTACCCTTCCCACTTTGGGTCTGAGCGCTGAGATGCATCAATATTAGAGAAGATGTAGGATTCTTTACGTATGGATGGAGACAACCGGACCGTCATATCCTGGGTTTCGATACCGTAAGCATCGCGCATATATTCTAGAGGCGTAATGTGACCGCCCTCGTCGACAATCCGCCGACTAGCGTGGAACAGGCCAAGAACTGATTTTTCGACCGTGCCGCTATATCCAGTAACTGCTATCTGGCCACAGTCTGCTGGATTAGCATGAAGAATGTGGTCGGGATTGGTAGTTATCAGCCCATCTGTCACGACCTTTTCTTCAACCGGAGTACGCACCCCCAGATCAACGAACCCGCTGGTCCCAAGAGGCTTGATACGAATAAGATGGGTAGCTGCTGTAAATTCACGGATGCGTCGAACCGCTCGGTCTCTGTTTTCGAGGCCGTCATCTGATAACTCTGGTACTGTATTACCAAAGGTACGATTTACTTGTAACCAAACGCTATCGGCATCATAGATAAGATGTTGGGCGCCAGATATAACCTCAGTAGCCATAATAGTACTATTATAGCACTTTTGCGTGCATTTTGCAATACTCACCCCTGCCCACAGCTTCTGCATTTGGTCGTATAAGCCGATTTCTCTTCGAGAACCGGAGCAAGCCAATATAATTACAAAAAACACGGATTCATTCCGTGTTTTTTGTTTCCTATTTCAGGAAGGAGCAGCCCAAGTATCTGGTCTCTCCATTTAATTGGAGACCAGATACTTGGCGCGATGAGGGAACCTATCTCGGTTCCCTCATTTATTTAATGTAGTCGTGGAGTTTCTTGGCGTCTTTGTGCTTACGCAGTTTTGCTAAAGCCTTTGCCTCAATCTGACGGATGCGCTCACGAGTGACCGAGAATTCCTGGCCCACTTCCTCTAATGTGTGGCTCTTGCCATCTTCTAGACCAAAGCGAAGCTTAAGGATCTTTTGCTCACGTTCAGTTAACGCCCCTAACATGTCTTTAACATGCTCTTTGAGTAACTGGTTAGTGGCAGATTCTTCAGGGCTGATGGTGTCTTCGTCCTCGATAAAGTCAGCTAAGACACTGTCTTCCTCGTCGTCACGTACAGAAGCGTCAAGCGAACTAATATCCTGCTTGATCTTCATTATGTGTTCGACTTTATCTACCTCGATTTCCATTTCTTTGGCGATTTCTTCATTGGTAGGTTCGCGGTTTAGTTCCTGAGTCAAACGACGCTGGGTACGGAGCAACTTGTTAATGGTCTCAACCATGTGCACAGGTATACGAATGGTACGTGCCTGGTCGGCTATAGCACGGGTAATAGCCTGTCGAATCCACCATGTTGCGTAAGTCGAGAACTTAAAGCCCTTGTCTGGGTCAAACTTCTCAACAGCACGTAATAGGCCAGTATTACCTTCCTGAATAAGGTCAAGGAGGTCTAGACCACGACCAACGTAACGCTTGGCGATAGATACAACCAGACGCATATTTGCTTCTGCCATCTTGTCCTTGGCTCGCTTGTCACCGGACACAACTTTTTGGGCGAGTTCTAGCTCTTCCTCGGCGTTTAGCAGTGGGATCTTACCAATTTCACGCAAGTACAGACGGACTGAGTCATCGGCGATATCGTCCATGTAGACCTTTTCGTCGATAACAATTTCTTCTTCCTCTCCCTCGTCAGTTGCCCACACATCGGTTAATGGAGGGGCCGCGCCAACACCAGGGCCAGCCTCGGCATCAACGGTAATTTCAATGTTAGAGTCGGCTAATTCTGTATAGAGGCCGTCTAGTACATCAACGTTAGACGGTAAATCTGGGATTGCAGCAAATATCTGGCGCTGGTCAATCTTGCCGTCCTTTTTGGCCTTTTCTATTAGATCTTTCTTGGCTTCTTCAAATAGTGAATCTTGGGGGGCTTTAGCATCTTTTTTGGCCATTTAGGGACCCTTTCTTTATAAGGTTATGATACGCACGGTTACATTAGCCGCTTTAATAACGAATCGAGTGCTTTTGCTTTCTCAAGCAACTCTTGGGTAGCAGCCTCGTCTGCTTCTTGCAGCGACTGACCGATTTCTGCTTTTTTAGTTTTTACATATTGTTCGATGAGACGGGTCCGTAGTCGTTTGGCTTCTAAGCTCAATTCGACATCGTCTTGATCTTGGTACAAAGTTTCGTACTGTAATGACACTATTTTAATATATTCGCTGATTTTTTTCAACTGCTTGGATTCACTGATCTTGCCGTCAAACTCTGGGTTGGCCTGTAAGTAAGACAGTAGTGTCTGAGCCGCCTCCTCTAATAAGAAGCTCGGCTCAATCCCCTCTAGGTACTGACGGAGCCCAGGACGCATAAGCCCAAGTGCCAACAACTGGTCCTGTAGTTTCTTTCGTTCAAGAGCGTGTAGGTCAATTACTGCCGGCTGGCGGGCTTGTTTACGGTTTGCCCGTTGTGATGGTGTTTCACGCAACTTACTAAACAGGGCTTCTGGGCTTACATCCAGGATACCGGCAATCCGTCTAACAAAATGATCTTGCTCAACACTGTCTGGTAGCTGGCGGACAACCGCTAGCGTAACATCGCTGAACTCGCGTTTATCAGGCGCCTTTTCTAGATTTAATTGCTCGCTGTATTTATCAATTACCCAGTCTATGGCGTACTTAGAATTGCTTATTGCCTGCTCCCACAGTTTGGGGTCTTTTTTTATTAGCTCGTCCGGGTCTTTGCCTTCAGGAATAGTAATTATGCTCAGTCGAACACCGACCTTACTTGCAATTGGGATAGATCGTTCGGTTGCCGCCAAACCAGCTTTGTCTTGGTCAAAGGCTAATCGTACATCACCCGTGAAACGGCTAATGGCCTTGAGGTGCATCTCGGTCATTGCCGTACCAGCTGTAGCTACAACGTTACGCACACCAGCCTGATGACTGGCTATGACATCCAGGTTACCCTCTACTAGCACGGCAAAACCCACCTTACGTAGTGCGTCCTTGGCCTGGCTAAAGCCATAGACATGACGTGATTTGTCATAAAGCAGTGTTTGGGGCGTATTAATATATTTTGGGGCGTTAGGATCATCATCCAGCAGACGTGCTGTAAAGCCAATGACACGCCCCTGTTGGTCCATCAGAGCGACCATCAAACGGCCACGGAACATATCTTGTATACCACCGCGGTAACGCCTGGCAGTTAGGCCCGCCTGGGTTAGTTCTTTTTCGGTAAAGCCCTTTTTGACTAGGTGGTCTATCAAGGCGCTGCCATTGTTTGGCGAGTAACCTAGGCGGAACTCCAAGGCAATTTCTTTGGTAAATTTACGCTTAGTAAAAACGTATTCCAGGGCCGTCTGGTTCTTACTGAATTGTACCTGGTAAAACCGTGCTGCTGCTTCATTGGCCGCAAAAAGTCTTTCCTTGATTTGGGCGTTGCCCGAACCACGGCTACCCTTAAATTGTTCAAGATCAACGTTGGCTTTGCGGGCCAGCAGTTCCAAAGCTTCTTTGAAATCTAGGCCCTCAACCTCCATAACAAAACTAAAGACATTGCCGCCCTTGCCCGAGCTAAAATCATGCCAAATACCCTTCTCGGGGCTGACCATGAAACTTGGGGTACGCTCGTTACTAAATGGGCTTAAGCCCTTAAAATTACGTCCAGCTCGTTTGAGCTGCACGTACTCACTCACAACATCTTCGATGTTGAGCCGGCTCTTGATTTCCTCTACCGCGTCCATATCTGTTACATAGTATGGATTGATTGCTTACAAGTCGCAAGCATATGGATTATTCTTGGTCCGGTTTGTCCAATTTACGTATTAAACCATTCCCGCCGTTATTAGGGTCAATTGCGTCCAAGCCCATAGCGTCGATTTGCTGAGCAAGCGACTTTTCGTTGCGCTTTCTGGCATGTTCTGTCATACGCTGTTGCATTGCAGCATCAATTTTTACTGACCGGAAATGTCGTTCGCCGTCAATAAAATCTATCGGGGCCGCCTTGCGGTGTTTAAACTCCATGTTGCTCACCGCCCGTTTTATGCCCTCTTCACGCTGCATCATGTCTTCTTGTTTAGCGGCGATTGGATCATCAGCCGTTTCTGAAGAAGCAAGATTAAGATTGTACTGCGTGTCAACATCCGATAAACGTTGCATTAGCTCGTGACCGATATTATGTGCAATGGTGGGGTCAGTAATTCTTGGGGCAACTTCTTTTTCTCGACCATACGCGGTATGCAGCTCTTGGTTATAATCATGGAGCGTTTCTAGTGATGGCATGTCTTGGTTGTTCATAAGATTCTTCTATCCCGGGCTTAAATGATTATTTGTTGCTGATATTCTGTTGCGACTCTTGGATTACTTTACCAGCAAGGCCAGCTACAAGTTCTTTCGCTCGTGGGTTTGTTATTTCAACCGAGCCGTATCCCTTACGCTCCACCCGTGTTGAGCCCGCTCCATTAAACCCCTCTACTGCACTATATTTTCCTGCTTCTGTTGCGACATTCGCAGCAGATCCAACCTGTCCTTCATTGTTGACATGGTGCCCGATCTCAGCCACGACATTGCCTGACAGTGGTCTCCATGAACCGTCGCTCTCTAGTGGACTGTTAGTAGCTATTGCATATGTTGACTCTTGTAGTAGTGCCCCGTCATTAGAGGTTGTTATGTCGACTACGTGTCTTTTGCCGTCAATCTCTGCCGCTTGTGTACGCATATCAAATGCCCTGTTTTCTGGGATATTAGCAGTTCTTGCTATTTCTTGTACTGCTTGTTTTGTTACTTCGTGAAATGTTGATGATTCGGGGCTCATTTTTTGGTTTTCCTTTTAGGCTAGTTTTTTCTAGGTTGATCGTAATTTAACATGCTTATGCTTATTTGTCAATGTTGTGGTGTGGTGCACTAGCCTGTTACACCTAAAATCTATATCATTATGCTTATGCAACCAGAGCAGCAAGAACACCCTTACCAATTTATATTTGACGCCGACCATAAACCTAAGAAATCTAAATTGCCGCAGGGTAACAGCAAGCAGAGCCGCATATTAATTGCGGTAGCTGGTGCCTTGGCGCTTATTATTGTAATGGTCATAATATTTTCACTAATTTCTGCTGCTAGCAATGCTGGTAAGTCCGAGCTGATTAAAGCTGCTCAGCAACAAGCCGAGCTTGTCCGTATCAGTAAGTTGGGTGTAGACCGTGCCAAAGGTGCGACTGCTAAAAACTTGGCCATGACAACCAATCTAAGTATTCAATCAGACCAGACTACGCTGGTCGCTGCTATGAAAGCACAAGGCATTAAAATAAGTCCTAAGGATTTAGTACTAGGCAAAAACATTAAAACCGACGCCACCCTGACAAGTGCCGAGCAAGCCAATAAATTTGACGAGGTCTTTACTGATACAATTCAGAAAGAGCTGGTAACGTACTACAACACACTTAAAATTGCTCGTGATAAGACCAGTAGTAAGAAGATGAAGCAGACCCTGATAGATGAAATGAACCACGCCGCAATGCTGGCAACCGCCAAGCAATAAAGATTTGTTACCGATGTTTCCGTGAGTAGTTGCCAGGGTTGTGTACGATAAAAACTACTTCATTATTGGAGTGTGCATGTCAATGCCCGCCACAAGATTGTAGCTATGCAATATCAGGCCTTGGACCTCTTCCCATGGCAGCTGACCAGTCAGAACAACTGTATTCCAGTGTTTTTTGTTCAGGTGGTAGCCTTCCATGACTGTCTCGTACTTTTCGCGCAAAATTTTTGACAGTAAGGGGTCACATTTAAGGCTAATCCGTACAGGTGCCTTGCCCTCTGGGATAAGAGCAAACATCTTGTCATTTACTTTATACACGGCAACTTCCTCGCCAAACGGATAATCGCGGCTGGAGTTGGGCATGCTAAGGACGTATTCTTCGACTGTTTTGTGATCCATATTCCTTATAGCATACCGAAGATACTACTCTGATGCTAGTCGAGGACCAGGCACTACTGTTTGGCCACTTAAGTTTAGACGATATATTCGGTGTTCATTTGGCATAAAGTCTAGATTTAGGAGCATGTGGCTCTCAGCACTACTCCCTGGGATACGGTCGTATTGCACATAGGATGCATTTAGCGATTCTGCTAGTTTTACGCTTGCAGAAACAAGACCACGCCCAAGTTTTCTACCGCGCGCAATGTGATGCACGAACAAGCGATCAATGTGCAGACCTCTGTCGTTACTATCTTGTTTGGTCGTAGCAAAACCGACCACTTCTGGATCATTTGCCAACGGATTGAAGGCTACATGTGCCAAAAAAAGTGCAACTTTTTGCTCCTGCTCTACGTCCTTAGCGTAGCGCGCCACATCTGCGTCAATTTCTGCGCGCGTTAAAAAGCCTTCGCCTGTCTGAGCAAGCTGTACTAAGCCACTTAGTTGGCTATACTCCGAGGCAGAAGGAATATCACGTACTTGTTGAATTGATGTCGTAAAGGTTATCTCGCGAATCATACATATATATTAACCAACTCCGCCCAAGAGATTTGTAATATAAATCACCAGACCAAGAATTACTTCTGGCTGCGAGGAATACCACTGTGCTTAACCGATATGTGCGAGTACTTCAGTGAGTTCTGAGAGCGAATCGATAATGTAGTCTGCGCCGTTGGTGATCAGATCTTCCCTGCTGCTGAACCCATGGGTTATGCCTACCACAGCCTTTACGCCTGCAGCATGGCCAGCAACCATATCACTGATTCCATCGCCAACATAGATCGCTTTAGCTGGGCTTACTTGTAGCTCATCCAGACAGATCAGAAGGCCCTCGGGGTCTGGTTTGTGTTTCGTATAGCGTGTTGTGTCAATAATTGTCTCAAAATACTGGGAAAGACCGAACATCTCAAGACGCTGGCGAGATAGCTCATTAAAACCGGTGAAAATTCCCAATTTATAATCTCGCTGTAGGGCTGTAAGTACCTCCGCAGCTCCTGTGTAATCTTTGAGTAAGTGCAAATTCTGATCGTGGTGTGCCATATGTGCTTTTGTCAGCTCTGCGGAGTCGTGCCCTGGGGCAAAAAACTCATACATAGCATGTACTGGCTTGCCAGTGACCTTTGACATCTGTTCAGGCGTAACCGTTAGCCCGCGTGCCGCCAGGACGTCCTCAAAGGCACGTCCTATGAACTCACGAGAGTCAAGAATGACGCCATCCATGTCAAAGACAATAGCACCGATACTGCTCACTGTTTGTGAAACCACTCTAAATAGTACTGAAGCTCAGCAATTGAAGCCTGGATATCATCAAAGGCACGGTGAGCTTCCTTTTTCTCGAATTTAACACCATTTTTGCCCTGCATGAGTATTTTAAAGCTACTGACATCAAGCATACGGTAATGGAGTAGTTCATCTACCTCTGGCCACCAACGTTTCACAAAATTGCGGTCATTATGAATGGAGTTACCCGCCATTACGGCCGGTTCGTCACCAAATTGCGCCTGTATAAAGCCGACTAGCTCGTGTATAACATCCCGCTCAGCCCTGCCCTGAGTTCGGACACGCTCCGTCAGGCCGCTGGCGGCATGTTGAGCCTTAGCCCATTCATTTGCACCAGCCATAACATCATCTGGTTGATGAATAATTGCTTCGTAGCTAGCGAGAGTTTTGAAGTTAAAGTCAGTTACCTCTACTGCAACTTCTATAATGACGTCTTTTTGGACATCAAGCCCGGTCATTTCTAGGTCAACCCACAGGAGTTTGGTTGGAACGGCGTTCTTATCTATATCAGTCATTATGCTGCATTATACAGTACATTACTTTTGACCGAGGGCTTTAAGAGTGTCAGACCAATTCATACGCTCTTCTATCGCATTTTGGGTCGCTGCATCGGCTTTGTGCGTTGGTATGCCCACGCCGCCTTGACTGCCCACTACTTCAAAGACATACGTAAGTTTTGGTTTTGTTAGATTTTGCCGCTCAGCCTTTTGCAAACAGTCGTCTTTGAAAGTTTTGCACGAATCACTAAACGCTAACCACTTATCAATATTGTCGTCACTGACTACATTTATCTGCACACCCAGACTAGCGCCCCGACGTGTTTCGGTGTCTAGTTGATCAAAAATAAAGTTGCCTGTTGAGTACACGATGAGCCTGTCATTATAGACCTCTGTGTTTTGGACCCAATGCGGGCTGTTGGCCACCAGGAACTCTGGGCCATGGTCCATTATCTGGTGAGCAATTTCTTCCTGGATGGCATCTGCTTTAGGCCGATATTCTGCACCTGCTTCAACAAAGGCGAATACAGGCATTATCTTGGCATAGCGATCCATGACGGCAATCTCTCCGGGCAATGGCTTACGGTAAAAATAGTGCCAGGCACAAAAAGCTACGGGCAGCATCGCCTTTTGGTCCTGTTGGCCAACATTTTTTAGCCGCACGGGCAGAGCTATGACCTCACAGACGTCATCGGCTAGCGATGGGTCAAAGCTGCCATAGTACTGTGCGCCAACTTCATTTAGATGTTTTCTAGTCTCCTCAAGCCCCTTGCTACCGCCCTGATTATCTGTGTGGTTATTTGCCAAATCATAGAGAGTTATGTACTTTGTTGCAGCCGGCAAGAACTCAGGCCGACAATTGAATACCAGTTGGCTAATTTGCATAGCGTACGGCACGACATTGTTGGTTATGGGGCATTCAAAATCGGTGGACCATGCGTCATACGTGCCAAAGGTATGTAATTGGCTGAATGGCTGGGAATAATCGTTTTTGGCGTCACGTTCTGTGGCACGAGCCCAAGTACTGGTACCGCTGAACAAATATTTACCATATATTATTGTTTGAGGTTGCTTAGCTACTGACGGAGCCGCCTGGCTGGGCCTGTTTGCAGAGCTATCAGCCCGTTTATAGAACCGATTCCACCCCACAATACCTAAGGCAACGGCCAGCGTAATAATAACGATTATAGACATCACCCGTCGTGTACCCATAAGATCGCGCCGCAATTTCATAGCTGTATTGTATCCCGAAAAAACAATTATCGTACTCGACAATACGGACGTGTTGTTATTACCCTCTGTTCTTTTATTGTAGTACGATAGATCTATGAATATAAAAAGAGTGCTCTTGGTTCTTGCCCTTGCCCTTTTGCTGGCTGGGGGCTATCTATTTTTACACCGTGATACGGCAAAAGCACCTAGTCAACAACAACCAGATAATACCCAGCCGACTGATCAAACTAATAACGACCCTCCGGTCGAACAAAAATTTGATAAAAATAAGTACTCACGTGACGATGTGACGAGCATTTGGGTAGTCGTAAATAAGCAGCGCCCCTTAAGCCCTAAAACATTTGCGCCGACTGATCTTGTAGCGGTTGGTGGCGGGCAGCAACTACGCAAGGAAGCAGCCGCCGCACTGGTCCAGCTTATATCCGCTGCAAAAACAGATGGCAAATACATATCACCACTTAGTGGTTACCGCTCATATAATACCCAAGTAACTGTCTACAACCGCGAGGTTTCGACGTACGGACAAACCGTAGCCGACAGCCAGAGTGCCCGCCCTGGTACTAGTGAGCACCAAACTGGCTTATCCATTGACGTTGGTGGTGGTGGCTGTGGGGTGGAAGACTGTTTTGGCAAAACTGCCGAGGGAAAGTGGGTAGCGGCAAACGCCTATAAGTATGGTTTCATCATCCGTTACCCGGAGACCAAACAGCCCATAACGGGCTACCGCTATGAGCCATGGCACATCCGTTATGTGGGTGTAGAGCTTGCTACCGAGATGCAAAAACAGGGAGTTCAAACACTAGAAGAGTTCTTCAGTCTGCCTGCGGCGCCAAGTTACAATTAGCTCATATTGCGCTGAAAGCTAAAGCTTTCATCACCTTCATTTCTTGGGTCGCCAAGAAACGAAGCAAAGAAACTTGGACTGCGTTTTGTCGCCGGGAAACCTGGCAAGTAATTGAGCCTAAAAATTCAGAACTCGCGGTTTGGCGCTTCAAACAACTGAATTTTCAAAACGGCTCAATTCTTAGCCAGCTTTCTCGGGCCAAAGCCGGTGTCCTGGCCACGCCCGTACGGTTAAGTTTTGAATTCAGTTTGGATAGTTTGAACGACTGTCTCGCCGACGTTTTCAACTTGATGAACTGTTGCCTGGGCCTCTATCACCTGCCCTTCAAATAACTCCACCTCACGCACTTGTCCATCGGGTGTAGAAAATCGTAACTTTCCACCGCCAACCACATAATTGATATTTCGTGGATGGGTGTGCATGGCTGCACTAGCGCCAGGAGCAACTGTTACTAGCAACATTCGAACGTCATCATTATCTAGAATGATTTTGCGCAGATCTGGAGCAGTTGCAATTGCATCCCCAAATGTGGTCACACTAACCTCTGGCAACCTGAAGTGCGTCGCTATACCACTTAAGCTCGTTCAATAAGCCATCAAGCTGGCCCTGTGGACCATAAGGATTAGCAGCAACTTCAGCGTTCAATACACCCTCTTCATCAATAACATCACTCATACCAGCAATTACACTAAACTGTGGAATTACTACTGCGCGTGCTTCTGACAAAATCTCTTTTAGATGCATTGCTGCGCGGGCTCCACCGACAGTACCATGGGAAGCAATAGCTGCAGGCTTGTGATACAGCTCGGTAGTCATAAAATCAAAAACATTTTTGAGTTCACCAGGGATTGAGTGATTGTATTCTGGAGTCACAAAAATGTAAGCATCAAAGCCACTAATCTTGTCGAGCCATTTTTGAACTGCGGGGTCGATAGTACGATCTGGATTATAGCGAGGTGAAATAGGTTCGTTAAAAAATGGCATTGGATAATCTTTGAGGTCTACATGCTCTACTTCGATACCTTCTACGTTGCTTGCAGTACTGACAATCCACTGTGATTGGCGCGGGGTGGTGCGGCCGGGTCGTGTTGCACCGGTAATAACGGCTAGTTTCATATAATAACTCCTTATGATATACTTTGTATAGTTAACAGGAACTAGTATAAAGACATTACTATACTTTGTAAAGCCATGAAATCACAATCAATTACACCCCCTATTCAACAGATTACGCAGTACGATTCAGAACCCATTGAGCCACGAATCGGCTGTGTTGCTGCTGCTATGGAAATTATCGGCGCCAAGTGGACTTCCCTACTTATCAAGGAGCTTGCAGGTGGCCCCAAGCGTTTCTGTGAGTTTGAAGAAGCAATACCTAAAATTAACCCGCGTACCCTTAGCCAACGTCTAGACGACCTCGAATACCAGGGCGTTGTCACAAAAGAAAGATTTAACGAAGTTCCCCCTCGCATCGAATACAAGCTAACCCCCAAAGGGCAAGATTTAATCCCCGTTTTACGTGCTATGGCCGACTGGGGTAATCGTTACTACGATCAATAATTATTTCTTTGGAGTGAACCCAAGGCAAACTGAATTTATACAGTAATGTTGGCCGTTGGGTGAATCGTCCGCCTCGAACACGTGGCCAAGGTGGCCGCCGCAGTTTTTGCAGACAACTTCTGTTCGGTGCATCCCATAACTGTTGTCATCACGCAGTATAACCGCATCATTAGTAGAGGGATCAGAAAAACTGGGCCAACCGGTTAGACCAGGCGTCCTGGATTCGTATTTAGAGTCACTTTTGAAGAGGTCTGCTCCGCAGTTTACACAGGTATATGTACCTGCCTCGTTGTGGTTCAGGTATTTACCCGTCCCAGAGACTTCGTTGGGAACATTGCCAAATAGGATAGCCTTTTGCTCTTCCGTAAGCTCAGGATTCTGTTGGCTCACTTTTTCTTCTTGCCCCAGTGCTTGAGCAGGTTCTTTGGAGGTTCGCCGTATTTGAATGATACATAGATCAAACCGGCTACATCAATGACCAGAACTACTACAAACACTGCAATATTCTTATTAGATAGATCCTGCGTAAGGTCCTGCGGGGTTACTAACCACGCAAGTGCCGCCAACCAGATTGAGATGAACAAACCATAGCTCACCCAACCCTGCCAAGTCTGCGGCATACCCCAGCCCCAACCATATTTTTTTGATTTAAACCACCGTTTTGAATCCACCGCTTTTGTCACTAGTTAATCCTTCTTCTTATCTAGTTTGTCTAACCTGAGGCCCATAATCACAAAGTAGATAACGGCGGCCACGGCTACAAACTTGATTGTTGAATCAATCAACAGACCAAAATTAAATGTAGCGGTTCGGTCACCCAAGTGGGCAAAGTATGTCAGACCTTTTAGCCCTTCTTTGCCAGCGACGAGATCAACCATAGGTGTAATAATACTACTAACAATATTCTTAACTAGCTCTGAGGCCTGTGTACCTATTGCAAGACCAACGGCTAGACCAACTACACCTTGCTTCCTTATGAACTCCGCAAAGCCATGAACTTTGGATTTAACTGGTGGTGTAGGTATACGTTTAACGGCGGCGTGGGCTTTAACGGCCTTGGCGGCGACAGCCTTGCCAGTTTTTGTCCTAGGCGTCAGCCTAGACCTGGTCTTGTCATTTGAATTTGTGGTCTCTGCCATGATTGCTCCTTAGTTGTGGTATTAGCCCCTGCCCTATAAATCTAGTATACGACGAATCCCAAAATCTAAAACAGCTAAGCTACTGGGTAAATTTATTAAGGAAATCCTCGGCCCGGTAATGAATAATGCGTCTCTGGTCTGGGTCCAGCCGATCGAGCCTTTGCACTACGCTTCTCATTCGTGGGTTTTTGCTTAGGACTGATCGATGTTTCTCGATGAATCTCCAGTATAGGCCATCCCAGACATTAACCCATTCACCCCGTTGATAATCACTTTTATCCATTAGGGTTTTACTGGTACAAATGTATGGCCCGCCTTCTAACGTGCCGTTGTCTGCAAATTGGCTCAATGAATAGACATGTGGCACTAATGCCCAATCTTGTGAATCCACAAATAGCTCGCTGAACCATTTGTGGATATCCGTAGGAGTAATTTCACACAATGTCATAAGTGTACCTGCGATTAAGAGACGCTCGGTGTGGTGAGCATAGCCGCGGGCTAACACCTTTTTTACTAGATCGTCATAGACCGGTATGCCGGTGGTCCCGTTATACCAGTCATTGGTGAGGCGTCTGGTCATTTTGAGCGGATTTGACTGCCGCAGTTCATGTCCTCCAACCAAGGAGACACCACGCATAAACTCTCTTTGGCCAAGAATCTGCCTAATAAAAAGCTCCAGGCTCTCTAATGCCACTGGCCTAGTAGCGTGCCGTTTTAGTGCTGCGTCGACTACTTGTTGTGGCCCAAGTAACCCAGAATTCAGGCTAGAAGCCAAGGCACTGTGGTAAAGCCACGGGGCTTGGCTGCTAAAGACCTCATTTTGTGGTGCAAAACCGTCTAGTCTATGTTCCACAAAGTCATGCAGCCATTTTACCGCCTCAGTGTGACTTGTTGGCCATATACAATCTGTTGTACCTGGATTATCCGAGAAGTGTTTTTGCACATAATCGGTTGCTTCCTGGACCCATTTGTTATCCCCAAAAGCTGCAAAACTGGGCAATTGCTTAGTAGGCTCGGCTGCTTTGGGTTCTAGCATCCATGCGCCACCAACCGGCTTGTAATCATCAATTAGTATATTAAAGCGCTCTCTTTGCCACTGATAAAATTCGGCAAATGGGTGCTTGTGCCGCTCGGCAAAATACTGGCGTATCTCTTGCTCTTTTAGATAGAAGTTAGGGCTTGCCAAGAACTCGATTGCTGGAGCATGCTCGCCCATTTCTCGGCGAGCTTGGAGCAATCTGAGCGTTAGAATCTCGTTACTTGGGTCATACATAAAAGTACGATCAAACTTGCGGGCACGCTCCAGCAAGTCTTTAGTCTGCATAAACACGTCTAGTTCGACATACTCTACCTTCAGCCCAGCTGGCCATAGCACCTCTTCGGCATAACGCCTCATGCTAGCGCGCATGACGATCAACTTCTGTTTGTGGAGCTGCTGTCTATGTTCCTGGTCTACGCCGAATGACAAAGGATCTTCGACTAAAATGACAGTATCGACGGTCGGCAGTTCGCCAGTCGCATACAATTGGTGAGGGTATAGAATTAAAGCGCTTTTCATTAAATGTATTCTTACAGATTACGCTGTAAAAAGCTACTGCTTATAAGCTACATGTGCTCTGGGGCGTGAAGGCCAAGTAGACCCAACCCATTTTTAAGAATGTCGGTATACATAGCAACCAGCGTCAGCCGCTCGGCCTGTCTAGGGTCACCGATTACCCTGTTTTGCTCGTAGAACCGATTAAAGGTCTGGGCTAGTTCATACAAGAAACTGCAGATGTGGTGCGGCATGAACTCACTAGCCGCTCGGCCTACTACATCGTTGTACTCGGTCAGTTTACGTACGAGCGTGCGTTCACCAGGCTCCAACTCACTAAGCTCTACCGTGCTAACATCGGCCTTTGCCAAAATGCTACGGGCCCTAGCATGAGCATACTGCAAATAAGGACCACTATTACCCTCTAGACTGACAGATTCTTTAATGTCAAAGGCAATGTCACCGCCAAGGCGGTGCTTCAAGAACGAGTACTTAATAGCTGCAAGCGCTGTCGAATAATGATCACTGCTGGCCGGATTTTCAGTAGCAACCGTTTCGGTAACCGTCTGTATCACATCAACCGCCCTGGTCACATTACCCAATCGTGAACTCATTTTTTGGCCACTACCAAACCGGACGGTGCCATTTGTGAAGTGTGTTTGTTTAGCCGCAAGATCCGGGTTAAGCGCGTTGAGTGCCGCAAAAACAACCTTCATATATTCCGACTGATCATTGCCCGTTATAATGATGCGCTTGTCGTAGCTAAAATCTTTAGTCTCATTGTTAATGACGCCAAGATCTTTTGTCTCGTAAGTAGGCAGGCCTTTAGAGGTGATAAAAACACGAGTATGCAATCCTGCGTCTTCCCCTTCATAGACAACAGCCCCGTCGCTCTCCTTAAATACAGAGCCCGTGTGCTGCTTAACCAGTTCCATGCCTGGTTCAATGGTTGTGCTTTCGGGGTAGTATTTATCAAAGGCTTCGACTTTGATGCTGTCGTAAAATGTCTTGAAATAATCGTAACTCCAGTCACGGCACTGCCAATATATCTGAGCCAGTGCGCTTTCATGGTCATTGTTCGCATGGAAACCGTATATCTGGCTATTTATCTCTGTCATTTTGGCTTTGGCCGTCTCGTCCTCTTCGTATGCTTTGGCTCCAAGCACATACGCAGCGCTTACCCATTCGGGACGACCTGACTCAGGCACGTTCGCAAGCCTGGAAACGTCTTCGCCGATCTGCCGGACAATCCCATATAGACATTTAGCCACGTGTAAGCCAACGTCACCCCCAAAGTTAGCCCTAAAAACAGTAGAGCCCGTTGCTTCAAGAATTCGACCAATAGAGTCACCGACTATAGTCTGGTATAAGTGACCAGTGTGCAGTTCTTTGAAAGCGTTGGGACAGGAATACTCTAAAAGTACTTTTTTGTATGTGCCAAGCTGGGATATGTCACCACGGACACCAGACAGTAAGATTTTATCGGTCAATGTGATATTGATAAAGCCAGGGCCGGCCACAGTTACGTTAGCAACTACACCGCCAAGGTTTTCACGAGTTTTCACTGCTATTGCCTCTGCTATCTCACGAGGGTTCTTACCGAGTTGTTTACTGAGTTGGAGTGCTACATTCGTGGCATAGTCGCCGAACTGCTCGTCTGGACGTGTTAAGACCACGTCCACCTGGACGTCATATAGTTCTTTACAAACCGCCGAAACGGCGTCGATTATCACCTTCATATCAGCGTTATTGTACCAGATAAGCGGGTGCCCGGTTATAGACTTTCCTGATTTGTGCTTACCCTAACAAAGCAATCCACTGTCCCAACTAATATAAATTATGGCGAGCTAGCGTCTAGTCAGTTTCAGGACTCGGAGCACTTCATACGCAAACAAGTAGAACACCGTAATAAGTAACGTGAATGATAGTGTAACCACAAACGCCTGGGGGTGAGCTAAAGGATTTAGAATGTTATCTGAAACATCAAAGATCAGACCTGCTGGGTGAAAGATAGCATCCCAGGTGTTCCAGCGAAGCACCCGGCCTAAATATATAGCGTAGCTAGCTAGCGCAAAGACACCGATAATCATTGCGTACGCCTTCATCTCACCACGCCGTCGTATCAGTTCACGGTGAACAAAATAACTGCCAATATATCCCGCAACAAAACCGTTAAAAATGAAGGAAGAGAACAGCACTGCATCAAAGATTATACTCACTTCGCCGGTTGGCCGAACGTGAATAAGATCACTCACCATATAAAAACTGTTGGGCAAAAAGCCAATCCACAAGACTGTAAGGGCTATGTTTGACCAATGGCGCCATGATGCCCGCTTAAGCCGCTCTATTAGTAGCCAAGCGATGAATGGCGCAGTCCATGCCAACGCCAAATTCCAGAGCATAAACCAATATCTAAAACTATCTGACCCAATAAGCCGAAGTAAAAACAACAGAACACTAGCGGCATTAGTAATGATCAGCGCATACACAATGCGTTTGTAACGATAGTACTTAAGATTTAGCAGGGCCTGACCAATCCCAACACCTACAAATTGGGTAGCCCACAGTACTTGGCTGCCCCACCACCTCACGATTGGCAGTGATTTCATGGTCTCATTATAGCCTATTACCGGGGTAACGAGGTATAATACAGCCTAAATGAAGCTAATCAACACATTTTTAGATGCCTGCCGGGCAGTTGTAAAAGGCTGGATGCGGTTGCTGGCACGCTTTCTAAACGCAGTAAGTAAGGGCAAATTAAGCCCTAACGCGGTTACCTTGGTTGGTTTATTTGCTCACTTACCAATTGCGTGGCTAATTGGTATTAATCATTACTGGTGGGCGGCAGGGCTGTTGGTTGTATTTGGTCTGTTTGACGCGCTTGACGGCGAACTAGCTCGGCTCCAGGGTCGCGCTAACAGTGCTGGCATGCTGCTCGATGCCACAACTGACCGCCTAAAAGAGACTATGTTGTACTGTGGTGCGGCCTTTAGTCTAGTTACAACCGTTAAGCCCATCTACGCTGTTTGGGCTGTAGCCGCTTGTGGTGCGAGCCTAAGTGTAAGTTACGTAAAAGCCAAGGGTGAAACGGCTATTAGTGGCAGTAACTTTACCCCTAACGAAATAAATCGGCTCTTCCAGGATGGCTTTTTACGATTTGAGATCCGAATGAGCATACTCGTTATTGGGCTACTGACGAATCAGCTAGCTTTTGCAGTGGTTATCATCGCCCTTTTCTCAATCTTTACTGTTATTGAACGACTTGTAAAAATAACCGCCAAGCTGCGCTCGGCCGACGCAAAGTAAAATAATGTTTAAAGTTGATCTACATACTCATTCCAGTGCATCACCAGATGGCGGGATTACACCTGATCAATACCGCCGCGTACTCGACACAAACACCCTAGATGCTGTTGCGATAACGGATCATAACACTATTGATCTAGCCCTAGGACTCCATAATGAGCTAGGCGACAGAATAATAGTTGGCGAAGAAATAATGACAGATCGCGGAGAGATTATAGGCCTATACCTGAGCAAACTAGTACCGGCCGGTCTTAGCCCGCAAGATACCGTCAAACAGATTAAAGACCAGGGCGGATTAGTGTATATCCCCCATCCGTTTGAGACTTATCGCAAGGGGCTGGGACCGCAATCTTTAGACGAAATAATTGATTACGTAGATATTATGGAAGTTTGCAACGGCCGTGCCTTTATGCAAAACCGAAGCTCCCAAACTGTGGTTTGGGCTCGTTTTAATAACAAAGTTGGCGCCGCCAGCAGTGATGCTCACGGCCTACGTGGTCTGGGCACAACCTACAATGATCTAGCTGACATGCCGACCAGGGACAACTTGGTAGCCTTACTTGATATGGCTGTGCTACGTACTGGCCGCCCTAGTGTAAGGGCCCTGCTATACCCTAAATACCACCGCTTGCGAAAGAGGGTTGGCCGCTGATGACATTAGAACACGCTTTTTATGCTCTACTTTTTTTCCTGCCCGCAGGAATAAGTAATATGACGCCCGTTTTGGCCAGCAGATTGCCCGGTCTTCGTGCTTGGCGTACCCCTATTGACCTAGGAAGGACCTTCCGGGGCAAACGGCTACTGGGGCCAAACAAGACCTGGCGCGGCTTAGTCTGCGGCACAATTGCTGGCACGCTAACGGGGATACTTATTTATGGCAGTTTATTTACAGACGAAAACAAACTGACATTAATTTGTGTCTGGGCAGCAATGAGTTTTGGTGCGCTTGTTGGTGATGCAGTCGAGAGTTTCTTTAAGCGGCAACGCGGCATTGTCTCTGGGCAGGCCTGGTTTCCGTTTGATCAGACGGATTACATAATAGGTGGACTACTGTTTATCCTACCGTTTGGCATCTTGCCACTATGGCTGGTTGTCTGGATATTTGTTATCTACTTTGGTCTGCATTTAGTTAGCAGTTACGTAGGGTACCTACTGGGCCTTAAAGATCAGCCCATCTAGAGTCATCGGCTTTTACTAGTGACTCACTGGCCAGCAACCCCTTTAGTTGCTCTGGGTTAAGACCGTCTGTCCAAGCGGCATACTGGGAAGGCATTGCCTTAAAGACCTGTATTTTCTTGTCTATTACCTCTGTCGGCAGATCCACATGAATGCTGCACTCTTTGGCTGGGATGAGTGTGGGCTCATCGATCGCAAAGTAGATATTGAACTGCTCGTCAGCAGATTTCAAATGAGCCTCGTAAGCTTCTGTAGTATGCACCCCATAGTAAACCACTGGCCGAAGATCACTTTTCTCTGCGGCTTTTCTGGCCCACCGCGACACGGCTCGATGGTCAGGGTGCCCCGTTAAGCCATCTGGGGCAAAGGTTATAATAGAGTCTGTCTGATACTGCTCAATGATATCTATAATCCTAGCTACGGCTTCGTCCTCAGATACTTCCATGCAAGCACCATCCGGATAGCCAAGCCATTGATGATTAGAGATCCCAAGTATCTCAAGACCTTTGGCCATTTCTTGGGACCTTATATCGGAAAGCCTGGCTGCTGGCCACCGTGACTCATCCTGCACACCTGCCTCGCCCTTCGTTGCCGTGACACAAGCTACCGATTGACCATTGGCAGCCGCTAGTGACAATAAACCGCCTACTAAGAATGTTTCGTCATCTGGGTGAGCCCAAATCCCTAGGATTGACCCCAGCGCAGTGATTTTTGTTAAGTCAGCTAGACTCACAACTATTCGTCTAGGGACTTCTTAAGTTTCTCGACTAGATCTACTGGCGTAGGATTAACACCATTAAGTAGAGCAACATAAATACTAACAAAATCAGCGTAACTTGAAGCCCACAGCAGTTGCCTAACTAAGGTATCGCCCATGGGGGTTATAACCTCAGGTGTTGGTCGAACTCCAGATAGAAGTCGCTCGCTGATCTCAAAACGTTTTTGTACACGTGGGTGCTCTAAATTAGACCTAATATCAATAACCGCATAAGGCTTGTCGATAGGATGGCTTGACCAGCCTATAAACTCGTTATGGTTAAACTCTGGGTACTGGTTGACCCAAGCGACTGTTTTGGCGTTTTCGTTCAGACAAATCTTGAACTTATTAGCAGCCGGAAACAGTTTAGGCCCACTATAGACCACCACCGACTTGCCTATCAGCTCAAGTGCCAGCTGTTTGGCAGGGTTATTTGATGTTGGAACTGTTGGTAGCCACTCTATGACCTGTTGTTTTAGCCACTCGGCGGTTTCACTAAGCTGCTGTGTAGATCCGTCTGGTATCAAGTTAAGCGGCTCAAGCAACTGCATAAAGGCAGCTAGGAAGTAATAGGAAGACATTCTGGGCTGAATACCACCCGGGATAGTGAACAAAGGGTAGCCTTGATCCCTTGCCTTCTCTGCTAACTTACCACCGGCAGCAATTACAACTACCTGGGCGCCGCGGGCTTCGGCGGCCGACAGACTAGCTAGAGTTTCCTCGGTGTTACCTGAGTAACTCGAAGAAATAAACAATGTTTGATTATTAACATATGGTGGCAAATCGTAGTCACGGACTATCTCAAGCGGGACGTTGGTACCTGGCCACGACCGCAAGAACACTGCCGGTAAAGCAGACCCGCCCATACCGGATACTACTATGTTCTTTACGTCATTAAATCTGGCAAGATCAACCTCATAGGATTGGCCAAGTTGCTGCCATTGCTTTTCAGCGACGCCTAATGCATCCTGCACATCGCGTTCGTGTATGTATTTCAAATCGTCGAGCATGATCCCCTCTTCTTGTTTCAATTTGTTTCATTATACCGCGAGTGTCTGGTTTGACTTGCCTGATTAGCCGAAACCGCTTATGCTGTATCTATTACATTTGGAATTAATTCTTTTAGGTTTTCAGGGGGGCGTAATGTTCGGACAGAACGACGATCAACAATCACAAGATACAAATAGCTTTGGACAGACGGCTCAGCCGAGTTTTGATGCCCCAACTCAGGCACCTGGTGCTCCGGCCGGTCCTATTGACCAGACCGCGACACCAGAGCCTAGTACAGATCTTTTTGACAACCCAATGCCAGCAGTGGACGACTCAGTACCAGCCGAGATAGCTGATGTCCCAGTTACAACCAGCTCTACTACGGCAAGCCTGCCAAGCGATGACTTACTAGAGATAAAGCAGGATGCTCTCCAGGAGCTATCCCCACTGGTAGGCCATCTTGAACAATCGCCAGAAGAAAGATTCCGCACTACTATGATGATGATACAGGCATCTGATGATCACAGCCTTATCAAGAGTGCCTATGACGCAGCTAAGCAAATTACTGATGAAAAAGCCCGCGCCCAGGCCTTACTCGATGTCGTCAACGAGATTAATTACTTCACGCAGCAGCATAACTAGGGCTGCATGTAATTATTAAAAGAGGCCTCTTGTGGCCTCTTTTAATTTGGTCTAAATACGTATGAGCCGGGGGTTGGCGTGATTGGTTGTTGTTCTGGGGTGGCCGGTAAGACTATCTGAGTTGGCTGCTGTTTTTGGCCAGCCATCTTGCTCAGCATATACTGGGCTGTCCTGATCTCGTTGTCCATACTAGATATTCGAGTCTCAAGCGCAACAATACGTCGGCTAAGCTGGGACCGTTGGTATTCACTCTGTTTAAGAAGCTGTTGGCTTTGAAGATGTAGGTTACTAAGGGTCTTGATGGAATCCGACAGCATAATAATGTCTTGCTTCGTAGCCACACGTTCGATGATCCTATTCTTAGCGATCTCGATGATATTTTGCACCTCTTGCCTGTTAACTGGCGGCATATTGAATCTCCTTGTTTTGGGGGTTCTATGGGTGTGAGGATTGAACGACCTCTTTACCTCCATCTAGCTTCGCAACACTTCCCTGTGTCATGGCTGAAGTATAACAACCATATACCAGCATGGACTGTGCTTTTCATCACAAAACAAAGAAAAAGGCATTGGTTACGCCTTTTTCTTTAAAGTTTTATTATTTTCTAGGCTTACTCGTCACCAGGACCGGTGTCAACTAAGGCTGACGGACCAGTGTTTGGTGTGGCAGCAGGCGCTGCAGTAGCCGAACTAGCACTTGGGGCATTGGTGGTGCTTGGGGCGCTAGTAGGGGTTGGAGTGCTGGTTCCCGTCTGGGCAGCACTGTCACTAACTTGGCCTTCGGCATCGTTGTTACCAGTTATAGTCTCGGTAGTGGTTGCTGGCTTCTTGTCATCTCCGAATGCAGCACGGTACACCCATCTACCACCAAAGAACAAAGCTGCCGCCAACAAAAATGTAACTACTAGCGTCACGATTGCCAAGAGCCAGGCCCTGCCAGTACGATCACGTTGCTCTGACTGATAATAATCACGGACTTCCTCAGGAAGCTGATCGTTACTTTTGTTGCGTCGAAAACGGTCAAATAACGCCATACCAGTTAACTCCTTAAATTACCACTTACTATACCTCCAAAATACATCTTTTGCAACATTTCCCCCCTTCCCGCTAGTGCCTATCTCCTATCTGCTACGATTTCTGCGCAAGGAACATGTTGTATTTAACCTTGTTGTTGCCCCGCTCATAAGCATCATATCTATCATGAGACACTAACTTATAGCCAGAATCATGAAGTATTTTTGTAACTTCAGCTACTGAATGACGGTGTACCGTGACGCCAGCCTCAGGGTAAGCAGTTATTGCCTCTGACTGTGAACCAACTTTTGCTAACGCTTCCGTGGTAAATGCAAATACACCACCCTTTTTCTGACTAATGTTAGCTTGGGCAATCACACCCTCAAGGTTAGAAGCGAACTCCAGCACTCCCACCGCCTGCACTACGTCAATCTGACCATCCAGATCACTGATAGGCAATAGCTTATTGATATCTGCTTGTCGTAGTACGCCCTTATCGCCTACGACTGCTCGAGCTTGGTCAAGCATAGCCGTGTCATGGTCTAACCCAATAACGGTCGCACCTTTTTCAGCGTAGCCTTGTATTGCCAAACCCGTACCCGTACCGATATCCAGCACCTTGGCTCCCGGAACAATATACCGTTCAACCAGTTTTTGTACTCGCCCGGGTGAATCCCAGCCTGCCTCTTTAGATTCCTTGTTATAGTCCACGGTTTCTCCCTTGGCTTGTTTTAGCAATTGTGCCACAAGTTCAGGCTGTTGAGCCAGGACGTTAGCAGCAAACTTGTCTGCTGCATGCTCAAAAGGAGTATCTCTATACACATCAGCTGTGGCGTCTATTAGCTCATCAAAAGTAGTAATCTCTAGGTCTGCGTGCTTGTGTGCTGAATATCGCTTGGAGGCATGTGGTGCGATTGCACCCCATTGGTCGACCACAGCCTCTTCGTTCTTCTTCAAGTTGCTTACGGGCTGACCCTCGATAGGCAACATGTTACGTGCTTCTTTCTGATCGTGCTTGTGTTCTTCCGGAGTTTTACCTGCCTCTTGGTAGTCCATATATTCAAGTGTATGCCCCATCTCATGTACCATTGACTGAACGTAAAATAGTTCTGGTGTTACTTCATCCGGCTCAACACCAAGAGTCTTGGCTATTTTCTCCGTATTCGACTTGATTTTCATAGCCTCCTCAAACGTGGCAAGCGTACCATTGAGGTCTTCCAGACTTATGTGTATCTCATGCTTGCCTGTCTCGTTCTCTTTACTCCACATCGGTCTTGCAAAAGCGTGTCTATGCTCGCCACCCTTGATTAGTACAACTGCGATATCCGCCAATCTACCGTCCAGTTCAACTGCTCCAAGGTATGCTTTTTCCAATGTTTCACCCATTTCAGAGTCACGCAGAATCTCACGATTCTTGGTTTGCTGAGCTGTTTCTGTTTCTTTTTGGTCGGCTTGCGATTCTTTTGAGGCGATAGCCATTGCTACTACTTCTGCGGCAGATTCACCATGGGGTAGTTTTGCTCCCTGTTCGTGAAGCCTTTCAATGCCCTTGGTGACTTGTGTATCAAAGCCTTTTTGTTCTAGCTCATCAATGGGATTATGTTCACTCGTTGGTCGCTGGCCTGTTGCTTCTAGCGCACCTTCAATCAGAGCATCTTCTACGGTATGTGCGGCGTCCTCTGTCTCAAAATCTTCTTGGTGTTCTACTTTATCGACAAGGTACTGATCCGTTGCATCCGCAAGTGCCTCGCCCATTAAGCCAGTGTGGTCAGCAATCTGCTTTTCTGCTGTTTCAATCTCTGCCATTGCCCGTTGGACCTCTGTGGTTGCCTTGGTTTCTGGCGAACCATAGTCCTCGGCGTAATCTGGAAGCTCGTCATAGTTCAGTTCAGGGTCTTCTGGTAGAAAATCTGCTCCATAATCTGGTAGGTGGTCGTAACTAGTGTCACCTGCATCATACTTTTGCTCACTGTTGTATAGTTGGTGATTCTTGAATGGCGTATCAGCAACACGTCCTTGGGAATCCATGGAGTGGCGGCGTTCTGGTGATTCGAATGATGATGGGCCAAGTTCTGACATATTTTTGTTTTAGCTTTATGCAATATAAACATTACCATAATATGGTTTATAAGTCAATGTTATTGCAGTACTCGAACATGACAACGCTCTCCCTGGGTGGTAAAATGACTTTTACAACACAAGCAAGGGATATTCAATGGTAAAAATCGCAACCACTGCCGAAGCAAACGCTTTCGTGGAACAAAACAGTATTACAAACCTCAAAGATACTACTCCAGTTGTCACTGGAGTACCCCGCACAATCGAAGGTACCGATATACAGTATTGGCAGGTTCTCTACCTCAATCCCAGTCGACCGGACGAAAAGCCTCAGCCACTTATAGGTTCAAGCACATTCATCGCAGACAACGGGCAGATTATCTCCAGGGGCACCGGTTCTATGTTTGGCAAGAGTGCCCAGCCGTTCAAAGACTGGTTTCTCGAACAATATAACCGTTCACAGCCAGACACCTGACTCAACGAATAGTGTCCTACTCTCAAATAAAAATAACCCGGAATTTACTGCCGGGTTATTTTATCGATATTCAGGAAGGAGCAGCCTGACAAAATGTATCATTTTGCCAGCGCGACTCGGGGTCCCCAAGAAACCTGTTTCTTGGGGTGGGGTGAGGAAACCTATCCCGGTTTCCTCATCGGCCTTACATCATTCCGCCCATGCCACCCATTCCGGGGGCCTCAGGAGCCTTAGGTTCTGGTACTTCTACGACCAATGCTCCCATAGTCATGCTGGTTCCAGCAATTGACACAGCGTTTTGGATAGCTTCTTTGGTAACACGCGCTGGGTCAACCACGCCTGCGGTCTTAAGATCAACCAGACTAGTTGGGTCATTAACATCAACCCCCTGGCCTGGCTTAGCCTTCTTGATTTGCGGCAGCCATTCGTCTGGATTGAGGCCGGAGTTCTCCATTAGAATACGGAATGGTTGCTCAAGTGCGCGCTTAAGCAGTTGATTACCAGCCACATAAGAGTCTTCGCCCTTGGCATTCAGGCCATCGGCCAGGTTGATAAGCGTTACACCACCACCTGGTACAATCCCCTCATCCAAAGCAGCTTTAACAGCAGCCACCGCGTCATCAACTCGGAACTTCTTTTCTTCTATTTCGGTCTCAGTAGCGCCACCAACTTTAATAACTGCCACCTTGCCACTTAGTGCTGCGCGGCGTTTTTCTAGGTTTTCTTTGTCGTACTCGCTGCTTGCGGCATTAATCTGGTGATCAATTTGGACTATGCGCTCTTTGATAACCTTTGAAGTGCCAGCACCTTCAATGATGGTTGTCTCGTCTTTCGTGACAATCACTTTGCGGGCAGAACCGAGCATCTCGAGCTCGGCGTTTTCAAACGTATAACCCTGGTCCTCAGAGATAACAGTTGCGCCTGTAAGTATTGCAATGTCATTTAAGATGTCTTTGCGGCGATCACCAAATGCTGGAGCCTTGATGGCAACAGTGTTAAACACACCCTTAAGTCGGTTGAGGATAAGCGTTCCCATGGCTTCGCCCTCGACGTCTTCAGCAATCAAAACCAAGTCTTTTTTGCCACTTTGGGCTAACTTTTCAAGGATAGGAAGGAATTCCTGGATGGACGTGACCTTTTTATCTGTAATAAGCACGGCCGGTTTCTCATAGATTGCTTCCATACGAGCAGCGTCAGTCACCATATATGGGCTGACAAAGCCTCTGTCAAAGGTAAAGCCTTCTACAACTTCACTCTCAAGTGCTAAGCCCTGGCCTTCTTCGACAGTGACTACACCGTCCTTACCGACTTTATCAATAATATCGGCGATTAGGTTGCCGATCTCGCTGTCACCAGCAGAAATTGTGGCTACTTCGGCCACGCGGCCTTTCTTATCTTGGACATCCTCAGCGAAAGCACTTAGTTCTTTAAGAACAGAGTGAGCAGCCGCCTCTAGTCCCTTTCGGAGTAACATTGGGTTGTGTCCAGCAGCAATCAGCTTATTAGCCTCGTTTAGGATATGGTAAGTCAGTACCGTAACGGTAGTTGTGCCATCACCCGCTACATCATTCATCTTGTTAGCGGCCTGCTTGATAAGCTCTGCGCCTACCTTAAAGCCTAGTGTTTCGTCATCAACATCAGCAATTTCTACGCCTTTGGCAACTGTCACGCCATCATGTGTGACGGTTGGGTGGCCATAGCTCTTGCTGATCACCACATTTCGACCCTTGGGGCCCATCGTTGTCTTTACAGCGTTATACAGGATCTCTGCACCGCCAAGCACTCGCTTGCGCGCGTCATCATCGTAAAATACTTTCTTTGCCATAAAACCCTCCTAAACGGTCGCGTAAATATTTTCTTCTTTGATAAGTATGTAGTCTTTACCGTCTTGTTTGATCTCTGTGGTGCTGTACCCACCGTAGACTACACGGTCCCCGACCTTAACTTCTTTTACATCCTTGCCAACAGCCAGCACTTTGGCAACTTTTGGCTTTTCTTGTGACCCAGTAGGCAGGTATAGACCACTCGCGGTCTTAGTTTCAGCTTTTTCTTGACTAGCGACAACGTAGTCGGCTAATGGCTTTATGTTCACGGACATGTTCTCTCCTTACATACCAGTTTAACTAGAGATAAGATTCGGAAAATCAGCATTTCTCGCATTAACGCCGATTTTCCCCGCCACATATGTGGCTCTAGCACTCATACTACCCGAGTGCCAAACTACAGTCAACCTCGTCTTGAGTGTTAACGATTAGTTATTTCTTGGTAGAGCTTAGCGATGTCATTCGGGCTTTTACGCAGCTCCCTTGGCACCATTGACTGTGGGCTAGACACAATGCTGCTGTATATAAGAGAGAAGATGACATTGATCCCGTCCGTAAAGTCTCGTGCTTCGTCAGATCTGGCGTCGAGAGATTCAAGTAACGCCCTAAGATCATGGTTAATAGAAGCTTCCACTTCAAAAGTATCAAGCTCGCCAATCCTACTCTTTATCTGTTTGAATGGCCTGGTGCTCTCGAGGTCAGCAATAAAAACTTCGTCCTGATTACTTCTAAAAATGTTTTTGATTTGAGCATCACCATGGGTCCAGCCTGCGGCATGCATCGATGCGAGCATCAGAGCACTTTTGCCTAGTGCCTGTGTTACTACTACAGATTTGTCATCGTACTCAGGGTTCCAAACAATATTATCAAGACTTACAGTCCCGTGGGCATACTTAGTTATAACTCCATATTGGCCAGTGGTTTCTAAACGACAGATACCCAAAGGATTAAATGTGTTGAAGCCCGTGGGTCGATCAGGCCCAGAAAAGTATTGTGACAACGCGAGCTCGTGGGCGGCATCACCTGCTCGATCAAATGGCTTCATAGCAACAAGTTCGGGTATTTCACCTACAAAAGTTTGCATTATTAGCTGGCCCAGCATCACCTCATGGGCACTCTCGGTACGGGTAATCCCAAGTTCAGGAACCTCAAATAACTCAGCAGTGGTGTTCTCATACCCTACCGCCTCCGTCCAAGCTGACTTAATTAGCTTGAATGAGCCAGGTGCCATCTGCTTAAACTCCCGTAGTAATTCCTTGCTTACAATTTCGTCTTCAGGTTCTATTATCGGTGGCTGAAAAATTTCAACAGGGCCGGCCTGAACAAGGTTTCCGGAAGGTATACGAACCGAGAAGCGATCGAACTCTGACATTCCATTATTATACAATAATTACGAAGTTAATTCAATCAAACTAACGCTGGCTTTTCTTCTCGTCGATAGCGGGCATGCTCGGCTGCCGTAAGATGCCCTGGCCAACTTGTATCACCATAGAAGTTGTTTATGAGCCCCTCGTGAAGAGCTTGGATATGTTGGCGTTCTTCATTATTGGTTGTTGCTGCCTCAAGTTTTTCTAGTTCTTCAATGTATGGAATTATTATCAGTTCCTCGACATTCTCGCGTACTTGCTCAAGTGACATCCCAGCCAGCATACCGACGCCAAACATCTTTGCGTCAACATCCTTTGTGTCGAGAATCAAGGACTTAACCAATTTATCAATACACTCCCAAGCCTCTTGAGGAGCATCTGGACTACCTAGTGGCATTTCGGTTATATTTTCGGTGTCAATTGCACCTGTCGTACCCTCGGGGTTTACGGCCCAGTTCTTAATCTGGCCGTCTGGCAAAAATATCCCTTGGGCGTTTAGATATGCTGTAAGTCGGGCTATGTCGTCAACCGTCCGCGCATTACGACTGGCTATTTCGGCAGTTGCCTCACTTGTTATGCGACGTCCAGGCACCCATAAATCCCGGTCAAGACTCTTTAAGTCTTTTCTGGTCAATGTCATTCCCAGGTAGTGATCGCCATGTTGTGCAGGGAAAATACCGACTGGCTGAAAGGTCTCGACGCCGAGCCCGCCAAGACGACGATAACCATGTAGTTCACGGAGTGCTGTCTCCGGATCGCCAAAGGGCTTTATGGCAACACGTAGTAGTGATGTCTCTTCAGCTGGCCCTTTACGCACACTTGGTAGCCAACCAACGAAGCGTCCAAACCCTACGCCATGAGCTGATCGACTTTCTTCGATCGTTTTGTCCGGGTATACCTCGAAACGACGAGTCGTGCTTACGGCATGCATGAAGGCCTCGGCAACAACTGGCCGACCGACGATCAACGAATCAAGGTGTGACAGACGCTCAGGCTGTTGCTCAACACTGTGTAGCTCCCCAATTCTAGATAAGTCGGGAACGTGCAGCTGCCCCGTTGCCATAAGCCCAGGGTCCACTGATCGATTAAATCCTTTGTTCCCTGCCATGTCGGTTACTTATCTTCACCTTTTTCTACAGTGAAATATTTAAGCATCGAGGTGAGGTCAAAATCTTGCAAGTTATTGTCCCCTTGCTGGGAACGTTTCTTGAGTGTATTTAAGGTAACCGCCCCTAACTTATTAGCCAGGTAGTGCCTCCTAATTGCTTCGAGATTATTAGCGTTACGCTCTTTAGATGTAGCTGCAAGTAGAGGGGGAACAACCGTTAAATGAACGTCATCCTCCTCTGCCTCCCCATTGTGCGTCAATGCAATACTATTGCCGTCAATGCCAAAAGCGTGAGGGTCAAGCTTATTAAGACCCTCCATGAACAAGAACGAGCGAACCGCTAGCTTTTGCATGTAAGGGATTCTGTATGGCCCCTGTTGAAGAGTTTTTTCAAGCAGGAGGGAGCCGTGAGGAACTGCATAGACCGTATAGTCAGAAGTTCTCTCGGTTGGTTCGAGTACACTATGCTCACCGAGCGCCGCTCTAACCATATCCTCTGAGTTTTCATCACTGGGGCCAGTTACGTAGACGCGGTTTTTGGTGACAGGATCAATTAGATCATACCCTCGAGTAGGGCCACCTTCAACACGGCCGATATTAAACTGCATATCGGTATTTTTATAGCCTTCTAGCTCGGTAAAATGCTCCGCGCGTTCTGCTGCCATTGCGAGCTCAGGGTTTGTGTTTGGATATAGGCTATTCACTCTTATTTTATAGCAAATTATTGTTGTTTTGTCAATGCTATGGTGTGTCTTTTACCCCGGGTATGGAAATTAAATGCATCTTGCGTACAATAAGGCTTAATGAGCTTGATTAACCAAACTGTTCTGATGTCTGGTGCAAAATATTTTACTAATACTGCTGCCATTAACGTCTACATGGACCCTTCTGACGCAATCAACGTGGAAAAGGCTATGGAGGAGCATGCTGCTGTGGCTGCTGCCTTAGCCCTGGCTGGGGTTAAAGTTATACGTACAGACGCGCCAGCAGATTGTCAGGACGGCGTATACACCGCTAATTGGGCACTATGCCGGGACGGCAAAGCCCTACTGTCTTCCCTACCAAATGCCCGCCAGGCAGAGCAGCCGCATGCAAAAACAGCACTTGAGAAGCTGGGTCTTGAGGTTATTGATGCTCCTTACCGCTTTAGCGGCCAGGGCGACGCCCTACCCTGTGGGAATTTATTGTTTATGGGGTCAACCTACCGCACCGACCCTCTTATGGCACAGATCATCAGTGACGAGCTAGGTTTTGATGTAATACCACTAGAGACGGTACCCCAACTCGATCAAAATGGTGCCCCCCTGATAAACGCATATTCTGGTTGGCCTGATAGCTTTTTTTACGATATTGATCTGGCGCTGTCTGTGCTGCGTACCGACTTGATAGCCTGGTGCCCAGAAGCATTTACTCCAGAAAGCCAAGATAAATTAAGGGGCTTAGGCATCGACAAGATCGAGGTCTCCCTTGATGAGGCGATGAATGGATTTGCCTGCAATCTAGTCTCTACCGGCGAGACAGTAATTATGAGCGCCCACGCCCCAAAGCTTCAGGCGGCAATAGAGCAAAAAGGGTTAAATACCATCACACCCGCTATTAGCGAGCTAGCCAAGGGTGGCGGCTATATCAGGTGTACAAGCCTAACCCTAGATAATACCTAGGCTTGATTACGATGCTAATTGACAATTCAGCGCAAATATTATAATATCTACATAAAGGTTAACTAGATTATGGTATCACCAAGATTTCAAGGACCCGCCGAAAAATTAGGCAATGTCTCAACATTGCCTGGTATTGAAATCCCTGATGCTATTAGGGATGGTGAAGCAAGTCTTGCTCGCCTTGTAGCAAGCATACCTCTTGGTTCTACCGCTTTAATTGACACTGAATTCCGTCTGCCCGGTATAGGTGATAAGCCAATACGGGCATCTTTTATAGAGAGTTCCGAACTTGCCCTAGGCCGTGATGAAGGCCGCCATGAGCCTCGATTTGGGCAAATGATACTTAATGGCGCCGGGTTGCATGAACGCCCAATCCTCGTGGCCATCAAGCCATTTAACGCATCAACTGACAATCACCCCGACATACTTTTGCGACGCGAATGGGGTACGAGTAATTATTTAAACAGTCTCAGTGACCGGCAACTTACCTACATACCTCTTGGTATATGGCGCACTAAAGAGGGCGTCAACAATTTGATCACCCTGTATGAACACGACGTTAAATCATACGACAACGTCTTCTGGGCCGATAGAGACCTTAGCCCCGAGGCTCTTCGAGAACAGACTGTGGAACACGCATTAAGCGACTGTATTCGTGGCCTCGGCTACCTACACGGCCTCGGTCTTGCGCACACAGACGCGGAAGCCAAAAATCTGGCTGCCAATTTTAGTGGTGTTCGCTTTATTGACCTAGAAGGTGTCAGGCACTTGCCACAAAAAGACAACGCGGTTACTGAGTCAAAGACAACCATCAACCTAATCCGAAACGACATTGAGACCCTGTTTGACTCAACGATCCAAGTAGACGAGAACCGTTCAGCTATTGCACCTGTCCTAGCTAAATCCAGCATCGACTACAACTTGGCCAAAATTTATCTTTCGGGTATTAGGCAAGCAAGTGTCGATGGCGGCATTAAAATGCCCGACCTACCGACTACAAGCCCTGAATATTTTAAGAACACTATCGACCACACGCTTAAAATCGCCAGCTCCCCTAGCCCGAGGAGCAACCAAGCACCTGTTCATTAGCCACTAACTGCTAGGTGCCACGGTAAAGTCTTACGACCAAACAGTCTATTCGAGGATGGGGTTGTTGTGATGCGTGGTGGCTTGGCTATATACGGTTTCCTCGTGTGCCACCGGCGTTGGGGCGGTGTCAGTTGGACGCTTTTTATATGATAAGCCAAGGCCATTAAGAACCATTCTTTGCCCGGCATTTACCTCGTTCAGGAAGGCAGTGATTCCTTGTTCAGGAGTCTCAATGTCTTTAAATTCTGGTAACCCTCTAAAGTAGGGTGTGGGGCATCCGTGAGGCATAATTAGAAATACTATACTACATTTGCTTTAGTTTTGCAAGGCTTTGGCGGCAGCGTGGGCGGTGCCGATTTCATCCCAAGGGTTTTCGCCGTTCGCACGTTCGATGGTCTTTTCGTGACCTTTACCGAGTAACAAGACAGTGTCGCCTGTTCCGGCTCGGTTGATTGCAAAGTTGATTGCTTCTGTTCGGTCGTGTACCAAAAACAAATTCTGTTCACTTAGTTTTCCTGCGCTTTCGGCGCCTTCGGCGATCTGATTCATAATGCCTACGCCGTCAATATCACGATCATCTTCCTCTGTTATGACCACTTCGTCCGCGTATTCACCAGCTAGTTTGCCTTGCACTGCTCTTTTAGCCTCGTCGCGTCGCCCGGCGCTACCAAACATAACGATAAGCTTGCCCTTAACGACTGGTCGCAGGTCCTTGAACAACTTTTCGAAGCTGTCTGGCGTGTGGGCAAAATCTACAATCACATCGAAGTCTTGCCCCTCGTCAATGCGCGTCATACGGCCTTCCACCGCCTGTAATGCGGCAATGCCGTGTTCAATCTGATCCTTACTTAGCCCCACTACCCGTCCGGTGGCAACGACAGCCAGGCTATTAGCCACATTGAAGCTTCCGGGTATGTTGCAAACAATGTTGTAGGTCTGGTCGCTAGCAACCGCCTGATACGTGCTGCCGGCGGGGGTTAGCTGCACGTTTTTGGCAACGACATGGCCAGTTTTTGTACCGTAGCCGATAGCGTGCAATACGTCACTAGAGAACAAACGAGCGCTCTCATCATCGGTGTTAACGATACCTGTCCGAAGGCCTCTTTTATTTTTGTTAGCTAGTTTGAACATCTTGCGCTTGGCGTCTCGGTAAGACTCGAACGTACCGTGGTAGTCCAGGTGCTCGTGGGTAACGTTCGTCATGACGGCCACGCTAAATGGCACGCCCCATACCCTGTTCTGGGCCAAGGCGTGGCTAGTTGTCTCCAGAACCAACCACTCGACGCCTTGTTTCCTCATCCATTTGAGGCGCTTCATAAGTGCCGGAACGGGCACATTAGTCATATGGTAGGTTTGCATACGGATATCGTCATTGGCACCATAGGCGACTGTGGTCATCATGCCAACGTTATACCCTGCCTCGCGAAGCATGCGATGGAGCATGTATGTTGTGGTTGTTTTGCCGTTAGTACCAGTTACCCCAATTACCTTAAATTTGCGGCCCGGAAAGCCGTATAAAAGGTTGTAGGCAACTGCTTCCCAAAGGTGCCCGATAGGCTCGATCTTCTTAAACAGGGTTGTTGGGATAAATACTTTGACTATTTTTCTGATATTCATGATCACTAGTATACAAAAGGCGGCCCAAAAGACCGCCTTGATTGTTGATGCCTACGGAGTATTAGCTATACTTCTGTACAATTGTTCTGACAGTGCGTTCTGACGGCAGCTCAATTGGAGCGCCCGGCATGATTACATTAGGGTCAGAGAAGTCATTTAGCTTGATAGTCGCGTCTTTAATCGCGTCAACAATGTATACATTAGTATCAAGCCCATAATAATCGACATAGTTTGCACTAATAGACCAGATCGATTCACCAGAGCCAATGACACCCACCTGTGTGTCACTAGAAATACCGGCTAAGTTAGCTTCTCGGATAGTCTGGATTGGCTTAGGCCGTCTAACTATGTCCTGGTGTGTTGAGGATTGATCCGTAGACGGTGAAGCTATGGCTGTTGGTGCGTCTGAGTTGTTATCGCGCTCTGCTGTATCAGAGGCCACCACCGTTATAAACGCTGCAGCAGCCAACGCACCACCAATGAGCGCAGCCTTACGGCGACTTCTATTATTTTCTGGCGATGGGTCCTGCCCCTCTGGTGTTTTGCTGGCCCTAACTATCGGCTCTGGCTTAGGTGGAGCAATCGGCGGCTCAATAGTCGCTGGGGGTAATTGTTCACTCGACCGCCCTTGATGATCATCACTTTCTAAATCAGCCGATAAGGGCTGTTCTTTTATCGTAGGCTTTGGCAAACGAGATTTGACCTTACGTAAGCCAGCAGTTCTAGCCACGCTAGCTGTTAAGACAATGGCGCTGCCGAGTTCTCTGTAGTCAACTGTCTTTTGACTGTTTTTATCTACAGCCTCTTCTTGTTCAGTCTCGGCATTGGTGGCTGTCGACGAGCCCTTAGTTATCGATAATTTTGTGAGTAGTGCGCCTATTCGTCCCCTGAGTGTGTGCTTTTCTTCTTCTTTTAGCTCGGCCTGCCTATCAAACTCCATTGCGGCTGTTCGAAGTGCTGGTTCGAGATGCATGTACTTGGGGTCAATCGGAGTGGGTGGCTTGGTGGGTTCAATCTTTTCTTGTCTAAAAGGAATACGGTTTGCAATCTTTTCCTTAAATGTAAGTGGCCTTGGGCGCGCGTAGCGTGTACCTTTAACCTCATGATCGATTCGGGCGACCTCTACCGGCCGGTCGCTGGTGGTCGACAATTTAGGTTTACCTGTATTGCCCACAGAATCTACTGTCTCAGGGGCTTGCCGACGACGTGGTGGAGCCGGTTTGATCTCTGGCAAGTTGCCTGTTAGAGTACGTCGCCGTGGGCCACGAGCAGCCGCTGTTTTAAGCGCTCCTCTAGCACTACTGATATCAGACCGTAGTTCGTTCTGATCCTGTAATACTGAGGCAATAAAACCGTCTGGTTCATCATTGGGCTGCGTAGGACGTTCCGCCAAGGCTGCAACAATCTGATCCTGGTGAGTAATAAGTTGTTCTAAGGCGAGCTTGGACACAAATCTACCCAAACGGTCATGGTGACGCCCATTTTCATCTACAGTAAACAACTCCACTCGTGGAATTAAATGCTGCTGTATACCGTTCTCTGCTTGCTCCATAAATCCCTACCAAACCCCGTTACCAAATAATGTAATTATGTATACATTATCAATTTATTGTTGTTTTGTCAATAGCTGAAGCGTATTTTAACACCTGTCGTGGTACACTATGTCCGTGAAAATACTTGGTATTGAGACTAGTTGCGATGAGACTGCTGCTGCAGTTGTGGAAGACGGCAAAAGGCTGCTGTCTAACGCTGTGTTTTCGAGCATGGACATTCACATTCAGTACGGAGGTGTCGTACCAGAAATTGCTGCGCGTAGTCATATGGAAGCTATTACCCCTGTTATTGACCAAGCTTTGGAGCAAGCCCAGTGCACCTGGGATGATATTGATGCTATTGCAGTGACCTATGGCGCTGGGTTGGGGGGTGCTCTTTTGGTCGGCGTCCTCACTGCTCGCACTTTGGCTATTACTAAAAACAAACCCCTTTACGGTATTAACCACGTTGAAGCACATATCTACGCTAACTTTCTGACAGAGACGGCTCTCGAGGGATATACACTGCCCGTCCGTGCACCGGGATTCCCCATGTTGGGTCTAATTGTCTCTGGTGGGCACAGCCAGTTAGTTATCTGGCGAGATCATTTTGACTATACGCTACTTGGCCAAACTGGTGATGATGCCATTGGTGAGGCCTTTGACAAGGTAGCTAAAATCCTCGGTCTGCCCTACCCTGGTGGCCCTTCGGTCGGAAAGAAGGCTCTGGAGGGTGATCCTTTTGCATATACCTTCCCTAAGTCCAAGATGGAGAACAAGTACGACTATAGCTTTAGCGGCATCAAAACAGCGGTTTTACGCAGAGCCCAGGCTGAAATTGGTGAGGATTACCGATTCCCCTCGTTCAAGCTGTCAGAGAGGCTTACAGAGGCTCAGAAGGCCAACATTGCAGCCAGCTTCCAGCGTATAGCTGTCGAGACGGTGGTAGACAAGGCCGTTCAGGCATTTGAAGAGTTCCAGCCCAAGTCTGTTGTCATCGGTGGTGGCGTGGCCTCCAGCCCAGAACTCCGCAAGCAATTAGCGGAACGCCTGCCGATTGAGATCCTCTACACTGATCCCAAATTATGTACTGATAACGGCGCCATGATCGCCACCCTAGGAAGTTTTCACGCTAAACTCGGCCAGCCCATAGCCGACCCCTACTCCCTCGAAATCGCCCCAAACTTATCGATGTAAAACTACATGCCGTAAGGGGTTACGGCGCGCTGGAAATATGACATACACCCACGTCTACTACGTATTGAGTCGTTATACTCTCGTGCTGATTTTTCTTTACTGATTTCTGTTTCGAGGTGTTCTGATGAGATATCTAGATCAAGGACAGAATTAAAGGTAGTGATGATCTCTTGGGCACGCTGAAGCTCATTTAGATTTGATTCAAAACAAGTCTGGTGACAATCTCTCGTCCTTTGATATCTTATAGACTCAGCCCAGCCATGTATCGCTGTTTTGCCAACAAAAATCCTATCTGCCTTTCTTGGGTCAAGCTCAATAGTTTCAACTTCTCCAGATACATTTTCCTCTGAAGTAACTGGCTTAACGCCTAAAACAAAGTTAACTCCTATGCCACTAAGGTAGTCCTTAATTCTTGTTTTAGGTTTTGAGTTAACTACGCCCCAGTGGGTATCTGCGACGATAGGCTCTCCTGGTTGTAAACTATCAAATAGAGCAACCACTTCTTCCTTATCATAGGCCTTTTGGCTGGTGAATCTCAGGGGTACTTCAAAACTACAGAAGTTAAGTGCGTTCAATAAGAACGCTTTGCCTGCTACGGGCCTACTCGTATGTTGTTTGAACCCCTTATACGCATCCTGCCATTGTCCTTCATAGGTAGTCGTAGCATCAACCCGGATTGCTGAAGCTTGTGCCTCTAGCCTTTGCGCCTCATCAAGGGCGCCCCTATATTCCCCTGCCCCTTCAAAGAATGATTGTAGCCTTACTTCCAGACCGTTAGTACGAGATTCAGCCATTGAAAACTCCTTTTACTTGAGTCTAGCACATCTTAACCTCTTGAAAAGAGCTTACGTTTATGATATACTTCACATTGAAAACAAAAAGTTCTGATTCGTTGGCCGGTGGGCCTAGCACCTTCGAAACAAACTTACATCTTGGGGACCTTGCAGAAAAGCTTTCACGTGAAAGCCCTTGTGCTTAGTTGCCCAAATTCTTACACAACTTCGTGAAAGGTGTTTCTATTTGTCTACTCATAATCACTTAACAGGGATGGTATACTGTTGTAGATGCAATTACCAAAAATTTACGAACCAAAAGAATACGAATCAGATATTTACGCCCTATGGGAAAAGAGCGGGGCATTCATTGCCGACCCAAACAGCGATAAAGAACACTTTAGTATCGCCATGCCGCCGCCAAATGCCACAGGTACCCTGCACGTCGGCCACGCCTTATTCCTAACTATCCAGGACACGATGGCTCGTTTTGCACGTATGCAGGGCAAAGACGTCTTATGGTTGCCGGGGACAGATCATGCCGCCCTAGCTACCAACGCCATTATGGAAAGACAGCTGGCCGATGAAGGGACTAATAAACACGAGGTTGGCAGGGAAGCCTTTTTAGAGCGTTTACGTGAGTTTATAGAGGTCAGCCGCGGCAATATTCGCTCACAAGTCCGTGCTATGGGCGCCAGTTGTGACTGGGGCAGGGAGCGATACACGCTTGATGAAACTCTAAACCGAGTTGTGTCAGAAGTGTTTACAATGATGTACAAAGATGGCCTGATTTACAGGGGTCATCGCATTGTTAACTGGGACCCAAACCTTGAAACAAATGTTTCTGATGATGAGGTAATTCGCCAAGATGAAGTAACCAGTTTCTATACCTTTAAATATGGTCCGTTCGAGATAAGTACGGCTCGCCCAGAGACCAAATTTGGCGATAAATACGTGGTTATGCACCCTGATGATGAGCGCTATAAACAGTACAACCACGGCGATACCTTTGAGGCGGAGTGGATTAACGGCACGGTGACTGCTACCGTCATCAAGGATAGCGCTGTCGACCCTGCCTTTGGTACCGGTGTTATGACCATCACGCCGTGGCACGACCACACAGACTTCGAGATTGCCGAACGGCACAATTTAGACAAGGAACAGATCATCGATTTTCACGGTAAGCTACTTCCGATTGCTCAGGAATTTGCTGGTATGCACATAACTGAGGCGCGCCCAAAGATCGTCGACAAGCTGCGTCAAAAGGGCTTGTTAGTACACGAGGATACAAACTACCACCACAGTATCGCCATAAACGAGCGAGGCAAGGGGATTATAGAACCCCAGATTAAGCTGCAGTGGTTTGTTGACGTTAATAAACCCGCCGTGGAGTGGAAGGGCAAAAAGCGCACCCTGAAAGAAGTTATGCGCGCTGTTATTGATGATCAAGACATCGCCATTATTCCTGAGCGGTTCAATAAAGTGTACTTTCACTGGATTGATAACCTGCGGGATTGGTGTATTAGCCGTCAGATCTGGTGGGGACACCGTGTACCGGCTTGGTACCGAGAGACAACCGACGGTCTAGAAACTTACGTTGGCGTTGAGCCTCCTAAAGATGATGGGTCTGAAGGCTGGCACGACTGGGAACAAGACCCGGACACACTTGATACCTGGTTTAGCTCTGCTATGTGGACCTGGAGTACTCTAATTGACCCCGAGCTGGCCCAAGACATGAACTTAGACATTGGTGAATTGCTAAGCAACAGCCCTGATTACCAGGCTTACCACCCAACTACAATCATGGAAACTGGCTGGGACATCTTGTTCTTCTGGGTAGCTCGTATGGTACTAACGACCACGTACGTAACTGGTGAAGTTCCGTTTAAGACAGTTTACTTGCATGGTCTAGTCCGCGCAGAGGACGGCCAAAAAATGAGTAAAAGCAAGCCGGAGACCATGATAGACCCGCTCGAGGTTATACCCGAGTACGGTACGGACGCTCTTAGGCTAGCACTGACTAGTGGATTGGCCCCAGGTAATGACCAGCGTATGAGTCGATCTAAGATCGCAGATAAACGCAACTTCTGTAACAAATTATGGAACGTTGCTCGGTTTGTAGAAGACAAAATCGGTGATGATTACGAGCTACGAGGATCACCTAAGGCCGAAACACCAGCAGATGATTGGATATTGTACAAGTTACAACAATCAACAGAGCAAGTTGCCGAAGCTTTTGAGTCTTGTCATTTCTCAGAAGCCAGCGAACTTATTTATCATCTGTTATGGGATGACTTTGCCGATTGGTACATCGAAGCCAGTAAGACCCACCTCAACAAGGGTGTCTTGGCATACGGCCTTGAGACTATCCTTAAACTAGCCCACCCGATAGTACCTTTTGTCACCGAAACTATCTGGCAAACACTCAAGTGGGAAGGGGACTCTTTGCTCATAAGCAGCGCTTGGCCAACGCCTGTCCACGCTAAGGAATCAGATGCGACTGATTTTGAACAAGTTAAACAACTAGTGTCTGAGGTCCGTTATATCAAGGGCGTCATGCACTTACGAGGAGGCCTACATTTATACCATTCCGGGGAACCATTCCTGGCCAAGCATGGTGAATTAATTGCCAAACTTGCGGGCGTAGACGCCGTTAAACAGGTAGCTGACGGCGATGGTCTACACCTGACAAGCGTTGCGTTAAGGTGCTGGCTCGATGTTGATCACGAGACAGCCAGTAACTTTGCTGCCGAGATTAAACACAAGCTAGCCGCACAGCAGAAGGTAATTGCAGGCCTACAAGGCCGTCTGAGCAACGACAGCTACGTTAAAAACGCTCCAAAGGCCGTTGTCGACCAAACACGTGATCAGTTAGAAGAAGCCACTACACAGCTCGAGAAACTGCAAGGCGAACACGAACGATTCGCTGGCTAATTACTGTTAGCTCATATTGCGATCAGGCATGAATGCCTGCCCACCTTCTTTTACCTTGGATGCAAAAGAAGCAAAAGATCATGGACTGCGTTTTGGCTCCGGGAATAGGTTCAAGTAATCTGGCCTAAAAATGTGGAACTCGGCCATTTGGGGCCTCAAACAGCCACATTTTCAGAACGCCCAGATTCTATGAACCTCTTCTCGGGCCAAAGCCGATGTCCTGGCCACGCCCGGACACCAAGTATCAATCGTTCGAGCGTGTTGGTGAGAATCGACAAAACCAATGCAAAGGGCCGTTAATCTAGTAATAATTAGTTCGCATGAACTCGTCGCCAACATAAGTTACTGAAGGCATTATATGTGATCGAAGATCTGTTATCTCTTGGGGGACCTCCACTCCTGCTACAAAACACATTCTTCTTCCGAGAGCTCCAACTGCGGTATCTTGCGCATTTTTGAGCTGCAGCGAATCATATATGTCTAAAGTGTCTGCTCCGGACCCTAAGCTGCTGACTTCGTATTGTTTACAGAGCGAGATGGTTCTCGAAAATACCGAGACCCAGTGCTTACTAACAGCACGACCCTTGTCTGAATTATAAAGATCGTTAACCTCTTCGGGTACCAATGGCAGTGCTTCTGTGGGATTTTGCTGGCTACCGTGTCTAACAAAGGCTGATATCTCCTCGTTATTTAGACAGATACAGCTTAGTATTTGAGACCCCGTAGTATTTGGGTGAAGCCGAGCAACAGATGGATTTGCTTTACGAAGTTTGTCCAAATTGGTGAGATAGGTATCTTGGAATTCCCAGTCTCTGCGACGGTCTGTCTCTAGTACAAGCTCTCCGAGCGCTTCATAACGTTCCGCATATTCCTCTGTCTTCAACTCTCTGAACTTTCTTCGAAGTATCATAATCAATAAGGATAGTAGAAACTGAATGAATAAGAAAGCTCAAGCAATTTGGTAAGCTTGATAATCGTGTTTCGAGGCTACTCTAAGACGTAAACTGTTCAGAGAATGGAGTTATGAGGGAATTCATAACTTCGTTATAGACAGAAAGCTGCTCATCGCTCAGCTCGCTACCAAGGTCTAGTCTAATACCTGAGTCAACCAGACTTAATGATTGTCGATTGCCAGAAAATGAGACAACTGATTCATACTCACTTACAAACTCATCTCTAACCCATCGCATCTGAATCTCATGGATAGCTCTTGTAGTATGGCTACCCAGGGGACCTGATACCGCTTCGGTGTTGATGTACCTAAAATTAGGCTGTAGCCCACTTTGATCAGGCCCAATACTTGAAATGGTTACCCATGGGGTAAATAGGGCAGCGCCAACGATTCGTTCGTCCTGCCTAAGCTGAATATCGCCAGGCTTACCACCGCTCGGGTAAGTGCGTTTAGAACCAGAGTGTATTTTAACGAATGCACCGTGAAGCCTCGGGAAGCCGTTGCGTTCAAGATTTGCTTCTCTTGCAAGCTGTTTCTCAAGCACTGTCACATTGCTGTTTGCAACATGGGAAACTGCACTCTCGTGTGATTCAAATTGTGCTTGTATGTCAGCACTCGGCTTAAAGTCCATTTAGTAGTCCTTTTATGAAGTAAATAATACAATATCACACAGGTTATGTCAAATACAGCTTGGCAGTTATTAGTCATATTTCGAAACTAGGCTTCGGGTTCAAGAGCTCTAAGAGGGTTTCTCTTCTAGACTAATATTTGCTACTTTTGCGGCAAAATTTGTTTGTAGTAAGGAGGCGTAACCGTAGTTACGTTGACGCACTACAAGCGGATTTTGGGCGAAAGTAGAGGATATTAGGTCAGGAGATGGAACCCTGTTCGGGTTCTAGGGCTACGCGGACGCGTTCTACGCTGATGTCTGGACGGTAATCGTCAAACCAGATGACTTTCCAACCCTGTTTTTCTGCTGCCATGAGGTTTGGGCGGGAATCGTCTATAAGTAGGATCTCCTCTGGGGCAACGCCAGCACGCTCCTGAGCAATCTGGAAGATTTTTGGCTCTGGTTTGACCGTCTTTTCTACTGATGAATCAACTATCTGATCATAGTGGACCCGCGGCAGAACACCTTCACGCATAAGACGATCAATGAAGCCCGGCATAATGTTGCTTAACAGGCCGATCTGATAGTTTTCAGATGCCCATGCTAGCAGTTCTTGCATCTCTGTTACGGGGTCAATTGCCTCAAAGTAGTAACTCTGCCAATCGATTGGCTCAATGCCCAGTCGTGCGGCAAAAGCATCGTTAAACTCTGACATAGTTCTGTCGCCACGGCAGGTTTCTTCGTTGAGGTGCCAAAAGGCAGTTTCTATAATATCTGCAGACAAGCCCGTGTCTTCTGCTAATCGCGTAAAGGCAGGGTGGAAAAAGCGGATTAAACAGCCGTTGATATCAAAATAAACAAACCGAACACCACTTTTACTGCGTTTCTTGAGGGTTGGGGTTGGCAGGGGAGGGCCAAAGTCACCCATCAGCTGATTGAGGTTAGTACTGAGCGCTCCAGCGATACTTTGGATAGTAAAGATTGAGGGTGCCTTAATGGCACCTCGCTCGATCTTGGCCAGGGTAGAGTAGCTTAAACCAGCCTTTTGACACAGCTCTTGCTGTGTTAACCCGGCTTTCTTGCGCGCATCCTGTAGTAGTCTCCCGAGACTCACCTCATCCATATAAACCGTATAATACCGGTTTACGACGGAAAAACCAAGAAATAACTAGTACGAAATGGCTAGTTGTTGTCTGGCATAAAGCTCAGAAGAATAAGAATAAAGAGGAAGAGGATAGCCCCTGCAACAGCGCCCATAGTAAGAGAAAGCTTGATGTTTCCTCCGCCAGTTGTTCTTTGTATCTTGTTATAAGACCAAGCCCCGCCGCCTAAGGCGACTAAAAGTGCAATCATATATCCTGCCATGGATTGAATTGTAACCTAAAAGGCTAGTTTTGCGGCAATTTCTGCTAGTTTTGCGTGGTCAGGCTCGTTCTTATGGTCTGGGATGGCATGGATCTCATCTGAAGTATCAAACGGAAATATTTTTACATGAGCGTGGTTGTCTACATCTAACCCTTCAATCAATACGCCGACTCGCTTTTTATCTGGGAAGACCTCGCGTATCCGACGCCCCACCTTTTGGACCGTCTCCATAAGCGCTTGGTACTCATCAGTTGATATATCCCACACAAAACTAACTTGTCTCTTAGGTACGACCAAAACCTGGCCTGGTTGAATCGGGTAAATATCCAGGAAGGCAAAACTGTGCTCATCCTCATAAACTTTATGGCAGGGGATGTCACCCCTAATAATCTGCGAGAAAATACTATCGTTCATACATATAGAGTAGGGCATAAGTTAATTCAGGTACAATATTGTCATGACACCACTACGAAAATTCATATATCAGACTACTGGAGCTTTTTTTAAAACCGCGCTTGTAACGGTACCTGTCGTATTTGCCATTACAGTTACACTGGGCAACCCAGCAGTAATTGAGAAAGCTCTCAAACAGAGTGGGGTATACGGCCAAGTTGTCGATACTGTGCTTGATAATTCGAAGGATCAGGTCAAAGACACTAACACCCAAAACCTATTAGACGATCAACAGGTCCGCGCAGCGGCCAAGAAGGCTTTTTCTCCAGAACTACTAGAAACATCTACAACCTCAGTGATTGACGGCGTTTTTGCTTGGCTACAGGGCAAGACTGCTGAGCCTGTGTTTAGTATCGATATCAGCAGTGCCAAGGCGTCCTTCGTACGGAGTTTAACGGACTATGCCCAGGCAAAGGCCTCTGCTTTGCCAGTTTGTACGCTTCAGCAGCTGCAGACGATTGACCTGAACAGTGACGTCTTGTCACTGCCATGCCGTCCACCCGGGGTAGACCCAGCCCAGGTTGCTAGCCAGTTTAACCAGCAAGTTCTGAGTAACACTGACTTCCTGGACAAATCAGTTATTACAAACCAGACTATTGCTGAACAAAATAACGGTAAGTCCCTAGCCGACAGTGCCCAAAACTTGCCGGCAGCCTATCAGTCCATCCAGACAGGCAAGTGGGTGCTACTTGTTCTGACGTTAGTCCTTGGCGTACTGCTTGTGGTGGCACGACGCGATAAGCGTGCTGGGCTACGGCATGTTTCGTGGGCTCTACTGATGTCTGGCATATTCTTAGCGATAAGTCTGATCGTTTACTGGTATGTCTTTAATAACGCCGCGCGAGGTCGTGTAGGACTAGAGGCAGTACAGGCAGCTTGGATAGATGGGAGCAGAGTAATACTTGGCGAGGCTAGCCGTGTTATAGGTACTTTTGCAGCTGTTTATACGGTTATAGGGGCCGTCGTATTACTGTTACTGAAACTACGGCCTAATTTGCTGCCAGGATACTCCAACACAAGCACAGTAGTACCGGCAACCAACGCACAACTTGATCCGATTGTAGACGACCAAGCTACCAAGCCCTCCAACTAGTCTGGTAGAATAACCTGGTTGGAGAGATGCAGGAGTGGTTGAACTGGACACTCTCGAAAAGTGTTGTGCTGCAAAGTACCCAGGGTTCGAATCCCTGTCTCTCCGCCAGGAGAAAATAGCTCACCCCTTGGTGGGCTATTTGCTTTTGGAAGAAGCGGGGCTTTGAACCCGGGTTCGATAAGCAAAGCCACGCACAGGAGTCGGCTCCGAGCATGGCTGCAGATTATATCGCTTTAGCGAATAATCCCTGTCTCTCCGCCAAAAATATTCCGCAAATGCGGAATGTTTTTATGTAAGGTGGGCTTTGTGCCAGCCCCACCATGTGCCAGCTGACATTACCATAATCACCAATAGGCCAGCGACTAGACTCCAGGCCAGTGGAATGGACGGTGGAGCCTTGATAAGGCTACTTTGGACTACCGCAAACAGTGTTTCTGGACTGTTATTAACCGTGATACCCGCCGAGCGTTGCTCGGTACGGCCATCCCGATAGTAGATACGGGCATCAACTGCGTGCTTACCGTTGTCCATACGGGTAGTGTTAAGGGCAAACGGTGGTTTAGCCGTCTCAAATAAATACGTTTCTTGTTCGTAATAGACCACTTTATAGACCTGCTGAGCTGCCTCGGCAGACATTAACTCCGGCAATATGTTGGCGTACCCGGAATACGGCTCGGTTATGACTGTGTCTGGCGCCAAGCTGGCTACCCGGTCATTAGTAGCGGCAGTTATGACTTTTACGCTAGTTTGGCTACTCGTCACGCCGCCAGGCCCGCCACATCGCAAGACAAAAGCAGTATCTGCTAGGAGTGGTCCGGAGATAGTAGAACCGTTAGCACCTAAATTGTCCACAACACCAGCGATAGCACAACGATTTACGTTACTAGCTTGCCAGCTTAGCGTAACTCGGCTATCCGCTTTAATCGTACTAGGGGAGGCTGTGAACTGTGTTATTGCCGGCACGTCGGCAGTTTGAGCCGCTGATTGTGGCAAGGCCTGCAGTTTGTCCCACGGGAAATTGTCTAGAGCAGTTGAGATAGCCAGGCTGGCGTAAGGGTCGGGCAAGCCGCGCGAGGTAAATGACAATGGATTTTCGCCAGTAACTCCAACAAAACTACCGCTGTTCCACACAATAAAGCCATAAGTTTGGGCAGCCCTAGCAATTGCTAGACCTGTGCTGTTTAATCCTAGACCATTTATGTTTATCGTTGGGTCCAGTCGTAGCCTGAGCCCCATAGGTGGACTACCAGCGTTAGATCCGCTAGTTTGTGTAGCTGGCCAGGTGAAGCCGTTAACCTGGGGTAAGGTTAGCCCTATCACATGATTGATCTGACCCGACTGTAACTCTTGGACACTCAGCTGGCCTGCGAGCAAAGCAAGGCCACTGGCTGATACACCGTAAGGGCTAGGAAAGACCCCGTCAGTCGCAGTTGACGTTCTGCCACCGGTGCAGGCCTGCCATTGGCCGCTTATATTACGTACGTGCCCAAACTCCCATACGGTGGCGCTGCTGGGCTGATAGACTACCATTTGCGCATTACTGCCTGGGGATGCAAAAAAGGGGACAGGGACTGCCAGCCACTGGCTTGCTAAATCTGGCGCAATACCCGAGCCACAATCCCACGGTACCACTGTTACAACTGGGGTGTCGGACTCGGCAAGATATACAGGGCTTGCGGCCGTGTCCTTATTTATACCCGTGGCGAATTGTCCAGCTTGTCTCGAGATGTCTGCTACTAACTGGCTGGAATTGGGATGAAGAGCAGTATAGGTAGGAATACTAGAGTTCCAAAAGCTACCGGTGGCAAAGCTGCTAACTGCAGCGTTAGCCTGTTGGACCCATATAGGGGATAGAAGACTGATAGCCAAGCTACCAAACGCAGTGAGTGTCACTAGCCCACCTAAAAAGCCAAAATGGAGGGCATGGATGCCCCGATGCCAGCGCGGAGTAGGGGTTTGCTTATACATGATGTTGTGTTTTAAATTCTTACCATAAGCGTACCATATGAGTTGCGGGTCCTGAAATAACAAAAGAACCCACCGCTACCGGTGGGTTCTTTCTAGCTCTTTAAGCTTCAACTACCAAGAACGGTTGTTGTCGCGACCGCCACGGTCACCACCGAATGAACGGTTTTCACGTGGGGCTTGTGGGCGAGCTTCGCTCACAATGATTGAACGACCAGCAAGTTCTTTGTTGTTAAGCTGTTCGACAGCGGCCTTAGCCTCGTCGTCACTGCTCATTTCCACAAAACCAAAGCCCTTAGAGCGGTTGGTTTCGCGGTCCATAATTACTTTTGCTGATACGACAGTACCGACTGTCTTGAAGAATTCTTCAAGCTCTTCGTCACGTACACTGTAGGCCAATGAGCCTACAAATAGTTTAGCTGCCATTTTGGGCATACTCCTCATATAACTTTCTCTGAGGTAGGATGCCCTAGCTGCTCCTCAAACGAAAACATTTTTACTAACTCTAGAACCGAGCTTATCTGCCGATCTTCTTATGGTACGGGGCACATTTTTTGCGAAGTCAGATCACTGTTTTAGCGACAAAAGGTAACTAGTTACATTGCGGAGCTAAACAGGGATATGACACGCTGTATACATATGGGGTAAGAAGAAGATCGACAGATAAGCTCTTTTAGCAGCTACATCTAGTCGTTAAACTATAACATGATTGGTAAGGTTAAACAAATACATGATTGAACTCCGGCAAACACAGGAGTACACTCAGCCTAATGAAAGAAGGTGAAGCGGGCTTAGGACAACGACTGGCACGAGCTGGTGCATGGGGCGGGGTTGGCTTTGCCATGAGTAGCGCAGCCGCAATAGGCTTTGCCAATCACGCTGAAACAAACGCAACTTTTGGAGCCCATGAGGTGGCAGTGAGCCCAACATTTGACGGCCACGCTACGTTAGACCAGCCGGGAGTTCTTAAATTGCGGTTGCCGGCTGAAGCACCCCTTAATTTGGGTGTGAATCTACGCATAACAGATACCCCCGACCCAAACACGGCAGTCCAACGTGATGTTTATATAGCAACTCAGCCCGAAGGAGAAAAGGACAACTTAGGCGAGGTTGTAAATGACATGCTGGTCGATAGCGCCCTAAAGGGTCTTGGTGTTGGAATGATAGCCACAGGGGGCCTGTTTTGGTACACATACTCGCGCCGTAAACACCCTGAGGGTAACGACACCGTTACCGGCAAAATAGGTGCGGGTGCGGCTATTTTCTCAATTGGCTGGGTGGCAGCAACCTACGGCATATCCGGTGGTATGATAAACCCCACCGACAATGACGGCCCCGATAAATGGTCAAAAGTAGCCGATCTAGTACCTGCTGTTCAAGCTGTTGATGATCCTCTGGTCAAACAGATCGAAGTTAATAAGACCGACATTTCAGCAAGTGCAATAGATATAATCAACGGGCTAGTAGATTCATTTAATAGCGGTAAGAAATTTTATGCAGATGTGGTGGAGCGTGTCCCAGACATAATATCCCAAATCCATCAGCCTGAAGATGGCCAAACCGTAGCTGTGATCGTTTCTGACAGACATGACAATATACTTATGGATCCTGTCATTAGGACCCTAGCAGACGCCGGCGGGGCTACCATGGTAATCAGCCTTGGCGATGATACTTCGTCTGGCGAAAGCTGGGAAGCCTTTAGTATCAACTCGCTAGATGAGGCATTTGGTGACTACAAATATAAAGTTGCAGTGACGGGCAACCACGACCAGGGGACATTTATACCTGAAGCGCTTCAAGAAAAAAATTGGGTAATGCCTAACGACGAAGTCATTGAAGTTAACGGTATCGCTTTTGCTGGCTCTAATGACCCCCGTAGCAGCAATTTAGGACATGGCATTAAGACTGTTGGTGAAGAAATCGGTGACCAGTCACAAGAACTAGCTGCAACAACTTGTGACCCAGAAAATGTAGATAAACATATTACTCTGTTGACTCATGACCCAGAGGCGGCTGTTGACCCCGTCTACCAGGGCTGCGTAGATCTGGCGCTGTCTGGTCACAAGCATGTACAGATAGGCCCTGAGGTTGTATCCGGGCAAAACGGTCAAGAAGCAACCACTTATACAAATGGGACGACTGGCGGTGCAGCCTTTGCAATGGCGCTGGGCGGTAAGCCCAGGCGCGACGCCCAGACAACACTTGTAACATGGGAGGGGGGCATTCCGGTTGGTATCCAACCCATTATGATTCGTACCACGGGCGAAATCGAGGTGTTGGAATACTGGGAGCTACCAACTGACACTCCAGTTGTAGAGGCAGCAGGCCAAAGACAACAGGCTACTTCGCTTGACCGTAGGCCGTGATAAACTTTTCTACTAAATCACGGGCAGTTCTGTCCTCTATCTGTTTAGGTGGGGTCTTCTTGAAGTAAGCGGCTGGCTCGATGATAGCGCCTTTAAGGCCGTTGTCTAAGGCTAATTTAGCACAGCGGATAGAGTCAATTGCCACTCCGGCAGAATTGGGCGAATCTTCTACGCTCAGGCGAAGTTCGAGGTTCATTGGTATGTCACCAAAGTGATTGCTCTCTATCCTAAGGAAGCAAACCTTATTATCCTTCTGCCATGGCACATAGTCTGACGGGCCAACATGTATGTCATCGTCCGCGATAGTCTGGCCCCGGGCCTCGATCTGGGACCTAACAGCGTTGGTTTTACTTAGCTTTTTACTGGACAAGCGTTCGCGCTCTAGCATATTCATAAAGTCAGTGTTACCACCGGTGTTGAGTTGGTATGTCCTCTCAACCTTCATGCCACGATCTAAAAACAAATTAACAAGCGTGCGGTGCACAATCGTGGCACCAACTTGGGCCTTGATGTCGTCACCTATAACTGGCAGGCCTGCGTCCTCAAACTTCTTAGCCCATTTTTCATCAGACGCGATGAACACTGGTATGCAGTTCACAAAGCCACAGTTGGCATCAATGGCTGCTTGGGCATAAAATTCGGTTGCTTCCTGTGAGCCAACAGGCAAGTAGTTGATAACCAGCTCTGCGCCACTATCCTTTAGTACCTGCACAACATCTACAGGCTTGTCGTTTTCATCAACCGGGACTACCTCGGCTGTGTACTTATTGACTCCGTCAAGACGGGGACCACGCGACACAACGGTGCCAATTTTGGGTACCTGGGCAAAGATAGCTGTGTTGTTGGGTGACTCATAAATAGCTTCTGCCACGTCTTTGCCAACTTTATTACTGTTCACATCAAAGGCTGCCACAACCTCTATGTCCCTAATGCGATAACCGCCAAAATTTACGTGCATGACACCTGGGATAAACTCATCATCCTTGGCATTTTTGTAGTATTCAATTCCTTGAACAAGGGAAGATGCGCAGTTTCCAACGCCAACAATAGCAACTTTAATTGAACTCATAATTAATTCTCCTTCAGCTCAAAGAGTACGAAAATGTATCTTATAAATCCAATATATAGTTTTTATATTGCTATAATATTTATATATGGAAGATCGTTTGCAAAAGTTCGCTAGATTAGCAGAAGTTGGTAATTTTACTAAGGCCGCAAAATTGCTGCATATATCCCAACCGGCCCTATCGATTGCTGTTGATAAGCTAGAGCACGAACTGGGCACAAGCCTACTAATTCGTGGTAACCGAAAGCTTGAATTAACAGAGGCGGGCAGAGCAGTCTATCAGTCTGCATTGGAGCATCAGAACATTTCCGATCACTTACGGGCCAGGCTTAATTACATCACTCATAAACGTCCGGCCGTGACGATTGGTATGACCGACAGCGTGGCCGCCGTACTTTGTGCCAGCTCAGCATTTGACGAGCTCGAAAGTAATACTGATGTCACAATTGTGGTCAACAATTCCAAATATCTTAGGGATGCGGTCGAGCAGCGTCAGCTAGACTTGGCATATGTCGTAGATGATGGAGCCGAACATCGTAACTTGTTCATCAAGCCTGCAGGCCTAGAAGAATTAATGCTGGTTTGCCTGCCAAGTCTACAGGGCGGGGCCGAATCAGATATTACAGAGGGTCGGCTGTATAACCTTATAAGCTACGACAAGCCGTCTACTACCTACCGCCATATTCAGCAAGCTTTGCAGACTAGAGGTATCAAACCTCATGTATCTCTGTTCTCTACCAGCCCAGACGTAATGCTAACCATGGTGCTGCGTGGTAAGGGCGTTGGAGTTTTGCCGCAGTTTATAGTCCATGACTATGTTAAACAGGGGATTCTGTCATATCTGCGGCAAAACGACGCCATCATGGCCATCGAACGCCCTGTATGCCTCGTACAGCCCGCGGGCAAATCGCTGCCTGAGTATCTACGCAATTTTGTAGCTGGCGCCAAAATAGGCTAGTAGTCATTGGCCTAAAAACTATGCTTTGAGGTGGGTTTGTTTGATACACCCGGCAGACGAGTGCACATCTACAGCCGTGCTCGGAGCAAGCACCAGCAACGGGCAGGAGTATAGCTTCACGCAGAGAAACACGATGTTTCTCTGGTTCGGCATATAGCCGTTTGGTTGCCAAAAATTCAGGCAACCAATCCGTTATCGAACTGCTTCACAGATTCGAGAACTCGCTAGCGAGTTCCACCAATATAAAAACCCCTCTTTCGAGGGGCTTTTATATTGGTGCACCCGGCAGGAGTCGAACCTGCGACCTCTTGTACCGCAAACAAACGCTCTATCCAGCTGAGCTACGGGTGCAAATTTTGGTGAGCGAATCACCTGTGATGATAAATGTACTTCCACCCAACTTCTTGGATAGAGCGGTGCAGATTATTATTTCTGCGGCACACCGCGCCAGCTGAGCTACGGGTGCGCGTCGATGCGTAATGCTATGTTACCGCAAGTTGTCGACAAAACAAGTTTGCTCGTCAACTGTGGGTAACCTTGGCAAGCCCTTTGGACTTGCTGTTCAGCGTGTTTTAATCGCAAAACAGACCCAATATTACCATATTTAACAGATTAAATCCATAGTTTTATCGCAGTTCGCGCACCTACCCTTGCACTTGGATGCAGAAACCGATCTCTCTGCGAACCGGAGCGAGCCGTACTAAAGTACGATGAATGAGGATCGTAAGGAGGAAATCGACTTCTGCGCCAAGAACACTGGCGGGTTGCCGGCTATGCTGGGAAGCAGGCCAGTGCAGTGCATGGGTAGGGGTTAAAAGCGGATGCGGCTCATTAGCCTATCTACAAGGTCTGGCTCTTTGTTCTCATGTGGCAAATAAGAGCCAAGGGTGTTAATAATGGCGTCTTCTTCTTTAGGATCATAAAAAACGGTAATGGGTGGCAAAAAACGCTTAAGTGGCAGAAGCAAGACAGATGGCAACGGGCCCTCTTCGACAATGGCAAACGATTTAAACTCAGCAAAAGGGTAATGTCTCTGGCCGATTGTGATTCCGGTTCTATCCACCTGGTAATTAAGCACTCTCGGCGGGCGGGCGGCAAACACGCCAAACGTAGCACCAGCCACGCCAACCATAACTGAGGCGACAACGTCCTTAGTTAACAGATAGACCACCCCGACTAGGACAAATAAGCCAACCCCCAGCAATGCGAACCAGGCCGAGCCTTTGTTGTGCGCAATGTATTCTGAAGCCGTCCACTTTACGGTGGCAGGTGAATTAGGGCCAGCGGCAGTGGCGTCTGTACCCATTGTGTCGTCTTGTGCAAACTGCCAGCTGGTGTCAGATTCTTGGGCTATGTTAGGTTGTGCAGTCGGCGTGGTTGCGTCAACGACAGGCTGCTCAACAGAAGCATCGACCTGTTTTGTGGGTTCAGGAACGGGTGGCTGGCCGCCTGGCGTGATTGTTTCTCCCGGTTGCAATGGCATAAGCGTATTGTATCTTATTTTTGTATGAGTCTACCATAAAATACTAGACATAACGGGTCTGAAGGCGTATCTTTCTGGCATGACTTCACCAGCAGAGATTTCGCCTGGGCACCAACTTTGTAGAGAATTAGTACGAGCCATACATCTTGAGACGGGTAGAGCACCTGACCTCGGTTTAATACTCGAGAGAGTTCCTGCGGCGCAGGTTGCTGCCAGGGCAGTAGTGAAATACTTGTTTGATGACGTGCATAGTGGCCACGTTACCATCAACGAATTCTACGGCTTCGAGCCTAAATTGGACGTCAGCAACCCTCAAACCTGATAAACAGCCTAGTATAATCACGATCATCTGGTATAATTTCAATCTGTTACACCGAGTAGCCACGGAGAGGTACCCAAGTGGCTGAAGGGGATGGTTTGCTAAATCATTAGGGGGGCGCGAGTCCCCGCGAGGGTTCGAATCCCTCTCTCTCCGCCAAACTAAGAAAGTCTGCCTGAAAGGTAGGCTTTTTTAGTTTGCTGACGACAGGGTGTTAGAACCTGGAAAGGCTCAGGGCTAATATGTCTCACACCAATCTTTAAAATCCAGCTCTTATCTGTTAGAATAACTGAGTTCTGTCAGGGAGAGGTGACCGAGTGGTTTATGGAGCCTGTCTTGAAAACAGGTGTGGGGCAACCCACCGAGGGTTCGAATCCCTCCCTCTCCGCCAGTAGAAAAACAGTCATATCGAAAGATGTGGCTGTTTTTCTAGTTGTAAAGAAAGACTCTAGCCGCAGTTGGATAAATAACAGCTCTCGCACGAGTTTGCATCGGTGGGGCTTTTATTATTTTTGGGCGAATACTGCTGCGTTGACCTGTTTAGCACCAGCCTGCTTCAAAAGCTTTGCAGCCGCCTCTACGGTCGCCCCAGTGGTCAGAATGTCATCAATTATCACAATATTCTGCCCAGTGACACGTTTGTTAGTCAGTCTATAGTTGTTACTGGCCTGCTTGATCCTCTGTTTGCGAGTAGCCCCTACCTGGCGAGTTTGTCCCAGGCGCACAAGCAAGGGAGACATAGTGAGGCCTCGCAGTTTTGATAGCTCTTTGGCAATCAACCTGGACTGATCATAACCCCGTACGCGCACCCGGCTAGTCGCGGTTGGGACATAAGTGATTAACGTGTCTTTAGGCAAGAAGGGCACCGACTCGTCCAGCAGCCGGGCTATTACCCGGGCTGCCGCCTTTTTACGGCCAAACTTCAACTGATAAATTAATGTTTTTGTAACATCGCCATACTGGCCTCTGGCCCATACAAACTTTAGGCGGCTATCTGCCCGGCATTTTTTACATACAGCGCTGTCCTGGCTCACACTATTGCACCTATAGCAGCGTTCCGGCAGGACGGGTATTGCGTCCGGCAGACACCAAGCACAGAGTAGAGACCCTTCCACACCGCAAACAAGGCAGATATGTGGAGCAAAGATACCAATTATAGGGTCAAGCATGACTCAATCATATCAATATTTAGGCGCTCTGTACCCGTGAATGATCTGTAGGACAAGGGGTGTTGTGTTTAATGTGTTGTAAATAATCCTCATGCCTGTTGCACCTCTGGAGGCTCGTAAGTTATACTGAGGAGTAACAAAAATTGCAAACATCTTAAGTGATATAAAGCGTATCCGCCAGTAGACAAATGCGTCTGCCGGCGAGACTGACAATCAGATTGGTCTTACACTAAATTGGAGGGTAACAACTATGGCGCGACGTAGCCGCGACGAAGATCTGCTGATGGAAGATGAACTTACCGCAGCATTCCTGGGTGAGGATGATCTGCCAACTGGGGATGACAGCTCTGCAATAGCAGCCGCTGTTCCAGCTGACGAATGGGACGAGGACGATGCTGTTCCTGGCCAGTTAGCAGTTGACGTATACGAAACTAAAGAGCGTCTTGTCGTTAAGGCACGTACTGCTGGTGTTAACAAGCACGACCTTGATGTCAGCATTGCCGACAACACACTTAGCATTCGTGGCACGCTTTCTGCAGGCAACGAAGAAGATGTAGAGAACTACTTTGTCCAGGAATGTTACTGGGGTGAATTTAGCCGTAGCATTTCATTGCCCGTACCAGTTAAAGAAGATGAGATCGAGGCAGTCCTCAAAGATGGCGTCCTTACTATCAGCTTTACTAAGGTCAAGCAAGATACGGTCAAGAAGATCCAGATCATGTAGTACCAATCAATTAGGTACATTAAAACCCCCTCGTTTACCCGAGGGGTTTTAATTTGGGAGTAAGTGCTACTTAATTCCCCAACAATAAAAGCCCCTCGGAAGGGGCTTTTATAACTCGGTACTTATTTAAGCGCCGGCTGTAAGTGCCTTGGCAAGTACAAACTTGACGATAAACTGCGCAAGCGCGACCACCACAAGACCAATAATGGCATATAGGATGGTGTTCTTGGCACTGGTAATATTGTTGGAGTCACCAGAGGAGGTGATGTACTTAAGACCACCAATGATGATCATAATTACAGACACAACACCCACGACAAGCGAGAAGATGTTAATGATCAATGTAATCAGGCCGTTAACCTTACCTGAAGCATCTGCTACGTCGTCACAGGTTGCGCCACTGCCAGCCTGAAGGTTAACGCCGTCACAGAGTCCGTTCTGTATCTGCGCGCCCGCAGTTGCTGGTACTAACACGGGTACAAGCAAAAAGCTCGCTATTAGTATCGGTTTAATGAAGTTTTTAATTGTTTGAATCATCTAGATTACCTTTCTTATTTCTTTGATTACTTATATCACAAGCACAATGGCTCGGCAAGGGAAGATTACTTCAAAGCCCGTGCCAAAACATACTTAACGATAAACTGGGCAAACACTACCACTACAAGCCCAACAATGGCATAAATCAATGTTTTCTTAGAATTAGATATCTCCGACGCATCACCCTGGGACGTTACGTACTTGAACCCAGACACAATTATCATTACCACCGCTATCACTCCAGCCACTAGGCTGATTATGTTAATCGCGACATTGATCGTTTTGTTGACACTCGGCCCGTCAGGGTCATTACAATCGCCACCACTCGGGCTGATATCACCGATTGCTCCACAAGCCTGCTCTTGTGATGTTACGGCAAAATAGGATGGTTGCGCAGAAGCGGGTTCTACACTTGTGAGCAAAATGCCCCCGAAAAACATTGTGAGTAAAGTAAGTTTGATTATCCTCATTTGAAGATCTTCCCGATTGTGAATAGTATGACCCACCTGGACAATACCGCAACAACCAGCCCTACAATAGCATAAAGTATGGCATTCTTTGCGTTATTTACCTTCGTAGAATCACCCGTAGAAACCATGTATTGTATGCCGGCAATTATTATTACAATTACGGCTGCAATCCCTATGACGAACGCCAATATGTTAACTATTTTCACAATTATGCCGTTCGGCCCATACAACGAGTTGTCAGTACTGGTTTGCTTATTGTCCTTTTCTTGGCATACCGTAGCACCGGAGCGGTTCTCGCACACCTCGGCCAAAGGATCAAAGGCAGCTAAAGCTACCGAGGAAGCCGAGCCGACGATAAACGCCGTAAACAGTCCGGCAAATAGTAGGTGTATTCGCCGTATCATACTTTCTTCACCACAAAACTAACTATGCTAAATGCCGAGGCAGCAATAACAAGTCCAATTACTGCGTAAAGGATAGTGTTCTTTGCCTTTGCTACAGCCGATGGATCCCCGCGTGAGGTTATATACTTTAGCGCCGCAAGCATCAAGATCACCAGCGCGACCCCGGCCGCTAAAGCGAATACAATCTGAAATGCCGTGTCTATAGAGCTCTTCTGAAGATCGCCTTTAGGAATATTAAAGTTGTCCTTTGTAAGATCTGCTAGATATCTCATGTTATTAGTTGGCCCCCTATGAATGAAACTATACCCGTCGCCAATATGGCAACAACAAGCCCAATTACTGCGTTCAGTATTGTCTTCTGCGCGGCTGCGGCTTTATCTGGCTCGCCCTGACTAGTTATATATAAGAACCCGCCATATATGACAAAGCCAACCGCTACGATTGCACCCAGTCTCAACAGAATCTCCACCACGGCCAGTAAAACTGCTGATATATCGTTAGGGAACTTAAAATCAAGGCTACAGCCATTCTCATCGGTATGAGTGTCAATATATTTATACCAAGATGGCAGTAATTCAATGCCCTTCGATGTGCAGCTTCCGACGGCAAATTGTGTTAACGAAGCCAGCATCTACAAGATACCCCCAGGGACCAGCCATTGTAGTAACGCAAAACCAAAAATAAATAGAAGCAGCGCAATTATGGCATTAATAATTTTTTGCTTAGCTGCCTGGACTTTGCCCGGGTCAGGACCGGCCATAGAGTACTGAATCCCACCTATGATGATCATCATTATTATTACCACCGCCGCGATTGCTGACAGGACATTTGTAACAACTATAAGAATTTTAAGTATCCCGCAATTATCCTCGTTAAGCTGCTGGAAGCTGACTCCCTTGCAGTCTCCATCTCGTTGCTCTTGACCGAGAGAGCCGAGGTCAGTCGTACCAGTTCCAGAGTTGTCATTGTTGGTATCGCTAGGGTTTGTACAATGGATAATAAAGGACTGTCCTTCTCCCTCTGTGCTGACCGTAACCTTACAAGGACCGCCGTCAGAGTCATCACAGCCTGACGACTTATACTCTGAGTACTTCTTGTCGGGGTTTGAGCCAGAGCCACCCTTGTTGTTCCATTTTGTTATACAGACCGCCACAGCGTCCTCGCCGGGGCAGGCAACATCTGAGTCAGGACTACAGACTGCACTAGCTTGGCCCGGAAGCATGAACGAGCCAACACTGCTCAACAACATGGCCGCTATAACTATTATGAATTTATGTTTTAAGAACTTCATTTAAAGTTACTATATGGTGATTGTTACGTTTTGGCAATATAACATGCCTGTTCCGTGAGCTAATTGCGCTTACGCAGGCTCTGACATCATGATATGATTGTAGCGAAAGAAAGATAATGGGCATCCAACAAAAAACTAGTCGATTTTTAGCCATAGCCTTTACCGCAGTACTCCTTCTTGCCGTACTGCAGGGAGCTGTTGTATATGCCGTATCTGCTTCGACAGGGGGAGGGAGTGACTCTTTTGGTGGTCAGCCCCCCACGCAAACGATTTCCAAACAACTTGAGGATACGATAAAGAAACACCAGCGCTATGAGTGGCTCAGGGCCTGTTTCCAACAAAATGATATCGATACGATCTACCCGTCTGAGATGGAGTCGTGGGATTTCTTTCAGAAAGACAATGTCGGCAAGATGGTGAGAAACCAAATTGTCGGTAACATATATGGCCCAGGTGACGATGCAATAGTAAGTTGCCATACGGAAGACTCGGTCCGTGACGCATTTGCGCTTATTGGCTTTGATTCATCAAAGCCACTTGATGTTTTTTGTTCCTTAAAGGGGTCCTTTAATAAGACTGCTAGTGGTAAGGACGGGTGTTTGAGAAATCCCGATGGCTCCGACTGGGACAATTCAGAGGAAGACAAAACTCTCGTTCGGAAATCATTCGAAGCGTTAGTGAACACAAAGTCCCCTGAGGTAAAATCATTCTCCCCGGCTCAGGAATACCTTCGTTACTATGAGAGTTTTATGGAGCAGTGTATAACTGAGCCTCCTGTAGCATACCCAGCTGGCGACGACCCAGCCGATAATGATTCTCGTAACTATAAGATACCAGTGGTCACAAGACTGAGCAGTGGTGAACATTTAGTTGGGTACTGGCTGGGTTATGGCAAAACTGACGGCACAAAGGTAGCAATTGCAGCGACTGCAGATACTCTCACTACAGCCTCAAGTACATATAAGGGTGATTCTCAAGAAGCATACGGTAAGGTATCCACCTGTGGTAAAGCGGTGACTGGGGCAAGAGACAACGCCTCAGCCTATAAAGCATACCTCGACGGTCACCCAGAAGAGGGTGAGATTATCGATCTGGCAAGTATTTCGAAGACCACGGGTAGTGCTAATTCTAAAAGTTGCTACAGCGAGAGCGGTCCACTTGGCTGGTTCCTGTGCGGCATACTTGAAGCAATTGATGGAGCAATAACTCATCTTGATCAAGCGATAAACGACCTGTTGTTTATAAATAAAGATAATTACGACAACCCCAACATAGAGGCAAGCTGGGCCATTATGCGTAATATTGCATTCATAGTTCTAATCCCAATGATGCTGTTTATGGTTATCGGTACGGCTATAGGTTTTGGACCTTTCGATGCCTACACGGTAAAGAAGGCCCTGCCGCGTATGTTGGTAGCGGTAGTGTTCATAGCCATATCCCTGCCACTTACCCAGTTTGGGGTACAAATCAGCAATGCGGTAGGCAATGGTGCGGGTAACCTAATAATGAGCAGTTCAAACAACCCGGTCGAAAGTCTTTCTAGTATTCTTTCAGACCGCGGTACGGGCGGTACTTTTGGCGGGCTGGTAGCAGCAGGCGCGGGTGCTTCTATAGTGTTCACTACCATTGGTATAATCGGGAGTTTTGCGCTGGTGACTATGGTTGCGCTTTTGATAGGTTTTGTAATACTTGTCATGCGTGAAGTACTCATCCTTCTGCTAGTGGTGATAGCCCCACTAGCTATTCTGGGATGGATATTTCCTGGCAATGACAAGTTGTGGAAAATATGGAAGACCACCCTTATTGCCATGTTACTTATGTATCCACTAATAGCCGTATTAATAGCATCCGGCAGGTTTGTGGCAGGGATAGCGGAATAATATTATGTCGAACGATCTAGTAGTTACTCTAATCCAAGTCGTAGCCTATATAACTCCGTACTTCTTAATACCTGCCACCTTCAAATTTGGCATGGGTGTGTTTGGTAATCTGGCAGGTATGGTCAACGATCGTAGCCGCGGCTTCTTTGACAAACAGCGTAAGTTCCGCCAGAACAAACGAGCACAGACCTTCCAAAACTCAAGAAACAGCAACCGATTTAAGGGCAAAAATGCTCTATCCAGGAGACTTAACCGCGGTATAGGTTACACAACGAACCTTGATAAAGCAGGTGTCAATCCTATGAAAGCCCGTGCCAATATGCGTGCCGCACTAGCCGAACGTGACCTTGCTGGCATGCAAGAGAATATGGAAAAGAATGCTGCGTTCAAACCATTTATTGGGAATGATGACTTGCTTGCCGCCGCAACAGCTGGGCGTGGTACCACTGCAGATGCCAAGGCCTTTCTCCAATCAAAGGGCCAAAGCGGGAAGGAGCTCCAGCAAAACCTATCACACATTACTCGGGCAAAAGAGAGCATGGGCGAACGGCAATTTGCTATGGCGTCGGCCGTTGCCAATGCCTCAACGGGCACGGGCTATGGCGGTGGTGCGGGTGAGATGCTTGATACGCTCATGAGGGCCTCTGGCGGTGATGCCAGCCTATACGGCAACATGCTAGCCCAGGCCAAGAGCAAGGCAGAGGGCGCAAGACGTTATGACCTTGCGGGAGCTGGCTATGGTGACATGTACGGTCAAATGCAAGCAATCGGTAGGGCAGCCAATCCTGCGGATCATGCAGCGGCAGTTGAACACGCTAACGCCTTCCTGGCTGATCGTGCACTTGACACTCAAGGGCCCGGAGCAATGCTCGGTGGACGTGGCCAGTCGGTTCAAAACCTTATACCTGCAATGCAACGACGGCTTGTTAGGTCACGCGAGGCAGTTGAGGCAGTGGCAAACGGCACCCCAGAGATGGTACCCGACGGAGCTGGTGGTACACGGGCGCAGACTATGGGCGAAGCAAGAAGGCAATTCGAGCAAAGCCTTGCGTCAACGGCTGGTCTTTTGGATGTTGCCGCGCAGGTTAGCCCAGAGAATGCCCGTATGCTTGCTGACGGCTTATTAAGCGGTAATGTCGACTTAGCAGCTATGCCAGCTGGTGCACGTGATGCAATAGCAACAAACCCAGATGGCACCAGAACGGTTGCAACAAATGAGACATGGGGCCAAATGATTGAACGCTATAGGCAAAGTAACGACTTTAACGAGATGCGCCGTGAATATGGTGCACAGCAAATGAATCAATACCGAAGTTCTCAGGCGGCCGCACAGGGCACACCAGGGGTCACACCACCAGTCATACCTTAGCTCTTATAGTTGACTTTATATAGCTCTTATGCTATTATATTTATATGAACGATCGTATCTCCTCACAATTTGGCCTGTATGGCAACACGAACCGTCCCCCAACATATCGTGACAAACCCGCTGAGACTCCAGTACCGGATGCTTTTATTGCAGGGCCCCCAACTGATGAACTTCTTAAAATACAAGATTTTGGCGCCGCCGAACGATGGGATATCGTTAACACTAACCCGATACCTGAGGCCCGCCCATCGTTACTGGGCTTAAGGGGTTTTATCCTGGAAAGACGGCTTAGCCATGAGCAAAAGCTAGTTGAGAAGCAGGCCGAAAAGGTTGATGTAATACGCGGTATTGCAACGGCAGTAAGGCAGGGCAAGTCATATATGCATGAAACCAACCCTACGAGACCATCGAGCATCCCAGACAGGATAGCTGCTTGGCGTATCGAGAGTATTGAATATAGCAGGCGGGCGCGTCAGTCCAGGGCAAACCACCTTGTAAACACAGTAATCGACACTAAGGGGCCAAAGCCAACAAATAGACTTGGTGAATATATTGATTCCGATTCTCCAGGAGAGCGTACCCCTGGCAAGAGAACCCTAGGAGATAGGTGGAGTATTCAAAAAAACCGTGCCCTAAAAACAGCTATAGATGCTCGCAATAATGAGGCAGACCGCCAGGTTGAAGATATTGTGTCAAGGCCCGTTACAAAACTCGAGAGAGCAGTAAGAAAGCGGGAAGAGCTGGTTGTAAAAGCCGAGGCGGTTCGTCTTGCCAAAGCACGTAAAGCACGAATGAAAGCCGCTCGCCGCTCAACAAGGTAAAGCCTCTTGATCATAGTAAAACCTAACCTTATACTGTTTACGCCACGATAAATAGACTATCAATAAAATTTGGTAGTCTATTTAGTTTATGGCAGAGACATAAACTATAGATTATACTTAAGCGGTAATGGCTACTTATAAAGTTATCCAAGATATTGAAGCAGAGGATAAGTTACTTGGTTGGATGACACCAAGGCAAGCTATCTACGCCGCTATTGTAGTAGTGTCAGGACTGCTGTGTTTTATGTTGGTAACTAAGGGTGCTTGGTGGCTGGCAGTTCCTATGCTCCCGCACATGATCTTATTCTCTGTCCTGTCAGGGCCTTTTGTGCACGACCAGCCATCGGAGATTTGGTTGCTTGCGCGGATCCAGTTTTTCCTGAAACCCCGTAAGCGCATATGGGATCAGAGCGGTCTAAAGGAGCTTGTTACGGTTACAGCACCTAAAAAAATAGAGAGGGTCCTAACAGATGGACTTAGCCAAACCGAGGTTAAAAGTCGCTTGCGAGCACTTGCTGACACTATAGATAGCCGTGGCTGGGCAATAAAAAATATCAATGTTAACTTGTATACTCAGCCTGGCTACGCAATGAACAATAGTGACCGACTAATCGATACCTCAACTCTGCCCAGGGAGGTGCCAAATTATGACATCACCGCTCAGGACGACATATTAGACGAACGTACCAATCCCGCCGCCCTGCAGCTACAACAAATGATTAATCAATCTGCCCAAAGCCACCGCCAACAGGTGATTGCACAAATGCAGCAGACTCCTACTCAGCAACCTACAGTGCAACCAGCAACCTACTGGTTTGCTGATCCGGGTAGCCCAATTGCACCATCATCAGCCAACCCACCTCTCAGTAAACAGGACGAAGAAGCACTTTTAAAGAAGTTGCATGACGAACAGAATGCAGAGGACGTAACGGTTAGCCATCTAAAAACAATTGAGCCATTATCTGCTGAGCATAAATCACACAAGAAGCAGACCAAGAAGAAAGCCCCCGAGCCAGCCCGGACGCCTTTTAGCCCCGCAACACTAGAACTAGCCAATAATGATGACCTGAATGTATCCACAATTGCCAGGCAGGCTCAAAAAGCTAACCAGTCTGAACTTGGCGACAATGAGGTGGTTATTTCCTTGCATTAAAGTGCTATACTTAAGCGGTATAGAAACCTCTTAGGTAGGGTGGAATAACAAACCTTCATGGATCCAAACGCTAACAATCCGCAATATCCGCCGGCAGCGCCGTCTGTGCCCAATGCTACACCTCCTTTAGGCGTAGGTTATCCTGCTATGCCCGCGCAAGCTCCTGCTTACCAGCAACCCCAATACGCCCAGCCCCAGCCTGCCTACCCTCAACAACAGTATCCAGGACAGCCTGTCTACGGTGCTATGCCACCACAGGCGACCGTACAGCCAGCGGCTACCTCACCAGCCCCAAAACCAGTCAAGCCAAAAGGTAACCCAAACAGCACCCAGAATGCGTTGCAAATTGCTGAAATTCGCGACGGTATAGTCATTATGAACGATGGTAGTTTTAGAAGTGTTCTAATGCTCAAGTCTATAAACTTTGATCTTATGAGCCCTCAAGAGCGTGAGGCCGTGGAATACAGTTATCAAGGTTTCTTAAACTCCCTTTATTTTGATGTTCAGATATTTATTCGCTCACAGAAAGTAGACATCGGACCTTATATTGACCGCTTAGACAAGATTCGATCAGAGCATGACAATATGCTCCTGGCTCTACTAATGGAAGACTACATTGGGTATATGACAAACATCGCCCAGCAAACAAATATCATGGATAAAAAATTCTATGTTGTTATACCATTCTCAGCGACGCCGAATGTTCAGCAAGCGATCACCCAGAGCAAGAATTTCTTTACTGGCCTAATGGGGTTGTTCAGTAGTACGGAAACCAAAGTGGTTATTAACGAGGCTGATTTGAACAAGGCAAAAGATGAGCTCCGCAATCGCATACAGTCGGTATTAAGTGGGCTACAGCAGTGTGGTGTCCAAGGCCTCCCCCTAGATACCCAAGAACTCATAGAGCTATACTACGATACCTACAACCCCGACACAGCCACACGTCAGCAGCTCAAGAATTTTGATGATTTGACTGCACCCGTTATAACCAAAGGCCAAGGAGTGGCTCATCAACCCAATCTTGATAGGGAGCTACTATAATGGCCAAGAAACAACCCTTAGACCCGGTTACACTTGCTCAGCAGCAGCAGATCCGTGAGCAGCAAGAAGTTCAGCAAGCCTTCCAAAAAGGCATAACGGCCCTCCGTGACTTTATTGCACCAAGTTCATTAGAGTTTTTTAGCACCCACTTCCAGCTAGGAACACGGTTTGCCAGAACATATTACGTCTACGGCTACCCTCGTCAGATTTATACTGGCTGGCTTAGTAGTATGGTCAACCTAGATGAGGTCATGGACTTATCTATGTTTATTTATCCTGTCGAAAGCCAAGTTGTACTCGAAAACCTCCGTAAAAAGGTTACCCAGCTTGAGGCGGGACTACAGATCGATGCCGAAAAGGGCCGCGTTCGTGATCCCGGCAAACAAGCAGCTATCCTGGACGCCGAGGAAATGCGTGACAAATTGCAGGTGGGCGAGGAACGCTTCTTTAGGTTTGGGCTCTACTTTACTATCTACGGGAACACTATGGATGAGCTAGAGTTTGTTGCTCATAAAGTCGAGTCGATGCTGGGCCAACAGCTTGTATATTCTAAACCCGCCTCAAGCCAGCAAGAGCAAGGTCTTAACAGTACCGTCCCGCAACTGGTAGACGGGCTACAAATTCGCCGTAACTTTAATACGGGTGCCCTAAGCACTAGCTTCCCGTTCACCAGCGCAGACTTAACCCAAGACGACGGTATTTTGTACGGCATAAATATGCATAATTCTGGCCTGGTGATATTTGACCGATTCAGCCTAGAAAACGGTAACTCGGTGGTCTTCGCTAAGTCTGGTGCTGGAAAGTCGTTCACCGTTAAGCTCGAGGCCCTTCGTAGCATGATGATGGGCATAGAGATTTTTATCATCGACCCAGAGAACGAATACCAACGCATGGCTGAAGCAGTCGGTGGCGCATATGTACGCCTGAGCCTTAGCTCTGCGACCCGTATAAACCCGTTCGACCTGCCAAAAGTAGTTGATACCGAAGAAGCTGACAACGCGCTCCGTAGTAACCTTATAACATTGCACGGCCTACTACGCCTGATGATGGGAGGCGCACAGGCATCCATGGCCAACAATGGTGGCCCAGCGCTGCCGGCGCTGGCGCCTAGCGAAGAGGCCGACCTAGATGCGGCACTAATAGAAACTTATGCAAAAGCCGGCATCACTAATGACCCTCTGACCCACAGCAGTCAGCCACCGACCATAAACGATCTTTACGACACATTACTCCACATGGGAGGCACCGGCCCTCAGCTTGCCCAACGTCTGCGCAAGTACACAACAGGTACGTTCGCCGGCATCTTTAGCCAGCAAAGTAACATCGATATTAACAATCCTCTCGTGGTATTTAACATCCGTGATCTAGAGGACGAACTCCGCCCAGTTGCAATGTATATTGTGCTTAACTTTATATGGAACAAGACCAAAAGCGATCAGAAAAAGCGCATTTTGGTCGTAGACGAGGCGTGGCAACTCATGAAGTATGAAGATTCGGCTGCTTTCTTGTTTAGCCTGGCTAAACGCGCCCGTAAATATAACCTTGGTATCACTACAATCACCCAAGATGTTGAAGACTTTATGGGCTCACGAATGGGACGAGCCATTGTGGCCAATGCCTCAATGCAAATCTTGCTTAAACAGTCATCCTCGGCTGTTGATGTACTGGCGGATACTTTCAAGCTTACGAGTGAGGAGCGCAAACGTCTTAGCCAATTCCCGGTTGGCCAAGGCCTGTTCTTTGCCGGCCAAAATCACGTACATATCCAGATCGCAGCTAGCCCAACCGAAGCTAGCCTTATTACAACAAACCCAGATCAAGTCAGACAAATCGAGCAACAAGGCGAATTCAACCAACCTCAGGGAACAATCGACCTTAATAATCGGTTATACCCTGGGTTATAATGGTTGGCAAGAGAGGATGAGTCCCCGTGCCCGTTTATGACGACGAAAAGGTTGAACAGAGACCAGGTCAGCATGATGACCTGGATATTTCGCCCGAACAGCGTGATGCTGAGATTGATGACCTAAACGATCTTTACAACGAAGACGAAGCGGACGAACCTGACCTTCAGTCCAGAGAAGAAGATGGTGTCGAGGCTCCTGACAACTCAAAAGGTGAACAGAGCGAGCTCGACAAATTGCCGGGCTATTTCAAGGACGAAGAAGACGAGGACAGCAAGGAGAAACTACAAGGTTTCGTAAAGAAAAACCGCAAAAAGCTGATAGGCGGCGGCGCTATCGGCGGGGGCATAATAGGGCTCGTCATGTCATTCGTAATGCTTCTGCCGTTAAAAGTTCAGCATATGGTGGAGAACCTTCAGCAAAATTTCTTTGCTTCCTCCGAGCAGGCCACCGAGGACATGTCCAGTCGGCTACTCCGAGCGTACGTTATCCATCAGGTAATGCCAGGTATGATCGAAAAAAGATGCACCACAACACTTACAAGTAGTGGCTGTGTTGCGGTCTCAAAAAATAGTGGCCCAATCGGGATACTGTTCAACGCGTGGCGAGACGCCAGATTAGAGGAAAAACTGGCAAAAAGAGGGATCGTAATTGAACGCCGCGGTCACGGTGGCAGTAATAACTTCAGGCTAATAACACCGTCCACACTAAAGAGCGATGGGGTAGATTTGGGCAATTTTGATCCTAAGGATACCACCAGGATGGACAACGAGCTCTTCAAAACCATGGACAGAGGGGAGGTCCGTAGGGAGGTTAGGAAATCCTTCGAGAACGAAAGCTTTGCGAAACGTATGTTCTATCGTTACAAAGTTGGAAGATTCATGGAAAGGAAGCACGGCGTTGTGCGCTGTCTTGTAGCTTGCGACTTACGCGATAGCACCAGAGCGAGCATTGACGACAAAAAGCTGGCTTGGAAGACACGATTTATCGACAGAGTCATAGAACCAAGACATGCTCTGTATGGGGCTGCGTTAAAGTGTGCGATTGAGGGATTTAAGTGCAGCACGGTACCCGGAGAAGCTAAGGACGATGGTACCCGTGAGACTGAACTGGAAGAAACAGCAAGGACAGTAGTCCAAGAGAGGAATTCAGGGACAAAGAAGGTAAGCGACGAGGAGTTGAAAAAGAAAGTCGAGAGTTTCCAGACTCGAGGTCTTTTTGCTACGATGATATCCGATCTGGTGGGAGATATGATGGGCTCGGCATGGGCCAGTGCATCAAAGTTCATACCCGTTTTTGGTGTAGTACTTTCCATAAAAACTTTTTGGGAGGGAATACGTGACGCCGGGCCTGCAATGAAGCACCTAAACTATGTGATTAACTCTCAGGCTATGGTTACAACCTACATGATGTACCGGTCACATGCCGACGAAATAAAGGATGGTAGTGTAGACCCTTACCTTGTTGGTTCGGTTGCCGATTCGTTAGGACCAACTGCTGGCACTGACCAAAACGGCGGTCCTGCGGAATCATCGCCTTATTATAATCAGTTTATGGGTGGGAGTCTCAAAAAAGGTGGTGTGGCTTCAATACTAAACGGAGGTGATTCAAAGGTGTACGCAGCTTCGTCTTATAAATGCAATACAAAAGACGTATACATATCGAATGGTGTGTGCCCAGAGCTAGACCTTTCTCATTCAACTGGAATCGCAGATGCAGCAAATGGCGTGTCTGAGATAATGAATAATCCAATCTTCTCGGCGGTTAATGTCACATTTGATATTCTAAACAAATTAATTTCTGTTATAGGTGAGATTATTAGCAAGCTGGCAAGCCTCTTAAAGCTCGACGACTTATTCCAGGCATTCATGAACAGTAGCTTTGTTCAAGAAGCCATAAAGTTGGCGTCGAAGTTTGTTAAAGCTTTTGCCGAATGGTTTGTACGCATGTTCATAAACGATGCTGTGGGCAACAGCCCAAGTGGTGGGCGAATGTTTGATCTGGCTGCTGGCGGGGCAGACGTATCTGGTAACACTTACGCACATTACGGTTTGGGCGGAAAGGTTATTGGTGCCCAAACTGCAGAGAATATCCGTAACTCTCGCGAGCAAGAACGTTTGAGCGAATTTGAAAATCAAACATTCTTTGCACGTATGTTTGATACCTCGAGCAACTATTCTCTGGTGACGCAAGCCTCAATGGCTCTACCTACCACCGGCCTGAAAGGGCTAGGCCAGACTGTTTTTGGGAGTATTACTAACCCACTTGGCATGGTGTCTAGCCTGAGTTTGGGTGGCTCCGGCAGCGCCTCGGCAGCGACCACAGGCATGTCCGACCTATTTGGTGTAGCCCAGTACGGGTACGATGCGAACGATCCTGTTTTTACAACTGATCCCGAGAAATACTGGACGGATAATAAATGTGACGACCCAGAACAAGTTAAAAAATGGGGTGAGGCCGGGGTAGTTAATCCTGACACGGGTATCCCGGAAAACAATCAGACGTTTGGCTGTAAATTGCTCGAGACTACGATATCTGCCTCTGGGGCATATTTTACAGACAAGTTGCTTACGGCAGATGAACTTGGAGAAGTAGATAGTACGCAGACAGATATTGGTGAAGAAGGTCAATATAACATTGCCACGTACAACGTTAGGGGAGCCAGTCATACTGACCATGGCGGTGGTATCAATAGTCATGACCGCATGAAGGCCAGCGTCCAAATCATACGTGACCAAAAGATGGATGTGGTTGGGCTCCAAGAATTTCAAGAGTCGCAGCGTAAAGACTTCCTCGAGATGACAGACAAGGAGTACGGTATATTCCCCACAGGTGCCGATTACGGAAAAAATAATTCTTCGGTTAACTCAATTATATGGCTTGATTCTCGATTTGAACTGTTAGAGGGTGGTACAAGGCAGTTTGAGTACTTCCAAGGGATAGACCAAATACCCTGGGTTAAGTTAAAAGATAAGGCCACCTTAACGGAATTTATAGTCACCAATACCCACGACCCGGCGGACACTACCAACAATACTGGGGTCCGAGGCGAGATGCGTCTAAGAAACGCTCAAAGACATGTTGATTTTGCTAAAACTTGGGCGGATAAGGGCCTTCCTGTATTCATAACCGGGGACTTCAATTCTAAATACAGCCCTCGCAGCAATAGACAAGACCACCCAAAGCCTAATCTGCCATATTGCGTTATGACCCAGAAGGTTGGTGATAAAACATTGCTAGCGTTGGCAGAGGATGCTGTTAAGGGCGACTACTCGACTTGCCCGAGGGATGGTGGGGGCCCAGTTGACTGGGTTGTTGTCACCCATGAAACCGTCAAAGTTACCGGCTATAAACTCGTTAAAGAACGCGTCGACATAGTTGGTAGCGAAGATGAAGATACCGAGTCCGATCACAACCCAATTATTGCAAGTGTTCTGATGGGGGCAGCGGCCACAAGCGGGGTAGGAACCGCAAAGATGGGTGATGATTACGCGAAAGAGTGTGGGCCGATGAAAGCTGGTGGCGCACCGGGGCTTGTGTGTGACGGGGAGTGTGTAGACTTTGTTAAATTCAGACTTAAAAAACATATCGATAAGCAAAAGTTCGTCTCTCTCGGCAACGGCAAAGATGTTGCAGCAGGCCTAACCAGCAGTGGTTATAAGGTCAACCATACGCCGGCAGTGAATTCGGTCGTCTCTTGGCCCGCAGGTGGAGTGGCTGGCGCAAATGGTACCGCAAATGCAACATATGGCCACACTGCTATGGTCTCAGCGGTTTACGCTGACGGATCAATTACGGTGGAGGAATATAATTACCCCCAGGATGGTGCTGCGGCCTATACATATGGGCAACGTAAGATCCCTGCAGCAACCGCCAAGCTTTTGACTTACGCACACACGGAGGTGGACTTCAAATGAGCCGCAAAAGACTCTTAATAGCTGCTTTTGTCTCCGCTGCAGTCATTGGATTTATAATATCGATTGTTGTTGTCCTGCTGCCTGACAGTCCACAAGATACACCAAAAGTCGATAACTTCGTTGAGCCGAACACTTTACTTGAGGGTGTTAACAGTATTGCGAGTGAGTTAGAGCCAACTGACGTTCAAGACTCACAAAAAGCAATTGAAGGGATCGTTCGTCAGAATGTCCCTAATGTAGATAAAACTTATAAAGCAAACTACAGGCAAGGATCTTTGCGAGTGACGGTGACTGCGCAGGGCGTGCCGTTGAAGCGTTTCTTGGTAGATATACCCGAGCTTGAACGAACTTTCGCCATAGAGATTGAAGGCGGTTTTAGTAGCGACTATAAAACGATGTATGCATTATGCCCAACACCTAGCGAACTTGTATATAAGCCCCAAAGTTGCGTGGACACCCCATGATTTACATGAATATTGCTAGGAAAACACTGGTTTACGCCTTGGCTATCATTATCCTTGTGAGCTCTTCCACCCTAGCTCTTCCACCAAAGGAGAAAGAGGCGATTGACAAAGATAACCTCCACGCTCTTATTGACGAAGGTATTAACTCCTCAGGCACCTGCGAGGGGTCAGTAGTCCTAACCGGCAAGAACAACGGCGCAAAAGCGGTCAACTTCTTAATAGGCAAGGGGCTAGACCCTCACCAAGCGGCTGGGATTGCAGGTAACCTGATGGCTGAAAGCACAATCATCCCTAATCGTAAGCAGGGTGGACCTGGGATCCAAACTATAGACACAATTCAGCCAATCAAGGACGATATAGCAAACGGCGACCCCCCAGCTGGCACAAGTATTGGATTTGGCATAGCGCAATGGACTTCTTCTGGGCGCCAAAAAGCATGGCTTAACTACGCCGAAACCCAAAAAATGGATGCGCTATCACTCGAACTAGAGCTAATGTATTTATGGCACGAACTAGAGACCAACACTCACTACGGATTGAAAGAGATTAAGGCTGCCCCTGATTTGCGTCAAGCCGCCTGGGTCTTTTTGGTGTTCTTTGAAAGACCGGCAGCAACCACGGGGTACGAAGAAAACCCCACCCAAGCCTCGGGTGGTTCCGCTAAAGCAGAACTTGATACAAGGGAGGGACTTGCAAAACAGTTTATGAGTGCTGGGGACGGTTCCGCATCAGGGGCTTCAACAGATTCGTGCACGCCCGGGAATATTGTCGATGATGTAAGCGAACCAGACTACAAGGCTAATCCTAAAGTCAGTATCGACGACGGGCCTACTCACGCGTTTGACCCAGCCGATTGTACAGGCGGCCTCACCGTAGGGGCAGACAGCTTAGGCAAATATACAATGAAAAAATGGAGTCCTCCTGTTACTAGCGTCGGTGGCTATGCTTGTCGTAAAAACACCAATGCAGACACAATAAGTATCCACGGACTAGGGAGGGCTCTTGATATCATGGTGGATGCACATACCCCGGCCGGCCTTGAAACCGGGGATAACATTCGCAATTTTATGATCAATAATTCAACTGTACTCGGAGTACAAAGAGTAATTTGGAATGGTCATATTTGGGGAGCAGACCAAGACGGCTGGCGGGCATACGATGGCCCTGACGACCACACAAGCCACGTACACGTAGAAGTAAATGAGAAGGCGGCAGCAAACCCTAACCTAGCGGGAGCACTATAGCTATGACACTAGAACCACATATCAGAAACCGATTGATCCTACTTATATTAGTGCTGGTGGCTGCCTTGGCTGGTGTGACAATATACACCCATAGACCCGGTACAATAGTAATTACCACAGAGCCTGGTGCAAATATATCGATTGCCAACACCCCTGGTGGAGCCTTCACGAAAATTGGTACTGGCACTGCAAAATATTCAAGTCGTAAGATCCCGAGTGATGTCTATGTCATGGTGACTACTGGCAGTAAAAAGACGATGGCCGGCGCTTCGTTGCAACGCGGAAAAACCCAAGACCTTAACTTGAGATTGAGCAACGTCGTCCCAGCTAAGGTACTCGTCGAAAGTTCGTTATCTAGTATGTTTATTGAAGGCCCTTTAGTACAAGGTATCGTGCCGGGCCAGTACTCTCTTACCAGCTTCAACTCTACTAACCCGACCAGTACTATACGACCAGAATTTGCAGGTCTACCGTACATAAAGAAGATTGTCTGGTACGACAAAGATAATTTTATCTATAACACCCTTTCGGAGGGTGTTGGCCGTTTTATAGCCGGCAAGGATAATGGCAATAGGGATATTGGCAATGGCTTAAGCGGGGTTGGCCTAGATACAACTACCAGTGACACGCCAGAGGTGCAGCTGCAAGATTTTGCTCGCTCCAAGGATAAGCCACTTGTGCTCGTATCCCAGAATAATCTATTCCTTAGCAATAATATGGGCACAAATCTCCGCTCTATCAGTAGAATAACAACCCCTCCGGGTTCCATTAACCAACTGGCCGTCAATAATGACTATATATTTAGATTTTATGCTAACAAACCGTCGGATTATGAGGAAGATAGCGGCCGCACTGCCGATGTCTATCAGTACAACTACGACGGCCAAGAGATTAATCATCTACACATAGATGGTAACTATGTCTCGGCGATTGCTTCCTTAAAGGACACTGTGTATGCAATCACACCAACGGGCCTACATACTGTTAAGAACGGAGCGCAGAAAAAGGTCCCTTTGTATTTCCAATATGGCAAGGATTTGATTGAGTACAAGGACTCCGTATTGTTCCTTGCGGATGATGGGCTATGGAGAATCACTGATGATGGCTCCGCGCAACTACTCTATTCATTCTCTTCGAACGGCGTGGGGCTATCAGGATCCTTGTCAATTAGCGATGGCCAAGTTATTTTTGGTTCCACCTCCAGCCCAAAGACCAGCAACGTAACCACAAAAATGTTTACTCTCTCCTTTTAGTTTGTCGATAGGGGGATGACGGCACAGTTGCCAAGGAAGTGTTCTACTACCACGTCGGCATCGGTGGTGGTTATGAAGGCTTGGTAGCCGCTCAGGACCTCTGTTAAAGCCTTCCTTCTTGCACCATCTAGCTCACTGAAAACATCGTCAAGTAGTAGCACCGGTTTCTGATTCCTTATGTTTTCTATTTGCTGCATCTCTAGAATCTTAAGGGCCAGCAGCATTGTACGGGTCTCGCCGCGAGAGGCCGCATCTTGTAACAATTTGCCGTTCAGCTTTATCTCCAGGTCGTCGCGGTGTGGGCCATAAGCCGTAAAGCCTCTTTCAAAGTCCTTTAGGGTGCTTGATTCGAGCTTGTGAAGCATGTCCGAGCTATACTGGTCTATCCGACAGCTCCCGGCATACTCTGCGCTAACTTTTGCCTTACTATGGGACAACTCCCTGTAAAGCCGCTGTATGTCCTTTGCTATTATCTCTACTAAGCCCGCTCGATGAGCGGCGATCTCCCCACCTAACTGACTAAGACGTATATTCCAGGCAAACAGTTGCGTACCAGCCTGGTCGGGGCCTTGTTTTAGTAATCGGTTTCTCTGGGCAAGCGCTCTTTTGTACTGTCGACGTAGACCAGGATAGCCAACTACGGTCTGTTCGAGTAGATTATCTAAGTATTCACGACGCAGGTCAGGGGAGCCGGTTAGAAGTTGCAAGTGATTGGGCTCAAACAAAACTACGGGTATGGTCTTAGGTAGTAACAGCCTCTTAAGTGGCTGGTCGTATATAACAAATTCTTTACGTATCACGCCAGATGGCTCAACTATTAATTTGACCGTCCTAGCGCCATGCAACGTGTTGGTGTCGATCCTAGCCCACGGCTCGTTAAACCCAACTAGCTCCGGATCTTTTGCCCTGTAAGATGATCCCAGGCAGCTGATAAGTATACCTTCTAGTAGATTAGTTTTACCGCTAGCATTAGGTCCAACGATTATATTAACTCCAGGGTCAATCTCAAACGACCCGTCAGTATATGAACGAAACTTCTGCAACCGTATATCAGTAATCATACGGGTAGAAAGTCTTTAAAGTTTATAAAGTAGAAAGTCATAGGCTCTTAATGAATCCCGATAGTGTTTTAGATATTTCGATAGATTTTTGGACAAGCTGATCGCTTTTCTCTTTAGATAAGTAGCCTAGCTCCAGAGACAGAATTAGCATTGACCTCACTTCGCCACACGATCCCTTGGCGATGTACAGAAACTGTCTCAGCTCCTTGTTACTCTTCCTCTCAAAACCCTCGGCAATATTGTTCATTATAGACACCGATGCACGCTGGATCTGGTCCTTATAGGAGTAATCCTTGCTGTCTGCGAAGCTTGCATATATATCTTTGGTGAGTACCTTGGCTTTCTGCCAAGCGATTATATCCTCGAATGTGTCGATTGCCATGCTCTAACTTTACACTTTTTACCTTTTACTTTCGACTAGCTGAAGTCCTAAGACTTCAGTGGCATGATGACATGGAGGTAGTCGCGCGCTTTAGGATCCTCGAGCACGCATGGCTCAAGCTTGCCGTTAAACGCAAGTCTTACATCCTCCCCAGATAGGGCATGAAGCGCATCTAGAATATATCGTGAGTTAAGGGTTATGCTGCCTTCATTACTAATTGTGGCACTTGCGCTGGCGTTATTTTCGCCTATTTGTGAGGCAATTGACCGAATACTGACTTGTTGTGACTCGCCATCAAGATTAATCGTTACACTGCCAGCACTTTCACGAGCAAACAAGCTCGACACCTTTGTAATATTGGTGAGTTCTGCCTTTTTTAGCGTGGCATCACTCGCAAACGAGCGGGGGATGAGTTTACGATAATCCGGGTACTTGCCCTCTATTAGACGCGTTACAAGCTCTACGTCACCAACTTTGAAGAGCACCTGCTGATCGTCATGTGTCACCACTACATCTTCGTCGTGGTCCCCGAGGATACGCAATAGGTCCTGAAGGGCACTAGCAGGGATCAGTAAGTCGACTGGTTGTTTCATAGAGATTAGGGATTTTTCTGCCAAGCGGTAACTATCTGTCGCGACCATGTATAGCTTATCCTCGAATGTATGCCAATACACTCCGGTAAGCACTGGTCGAGCTTCGTCACTTGATGCAGCTACTATGACCTGTTGTAACGACTGTTTTAACAGCTTGCTAGATATACTCCAGCTTATACCGTCGCTAATAGCAGGCATAACCGGATAATCTTCGGCCGACACCCCATTAATTACAGAATTATATTTCTCGGCATTAATGTGTAGTTTATACTCGTCCAACTTTAGCTCTATAACACCACTAGGTAGACTACCTACAAAGTCTTGCATAAGCCTAGCGGGAACAGTAATAGCTCCCTCTGTGCTTACCTTAGACCCAATATAATGAGTGATTGCTATGTCTAAGTTTGTAGCCGCAATGCTTAATCTTCCATCTACTGTCTTAAGTAATACATTAGAAAGTATTGGTAAGGTTCCTCTACTATTTGCAACACGAGCTACACTACCTAGAGCTTTACTTAGATTTTCTTGTGTGACTTGCAGCTTCATGCCGTTCTCCTAGTTATGTATGTAAATGTATTAGTAGTAGTCTTAGTAAGCCCTGTGTATTGTGTGTACAAGTGGTTAATAACAGGGGTAAATTTACCCACAGCCAGGGTGTATAACTGTATAATAAATGTGTACAAGGATTGTATAAACTGGCTAGTTTTCCATAGGTTGGTGTTGGATGAACGGACGCTGTGCAGAACAGTATAATTCTGTCCACTGGCTATACTAATCTTCTCAACATGTTGTCCACATGTTTTCCCACTGTGTTTTGGCACTAGGCTATAACGACTGCCAAGACTAAGCATAGAGTCGCTCCTTAATTTCGTTAACCGCGGCCTTAATATCGGCGTCGTAGTTAACCTCTTTTTCGATTTTCTCAACAGAATGGATTGCAGTTGTGTGATCTTTGCGGCCAAGCTCGCGGGCAATCTTGGGGAAGCTAAGATGTAGCTCACTTCTGAGCATATACATAGCAACCTGACGAGGTACGACAATATCCTTATCACGCTTGGGGCCCATTATTTCTTCCATAGGTATTTGGAAGTGACGCGCGCAACGCTCAATTATTTGCTTAGCACTAATATGCTTTGGCCGGGTTTTAACAGAACCGAGCAAGGTTGTCGCTATACCAAGGTCGGGGCTCAAGTTTCGCATCTCACAGAATGCCAATAGTTGGTTGAGCGCACCCTCAAGCTCACGGATGTTAGACTGGACCAAGTTAGCTAGGTATTCGACAACCGGTTGGTTTAGGTCAATCCCATGGACCTGCGCTTTGGACTGCAAGATTACGCAACGAGTCTCAAAATCCGGGATCTGCATATCTATACTCATCCCCCAGGTAAAGCGGCTACGGAGTCGTTCCTCTAAGGTAGGGATGTCCTTGGGCGGCTTATCACTGCTGATAATAATTTGTTTGTTTGCTTGGTGTAAGGAGTTAAATGTGTGGAAAAACTCTTCTTGGGTCTTTTCCTTGCCGGCAATGAACTGAATGTCATCGATAATTAAAACATCGGCATTCCTGTAGTAACTGGCAAAATCAGTGTTCTTCTTGAACTTAATGGCATCCAAGAACTCCTGCACAAACTGTTCTATAGATATATAGACGATATTCGCGGCCGAGTTGTTGGCGACAATTGCATTACCAACCGCTTGGATTAAGTGAGTTTTACCCAGCCCCACACCACCGTACAAAAACAAAGGATTATATTTGGTGCCGGGGTTTGCGGCAATTGCCTGACATGCCGCGTAGGCTAACTCATTACCAGAGCCAACAACAAAGTTATCAAAAGTATACTTCTCGTTAAGGCCCTGCCGGTAACTGTGGGTTAGGGTACTAGTCGGCGATCGGTTGAGGTTGATGTTTTCAGATAGTCTCTCAGTAGTTGGGGCGTTAAGTATAAGGGTTTCTTCGTCAATTTTCTTAGGCAAGGTAATAGAGGAGTGGATCTTAAACTCTATGCGTTCTGGGGAGGTGCCGTTTTTCTCAAGGATCTCCGTGATCAGCTGGTTGTACTTGCGCTCTAGCTGCTGCTTGATGAAGACATTAGGCACTCCTATAACCAAGACATTGTCTTTTAGGCGGAGTAGGCGAGTGTTTTTAAACCAAGTCACATAGGCGCCACGGGATACCGTTAGCTCAATTTCGCCTAAGACCGTTTGCCACAGGTTATCCTGCATTACCTCTCCTCGTAATTGATTCGTTACTCTTAAATATAACGGTGAAGGGTAGTTTTCCACAAGTCCTTTTGTCATAATTTTGCAAAACCGTATAAATTTATGAAACAACTAGTTTTTTATACACAAATCTAGCCGCAATCTGTTAATCTGTGGAAAACACTTGTAAAAAAGTGGATAACTTGCTAGTATCAGTGGGTAAATATTGTTAATTTCACCCCGTTTGTGGAATCAAACTTGCACTCCAGGGCGACATAAGATAATGTTGCTAGGTTTGGGTGGTAACAAGCCACCATCTCGATCAAGTAAACGATAACCAATACTGCTATAATAAGGATTAATCATGCCAAAGCGAACACACCAACCAAAAACCCGTCGACGTGCCCGAGAGCACGGCTTCATGAAGCGAATGGCCAGCAAAGCCGGCCGTGCTGTATTGAACCGCCGCCGCAACAAAGGCCGCAAAGAACTCTCAGCCTAATACGCTTAGTTATTGTTAAAGAGCCACGGAAGTGGCTCTTTCTTTATACTTTTTAACTTTTAACACTATACTTAACCTATTATGATTTCTCTAAAGAACAGATTCCACGGGCACGGCAGCCTACGATACGTTTACAGTAATGGCAAAACCATCCGTGGGCCACTATGCGCAATCAAGTATGCAGAGAATAAGAGGCGTAAGGAATACCGACTGGCAATTGTAGTGAGCAAAAAGGTTAGTAAGTCGGCTGTGGTGCGCAACCGAATTCGCCGTCGCCTGTACGAGGCCTTCCGCCTTGAGGCACCTAATATGAAGGGTGTAAATGACCTGGTCGTCACTGTATTTAGCGAGCAACTGGCCACAATACCAGCCGACGAAATCACAAAAATGGTCCACGCTCAGTTAAAACAAGCTAAAGTCATCTAAGATTTCTTTAGACAGAGCCGCATACCTGATAGAATATACGTATCGCTAAGGAGTACCCATGTTTGAAAATCTGATCGTACAACCGATCTTTAATCTACTTGTCTTTATTACCGCTATTATCCCGGGGCACAACTTTGGGCTAGCAATAATTGTCTTTACCATTGTGGTCCGCCTATTGATGTGGCCACTAGTTAAGAAGCAACTACACCACGCCAGCGCTATGCGTAAGATGCAGCCAGAGATCAAGCGCATCAAGAAAGAAACCAAGGGCGATCGCCAGAAAGAATCTGTAATGTTGATGGAGCTCTACAAAGAGCGCAACATTAGCCCATTTGGTTCACTCGGGACGGTAATGATCCAGTTTGTTGTGCTACTGGGGCTTTACTTTGGTCTGCGTAAGATGGTGCATGACCCACAAGCCTTGATCAGCTTCAGCTACGACACCTTACATAACCTTGGCTGGATCAAAGACCTCATGGTCAATATCAACATCTTTGACGAAACACTCGTGGGGATTGTTGACTTGACCCGGCCAGCAATCAGTAGCCAAGGATTTTATCTTCCAGCCTTCCTGTTAGTGCTAGGTAGTGCCTATATCCAGTTCCGCCAGAGCGCACAACTTATGCCCAAGCCTAAGGACGGCCGAGGTATCAAGCAGATCCTTAAGGATGCCTCTAGCGGCAAAGAGGCTGACCAAGCAGAGGTTAGCGCCGCTATCATGGGCAGCACCAAATACCTGATCCCAGTCATGATTTTATTGTTTACCGTCGGGCTGGCCTCTGCGCTAAGCCTCTACTGGTTCGTAAGCGGTATTGTAGCCGTCATTCAGCAGAGCCGCGTGCTTAAGCAAGACGAAGAAGAAATGGAAGCCATTGGCGACGAGCCAACCAAAAAAGAAGTTATCGAAGGCGAAGTTGTTCGCACCTCATCTAAAACCAAAAAGGCTAAAAACTCCAAGGCTAAAAAGAAGAGGAGATAATATGAGTAACTTGCCCCTTGAAGAGTCACTACAGTACGCCAAGAAGTATCTAGAGGACCTTCTGTCGTTCTTTGGTCTTAATACTGATGTTTATGCCACAAGTGAGGACGGGGAAGTCATAGAACTCCAGGTGCCATCTACTCACCTCAACGGCTTTTTAATTGGCCAACACGGCGATACAATTCGCGCCCTACAGTTCTTAACCAGCACGGCCCTAAAGAATAATGGTTTTGAGGTTGCCCGGGTAAATGTTGATGTTGCCGAATACAAAAAGGCTCGTTCCGAGCGCCTAGCCCAAAAGGCCGCCGAATGGGTTAAACAAGTACAGGACAGCGGTGAACCAATGGCCTTAAATCCTATGAACGCTGCAGATCGTCGTACAGTCCATAAGGTTGCAACCGACGCTGGCCTAGAGACACAATCAGAGGGCGAGGGACGCGATCGTCATGTCATCCTCAACCCCACCCCTGCCCAGAAGTAACCCCCAAAATTACACCCCCAAACAGGGGTAAAATTGTCTAACAAAATGACCGATCGATAGATGAATTATAATATCTGTGGATAAGGCGAGCGGTTTTGTCTAACGGTGGTTGGGCAAATTGCTATATGATATAAACAAATCTTTTGGTGGAGGACCCATGAAACGAGCGCTTAAGATTACAGGTATTATTTCACTCGTGTTTGTGGCGATTATTAGCCTCTGGGCTACGGACAACTTCATCTATCCTTTTAAGCCAGAGACCCCTAACTACACAGATGTCGAGCGGGTATTTGCAAGATTACAGTTCCCTAGCGAGTGGAAAGAGATCAGTAGCTCGGAGAACAAGGGCTTGCACGGAAGAGGCTGTGATCCCTTTAATTCAGCGGGCTGTTTCCATAAAGGTAAAACCTTCACAGTAGATGATGTCTCTAGGGCAAAGGAAAACCTAAAAGAGATTCTGAAGACACACGGTGGGTGCAGTGGTGTTTATGAAGAAGCTATTCCAGAGGGCAATAGTAATACGGATCCAATGACTGCCACAAATATCTCATGTCAAACCAGCGGGGGTGTTATATACAGGGCTAGTACTAGCCAACTGAGGGGTCAAGTTGGTGTTGACGCGACGACATACTAGGGTTCTGTTAATACGTCTATTTATAGCAGCATCACTACTTCTGAGCCCTGCAAACTTATATATTAATGAGACTGTACGCGCCGAAACATCCACTGAATGCAAAGATCTTGCTGTCGTATTCCTAAGAGGGTCGGCCCAAAACGCGACTGGCTTATATTTGAACACTCCATTTAATGCTGCCACATTTGGGTCAGTAGAACCGGAGGCTTATTCGTTTTTCAATTGGTTTAAGACACATTTAGACGTTGAATATCCTCATGTTACGTACAAAGCAACGTCCGTACATAACTTCCCAGACAAGTACGACTCTTTGGGATATAGAGCAGTCGGCGTGGGGTTCCCATTAAATGCAGGTAACACATTTAACTCAGAGGCTTCCTGGTTTCCTGGGGAATATCGCAGTAGTGTAGAACACGGTGTAGCTGAGACGGCCGGGTACCTGAAAGATCAGATTTCTAGCTGTCCTAATCAGACAATAGCAGTCGGGGGCTACTCACAAGGAGCTCAGGTTATGGGCGATGCACTGTTCCAATTAACTCCTGCCGAACAGGCCAAGATCGTAGGCGTCGGAATGTTTGGTGATCCGAAGTTTATAGCCAGTACGGACAGCACCCTCAACCCACTAGATCACCCAGTCTCATACCCTTGGCGCAGAGGTGATGCCACAAACAAAGACAAGGGTATGTTGGACGCACGGTTGCCATATGTACCCCCGGCCCTAGAAAAGCGCACAGCTAGCTATTGTTCTAGAAAAGATATGATCTGCTCGGGTTGGACAGGACTTAACAAGAACTTCCGAGAGATTCACAGGGGTTATTCGTCTGACCCAATGCGCGCAACGGTTGATGAGATGGTAGGGTGGGCTAGGCCTTATTTGTCGGCTGCGGAGCGAGTCCACGGAGGACTCAGCTCTGACCCAGGTGAGATAGAGTTACCAACCCCAGAGTCTTTTACTAAATCCCGGGACATAATGTTCCTGATAAACGATGACAGCGGCGTAACCGTGCTACAGACCTTCCGCTACGGTCTTGATCCCGTACTGTCGCCAGTGACTCAGACATACACAGGTACTCAATATGGCGCCAAGGCGTTTGGAGAAGGGCAAGATGGCGCCACTGTTCTACCAAGAGTCAACAATGTGCAGGCTCTGTTGCCATATGTTGGCTACAACCCCACCAACCCGTCATCCGGCTCTAGTAATCTTGCGCAGGCATTCGCAAGTAGGTATCCATTTGCTCAGCCACAGATGGGCGGTGGAGATTTTGCCGATCCGCACGGCCTAGCTATAGAGAAGACAGTGTTTGCTGGCGGCTGGCGGCCAGACGTAGAGAAACACATAGTACTAATAACTGATAGGGCACCCAAACAGACATATAGTTACAATATTTGTCACGCTACAGTACGTAGCTGGCTGCAGATACCCAACACATCTGGATACGATGCTTGCTATGCCAAGTTTGGCACGGATATTTGGCCAAAGGTAGAACATCCAGAAGTATGCGAGACGGTGTATAAGGCCATAATTCAGAGTCAGTGCACTAACCCTATCCCAACCCCTGGCTACACACACTACATCAACCGTACATTAAACGATGGAATTACAGCCGCTCAGGCTCAAAACATAACTGTTGACGTAGTAGTGCCGTATAAGATCACAGATCAGTACAATCCTAGTAATGTCGACAAAATGATCAATGATCTCAAATATGTCGCTAAGTCCACAGGCGGTAAGTTTATATACTACGATCAAAGGACTCAGTACGACGGAGCGCTACTGAGTGACACTTTGTACCAGATATTCAACCACACACCGACTAGCCTGTTGTTGGCATATAAAGAGGCCCTAGATGGCCAAGACAGCTTTAATAAGGGCGCGGCACTAAGTGTTGGTACTAATCAACCAACAATCTTGGACGTGTCACAAAGCAAAGGCGGGTACACGGACTACAAATGGGACTTTAACGATGATGGCGTTTGGGATGAAACTACCCAAGGCCCAGTTACAGAGCATGCCTTTGACGCTCCACAAGCAGGCTTTATGAGGGTCGGAGCTTCGGTTACCAGTGGGGAAATAGAGGCCGAAACCAGGATTGCGCTGAACGTGACTTACACTGGAGCCAACCCTGCCGTTGCCCCTATCCCGGCCCCAGAAGCCACGGCCGCTGCAAATCAAGACGGCTCAATCACGGTTATCTGGAACCCGACAAGCCCAGGAGCCTTAGTGATAATTGATCCTGCCTCACATCTACCGATTGCCACAGCGGATCTTATGGCTGGACAGCTGACATTTACCCCTTCAGAACCCTACACAGAGCTTCAAATAATAGCAGTTACGGGGGATGGTGGCAGTCAGCCTAGGGTGGTTCAAGTAACCCCGGCTCCTCAACCTACCAATGACGGGCCAACCGGAGAGAATAAGGCTCCGCAAGATCCAGACCCCACATTGTGCTACAAGCTACAACAGTGTAATAACGAGTCTGCTTCGCAGGACCAGGATGGTATTACGCAGACGGGCGTCCAACAGCTAATTACACCAGTTGCTACTGTTGTAGTTGCAGATGCCACACCTGCAGTAGGTGTTCTAGCCGATGTATCGGTTACGCCTCAAGTCGAGGGCACATCTACAGATAAATCAGCCCCTAGCGTACCAGCCTCATCTGATTCTGAGACACCAGAGAGTCCCTCAAAGAAGGGCAGCAAGAAAATCCAGGCAATAGTGATAATTGTATTGTCATTGTTGGCGGTGCTGATGTTCTACGCCTCTAAACGAGTTCGACAACAGCTAAGTAGTGACTGAAAATCGTGCTTGCAATGCAGATTGGTAAGCTGGACTTGGCTCAATAGCACTGCCGTCCAGGTGTGTTACGGCAATCCGGTCGATCAAGCGGTCTTTGGTCTTTATCTGGTAGGTATCAACCTTAATATCTTGCTCGGCTAGCTGGCTATTCAGCTTTTCAATCGTGCCATCGAACAATCGGTAATTCTTAAATGGCAAGTGGACAAACCCATGAGCTGGCAGATCCGTAATGCCCTCGGGCGCATTCTGAATTACGGCCGCACGGAGGGTTTTTACCTGTAAATTAACGCGTAGGCGGTTAGTAATATTGGCTAGGGGTGATTTTTTATTTTTCATAATAGTTAGTACACATTAGCATAAGCTTTGTGTTTTGTCAATAAAGTATCAAGGTATGTTTAATGCCTGCTCCTTGTTTTACTGGGCTAAAGATCTTATGCTTAAGTTAATTAATCAAGGGGCACCTTATGAAAAGACTTAATACCAACGGTTTCTCGGCGCTAGAGTTGATTATAATTGTAGTCATTGTCGGGCTTATTGGCGGAGCTGGCTACTACGTCAATAGTTCTCGGGAGGGTGCTGACAGAGGTAGGGATGATGCTACTAAATCACAGAGCGAGCCACAAGCGGCTGAGAACAAGGAAGGAACAAAAACAGCTGATAATAAAGACGTTGCGGCCGGGTGGACTGTGTTTACTTCATCAAAGGGGTGGACAATGAAGATCCCTGACGGCTGGATACTTACAACGGGGCTCACCTCGGAGGGGCTAATAACGTACGGCTCCGAATTAACATATAAGCCTGGTACGCCCGCTGTAATTGGGAAGCAAGATGGTGGTAGAGGCGGTCCATTTTTATACAGTGTAGTCAATTTTGCTGCAGGTGACCCAGGCACGGCTAACCCTGAATACTTAACTGATGAATCGAACTTTGCGGCCGCAAATGTAAGTGGCAAAAAGTATGTTGGCGTATTGAAGGAAGACTATAACATGGACGGGTCTAAAGGAGATACCGTTTATAGATATGTGTTTGTCAAAGGATCAAAGTCAGTAATTGTGAACTACCTTCACTCTAAGGATAAGCCCAGCTATCTAAACGAACTGGAATTGTCGGTTAAGACGCTAACTATCAACTAGTATCTGACCGGATAACCACAGATACACGGAGGCCTTTATTTATTGTCCTAGCTCGGATATGCTTAAGTTAATTAATCAAGGGCACCTTATGAAAAGACTTAATGAGAATGGTTTTAGTGCAGTAGAGATAGTACTCATTATCGCAGTAATTGGGCTTGTTGGGGTCTCGGGTTGGTTATTTGTCGACAGACAGAAGGATAAACCAAGTGACAGTACTACTTCATCACAGCCTGAGAATAATAAGTCAACAGAGAGTACGACGAAAACACCAGGGCCGACATTTAATCCGTTACCCAATGGCTGGGTAGAATACAAAAACAACGAAAAGGGATTCCGTTTTGGCTACCCCGGGGAATGGGGCACGTTAAAAGGCAGTCCTCTATCCACAGATGACTATAAGGATGACTCCAAGAACTTACAGGGACGTGTTATTGCGGAAGTCTCTGCAAAGGCAAACTACAGCGTCATTGCAAGCAAGTACGGAGCAACCGTTAAGCCCTCATCTGATGGGAAGGTCTGGGTGGTGTCGGAAGAGAATCCGGCAGCCGTTGATGGATACAAGGTAGGGGACACCTACAAGACAAAAGATATCAAGGTGAACGGCGGTACGGTAATTGACCTCACTATAAGAGACGAGGACTGTACATTGCCTAGGTATCTACTCACCCTAAAAGACTCCTACGTCTTGGTCTCTATACCAGAATTATGCCCAGCAAACTTTGTAGCTATATCTTCCGCAAATCAGAACGCTTACACAAAGCTAACGGCGGACTTTATATCGTCACTAACAGTCTATTAATCGATTATTGAAACAAAAAGCAGCTAACTAGCCCTTTTTAGCTAACGACTCATACACATCTAGTGTCTCTTGGGCCATTTTGCGCCAGGAGTATTTAGGCAGTAGCTTTTTACCTTTAGCTACTAAGTCTTCTGCAAGGTCGGGCTTATCTGTGATGGCCTTAACTTTCTCGGCTATATCTGCAGGGTCGTAGGGGTCAAAGTACAGTGCTGCGTCCTGGTAGACCTCTGGGAGGCATGTAGCGTTGCTACTGGCTACAGGACAGCCGTGGGCCATTGCCTCTAGGCCTGGCAGGCCAAAGCCCTCGGACAGGGAAGGCAGTACATAACACTCGGCGTTTTGGTATAGCCATTTTAGTTCCTCGTCTGTTATAAACCCGGGCACGATTATAGAATCTTTTACAGGACTAACAGAAATCCAAGAATCCAGGGCATGTTTGAACTTGCCAGTTATCTTCCCTGGCAATATCAATTTTAGTTCAGGTTGTGAAGTTTTTAATATTTCAAAGGCCTTGATAAGCCGCTCGATGTTTTTGTGTGGGAATGGGCTGCCAACGTGAAATATAAATGGCTTATTAGCACCGGCCAATTTACTGGCTGCGGCTGCGATTGGTGGCTCACTGGATTCGTACGTAACCACTATTTTACCCCTGGTAAATGGCTGATACGAGGCCAAATCATCCGCTACAAACTGGGTTGGGACGATGATTTTGTCAGACTTTTTGTGTGCCTGCCAAAGCAAGAAACGATACAGGCCCATGCCAATGTTATGCAGCCAGGTTGGGAAACGGCTAGCCCGGGTGAACCTTAGCATTGTCAGATCGTGGGTGGTGGTTACGATCTTGCCAAAATAAAGTATTGGCTGTTGGGTCATCGTGAAATGTACTAAATCAGGCTTAAGACGGTACAGCTGCCAAGCAAATCGCAATTGGTCGATTGGGTTGAACGAAAACTGCTGGAAATCGCAACTAACGGATACAAAATTGTCGTTTTTGGCCTCCCACGGGTCGCCCGATTGGATTAAAACAGTATAGTTATTAGTGCCGTCGAGCTCCTGTAGGTGCTCGATAAGTCGGTCGGTATAGCGGCCAGTACTAGCGCGGCGGTTGCGGGCATCAATGACAATATGCATGTAGTTAGCCTAATACAAAAGCCACCTCCTTGCTAGCGACTAAAGAGTCACAAGTCATTCTGTCTTACGGCTTGATAGGCTTTTGTAATAGGTGGGCTACACGTTTACAATAGTGGCTAACATATGAGCATTAGACTTTCCGAATATATCAAACAGACCGATCTCTATATATTCATAGGGCTACTTGCCTACATGCCACTGCACATCTTCCTATCTACCTGGTTGGGCAGCACATTCGGGGCCATAGAGGCCGCAAAGGTGGCTAAGGACGGTGTGCTTGTGGTTGGGTTCCTGCTGACGCTAGCCGTGAGTCTTAGGCAGCCATGGTTCAAGCCACTGCTTCGCGACAAGCTGCTATGGCTAATTGTCGCTTACGCGGCATTAACTCTTCTGTTAGCAGCAATTAAACCAACCGACAGGGACGCCGAAGTTCTAGGAGTGGTCTATAACACACGCTTCTTGCTGTTTTTCCTGTACGGGATCCTGCTCACTCACCTTTATCCGGTGCCTAGGCTTAAGACCCTAGCGCTAAAGGCGGTTATTGGCTCAGGTATCCTAGTCGTATCATTTGGTATTGTGCAGTACGTTTTTCTGCCAAACGATGCCCTGATACACGTTGGCTATACGCGCGATAACGGTGTGCTACCTGCCTTCTTTATAGATGAAAAACCCGATCTTGAACGAATAATGTCAACGGTCCGTGATCCAAATTCATTTGGGTCATATCTAATTGTGCTTACGTCGATAGTAATGACCATAATGCTGGCAACGAGGCGTCTAATAACTCGTAGGGCCATGCTTATTACATACGTTTTGGCTGTAATCTGCATATGGCTGACGTTCTCTAGGAGCGCGCTAGTCGGCTTCTTGTTGGCAATAGCCACCTTTGTGTTGTTACACGGCGGTGCAGTAAGGTCTGTAGCTCACAACTACCGCAAGGTTCTGATTGCATCGTCAGTGGCCACGCTTTTTGTCATTGCCGGCGGGTTGTTCGCTACACGTAACACATATCTAGTACAGAACGTCATACTACACGCCGATCAAAATACGGTGCTCGAAGATCCTAACCAGCTGCGCATACGATTCATGAAGGAATCCGTCGAAAACATAGCCGATCACCCTGGGGGGACTGGGCCAGGTACTGCCGGGCTGGCCTCTATCCATAACAATGTACAAGGGACTGTGCTGAACGAGGATTACTATCTACAGATTGCCACAGAGGTGGGCATAGCAGGGGTCACTTTGTTTATGGCAATATTGTCGGTGGTCGCGTGGCGATTGTATCGTTTACGTAAATCCAAGCTGGTGCTAGCCCTGCTGGCAAGCTTTGTCGGCCTGGCATTTACTAACCTGCTGGTTCATATTTGGTCTAACGAAGCCGTAGCCTACACTTGGTGGGGTCTGGCCGGGCTAGTGCTTGCCAAGCAAGCGTTGCCAAAAGCTACGAAGCGAACGTAGTTTGTGGGCGTTGGGTGGGAGATCCCAAGTTAGGATAGAGCGAACGTACTCGACAGAGACTTTTCTGTTTTTCTGAATAGAATGGCGCTGAACTAGCTTTCTGGGCAAAAGGGCGGTTGTTACGAACAGCCCTTTTATAGTCGGCCATGTCCGGCGAGGCGTAAGTAACCCTTTAAGCGTAAAGATACTGTAAGCCAGGAGAAAACGGGGAAGGATAGTAGGGAATAATTTGATAGGGACATTCTTCCAGAAGATGAATGGGTAATTTTTGATTGTTTGATAAGTGAAGAACCCTTTAACACGTGAGCCAGTAGTGCTGGTTGCGTGGTAGACCTCGGCCTTTGGCTCGTATCGCACTTTCCAGCCTGCTAGCTGGGCACGGAAGCTAATATCTACATCCTCGTAGTAGGCAAAGAAGTCTTCGTCAAATAGCCCGATTTCGCGCAGCATAGCCAGTCGATACAATGATGCGCCACCTGACGCTCCGAATACCCAAGGCAAATCGTCGTATTGCGTGCTGGCTTCTTCGTTTCTGCCCCTTGGGTATGGTATACCCCACGTTGTGTAAATGTCCCCGGTGCTGTCGATGTGGGACTTATCCATGCTCATAAGTTTGCAGGTTGCTATGCCGACTTCTGGGTACGACTCAAGGTTACGAACGAGTGAACCGAGCCAGTCCTTGTCGGCGATGGCGTCATTGTTCAATAAGGCTACAGCATCAAAATCATGCCCCAAGGCGTGGCGGATACCGGTGTTAACACCACCAGCAAAGCCTAGGTTTACAGGGTTTTTAAGCAACACCGCATCTGGGAAGTTTTGCTCGATAAGCGCAACAGAATTATCAACCGAGCCATTATCGACTACAACGACTGTATGTTCATACATTTGGTCAGCCAAAGACCTCAAACACTCGACAATCATGTCGGCGCCGTTCCAATTTGGTATAACTACTGCAACTTTCATCCCGTTAGAAACCCTTTCCGCTATCAATAAAGGGTATTTCTTGGGCATAGATCACTTCTGTATGTAAGTTTATAACGAGATTCATTTTCATAAGGTGTAAACCTATTCTATAATGGATGGAGAATTTATGTTGAAAAAAGTATTCTCCAAACAAAACAAGGCTCTGTTGTCAGAGCTTGTCAGAACAGACTTCAAGCTTCGCTATCAGGGTTCTGTCCTAGGCTATGCTTGGTCCCTTCTTAGGCCACTGATGCTTTTTGCGATTCTTTATATGGTGTTTGTAAAATTCTTGAAACTTGGAGGCGACATACCGCATTTTCCAATATATCTTCTACTGGGCATCGTTTTATGGACATTCTTCGTAGACATCACAAGCCAGGGCTTGGGCTCAATCGTAGGCAGGGGAGACTTAATACGTAAGATCCGTATACCACGTTGGATTATCGTGGTGTCGACAAGCGTCTCTGCGCTTATAAACCTAATTTTAAACCTCATTGTTGTACTTGTTTTCATGATCTTCAATCAAGTAGATTTTTTACAGACTAGCCTATGGCTCCCGTTAATCTTGGTTGAAATTTATATGATTGGTCTAGGGCTTTCACTGTTTCTTTCCGCAGCATTCGTGAAATACAGGGACCTCAGTTATATATGGGAAGTTATTGTTCAGGCTGGCTTTTACGTGACACCTATACTTTACTCAATGACCTTAATCACGAACATAACTTATCAAAAAATACTTCTTATGAACCCGCTGGCCCAATCCATACAAGATGCCAGGTATGCAGTAGTTAGCCATAGCCCAAATGTGATAACAATAGATAGTATATTCAGCAGTGGAATCGCTGTTCGTTTAATCCCATTGGGGATGTGTGTGCTTTTTTTGGTGATTGGTGTGTGGTATTTCAAGCATGAAGCAGAGAATTTCGCGGAGAACCTATAATGAGTAAAGATATTGTAATAAAAGTTGATAACGTCAGTAAGGCGTTTAAATTACCGCACGAGAAGCAAAGCTCATTGAAGGGAATGTTTGTTAATGTTTTCAAAAAGACTCGTTCTTTTGAAAGACAGAGCGCACTAAAAGATATCTCATTTGAAGTAAAAAAAGGCGAATTCTTTGGAATTGTGGGACGCAACGGCGGCGGCAAGAGTACGTTGCTAAAACTGATCGCCGGTATTTACTCGCCAGACATAGGAATAATAACTGTTAATGGAAAGCTGACGCCATTCATTGAGCTGGGAGTTGGTTTCAATCATGAACTCACCGGTAGAGAAAATGTATATCTTAACGGTGCGCTTCTTGGCTTTAGTCGTAATGAAATGGCTGTTATGTATGATGACATCGTCGCCTTCGCGGAACTAGAACGCTTCATGGACCAAAAACTTAAAAACTACTCTTCTGGTATGCAGGTGCGGCTTGCTTTTTCAATTGCGATACGGGCCGAATCGGAAATTTTAGTCATGGACGAAGTTCTTGCTGTTGGAGATGCAGCATTTCAGAAAAAATGTTTTGACGTTTTTCGCGAGCTTAAGAACCAGGGGCGCACGATTATCTTGGTGACTCACGATATGAGTAATGTAGAAAGGTTTTGTGACAGAGTCCTCGTACTAAATGAGAGCAAGATAATGAAGATTGGTACACCACAAGAGGCGGCGACGATATACAGCAGGCTAAACATTAATAGTGATAAAAAGGCTGATAAGTCTGGTATCAAGAAGACCATAGTAAATCGTTGGGGAGCCGGTGGCATTCGTGTCAAAAACCTGGGCTTTTATGATTCCAAAGATACCGAGACTAGCATTTTTGAAGTCGGTGGTAGTATAAAGATTAAGATCGACATTGAGCGTGACGCCGCATTAAAGAACACTCAAGTAGTTTGCGGGCTTGCGATTTATAACCAGGATGGGGTGAACGTAACCGGACCGAATAGTATAGAAGCCCCGTTGAATAAAGATGCTACGACTATAGAGGTTAGGATACCGGATATTAACTTTGCGCCCGGTGAATACAAGCTTACAACTGCAATCTATAATGCCGAAGTAACCGAGCCTTATGATTTTCTTGATAAATATGACAAGTTTTCAATAATATCCGACCATACAGTTCATGGCCTGGTTGAAGTTAGATCCAGCTGGACTTCTAATTAAATACTAGGCCCCGTTTCTAAGTACTTTCTTGGCCTTGTTAGCATAGCGATATGCTTTCGTTAGCTTGATTTGGTTAAGTTCTCTGGAGGTCTCAACTAATGCGTCTTGCGTTTGCTTTAAGTTTCTTTCAGTCAACTCAAGTTTAGTGCTTAGTTCGCGAAATGATTTTCCCAAGACCTTTTCCTCATTCACGCGAACAGCATAACTTTCCACGAGAACGGTTATTGATTTCATAAGAAAACTATTTTTTTTGCTACTATCGGGCGCGAAGAACTCATCGATCTTTTGTTTAGCCGTATCGTATAGTTTTTTATCTTTAAAAATTATAAAAATTTTCCGGTATGGTTTGCCTTCAAAGTCACCAACTTTGTGGATATTCTCATTATAGAATCTGTTTAGTTCATCCATACCCGCCAAACCACGCATCTCAGAATTTGAAAAATTTATTGAGAAGCTGGCCAGCCAATTCTCTAGGTTATTTGTATTTACACAAATATAAGGGAATCCTTTTTTCTTTATTGCGGCCTCAATTTTTTTAGGGTCAGGCTTGCCGAATTCGAAGTGCTCCTTTAGCCAGTATTGTTGTTTGCCTGCGAATTTTTTGTAGTAGTTATTTATGGTTTTCTCAGCAATTGTAACCTCAATATCATCTTGAGGGGCAGACAGTACCACAAGAGACTCAGCAAAATCGATACACTGATTTACGAAGGGAATTTTTAAATCCGCTGGTATGTGTTCGAGCACGTCAGTATTAATTACTGCATCCGAAGTAAAATCCTCTTTCTTCATCTTGAAGAAGTCGCCACGCGTGTAGGTAATATTCGGATTACTATTTTTAAAATCAGGCTCTCTTGTATCAACGATATTTAATTTGTAGTCTAGGTAAACGTCATCTAAAAATCGAGACATCCACTGAGAATCACCTCCTACGTCGAGGATATTGATCGACTTCCCCCCAAACACAGTTTTCAAAATGTGTGAGACTGAGTAATAACGAGAGTAACCATCAGGCCAGCAACTTAGTAAAGAAGTGTCTTTTTCTTTCATTGCTTTCATTGTAAATGATTAGACAGTTTGTATCCAGGGTACAAATATTAAGAACTGTTAATCAAAGAGGATATGCAGTAAAATATGTCTAATGGTACCGAGCTTTAATACAACAAATATTATTAGAAAATGCTTAGTTATTTCTCATGGTCCTGTTCCTACTCCAGAACATCCTGTAGTTGAGGGTGGTGGTCTACGTTGTTGGGGCGTTGCTAAAGGCGTCAAGTCAAATAACAAAAACATTGAAGTTACGGTTGCCTATCACAACAGCTACGTAAAAGCTGATTTTACCGATAGCTTTGAGAATATAAACATCGCTACTTGGACAAATGATACCGTAGCGGATTTAATAGAAGGCTTTGACTCAATAGTAGTAAGTTACTGCATGGGTGATTTATCGATACTTGTTGCTGCAAACATAAAACCAGACCAACAGCTTGTCCTAGACTGTTATGTACCTATTTATGTAGAAGTATCGGCTCGAGAGAGCAAAGATATTGAAGCAGAGTATCACGCATTTACTAGCGATGTTCCCCGCTGGGGTGAAGTTCTAAAGCGTGGAGATATTTTTCTTGTGGCAAGTGACACACAGAAGCGCTATTACCAGGGTGTACTTTCAGCACTGGGTAGAATTAACCCTGTAACATATGGCAAAGAGAGCATAAGGGTAGTGCCATATGGCATCTATCGTGATAAGCCAGTAGCTAAAGAGAAACCAATTCTTAAGTTGGTCGGTGAAGGTGATTATAAAAAGGTACTTTGGTTCGGTGGTATATACCCCTGGTTTGATTTACGGGTACTAGTTGATGCTGTTAGCTTGGTAAACGAAAAGTCACCAACCAAGCTTGTTATTGTCGGTGCGAAAAACCCGTACAATACTCATCCCGATTTTGTACGACGATATGAAGAACTTGTTGGATACATTGAATCTGATCAAAAATTCAAAGATGTCGTTGTGATGCAGGAATGGATAAAATTTGAAGACAGAGCCGACTGGTACTTGGATAGTGACTGCGTGGTCGTGATTAATAAAGAAGGTCCCGAGAATGAATTGGCTTGGAGAACTAGGCTCGTCGATTTTATATGGGCTGACTTGCCTATTATTACAAACGGTGGCGACCCGCTGGGAGAGAGTCTCGTTGCACATGAAGCAGCATTTAAATTTGGTGCTATGGATAAAGAGACAATTGCTAACGATATCTCTAAGGTACTTGCAAGTACTGGTCTAAAACAGATTCGTAAGAATCTTGCAGGTATGCGAGAGGCTTATTACTGGGATACTGTTACTGCCAAGCTAGCAGAGGATATTATGGAGCACACACGCGCCGTTGACTTAGAGGTGTTTGGTATGTTTAGTGCTAGTAACACGCAGTCTCGCACAACGGGTAGGGTTAGAAAAGTGGTACGAAAGGCTCGAAAAGTTCCAGCATATGCAAATAAGTATGGCTATAGAGCAACTGCAGGCGCGGTTAAGGAACTAGTTAAAAGAAAATTAGTGACCAACTCCGTGCTCTCGGAGAGGAAGAGGCCTGCCTATGTATTTGTGTCTCATCAGCTAGATATGTCTGGTGCTCCCTTCATCGTTATAGACATGGCGCTCGAATTTAAAGACGCTGGCCATAATATAGAGTTCTACACTTATCTTCCTGCCCATAAAGATAATTTGTCGAAGCTTAATAAGGCGGGCATAAAACCCCACGTGCTCATGAATAGGGATATGGTACCAAGCTTTATCCCGGGTGATACGATGGTTCTCAATACTGTCGCACACTCCGAGGTAGTTAAGGAAGCCATTTTTAGCGCAGCCGAGCAAGGTTCAATAAAGCAAGTCCTATGGTACCTTCATGAAGACGACCCAGAGCTCATTTTCCGTCCAGACGAACAGCGTCGCATCAAGAAAATGTTACAAAAGAACCAAATGAAGATGTTGATAGCAGCTAAGAAGATGCGCGCAAACTACATTGAGTATTTTGAGACCGAAAAGAACATTAAACTACTGTCATACAGACATATCGTTCCTCATAAGTATCACCGAAAACTTAAATCAGATGATTTTACCAAGAAACTAACTTTTGTTCTCCCTGGTACTGTAGGAGACGGTAGAAAGGGACAGCTTCCTATTTTCTACGCGTTTATACAATTCTACAGAGAATTCTACAAACAGAACAAAGACGCATATAGAGATTTTGAACTTATATTCATCGGTATTTCAACAGACTTTTTGTCGCGCCAAATTGTTGGGCATGCCGATGCTCTAAAAGGCCATTTCTCATATCATGGCAAGGTAACTTGGACCGAGGATCTCGATATTGTACAAACAGGTAACATGACAATCTGCTACTCCATTAGAGAGTGTTTGCCTCTTTTTGTGTTTGAGGGTATGGTGTCTGGGCATCCTCTGCTACGTAATGATAGTTCGGGGATCGATGAACAACTTGAGGTTGGAAAGAATGGATACTATCTTGAAACAGAAAACTACGATCAAGTCGTTACAACTTTGGAGACAGTTCTAAATAAGTCCAAAACTTCCGATGAAACACTTGCCAAGATGTCCAAGAGGTCATATGAAATTGCGAGTAAACAGGCAGATAATAGTTACTTAGATTGTTTGGAGTAAAAGATGAGTTACCAAAAATGCCTAGTTTTAGGAGCTAACGGATTCGTCGGTAGCTATTTGGTTGAAGCACTTGCCAACAAGAGTGAACTTAGTGTGATCGCTTTTGACAGGTTTTCTACGCCACCACAGTTCGAGGAGTTATCAAATATCAAAGTCTTAAAAGGTGACATATTTGAGGATAGTCAATTACGCGAAGCACTACAGGGCGTTGATACCGTTATGCATAGTTTTTCGGCAACTACTCCCTTTGTTTCAGACCAGGACCCATATAAGGATATAACTGATAATCTTCAACGTAGCGTAAGACTGTTTGAACTTTGTGCTCAAGCAGGTGTGAAGAAGATCGGCTTCATTTCTTCTGCCGGCACAGTATATGGGAGTGTTACAGAGGTAAAAACGGCATCAGAAGATGACGCTCCACTCCCAGTATCTCCGTATGGCATTAATAAGCTGAGTATCGAACACTACTTAGAATACTTCAAGAAAAGAAACGGCCTAGATTATACGGTTTTCAGACTGACTAATCCTTATGGACCGCGTCAGCTTACGAAGAATAACCAAGGCGTTGTCCCTGCATTTATAAATAAAATAAAGAACAATGAAGAACTCACCATATATGGTGATGGAACTAGCTCACGAGACTACATATATATGAGAGACGCCGCAAGGATGATCGTGCGAGGCTTTCTCTCAGAAAGAAACGACCACTCTATATATAATATTGGGAGTGGCGTACAGACCACTCTTGGAGATATAGTGGAGTCGCTCTCTCGAATAGCAAAAAAAAGACCACAGATAGCCTACAAGGAAGCCCCTAAGACGTTTCTTCTTCACAGTAGTGTGAGTATCGAAAGGTTCATACAGGAGTTTGGCGAGCCACACCTAACCTCACTTGACGACGGTTTGCGAGAGACGTTTATCACCTCATAATATAGAGACTTCTTCTAGGTTAGCTAATCAATGAGGAGGGGGGGCGGCGTAAAAGGCTACACCTTCGTAACGATATCCAGACTGCTGGGTTGCACTATTAATCTCAGCTTGTGTAGTTACCCAAAGATGCTCGAACGACACCGGATTGTATAATCTGTGAACAACAACGAGGTTGGGTACTTCTGGCTTAACAGCGTAAAATGCTGGCCCCTCGTACCGGTATCCACTTTGCTGTGTAGCTGAATTTATATCATCTTGAGTTGTTGCCCACAAGTGTTGTTGAGTTGATGGATTGTATAATCTATGAACAACGACTGCGTAGGGGGAAGAAGCAGGTGCTTGATAAAAAGCCCCACCCTCATATTGGTAGCCGGATTTTTGTAGCACACTCGCCTCACAGCTATAAGCAGTCAAGAAGTGCTTGTAATTAGATGGGTTGTATAGTCTTCCTACGCTGGCGGATGGTTGTTCGTCGGAGAGACATTGTCCTGTAGGACTACCAAACCACTGGCTATAAATTCTCCAAAAGTTTCGGTTGCCATATGCACTACAGCTATCACCTTCACCTCCAAGATTATTTAGAGCGGCCTGATTGGGCTGATAAGGGGTGTATGTGTAGAGTGCAGCGGTTGCTTTAGTCAGGATATTCACGTTACTGGAACCGCAACTTTGGTTGGGGTGGTAAAGTATTGGGTTAGTACCCTGCGTCTTGTATGGCCACCAAGGCTGGGTCATGTTATCTATGTAGTATCTAAACAAAGCCGCTGATTCGGATATTTGTATTGAAAAGCCCGCATAATCAGGGTCACAGTTTGCCGATCCGCCTGGTCCGCTATCAGGACAATACGCACCCATAGCATAGGTATAGAACTTTTCAAAAGGCCAGTCATCAGTCGTCAGAGGGCCGGCAGACTCTTTCTGAATTGTAGCTAGAAGTACCTTAGGGCTGACCCTATTTTTCTGAGCCGCATCCCATATCAGTTGTGCTGCGCTTTTTGCACCTGACGGCGTTGCTCTACCATAATTATTTGGAGGTATGCCCGGTTCCCATACATGAAATTCGACATTGCCACTACCTGTTCCGTTTAATCCAACTAATACTGGCTCTTGCTTGCCATCACCATTTAGATCACCGAACCTAACTATGTTGCGTGTTGCGTCAACACTAGA